>Ga0302325_10004730_pt1 | contig 31319 bp, 32 predicted proteins | sample Palsa_T0_2_FD_201948 | JGI IMG/M metagenome (GOLD analysis project Ga0302325, IMG submission 201948) | Peat permafrost microbial communities from Stordalen Mire near Abisko, Sweden - Palsa_T0_2 | ecosystem: Environmental > Terrestrial > Soil > Palsa > Peat permafrost | place: Sweden: Abisko... | reverse complement strand
TAAATTTCTTGGGCTGGCACTCACCCGAGAGTCGGGAGAGTTCCCTTGGCTCTCAATAATGTAAAAATTTGACATGTCCTCCGGCGGGTCTTGGGCCGACGAGAGGGCGGGAGATGCATGTCCAATCTGATCAAGACGATTTGGCTCACGATGTTGCTGGCTATCTCGCTCCGCGAGGTTCGAATTTACGCACAGACGTCTTCTCGCATCGAGCACATTACGGAGTTCTATCGTCAACGGGATGGATTTATGGGAACAGCTGCGGTTGCCAGAAATGGCCGAATCGTCTTTGAGAAAAACTATGGCTATGCGAATCTGAAGCAGCAAATGCCCTTCGCGCAGGACACCCGCTTCCCAGTCGGATCGGTCTCCAAGCAGTTCACCGCTGCTGCCATCCTTCTGCTCCAACAGGACGGAAAGCTCAAGACCAGCGATCCTATTGCTAAGTTCTACAAAGGCGCGCCGGCAAGCTGGGCGCATATCGTTCTGCGCAACCTCCTGACCCAAACCTCCGGGCTTCCCGACTTCAACTTTTCCGAGGCTGTCAGGCATGGCCCCCGCCGGCCCCAGGAGACGATCCAGACAGTGATCGAGCAACCATTGAGATTTGAGCCGGGCAAGGCCTACGATTATTCGAATGCAAACTACGTCTTGTTAGGGATGGTGATCGAGGGGGCGAGCGGAGAGCCCTATTGCCGCTTCCTGCAGGAGCGAATCTTCGAGCCGCTTCGATTGACACAGACCGGCTGCGGGTGGCGCTCAGGTTCTATACCGCATGGCGCTTCCGGTTATCGACCGGCTGCGACAGGTCTTGTGGCTGCGGAGAGCGATGATCTGACGAGTATCTCAGGCGCGGGGAGTCTTTATTCGACGACAGCCGATCTGATCCGATGGACCTCCGCACTGTATGGCGGCAGGGTTCTGAATCGATCATCGCTCAAGGAGATGATCACCCCCTTCCTGGATGGATACGCTTACGGATTGGAAGTCGATGACGGCAAGCGGATCGGCCACAACGGAGTGATTGATGGCTTCTACGTCGCCGTTGACTACTTACCTAAGACCAGGACAATTGTCGTGGTTCTCTCGAATGTAAACTCAGACGGCAATCAGCGCTCGCCAGGCGCCTTCGCCATGGAAACCGAATTGATCGAATTGGCGATTGACAAACATTCGATATTGCCCTCCGAAGGAAATGAATTGTATTTCCCCGACGAAATCCTGCGTCGTTACGTCGGCCGATACAGGGCGACGGATCTCATAATCCTGCGTCATTTGAGGTCAGCTTGAATGGAGATCACCTCGTCCTCCAGTTAGACGGCTCCAGCGGCTTCGCTGCGCAGTTGCGAGCTGAGTCGCAATCTGATTTCTACGTCGCCGATCAGGAGGTCGAGGTGGACTTTGATCAACCTGGTTCTGCGGTTGTGATCGACTACAACGGTCATAGCACCATTCAGTTCGTTCGCGAGAGAGAACAAAACATTCCAGGAGCGGGAAAACAGAACCGCTAAGCTTTAGAGGTGGTTCGCTGTCGTGAAGGTGCCAGCTCTCCGTCTGTCCACGAAATTTGTCCACGAAATTTCCAAATTGCCGGCCTCATTGGCGCAGATACCAGTCTACGTGCGGCCGGGTTCATGGAGTTGTTGGATTTGCAGCCGCGCTGTAACTGACCTTTGTGTTGTTGTAGGCCAGGATGCCGTGGGCCGCCCCAACACAGAAGGGCAGTAGCCTCTCAATCCAGTGCTGCTGCATCCTGTGCAAGCCATACATGCCCAGGACCACGCCGGTCATTTCAATCCCTGAGGCGGCGACTTGCCCGCTCCAGCCGTATTTCACCAAGGGTCTTGCAAGTGGATCGCCTTCGACCAAACCATGGCTGATGAATCGCTGGGTTGTGATGGCGTCGGCGGTAATTCCCAGCAGACCAACTCCTATCAGGGCCAGGTTGGAGGCATCCCAGAAAGGGTGGACGGCTCTCGGATTGTATTCCGGCGGCTGCCATGAGATGGGTTTACCCAATCCCGTATAGAGGCCTACTGTGATTTGGGGATTGTTTCTCCATGTCACGCACGTGTCGCACGTCCAGATGGCAGAGCGCCCGTATCGGATGACTAGATCGGCGAAGTCCACCCGGACGTGCAGGCGGGTCCGCTGGGAAGATTCGAACCCAGCTCCGACTTTGCTGGCGAAGAAGGTCCTTCTCGCGTGGGTGTAATAGTTCGAGAGGACTGTCCCATTGGGTTCCCGTACAAAACCTTCGCCGGTGGTTACCTGGCTCCAACTCACCAATCCAGGCTGGGCATCGAGGAAGAATCCGTAGTGCTTGGCTCGGGCTTCGGCCCGGACGCCGGCAACGAACTCCGAGGCGCGGCCTCCATCCACTGATCCATTCACGAAGTATCCGTCATCGACAATCGATCGTGGGAGAACGTTGAAGCCTGAGTCGAGCGCGAAATGCGAGTTGAGGTTGAGGGCCACGCCAGCGCCAAGGCCGAACTGAGGAGTGTCGCAGCGCGGGAATTGAAAGCATCCTCCAGTGCGCATGTCGATCGCCTGCCCGCCGAGTTCGAACCGCCGAATACCAGCGCCGGCCGATTGTGGTGGAACTGGCGCGACATGCTCCTGTCCTAAGAAAAGAGGTGTGAAAGCATACACGGCGTAGAGAGCGAGTAATCTGGACGGCCGCACGCGCCTAGCATAGCAAATGGCCAAATACCCTCTTCACCAGGCCCGGCCCGATCCTCACGGCGAATTGTCGCCAACTCTTCTCAGATCAGATAACGTTAGCGTTGCCCGTGACTCGGATCTGGATCGTCGGGCAATTCGAATGGATGCAGTTTTCACCTTGGATCGAAAACTGCATAGTGATCGGCATAGCTGATGTAGACACGTTGAAAGAGCACGGTTGGCAGCAAGCCGTCTTCATCCGGCCTTGGGACATTCTTTCCCACGCTTACGGGTGTCACGAATGAGATGCCGCTCAACGTGCGGTTGCCGATCCGCACATCCTGTGGTGGCAAGACAGCAAAGGCCCGTTGTGCCTTGCTCGCGTCGCCTCCTTGCAGGGTAGCGCGCGCAAGCAACGGGAGATCCTTTTCTTTACTGCTCGGGTAGAGGATGGGACCGTCACTGCCGGAATCCAGTTGTAGCAGAATCGGCCGATTGCCGGTGTCGGAGAGATGGACCGAGATAACCAGGCGTTCCGTGAATGGCAATTCGTTCTCAGGATGTTGCGGGGTAACCAGCGGAATCCGCTCGCCGCGCATATTTTTCCCCATCGCCTTCGTCTCGTCGAGACAGAGCAATTTCTCCCGATAGTCGATGAGCAGATCGAAATGAGCCAGAAAATTCTCTCCAAGGACCCCTCGAATCCGAGGGTCGGCCGCCCGAATCTGCCCCAGGTCCTGGATGATGGCGAGTGGCTTGGCAACCACACGAGAGTCTGCTTCCAACGAATCCGGAACGGCTACCGGCGCCTGCGCATAGTTGGCAACCGAAACCAGGCCGACCCTGGCTTGAGGCTTAAGGCCTAGTTGTGAAGCCAGCGATGGATCGATAACCGTAATCTGGCTGCCTGTATCCACCATGAAATCAAATGGGCCTGCATGGTTGATCTTCACGGGAATAACAACCAGGGCGCGCTGGACAAACCGTGGGGCCACACTGGGGATATTTCCCGGGCAGCGCGGCTGTCCTTGAACAACGGGAAGGGTCATCGCCGCCAGGCTAATCGATGCAAGCATCTGAATGTGAACCTTGGAGAACGTGCGTTTCATGTCGGCTTCCTTGCTCGCGTTTGCGCGATGAAGGCGACATTGGTACTTTGGTGGGGCTACCTCAATCGATAGCAGGTAAAATGCGGGTCAAACGGGAGTCGAAAGAATCTCACTCCCTAACCGATTGGCACTGCAGGGTTTAAGCAGTTTTGTCGCAGCCCGAAGGACAGGCTCGGTATAACTGGAAGATCGCGAGGACTACCAGCGATGGCGCAGACCGAGCCCCAGTACCGGCCCTTACAGTTTGGAAATTTCGAGGTTGACGTTCGCGCTGGGGAATTGCGCAAGGCCGGAGTGAAGCTGAAACTCAGCGGCCAGCCGTTTCAGGTCCTGTGCATTCTGCTGGAGCGTCCCGGCGTAGTGGCGACACGCGAGGAATTGCAAAAGCGGCTTTGGCCCAACACTTTTGTCGATGTCGACCACAATCTGAACACGGCCATCAACAAGATTCGCGAGGTCCTGGGCGATTCGGCGGAGAGTCCGCGCTTTGTGGAAACGTTGCCGAGGCGTGGGTATCGCTTCATAGCGCCTGTAGCGGGTGGCGTCCCATCCTCCGGGCAACTCGTCGAAGCGGTGCCGCCCGCGCCGCCAATCACCAGCCGAAGACCTCTGTACTACGCGCTGGCTTTCATTGGCGCGCTCTTCGTCACGGTTGCCGTACTGGGCCTTTGGCAGACGGCCTTCAGAACTCAGCGCGGACCAAGAGTCCTTGGTTTCACCAAGCTGACCAATGATGGCCAAGTCAAGAATGGCCCGATGGTTACGGATGGTTCGCGAATTTATTTCACCGAGTGGTTGCCAGATGGACACTCTCTCATCCTTCAAGTGTCCGTAAAGGGCGGCGATACGACTCCCCTTCAGGAGCCGCTCAAGCAGCCTGAAGTGCTCGATTTGTCGAGAGATGGAACTGAGCTCCTGGTAGCGAGTTACGAGGACAAGGAACGCGCTTCCTACTGGGTGCAGCCGGTCGCGGGAGGATCGCCGCGCCGGGTCGGGTCGGTCCTCGGAGAGGATGCCCGCTTCGGCCCGGATGGCGCCAGCGTCATCTACGGCGAAGGACATGACATCTACTCGGTGAACCTGGACGGTGCCTCCACTCGAAAACTCCTCTCGCTCGATGGCACTCCGTTTGCCTCCCGAAGCGATCCTATTGCCTTCCGATTTTCGCCCGATGGACGGGTTTTCCGATTCACTCAGCATGACCACGCCGACACATGGAGAATCACGGAGTCCGCTGCCGACGGGACGGGGCTCCGCGAAATGTTCAGGGGAGCTCTCGGTGAATGGACTCCTGACGGACGGTTTTACCTTTTCCGTGACAGCCGCAACGGCGATTTATGGGCCATGCCGGAAGTGAGGAGTTTCCCCTGGCGGAAGCGAGATGACAAGCCAATCCAATTGACCGCAGGCCCTTTGGACTTTCTGTATCCTTCTCCGGCCAAGGATGGAAAGGAGGTCTTCGCTACCGGTGCTTCGCGGCGGCTTGAAGTAGTCCGCTACGACTCCCACAGTGGCGAATTCGTACCTTATCTACACGGAATCTCGGCCGAGGCGCTGGCATTTTCTCGTGATGGCCAATGGGTCACTTACACTACTTACCCCGATGGCTTGTTATGGCGGAGCAGACTGGACGGTAGCGAGCGGCTTCAGCTCACCTTTCCACCTATGCGAGCTTTTTTGCCGCGCTGGTCCCCTGATGCCAAGCAAATCGCCTTCGTTGCCACTCTTCCAGACGCGGCCTGGAATGTCTATCTGGTATCGAGTGATGGTGGCACTCCGCAGCGAGTACTCCCCAGTGACCAAGATCAGATGGATGCTAACTGGTCACCGAACGGAACCTCGCTAGTCTTCGCCTCCGTCGTCGGGGTTTCAAAGAACCCGATTTACATCATCGACCTCAGGTCCAGGAGCGTTTCCACGTTGCCTGGTTCGAGTGGACTCTTTTCTCCCCACTGGTCGCCGGACGGAAGATACATTTCGGCAATAACAGTCGACCCCTCCCACAGGTTGATGCTGTTCGACTTTACCAACCAGAAGTGGACAGAAGCATTCAGTTTGCCCATGGGCTGGGAGACCTGGTCAAGGGACGGAAAGTATATTTACTTCCGAGGCTTTGCTACACCGGAGCTCGGTGACCGAATCCTTCGTCTTCGGTTGGCCGATCGCAAGGTTGAGAACATAGTAGACATACAGCGCACCGGGCGCGGTATCGGAGGATCTTTCGGAGGCTGGTTTGGACTTGCTCCCGACGATTCTCCCTTGGTTGCACGGGATATCAGCACCCAGGAGATCTACGCGCTCGAAATGGACTGGCCATAGCGCTTCCGGCCTCCGATTAGTATTGTTGTTGCGCGTAAGTTCCGCCTGGGCGACAGGCGGTCGAAACGGCATCGACATCAGCTTTAAGAGGCTGCGGAAAAACTCGGTTTTGGCATATTGGATGGAGGAACCCTTATGAAACACTTCCCTTTCTTTCTGGTTGCAGTTGCAACTATGGCCGGCCTTGTCGCCCTCATTGCTCCTGCACCAGGACACGCGAGTGGGGAATCCGCCCCGGCCTTCGTGACCGAAATCCCTCACGGTTACCGTGACTGGAAATGGATCTCCTCGGCCCATGAAGCAGGCAACCTCAACAGTATAGGTGCCGTCCTGGGCAACGATGTAGCAATCAAGGCCTATCGGGATGGCAAGCTTCCGTTCCCCGACGGCACAATCATTGCTGCTTTGCATTACCGTTACGTGCCATCAGAGGAAAACAACAAAGTCTTTGGCCAAGCCCAATCTTTCGTTCCAGGGGCCCCTACGAACATTCAGTTTATGGTCAAGGACTCAAAAAAGTACACCGCGACCGGCGGCTGGGGGTTCGGTCATTTCGCAGACGGCAAACATGGCGACGCGGCATTTATGAAAAGCTGCTTCCCCTGCCACGAGAAGGCCAAAGCGACCGACCTTGTCTTTACTCACTATGTACCTTAATGCTGAAAGCTAGAGCAGAAAGGAAGGAACCATGGACGCAACCATCGAGCGAGGGGAATTTACCGGAAACCTGACCTTTCAGGATATTTACATCAGCCGCGAAGGAAAGTCCAACAGCGCGGCAGGAAACTTCGTATCATGTGCAAACAGAGGTTTCTTGGACGTAACTGCCTCTGCCTAAACCTATTTACCGGAGATTCTGAATGCGCCTTCTTTCCGCCCTCGTGATCTTTGCCTCGCTAGCTTGCTTTGCACCCGCGACGCATGCAGAAAGTCACAATCCGGCGGACTACCCTCTACGCATTCATATCTACCGCCGCAACGAAACGACCTTCTATCACAACCACCAAACGGAAGATGCCAAAGGCGAGGGCCGGGCAAATCTATTTGAACGCGGGGAGCCCAAAGGCATTGATTTCCAGTTCGAGTGCGACACAAAGCTGCAGACCTCATCCGGTTATGAGACTTTTCCCGCCAAGTGGAGGAAGCCCGGGCAGGAGCTCGTTATCCTCCAGCAGCAGTTCGGGAAGACCAGCTACGACACCTGCAGGCTGAAGATCCTAGTGAAAGATTTCGTTTACGTCTCGCACAATGGCAACCTGACCACGGAACCAGTTGATGTTTTCAAGCAGTGGATGGCCAAGCACGACTACGACCCCGAACGCGGCAAGAACACACCCATCCGGACCACCCCCGAGAATACCCCTACAGCAACAAACCCGGCGGGTGCGGCTCCATCGAGCAGTAGCACCGCATCGCCTCAACCCCCAGCACCACCACAATAGTCAGGCCGGGCGACGGCCCGTGAAGAGCAGATCAACGGCCTTGGGATTCATTCCCGGGGTTCTTAATTGTCGGCATACCAAACTCAAGTGACCTTTGGGCCTGTACTCCGTGCCGAAAAAAGCATTTCGCCATTGACATCAAACTTGGAAAGGCTCTATCTCTTAGAGCAGAAGATATCGGCAGGCGACGGCTTCTCACGCGACCGCGCCCTGGTCGGCAGTTGCCGGTAGTTTCGGTCTTCCGCGTGAGCGAAGGACAGCTTCACCCCTGTCCGGTCCCTCACCCTATCCCTGTCTCAAAATCACCAAAAGAGCAGCAAACCAACCCATTCCAAACTCCAGCAGACCAAGGAACGAGACGACCTATGCCCAAAAATACTGTCACCGATCCATCACCGATCAGGAAATCGCCTTTGCTCACCTGATCCTGTCCGGAACCATGAATGACCGCCGCGCCGCGGAAGCCGTCGGTCTCAATCCCGAAACCGCCGCCTACACCAAAGCCAAGCCCCGCGTTCGCGCCTACATGCTTGAGCACCGCGCCGCCGTCAGGGAAAGGCTGGTGGACCAGGAGCCGAGGGGCTGCGCAAGCTGAACCTTGGTCGCGACCAGATCCTGGTCCGGCTCTGGGAACTGGCCAATCTTAGCCGCGAAGTGACCAGGGGCATCATCGCCGGCCAGATCAAGGCTCTTTCGATGATCGTAGCCATCGAAGGCCTGATACCGGACCGCCGCCTCTCCCCCTCCGGGACGCAACCCGCGGCCCCTCCCGTCAACGCAGACACTTGACTCGAGTGGCACGGCGTCAGCCGGACGGACGATCCGAATTGGCCTGCCGATCATTCAGGCAGGCTCCCATAACGGGGCCGACTACCATCAATCTCGGAGTGGCGGTGTCCCTCAGGGGTTAAGCTATCTGTTTGAAACTTCCCGAAACGTCGGCTGCCATTGATGCCGATCAGCGGAAGTAAGGGGCTAAATGCAATCAGACTTGTCCCAATCGGATTTTTCACTTGGCCAATTCAGACAACGCACCGAGCCTTCACTGACCCTTGAGCGGTTGGGGAATACTTTCGACGAAGGGCACGGCTTTACAGCTTCAGCCGCCGAGGTACGCTTTTCGAGACTTGTAGGGCGAAGCCAACTCCCCGTCTGAGTTCGCGACCGGCGATCGGAAGGACGTACCTCAGGGGCTAAAGCCGGCTAAAGCCCTCATCGGGCAGTCTTTTTCGGCACGGCTGAGCCGTGCCCTTCGTCAAGAGCCTCTACCCCATCTGGCTAAAGAGTCTGCGTGAGAACTCCATTTCCAAACTCAGTCCCGCAGGGACGGCTGAACCTCAGACCTGTCCAAATCAGATTTTTTCATCTGGCCAACTGGACAGCACACGAACCATTCGCAGACCCATACGTCGGGCTTAGAGCCCGCGCGTGAACTGTTCTCGAAAATATCGATAGGGCCCAAATCTGCGGAAATGGGCGCGTTTCCGATAGCCACCGCTCTGATGCTTTGTATCAGGGCACGACTTTAGTCGGGCCGTACCGGGGGGAGCGAATGAGGGCTTTAAGCCCCTGAGGTACTTTTTCAGGTGAGGAAAAACTCTAGACGAAGGGCATGGGCTTCGTGCCGTAAATGGTATGCCGCTCGACGGCTTTAGCCGCTGAGGTACGCTTTTCGCCTAAAGGCCAAAGTCCCCTCCTTTCGCGTCTGAGCTCGCCAATCAAGAACCAACCCGATTTTGTTCGGCCAAGCGCTCTTCAAAGCAATCAACAAGTTGCATCATCAAAAAGCAAATTGATCCGCTAATTTGGGCAGCTCAATAAATCCAATTGGTGCGGGCGTGTGTTTCTTTCCTAGCGGCGACGTCAAGCGCTATCGAACATACTTTAGCCGGGCGTGCGGCGAATGAGTATGGTCAACGGGTCACCTTTACGCGACAACGATCTGCTCGTACTCTTGCCCCGAGGCAGACGGCAGGAGTACCCACAGCGTATAGATACCTAATAAGGTTCCGCCAAGGTATTTGCCTTGATCAGCTTTAAGCGCCTCGATTTCAGAATGGTTGAAGGGAGCCACCACCTTGTGCCAGTCCAGCCAAAGCTGCCAACCGTCGGGCATAGTGTCGCCCACTTCGACGTGCCCCATTTTTCAAGCACTCTGTGATTGCTTCCGAATTGCCGATAATTCGGGAGTCAAAGGCATTTCGTTTCTCCACGTCGTCCCTCTGCCTTCTTCCGGCAGCATTTCTCGTCAGTTCCGGAGACGTCCATGAAAAACCTGCTGCTCTTCCTCTTCGCCGTCACCCTTATCGCGTCAGCACAAACCGAAAAACCCCTCACTTCTTTCCCCTACACGCCCGGACTCGACGTCACCTCCATGGACAAGTCCGCCGACCCTTGCGTCGACTTCTACCAGTACTCCTGCGGTGGATGGATGAAGAACAATCCCATCCCTGCTGACCAGGCGGGTTGGAGCGTCTACGGCAAGCTCTATCAGGACAACCAGCAATTCCTCTGGGGCATTCTCTCTCAACTTTCCACGCAGACCAGTGGCCGCAACGCCAACCAACAGAAAATCGGCGATTACTTTGGCGCGTGCATGGATGAAGCCGCAATCAACAAGCTCGGCGCCAGGCCTCTGCGGCCATATCTCGACCGCATCGCAGCCATGCAATCGACGAAAGAACTGCCCGCTTTGCTCGCCGGCTTGCATACCTCGCTCGAAACTGAAGGTCTTTTCTTCAACTTCGGCTCCAGCCAGGACTACGAGAACTCGCAGAATGTGATCGCGTTCGCCGATGCCGGAGGCCTTGGCCTGCCCGACCGCGACTACTACACCAAGACGGACGAGAAGTCCGTTGATATCCGCAATCAGTACCTCGTCCATGTGCAGAAAATGTTCGAGTTGCTTGGCGACAAACCCGACCTTGCCAAGGCGGAAGCCGCCACGGTCATGGAGATCGAAACCGCGCTCGCCAGGGCATCCCTCACTCGTGTTGAGCTCCGCGATCCTTACCAGCGCTTCCACAAGGTCGACTTCAAGGGCCTGCAGGCCACCACGCCGGATTTCGATTGGTCCATTTACATCAAGGACATCGGGCTGCCCGCGCAGAATACCTTTAACATCACCGAACCGGCGTTCTACGCGGAACTCAACAAAGAGCTTAAGCAGCTCACCCTCGGAGACATTAAGACCTACTTGCGCTGGCACACTGCTCACGCGGCGGCGCCGTACCTCTCTGAGGACTTCGTAAACGAGAACTTCAAATTCTTCAGCAAGACCTTGCGCGGCGTCCCGCAGCTTCGTCCTCGCTGGAAGCGTTGCGTGACCTTGGTTGACGATCAACTCGGCGAGGCGCTCGGGCAGGAATTCGTGGCCCGCGCATTCAGTCCTGAGCTGAAACAGAAAGCCAACCTCATGACCAGACAGATCGAGCACTCCATGGAAGAGGATATCAACGCCCTCGACTGGATGAGCCCGGGCACTAAGCAGCAGGCGCTCCAGAAATTGCACGTCATCGTAAACAAGATCGGATATCCCGACAAATGGCGTGACTATAGCTCCGTCGAGATCAAGCCCGCCGATTTTTTCGGCAATGTGCAACGTGCCACGACGTTTGAGTCAAAACGCGACTTGAACAAGATCGGCAAACCGGTTGACCGGGGCGAGTGGGGCATGACCCCACCCACAGTCAACGCCTACTTCAATTCGCGAATGAACGACATCAATTTCCCCGCAGGCGTACTGCAACCTCCGCTATTTGACCCGAAGATGGACGACGCACCTAATTACGGAGATACAGGAGGAACCATCGGCCACGAACTCACACATGCCTTCGACGATCGAGGGCGTCAGTTCGACGCGCAGGGCAACTTAAAAGACTGGTGGACCAAGGACGACGCAAAGAACTTCACCGATCGCGCGCAGTGCATCGTCGATCAGTACGCGCAGTACACCGTCGTCGACGAAATCAAGATCAACTCCAAGCTGACTGAAGGTGAAGACATCGCCGACCTCGGTGGACTGATCCTCGCCTGGATGGCCTGGAAAGATCAGACAAAGAACATGAACCTTGAGTCGCGCGACGGACTCTCCCCGGATCAGCGCTTTTTCGTCGGCTACGCACAGTGGGCCTGCGAGAACAATCGCCCTGAGAACCTGCGTGTGTCTGCCATTACCGATCCGCACTCACCGGGTAAGTACCGCGTAAACGGACTGATGGTAAACATGGAAGAATTCCAGAGAGCCTTCAGCTGCAAAGCAGGCCAACCGATGGTCCGCGAAAGCCGCTGTCGTGTCTGGTAGCAGATTAGGGTGCGCTTGGAGGCACTTCGTGTCCACCCGCAGACACACGAAACGTAACCCCCAAAAGACGGGCCAGCTTTTCATCATCGGGTTGACTCCCCGGCTTTCCGAAGCCGGCCAGCATAACGAATTGTATGCAAACGGGGTTTTCGGTAACTCACCCCCGGCCGATGAATTCACGCGCCGATCCTTACCTTCAGGCAACACTCAACGCGGCCGGATTAGTGGCTCGCAAAGCCTTTATGTCGCGCATCGGGGGCTGTCCGAACATCCGGCTGTACTCACGATTGAACTGGCTAACGCTCTCGTATCCCACTTCAAACGCGGCACCCGTCGCGTCTAATCCGTCGATGAGCATTCGCTGCCTCGCAGTATGAAGTCGAATCTGTTTCTGGTATTGCAGCGGGCTCATTGCCGTCAATGCACGGAACTGGTGGTGCAGCGTCGATACGCCCATCCGCGCCACCTCGGCAAGCTCCTCCATATGCAACGGCTTGGCGTAATTGGCCTTCAGCCATCCGATGGCTTTCGCCGTTCGATTGCTCAAGTCGCCGGTCGTGGCGATTGCGCGCAGTCGTTCCCCTTGCGGAGTGCGAAGGACGCGATAGACGATTTCACGTTGGACCATGTGGCCGAGAAACGGAATATCCTCGGGGGCGTCGAGAAGCCCAATCAGCCGGGAGCACGCACCCAGCAGTCCAGTGGTCGTTTCACCAACAGCAAGCCCGCGAGACTCAACAGAGGTCTCGATTTCCGGCAACTCTTCGCAGCTAATGACCTCCCGGACAGTCGGCATATCGAGCCGGAGAAACATCGAGAGCATCGGCGCCTGTTCTGAGGCTTCAACGATCTGACTTTCCGCGGGAACATCAATCGAGGAAAGTAGAAAAGACGACTCGTCGCAACGGTAAACGGTCCCGCCGAGGTTGACGCGCTTTCTGCCCTGCACAAAAACTGTGATGCTTGGTTCGTACCTGGCCAGCAAGCAAGCCGTTGGCTTCGTTCGACGGTACAGCGACAGACCGGCAACCACCGTACGATTCTCTCCCAGCGATGGAGTTTGCGCTGCAATCTGGCGGGCCAGTTCCTTCCGCATGCGGATCGCTTCCCCATTCAGATCCGTGCGCTTTTCGGTTTGCACCGCCACTTTGCTCCCCATGATCCCTCCACCTCCAGCCTACTTCCGATTCTGCCCCGATGTGCACAAAATCTGCCCTCCAGACAGGATCAGGCAAAGAATCGGCAGGATTGGGAAAGCGCTGAACCAAGCTCCCCTTCTATCCTTCGAATAGGGCGGATACTCGCGGCAAGCCCGCGAAGTCCTCTCCAACGAGGAGAAAAGTCATGCAGAAACGGAAACTGGGAAACAGCGGCCTGGAAGTATCGTCTATCGGATTTGGGTGCATGGGGATGAGTCACTCTTACGGACCTCCGAAGGATAAACAGGAGATGACGTCCCTTCTGCACGCCGCGGTCGAGCGGGGCGTCACTTTCTTCGACACCGCCGAAGTGTACGGGCCGCTCCTGAACGAAGAGCTTGTCGGTGAAGCACTCGCTCCCTTTCGCGGCGATGTGATCATCGCCACCAAGTTCGGATGGCAAGCCAATCCCAACGACGGAGGCAAGTGGAGCGCCCTCGACAGCCGGCCGGAGCATATCAAGCAGGTTGCGGAAGAGTCGCTCAAGCGGTTGAAGGTGGATGTAATCGATCTGTACTATCAGCATCGCGTGGATCTTGACGTACCGATCGAAGACGTAGCGGGCGCCGTGAAGGAGTTGATCCAGGAAGGCAAGGTGAAGCACTTCGGTCTTTCTGAAGCGAGCGCACGAACGATCCGTCGCGCTCACGCAGTGCAGCCCGTTGCTGCACTCCAGAGCGAGTACTCGTTGTTCTGGCGCGAGCCTGAAGATACAGTCATGCCTACAATCGAAGAGCTTGGGATTGGCTTTGTCCCCTTCAGCCCGCTGGGCAAAGGCTTCCTGACGGGAAAGATCGACGCGGATACAAAGTTCGATAGCACGGACTTCCGCAACACCGTTCCCAGGTTTACTGCGGAAAATCGCAAAGCAAACCAGGCTCTGGTCGATGTCATCAGCTCTTTCGCCAAACAAAAGAAGGCAACCCCGGCACAGATTGCCCTCGCCTGGCTGCTTGCAAAGAAGCCGTGGATCGTTCCCATCCCAGGAACTACAAAGCTTGCTCGCATGGAAGAGAATCTCGGAGCTGCCAACGTGGAGCTTTCCCCGGACGATGTGCGCGCCCTCGAAGACGCCTCCTCCAGGGTCAAGATCGAAGGAGCTCGCTATTCGCCATTCCACGCACAACTGGTGGGCCGATAACGGCGCTTGTCGAAAGGGATACAAATGTGAACTCTGCGCTGTGGGCTTTGGCAACGATCTTGGCATCCGTTGCCCTGGCTCAAACTATGTGACCGGCAAGGCGCTCTCGGTGGACGGCGGTGACACCATGCGTTCGAACAAATCGAAGCGACTATCGTGCCATCGAAGGTATCAAAAGCGAGAGGACCATCAACTCGATCTTCTGTGTGAAAACGTAGCCGTGATCATCTCTTCGATGACTCTGTAACTCACTGGTTTGGAAATAAAATCATCCATGCCTGCCGCCAAACACCGATCCCGTTCCTCGCTCATCGCAGATGCGGTCATCGCAACAATGGGTATGCGAGCGCCTGCAGCTTCTTCCCGGCGGATTTGCATAGTGGCCTGCAGGCCGGTCATCTCAGGCATCTGCACATCCATGAGAATCAGATCGAAATCACCTTGTCTCCATTGCTCGAGAGCCTCCAGACCATTCGTCGCCAGCGTGATCCGATGTCCCATCTTGCCCAGCATACTCATGGCGACTCTTTGATTCACCACGTTGTCTTCGGCCAACAGGATCCTTAGCGATAGTGCCGGTCTTCGATGCGTAGCGTTGTCATCCGTAGCGTTGTCATCAACGATCAGGGTAGCCATCCCCTGCAAATCTTCTTCACTCGGGATGGGCATCGCCGGCTGCGATCCAGGCGACAGGTCGAAGTAAGCAAGGAAGGTTATGGTTGTGCCCTCCCCGGGGATGCTCTTGAGGCCGATCGTGCCGCCCATCAAAGTCACAATGCTCTTGGAGACGGCCAGTCCCAGCCCGGTACCGCCGTAGAGCCGGCGGCCCGAAGTGTGCGCTTGCTGAAACTCCTGAAAGAGCCCTTCCTGCTGGTCCAGTGCGATTCCGATCCCCGTGTCGCTGATGGAGATCTGCAAGCCAGCCCGGTCGTTCGTAATCGATTCCACCGATACATCGACGCGGACTTCTCCGTGCTCCGTAAATTTAATCGCATTCCCAACCAGATTGATCAGGACCTGCCCAAGACGGACGGGGTCGCCAGTCACGTCAGCGGGCACATCGGGCGCGATGTGTACGTCGAAATCCAGGCCCTTCTGCTGGGCGAGGAGGGCGAGGCTCCTCATCACGTCCTTGACCATGCTCGGCAAGTGGAAGGCAACCAAATCCAGAACGGTTTTACCTGCTTCCATCTTCGAGAAATCGAGGATTTCATTGATGATGGTCAACAAACGATCTGCTGAGGACTTCACCGTCAGCAGAAAATCACGCTGCTCTTCACTCAAAGTTGTGCTGAGAGCGAGCTCCGTCATGCCGAGAATGCCGTTCATCGGCGTCCGTATTTCATGGCTCATGTTTGCCAGGAATTGACTCTTGGCACGACTCGCCTGCTCGGCCGCAATCATCGCCTTGGTCAACTCCTCTTGCGACCTGGCATACCTCACCTGCAAAATCGCTGCTCGCACTCCATAGATCGCAACCGCCGCCGATATGCAGACAAACCCCAACCATGGGTACTCCGGCGCAATTTCAACACCCATCAGTGTGATAGCCAGCGTGAATAGTACCGGGCTGAGGTTATGAATCACCATGCCCACGCTCCGCTGGCCGCTGCTCCGTTCGCTCTTGTCGGCAGGCGTCTCGCGCTGCAAGGCAAACGACCCTAAGAGAGCCAGGTAAGGAGCCCCCCACGCGGCGTCTTGCGGTCCGTCACGCCAGCCGCGCTTCAGTTCGAGGTAGCCTAGGAGGACAAGTGTCATCCCATTGACCCACAGATAGAAGGAGAGGACGCGATAAAAGCGCTTTCTTGCCGGGCTCGGATGGGAAAAGAAACGCAAGGTCACCGCTCCAACCAGAACCAAATTCTCCGCATTGTTCAAATACATCAGATTCGTCGCGGAGATCGCCTCGGGACGGGCAGACGAGGGCAGTATCGAGAACAGCTGCAGGTATGCGAGCATCGCTGCGATCAGCGCTTGAGCCCCATCAAGCCATGCGAAGACCTTCAGGCCGGCATCCGAACTTCTGGAGCAGATAGCCAGCATCACAGGAATCCCGTACGCAAAAAAGAAGAAGTCGGAATTGAGGGCTTGGGTTTGAGAGTGCAACTGCCGCGCGAAGTAGTAGTACGTCAACCCGGCCTGACCAACCACTGCGAGCAGCAAACCGCACCCGAATAAAAGCCACAATGGCTTAGTCTCTGGAGACTCGCCATAAGCGCCAACCAGGCACGCCATAACCCCCAGAAGGGGAAACCCAAGAATGAACAAGTTGGACAGGAGCGTTGCGCGCGGATCGAAGACGAGTAGCGTCACGTGAGCGGCCACCAGGATCATGCCCGCCACGAAGAGATTGCGGGCTGCACCCGGCCTCGCGCCGATCACTGCCCACCCTGCACAAATGCGTCCATCAGGATCCCCTGCCACTGTTGTGCGGCGCAGAGTTGTGGCAAAACGAGACATTCTGCTTCAGCTGCTTGGATCGCCAACCGTGCGGACGACTGCGCCTTGCACTATAGGCATGCCGTTCGCACTTTCCAGTGATGGCCTTATGTCGGACTTATCGGCGCATCCGGTGGAGCACGCCAGTCCTCCGTCGCTTGGAGAGACCGTAGCTCGCATCGAGCCGGTTAGCTGGTCGGGATGGAAGAAATTGAGAAGAGCTGGGAGCCTCTGGCGGAAGATGAAGCGAGGCTCCGCAGTGAGGCCGATTGATTCCCCGGTATAAGCCCCTTGTTCGTGAGTTAAGGAGTTTTGTTCAGCTGCTTCTCCGACTTCGAAATCAAGTCGCGGAACACAGCGACCGCCGGAACCTCCGGAGATGCAAGCGCGTCGGTCGCGCTATATCGCCACACTGCCGGAGCGTCGAGCGGGGACCCGGACGGATTTTCCTTGTTGTTGCGATACACCACAAACATGTCCTGTGACTCCCCGACCTCCATCTGGGGGCGAGGGCCGCTGGAAATTCCCGGATTTCCCTGCCGGACGCCAACCCGGCCTCCGGAATCGGTGGGCTGAATCACCCCAATGTCGTTATTCTCGGGGACGCCGCCAATCGTAGGTCGGGCTATCTTGCCGCTACCTTTTCTGACGGTAATAATCAGGTCTGCGGTTGAGGGTTCCATCACCAGCGAATAGCGGCCCCACTTCATCAACGCTTGTTCCACGTCCTCCCGGGCCATCCGGTTTGCGTTGGGATGTTCAACGGCTATTCCGGCGTCGGGATCGATAAGCACAAATACCGTATGCGCCTCGACAACGTCTGCCGGCAACAAAGCCTTTTTCTTGTCCTTAGCAGCTCCCGTCAAACACCACAGCAGTAACACGGAAACTGTGAAGCTTTTGCGTCCCACCATAATCGCCTCCACCGGACGCCAACCACTCTAGTCCCAATGAATATCTGTAGGGAAGGGCAATGGCTCCCCCAATAGCCTCAGAGCCGGTCACTTCACCGGATTTTGACCTTGAAAGCGACTTTAGGGGGGCTTATGGCGCATAGGGCGCTTAAGGCGCACACTTCCACCCAAAGGGCGCATAGGGCGCTTAAGGCGCACACTTCCACCCAAAGGGCACCGCCCAGGCTGCGGAAAAACCCGCGTCTCTGAAGGGTACGGCCTTTAAGGGGGGTGGAAAAGAACCGCCGGTCACCCGACGGAATCAGTCCCGAAGGGACGGGACAATCTGTAGCCCGGCACGGGAGTGCCGGGTAGGATTTCACGCAAATCGAGTCCCGAAGGGACGACACAACGGGAGTTCTCACGCAGACTCTTTAGGCCGTACATAACTGCCGTGCAATGAATTCGGCTCATAGAAGCCGCTGAGGGCTGCTTTCTTCTTAAAAACCACCTCTACGAAGGCCAAGCGGCCCTGAGAACCCCTTCTTGTCTAGCCGTACGCCAGTTCTTCACTCCGCATTAAGGATGGTGGTGAACAGCAGCAGGCCCACCGTAGTGAAAATGACGTCGTATCCAGCCAGAAGCTTGATCCAAAGTCCAGGTTCAGAATCCCCCAGCAAAATCGACGTCGTGGCCTCGACCATGCCCAGCAGTGCCGGAATAAAAATAGGAAAAAGCAGCAGAGGAAGCAGCAATTCGCGATTCCGCGTGCGCACCGACAGCGCCGCAAAGAAGGTTCCGTTCACCACCAGCGCCCAGGTGCCTAACGGCAGAACTACAACCAGCAGCCACGTCTCTCCCAGCGGATGGAGATTGTAAAAGATGGCAAACAGGGGAGCCAGAACGATCTGTACCAGGGTCACGAAGATAAAGTTGGCAATCACCTTAGCCAGGAACAGCGAGGACGCGGGCGCCGGCGCCATGCGTTGCGCGTCCAGAACCTGGTGGCGTAGTTCGCGCGTCCACGCCTGGTTCAGCGCGGTCACCGCAGCGAACAAAGTAGCAACGCACAGGATGCCGCCGGCAATCTGCCGCGAAACAGCCGCGGTAGGATCAAACGCCAGACTGAAAAGCACCACCACCAGCAAGGCAAAGAAGAGCATGCCATTGATGGCATCTTTCGATCGCCATTCCAGGCGCAGATCTTTCGCCAGGTGAATCAGGAGATAGCTCACGAGCGCGCCTGGTCCTTGGTCAAGCCGGCGACCGTGGCGTGGGCAGCGCGCAGGTAATCCGCGGGCGCAAGCAGGACTTGAACACCGCGCTGTCCAGCCGAGACTGAAACCAAATCGAACAACTCGAGGGTCTCATCCGCAAACACCCGGAAATCCTTCTTCGCGCCGAAAACAGTGACCCCGCCGCGGATGTAGCCGGTGAGCGGCTGCACATCTTTCAGCGAGACCATCTCCGCCTTGCGTGCTCCAGCAGCGCGGGCTAGTTTTTTGAAGTCCAGCTCCGCGTCGCCGGGAATCACCGCGAACGCGTACTGGTCCGCGCCCGTCATCGTGAGCAGCGTCTTGAATACCTGTTCCACCGGAAGCCCGATCTTCCGCGCCACGTTGATGGCCGAGAGGTCTTCCGGGTCCACTTCGTACTCCTGCAGCCTATAGGCGATGCCCAGTCCTTCGAGAATGCGCGCCGCATTGGTCTTCATCGCGCAGGCACCTCAGTCGTGGAGATCAGCTGTCCTCCCCCCATAGTCAGAAAGTAGTCAGCCAGGGGCTCAGCGAGCGATCTCTGGTGCGTAGTGAGTACCACCGTTCGGTTCGCGGCGCGAAGCTGCCCCAACAGAGTCACCATCTTGCCCGCGCTGGCAGCATCCATGTTCGAAAACGGCTCGTCGAGGAGCAGCAATTCAGGCCGGGGCAGCAGCACCCGGGCCAGGGACGTACGCTGGCGCATCCCCTGTGAGAACTGTCCAACCGGGCGAGTCAGCGCCGGGTCGAGGCCCACAGCAACCAGCGCCTCAGAAGGAGTAAGGCAGGAACATGTACGGTACAGCCCGGCAAAGTAGCGCAGGTTCTCCTTGGCGGAAAGCTCGTCATAGAGCATCGGGGCATGGCTCATGTAGCCGATGCGCGCTCGTTGGTTGGCAATCTTTTCCGGCTTGCCCTCGCTCCCGTTGCCTTCTGTGAAGATGCGAGCGGTGCCCAGGGTCGGTTCGAGCAGCCCGGCGAGGATGCGCAGCAGAGTAGATTTGCCGGCGCCATTTTCTCCCAGCAGAACGTAGCAACGGCCGGCGATGAAGCTGAAAGAAACCTTGCGCAGGGCAGGGAAGCGGCCAAACATGCGCGATACGTTGTCGAGCTGAACGAGAACCATCCCCTTGGAGTATAGAGCGCAGAGGCTCTCATGAAGGGGCCCCTAACCAGCTGCGGTCGGTGAGGGTTTTACAGGCTGCGGAAAAACTCGGTTTTGTATCAGGGCACGACTTTAGTCGGGCCATAAATGATTGAGAGTACGTCGGGCTTTAGCCCCTGAGGTACGTCTTTCGTACCCGGTCCCGGATTTTTCCGCAGCCTGTGAAGCCCCTGAGGTACGCGTTTCCGCGCTTCCATTTGCACGGAAGCTACTTTGCTGGCTGCTAACTCTATTTGCTTGTCGCTATCGGAGATTTGAGGGAAGCGGTATTGGGTGCGGGCTTCGCGGCCGCATACTTCGAGGCGCACTTGGCTTGCAACTCGGTGGCATGGAACACGCCATCCCGGCCATAGGTGCCCATGGCAAGTGCCTGGGAGCCATCCTTGAAAGTATCGGGCGGAGGCTCAATACCCTGATAGCTCACCCGCAGCGTATGACCCTGTTCGGTCAGGACAAACTGGGCGTTGGTGCCGCTGCGCGCGATGGAATTCGCCGCCACATCCCCAGCGACGCGCAGATGACGGGTGTAGGCCTTGTTGCCCATAGCCTGCAACTCGCCAATGGTGACGTAGTAGCTTTTATCCGCTTGGACGCCGCTAATAGCAAGATAGATGATGGTGCCCAGAATGATGACAGCGGCGGCGCCGATGCGAAATGTCTGCCCAGGGATCTTCATGGCTTGTCTAAGGGTAGGAGCCCGTGGTCCCTTCCGTCAAGCGCCGCATCTGAACGTATAATTCCTCTGAGGCGATTCGACAATGAGCAGCAACGGAAACGGCACGGATGAGATCTTGAAGCCGCGGGCTGAGTGGATCGTAAAGCGCAAACTCGAAGCCACGCGCACGCGCGATAACAACATGTCCCAGATGCACTTTGCGCGTAAGGGGCAAATTACGGAAGAGATGGCCTTTGTCGCTGAACGGGAAAAAATCCCCGTCGGCTTGATCCGCGACGAGATCGCCGCCGGCCGGCTCATCATTCCTGCCAACATCAACCACCCCGAGCTGGAGCCCATGGGGATTGGGGTCGCCACCCGATGCAAGATCAACGCCAACATCGGCAACTCCGCGGTCACCTCGAACATCCGCGAAGAGCTGGATAAGCTGCACATGGCGGTCAACTTCGGCGCCGACACCGTGATGGACCTCTCCACCGGTGGCAGCATTCCCGAGATTCGCGAGGCCATTCTTCGCCACAGCCCGGTGCCCATCGGCACGGTGCCGATCTACGAAGCGCTGAACCGTGTAAAGAAGCTCGAAGACCTGAACATTGATGTCTACCTGGAAGTGATCGAAGAGCAGGCACAGCAAGGGGTGGACTACTTCACTGTGCACGCCGGCGTGCTGATCCAGTACGTGCCCATGGTAGCCAAGCGGATAACCGGCATCGTCAGCCGGGGTGGCGCAATTCTTGCCCAGTGGATGACCCACCACCATCGCCAGAACTTTCTTTACGAGCATTTTGATCGCATCGTAAAGGTGATGGCGAAATACGACGTGAGCTTCTCCCTGGGAGACGGCTTGCGTCCCGGCTGCATTGCCGACGCCAGCGACGAAGCGCAGTTTGCCGAGCTGAAGACGCTGGGCGAACTGACCAGAACCGCCTGGAAGAGCGATGTGCAGGTGATGATTGAAGGTCCCGGCCATGTGCCGCTGGACAAGATCAAGGAGCAGGTAGAGAAAGAGGTCGAGCTCTGCGATGGGGCTCCGTTCTACACCCTGGGACCGCTGGTGACCGATTTCGCCCCCGGGTACGACCACATCACCAGCGCCATCGGCGCCGCGATCATCGGCTGGCACGGCGCGTCGATGCTCTGCTACGTCACCCCCAAGGAGCACCTGGGCCTGCCCAATGAGAAAGACGTGAAGGACGGCATGATTGCTTACCGGATCGCTGCTCATGCGGCCGATATCGCCAGGCACAGGCCGGGCGCCCAGGACCGGGACGACGCGATCAGCTACGCCCGCTACACCTTCGACTGGAATAAACAGTTTGCGCTTGCCCTCGATCCGGAAACGGCGCGGTCGATGCACGACGAGACTCTGCCCGACGACTACTACAAGGAAGCAGCCTTCTGCTCCATGTGCGGTCCCAAGTTCTGCTCCATGAACTGGTCGAGCAAAGTCGATGCCTTCAACAAAGAAGTCCACGGCCTGGAAAAGAAAGACCTGACCGAGCTAGTGACCCTGCAAGCCGAGACCCTGGCAAGCCGAGGGTAGCAACTGAAGATCGATCCACTTGAGGGTCTATCCCAGAAACAAATCAACGGGTGCCCCAGGTCTCGCTTTTGAGACCTGGGATACGCAGACCTGGATGTTCGTTGTCAGTAGTGCAGAAAAGTAGCCGGGACCACTGGCAGATCCGCTTACTGCACCTCTTCCAGAGTCTCGGTCGCCCGTACCAGCGCAGCAGTCACATTCGCCATCTGTGCTTGCGCGCGAACCGGATCGCGTGCATCGATAGCCTCATTCACCCCCGGGATGACGACCGCAGCATAACCCGTGTACTCTCCGGGCGCGAATATCGTATGTCGGAACCACGGCCGCCCCGGAAGACCCTCCGGCGCGAGCAAATCCGCTTCCACCGTCCGCAACGAGGCATTCAGCGCGGTGGTGTCCCCTTTCGCCGCAAGCTGTTTGGCCATCACCGACATGGCTTCGCCCGCAAAGCGGCTTGCCGCCCCCAACGCAGCATCAAAGTCCACGCTCATCATGCCCGCATCCCTGGCGCGCGCCTCTGCGGCGAACAGGTAGGCCTGTATCTGCCGGGCATAGGTGACGTAATCGTAGGGCAGCACATCGGTATCCGCCATGTGCAGCACCTCCAGGCCGAAAACCCGCGCCATCTGCTGCTCATAAACGAAGGTCGGATCCGCATTCATGATGAACCATGAGTAGTTGTCGAAGACTGAGTGATAAACCCCATAAGGACCGGTGGAACCGATATCGGTCGAAGGCACACCCAGGTGTTGAATAAAAGGTGTGTAATCCGAACCGCTGCCCAGATCTCCGACCCGGACCTCGCCACCACCCACGAGCGGAACCGTCGGCGCATCGGTGAACTCTTTACCCGTGTGCCGCCGAGCAGCAGCATCACTCAGATCCTTTTTCCATTCGTCAAAGACCGAACCACCTTTCGGGCTGGCCACCTCCATGGTGACCTCACGAATGAACTGCTTCAGGGACGGCACGGCGGAGGCCTCAAAGTGAACCCCGGAAACGCTGGCGTCGGTGTTGATGTAGGCCACAGCGTGGGCCAGCTGTTTGGCATGTTCCTCCGCCCACTCAGTAGAACCGATCAGGCCCTCCTCTTCCGCGTCCCAGCTGCAAAAGTAGAGTGTACGGCGCGGCTTCCATCCTTGCGCCAGCAGCCCGCCGATGCCGTGCACGGCTTCCAGCATGGCCGTAGTCCCACTGCCGGGATCAACGGCGCCATAGACCCACGCGTCCCGATGATTCCCAGCGACCACCCATTCATCGGGAAGTTCGCTGCCGCTGATTTTGCCAATCACGTCCCACACCGTGCGTTGCGCGTAGTCCATCTTGAGGCGCATGTGCACTTTCGTTAAGCCCCCGCCGCCCACGTGATAGCTGAACGGCAAGGCGCCCTGCCATTCACGGGGCGCCACCGGGCCGCCCAGGTTTTCCAGGATCGGCGCCGCATCGTGGTACGAGAGCGGCATCGACGGGAGGGTAGGCAGGCTGCTTATCTGGGAGAGCGGCAAACGCTTCGACGCGGGCAGCCCCGGCGTGGACGCAACATCCGGCGTGGTGGCGTCGCCCGGATACTTGAACATGTACTGCACCGATCCGCGCTGCACCCCGGTATCCGGGCGCCACGGACCGTGGGGATACTTGTCGCCCTGGAAGTACCCGTCATCCGCAGGATCGGAATAGATGATGACTCCGGCTGCTCCCCGCTGCTGCGACAGGTACACCTTGACCCCACGAAAGTTCATTCCATAGCGAACCAGAACGATCTTGCCCGCAACACTGATGTGCAGGTCCTCCAGCCGCTTGAAATCTTCCGGCCGGCCGTAGTTGACATAGACAACCTCAGCGGTCACATCACACGAGGGGGAAGAGCCACTGAAGGCAGGCAGCACCCGCGGATCATCCTGGTACGGATCACTGTCGACATGCTCGCGAGTGGGCCCGGTCATCAGAATCTTCCCCTCAGCGTTGGTGGCCTCGAGGAAAACCTCCTGGGGAAGATTCAGCCACGCTTTATAAGGAACAATCTGGGTGTCGAGGCCCGCGGCTTTGAACTTGCCGGCCACATACAGGGCTGTGTCGTAATCCTCTTTGCTCGCCGCCACGTGAGGGACGGCAGTCAGGGTCTTCAGCTCTTCCTGCGCTAGTTTGGGATCCGGAATTGCCAGGAAATCCTGATCGATTTTGGCCTGCCGGCTGAAGTCGTGATAGCCCAAAGCATGATCGGGAAAAGGAGAAACTTGGGCCGCCGCAGGGAAGGGAGCGAGGACCAGCAAACAGCAGAAAAGCCGTCTTGGAAATGAACAGGTGATATCAAAGTTTATACGAAGGGACTGCCGCCCTTGGGAAGCAGTCCCTCGGTAGGCTGGCTACGCCACCAGCTGAGCGCAATGCGAGCAGCGCTTGGCGCCGATCGGGATATCGCTCAGGCACTCCGGGCAAGGCTTGGTGGTGGGCGGCGCAACCACCTTGGGCCGAAACTTGTTCAGCAAGGTGTTGACCGGCAGGACAACCAGGAAGTAAATGGTCGCAGCGATGATCAGGAAGGAGATCAGGGCGTTGAGAAAGTCGCCGTATTTGATAGCGCCGCCGTGGAGATGCAGCACCAGGAAGGAGAAATCCGGCTTGCTGACGATGGCCGAAATCAGCGGGTTGATGATATCGGCGACCAAAGCGTTGACAATCGCCGAGAATGCGGCGCCGATGACAACGGCTACGGCCAGATCGACCACGTTGCCGCGCAGGATAAAATCGCGAAATCCTTTAAGCATTAGTTCTCCTGATTAGGGATTTTGTTTGGCCGGGTCTGCCCGAAGATTCTACTTCAGCGTGAGGCACTCCTCACACTCTTTATCCGTTTTGCACTTGTGCGCGATGAAATGATCTATAACAGCCAGCGGCCGTAGGGGTACAGGAGCAGAAACAGGATCATGCACAGGGCCATGATGTCCATGTAAATCAGCACTACCACTGCGCCGTGATAGAAGCTCCAGCGTTGGCGAAGGCAGCGTATCGTGTCCCAGGTGCCCAGCGCGGCGGCAAAGGTTGGAATGAGCAGCTTGAGAGAAGGGCGATCATCCGGGAACCCAGCCAGCATGAAGGCGAGAACCAGGCTGCCGAGGACCAGCGCGATTCCTCGGGGTAGCGAACGATTGCGGAGGTTCAGAGCGCTCAAGACCATGGGCGAGAAGCCTGCGCCTTACTCTACCGAAGCCGATTGGCTTAGCGTGCCGAGGCCGTTGCGGGTTCCAGCCCCCGCAGCGCTTCTCCGTAAGGCGCGCGGAGAATGCCACGCTCGGTAATGATGGCGGTGACATACTTGGCCGGGGTTACATCGAAAGCTGGGTTTTCGATTCCCACGCCAAGCGGGGTCATTTGCTTGCCGCCATGATGGGTCACTTCGATGGCGGCCCGTTGTTCAATGGGGATAGCGTCGCCGCTGGCGGTCGCCATATCAATGGTTGACCACGGGCAGGCGACATAAAACGGGATACCGTGCTCTTTGGCCAGGATGGCGACACCGTAGGTGCCAATCTTGTTGGCCACGTCGCCATTGGCGGCGACCCGGTCGGAGCCGACGATCACGGCCTGGATCTTGCCCTGGCGCATGAGGCTGGCGGCCATATTGTCGCACAACACGGTCGTGGGTATGCCGTCGTGCATCATCTCCCAGGCAGTGAGGCGGGCGCCTTGCAGGAAGGGGCGCGTTTCGTCGGCATACACGTGGATCTGGTGGCCGCGTTCGACGGCAGCACGAATCACTCCCAGAGCCATGCCGTAGCCGCAGGAAGCAAGTGCCCCGGCATTGCAGTGGGTCAGCACTCCACCTGAGGAGGGCATCAGTGGGGCGCCGTATGCGCCCATGGTGCGGCACGCTGCGATGTCCTCGTCGTACATGCTGCGGGCTTCGGCGATCAGGCCGTCCTGAATGGCGGCAATGGTGATGCCCGGTCGGGCGGCGAGCGCGAAGAAACAGCGGCGCATGCGTTCGATAGCCCAGAACAGATTGACTGCGGTAGGGCGCGTCGCGGCCAGTGTCTTGGAAATGGATTCCAGCTCGCTGGTTAACGCCGGAATCGTCGTGGCGGAGCTGTTCTTGACACCCAGGGCGACGCCCATCGCGGCGGCAACGCCGATCGCCGGGGCCCCACGCACCACCATGGTCGTGATAATGGTGGCCACCTGGTCGCTGCTGGTCGCAAGCACATAGGTTTCTTCCAGCGGTAAGCGTGTCTGATCGAGGAAGCGGACTCCCTCAGCGGTCCATTCAAGGGTAGGGATCATGTCGTCTCCAGTCTAATGCAACGACCGCCCCACCAGCCTCGAGGCAATTCTACTTCGAGCCTTCCAGCGCCTCGGCCATAGCCAATAACTTGTTGACGGTATTCCAGTTCCGGCCGGTAGATGCGCATTGCAGCGTCTTCTCAATCTTGACCAGCGAAATCTTCGGGTGAGCCATGCCCTGGGGATAGTAGATATACACCTCGCGCCCGTTGATACGCAGTTCCTCTGGCTCGCAAGGCAGGCCCAGTAGCTGGTCACGGGCTTGTTTCGTTGGGGTGCTATCCGTGAAAACGACGAGCAGCCGATTGGGTTCGATGCCTGCTCGTCCGGCGAAGGGATTCTTCGCAACTACCTTGCGCAACTCAGAAGCTGTGCGGACGATCACCGCGGGGCGAAACCCGAAGCCGGCTTCGATAGCTTTCTCCAACCTCCGTGCCAAAGCCACGGGATCCTCGCCGTCCTCGCGGAAAACCAGGTTGCCGCTCTGAATGTAGCTTTGCACGTCACGCAGTCCAAGCGACGTGCAGAGAGTTCTGAGCGCCGCCATACTGATCTTCTGGTGGCCCCCAACGTTGACCCCACGGAGCATCGCAACGGCCATGATCCCTCCAGTATGCACATCAAACCGATGTATGGTGAAGGCATGCAGGATCCCGTCTGGATAAAGTCGGTGCTAACCGCGCACATCGCAGCCTGGGCGGCCTCGAACGCTTGATGTCCTCAACCGTCGTCTTTCGTCCTGCGTCGCCCGCTGATGCCTTTGCGCTCGCCGAACTATCGATCATGGCCGGCGACGGCCTCTATGAATTCCTGCTGGAAGAAATGGCGCCGAAAGAGATGCTGGCCGGGCTGATAGCGCGCACCATGAAGCAGGAAACAGGCGGCTTCAGCTGGCGACACTGCTTTGTTGCCGACGACAAGGGTGTGGTAGGGATGGTTAACGCCTATCCGGCCGCGTGGCTGCGCGACGAGGAGCAAGACATCCTACCCCAGGATAAGGTCCAGATTCTCGACCCCATCGACCAGGCGCAGGATTGGGAGAGCTTCCTGGTAAACGGCATCGCGGTTCGCCCACCATACCGGCGGCAAGGGCTAGGGAAGCGGCTCATGGACTGGGCCATCGAGCAGGCCAAGGCAGGAGGTTTCGTCCGCATCAGCGCCAATGTATGGGAAGATAATGTTGCCGGTCGTGGGCTTTTCGAAGATCATGGTTTCGACCTTCAGACCCGGATCCAAGTCGCGGAGCACATTGGGCTTAGTCACGTGGGCGGGAGCTTGCTGATGGTGCGGCCGCTGCTTACGTTTGTGTGATTTAAGGCGTCATTCACCGCCACGGAAGGGGCATTGCGGGTTTTCTTCTGGCCGGTAAGCTCAACCTATGACTCACCTGCTCAGTGCTTTCCGGAGGCCGCGCCCTTTACAGGTCGCCCTGCTGACGCTTGGTGTCCTCGGCACAAGTGGTCTCTATCTATCCCAGGCGCAAGTTTCTGCGGCGGCGGTTCACCCCAGCCTGGCGCTGCCCAGCGGACTTTCTCCCGTGTCCCAGCTTGCGGTGCAAGGCTCTGAACTGTCGCTGGATGGCAATGGAACTCTTTTCCGCTCCGACGATCTGGGAAGACATTGGCATCAGGTCAAGCAGCAATGGGATGGGAAAGCCGTAGAACTCTTAGGCATACCCGCGCTGACCACAGCTCCGGGCAGCGGCCAGGCTCCGAGATCGGCGGCAGACCCAGAAACCTACGCTGCTGTGCTCCTGAAAAGCACGACCGCCTTACATTGGGTCAGCGTGGACCGGGGGAAGACCTGGAAGCCCTCCACTCTCGACGACGTGCGGCGTAACGACGTTCGCTGGTCTGGTCAGTAACAGCCTATTCACTGAATTTTGCTGTCCTGCCGGACCATGCGCGCCCGTAACGGCGTCCAGATAAGCCGGTAAGGTGTGCTCTTGCGAACATTCCCAACAATGCTTGGGCGAAAACAGGCGATGCAGGTGCCACCCTCGCGCCGAACACTGGGATAGACGATGCCCAGCGAGCCAAGCTCCATCAACTCCACCGCCAGTTCCTGCGATCGCACATAACTGGTGGGGCTTAGCGCGTCGTCCTCGATCCCGCGCAAGTCGTGGAACAAGGCGGTAAAGTCCGCCAGGTAGTCGTCGTACTGAATTTCTTCGCGCTCCTTCCAGTCAATCTCCGCGAATTCGACGCTCTTGTGAAACAGCACTTCGGCCTTGGCAGTCGCCAGCTCAAACGCGGCATACCAGGCGCCCCGGTGAGGGGTGGAGAAACGCGCCCCCAGCGGGTTGGCGTGGGTGAAGGCCGCGTTAATCACGCGATAGTAAGGCACATCAAAGACAAGATCACGGACGCTGATATCCGGGCTTAGACCTTCTTCGGCACGCAGCCGGGCATTGGTTGCATTGTCGAGCTCAAAGATAAGGGGCAGATTCTCGTCATCGGCGATGCGCGTAAGAACGGAATCGTAGTTAGGAGAGTATTTGGCGGGCAATAAACGATGAGTATCGAAGCAGCGGATGTCCGAAACAGGGATAGTGGCCATGGCTAACCGCCGCGGCGGGCATCGAGCAGGCGGCGCAGCGTATCCATGGCCGGCGTCCCTCCATGCAGGAGGTAATCCAGCGGAGTGCGGCCGGCAAAGATCGGGTTGCTGTTGGGCAGCTGCATCCATTGGTCGGCGAGCCGCTGGCTGTAAAGGATATTGAGCGACTTGAAGATCCCGATCAGATACGAAATGCGCAGCAGCTTGTCCTGGTCCAGGCTTTTGCCTGGGGTGCGCGGGTTTTTCTTGTGCTGATAGTAGGCTCCATTGGAGATCCCCCCCAGCAACTCGCGCGCATCTTCGTCACGGATTTTCCAGTGGTCAACGATTTTGAACAAAGCTTTCAGGGCTGCTGCGGATAAGCGGCGACGGTCCTCAAGACGCGAAAGATCGGGCAGCACAGCCGCGGAGTAACGGGTTTCGGGGTAAGCGAAAGTGCCAGGGCGCGATTTAGGCATGGAATCCTAACTCTCCAATTATGGAGAATTATAACTCCATTATTCCCGCGCCAGGAAATAGACCAAGCCAGTGATGGCGGCGGTGAGGAACACCCACGCAAACTGATACCAATAAAAAAATGGGAAGCCATACAACGCAGGGGTCGCCCGGGCGTAGACAGCGGGAAAGAGAAGCCCGATGGCAGGAAGGAGGAGAAGCCAGTTCCAATGGGTGCTGCGCTTCTTGCTGCCGGTGTCGGCCATGCGAAGGATTATAGACTGAAAGCATGAAGCGCCGACTCATTGAGCACTATGAGGTAGTTCGCAAGCTGGGCGCCGGCGGCAGCGGAGTCGTGTACCTGGCCAACGACACGCTGCTCATGCGGCCGGTAGTGCTGAAGATATTGAAGCGAGGCGCGCTTTCGATCGAACAGATGCGGAGCACAGTGCTGCGCGAGGCACGCCTGGCCTCCGCCATCGAACACCCCAACGTTTGCGCTATCTATGAAGTGGGAGATTTAGAAGACGAAGCCTACATCGTCATGCAATACGTACCTGGCGAATCGCTGGACAAGATCATCGCCAACGGTCCAGCGAGTGTTCAACTGGGGCTCTCCGTGGGCATTCAGATTGCGGACGGGTTGAGCGCTGCGCATCGGCTGGGAATTTTCCACCGCGATCTGAAGCCAGGGAACGTGATGCTGACCGATGGCGGCGTGGTCAAGATTCTGGACTTTGGGCTGGCCAGGAGAATCTCTATCGCTGAGGCCGAGTTCGATCCGACTAAACCGGGTCGGGCCAAGGATGTATCCAAGCGCAAGTCACGCATGACCTACACCGCGCACGGCGGCACCATCGCCTACATGGCGCCGGAGCAGTTCGTGACCGGGCAAACCAGCGTGCAGAGCGATATCTTCGCGGTGGGTGTCACCCTCTATGAGTTGTTGAGCGGCCGCCATCCGTTCGTGCGGCCGGAGGCGGAAGAGTTTCAAAGCGTGCGCGCGATTCAATTTGCCGATCCGCAGCCGTTAACCGAGTGCTGTCCCCAGGTGCCCCCCGAGCTGGCCAGCGTGATCGCTACCTGCCTGCAGAAGACACCCAGCGGGCGCTACTCTTCTGCCGCCGATCTGCGCGAAGCCTTGAGAACCATCATGAAAACGATGCAGCTTGAAACCGGCATCCTGCCTGGTGATACGGCGGCCAACCTGCAGGTACCGGCTGCCGAACGCGCCCAGCGGGCTACCGGATTTCTCTCCATGCTGGCCGAACGCTTTCGTGAGTCGGCCGATGTGCAGAAGCAGAATACGATTCTCGTCCTGCCTTTCCAGAACTTTGGACAGTCGGGTGAATCTCCGCTATACGGCTATGCACTGGCGGACGCGATTGCCGCGCGGTTGGCCCGCATGTCTTCGCTCGTAGTGCGGCCTTCCAGTTCGCTGATGCAGTTGCCCGTGCCTATGCAGCAGATGGATCCGTTGTCGGTGGGCAAGAAGCTGCTGGTGCAGTGGGTGCTGGCGGGTAATTTCATGCGCTCGGAAAAGGGCTTTGATTTGAACTGGCAACTGCTGGATGTGGCAGGGCAGAGCGTGCGTGCCGGTGGCACCATCAGCGTGCCTTCCTTCGACCTGATTGCCGTCCAGACGGAAATTTGCAACGAGGTGTTCGCCACTTTGCAGGGGCTGGGCAAGCTGCAGCAGCATGGCGAATCGACCCGCAGTGCGCCGATGGCGGAGGAGTTGTCGGAGGAATATTTGCAGGCGCGAGCACTCCTGTCATCGTTTATGTCGCGGGCCGGCGCCCGCAGCGACCTGGACAAGGCGCGAGAGATGTTCGAAAGCGTGGTAGCGCGCGATGCGCAGTTTGCTCCGGGATGGAGCGGCCTGGGGATTACCC
>Ga0302325_10004729_pt1 | contig 31320 bp, 20 predicted proteins | sample Palsa_T0_2_FD_201948 | JGI IMG/M metagenome (GOLD analysis project Ga0302325, IMG submission 201948) | Peat permafrost microbial communities from Stordalen Mire near Abisko, Sweden - Palsa_T0_2 | ecosystem: Environmental > Terrestrial > Soil > Palsa > Peat permafrost | place: Sweden: Abisko... | reverse complement strand
AAAATTGAAGCTGACGGTGTTCTTTTAGTAAGATGTTTTTTTCGTTTTTTATTGCTGTGTTAAGAGGAAATAAACGGGGTCTTTGCCCGACGGTAGCTTTATTATGGCCTGGCACCAACTTCAGATAGGACGGTACAAAATTCTGACCAGCCCATTCCTTTTCATCTAAAAAATTTCCGATCGATCCGGAACTGGTGATGGAGGTAAAAAAGTTTGCTTTAATGTGGCTGTTGTATTTTTCCTTGAATACGCCCGTTACTTTATACTCGTCTGGCTTCCCGCCCTGACTTATGGTGATCATTTTGTCTAATGGCGGTTCTTCTCCAAAAAAAGTAAACTTTCTATTCGAGAATGTTTCTTGATTTAAAAATACATTTTTTGTTTTATATATAGTGGCTGAGCCGGCAACGTTGACACCTAAAGCCGGAGCGAACGGTTCGAGTTTTGTGCCATAAGGTTCACAAACGAGTTTCGAAGCCTTCAAGTCATTGGATTTGAAGGCGTTTCTGTTTTAAGCATAGTAGAGGAAGCTCTGCAAACTTGATTTGGAAAAATTATTTTCATTACCTTGTAGTCCCAAATCGTTGATCCATGTTCAAATTGGTTTTCCTCCTGGCTATTATAGTTTCCGGATCTCTTCAATCAAATGCCCAATCGCCCCCGACATATGAAATTTATGCTTTGAAATATTTCGGCATTCATTCGGTTCCCGTATCTGAGCTGGCCCTGGGCGCACCGAAGAAGGATACGATGAATATGTACTTTATGTATTGGCTTGTAAAGGGAAATAATGGGAAGAATATCCTGGTGGATGCAGGATTCCTGAATGATCTGGATATTTTTAAAGTATTAAAAACCACATTCTACATCAGGCCGGACTCCGTATTACTGGAGCTAAATATCAAATCCGACGAGATCACCGATATCATATTGACCCATCCGCACTGGGATCATGTGGACGGAATCAGTCTTTTTCCCAAAGCGCATATCTGGATTCAGAAAGAGGATTATAATTATTTTGTCGGCGAAGCCTGGCAAAAAGATGGTCGGCATAATGGGTTTTATAAAAGGGATGTCGACACGATGGTGAGTCTTAATCTAGCAGGGAAACTAACCCTGGTTGATGGTGACGATAAGGAAATCCTCCCGGGCATCAAGGTGTATACCGGCTCGAGACATACATATAATTCACAATTCGTGCAGGTGGAAACGGGGGGAGATAAAGTAATCCTTGCGTCCGACAATATCTGGATTTATTATAACCTTGAACAACTGAAGTCATCGCCTTACCCCAATGGCACTTTTGATACGACCGCTTACGTGAAGTCCATGCAAAGGATGAAGACGCTCGCCTCCAACATAAAGTATATTATTCCCGGCCATGATCCGGCCATCTTCTCCAGGTTCCCCATGGTTAAGCCGGATATCGTTAAGATAAAATAAGGGACCTAAATATCCGATTCACTTCCAAAATAAAAATCTACTAAACTATCTTCGTAAAACTGCCCAGTTCATAAGGGGTCGATACACCAGTACGAATACGTCACTGCAGAAATGCTAAAAATGGCCCACAAAAGCCTGCTTGATCGCCCGGAAAAGAAAAAGGAAAGAACGCCGTGAAAAATTGGATCATTAACTCGGGGATCGAATCTTCCTGCAGTAATTAATTTGGCAGGAAAATATTATTCGTAAAACCCGTAATAACAAATAGTAGAAATACGCCTGCAATTCTTTTCACCTGAAATACATTTGGAACCAAGCTATAATCTGTCGCTGTTGCACGTTTGGTCTAACTATGCAGTCTCAATGTTTCATAAAAGGATGGCATGCCGTCTATACAAAACCTGGATACGAACAGAAAATTTCGGGTAAATTTTCTGAACTGGGTATAGGGAATTTATTTCCATCTTACATATTTGTTTATCTCAGTGGCGTCAAGGACTACAACGCAAGCATCAGAATGGGCGCGGCGATTTAGTATCGAGGAGGGAGTTTGGGACAATCAGTTCGGGTTTCATCAGGCAAATATTTCCGCTTGGGATATTCATGCCTTTACCGGCTTTCAGCGACAGGTCAATGCTCTATCAGTATTTAAATAAGAAATAATATGAATAAATTCATTTTATCAGTGATTGTCCCAACCTACAATCGCCGGCGATTGCTTGGTTACACGCTTGATTCATTGGCCCGTCAAAATATTTCACCGGAAATTTTCGAGGTCATCGTCGTTGACGACGGGTCTGTAGATGACACAGCGGAAATGATCTGTAAATATCGGGACGTCCTGAACCTGAAGTATTTTTTCCAGCAGGACTCCGGCTACCGGCCTGGCTCAGCAAGAAATATAGGTATAATGAATTCGGAAGGTGAAATATGCCTTTTTGTGGACTCGGGTATTATCCTGAGTTCCCAATGTGTCCGAGAACACATTTATAAGCATAGGGCCCTGGGTGATAAGGTTGCCGTACTTGGCTATGTTTACGGATTTGATCAGGGCGATTGCCAGGAGAGACAGATCGAAGAATTGATCCTGCCGGAAGAGCCAGAGCAGTCAATAGCGAACTTTAAGAAAGCAGGTATCGGGTTCGATATCCGGGAGAAATATTATAAGAAGTACAATGACAGATTAGATCAACTTCATGCTCCATGGGTTCTTTTCTGGACATGTAACGTGTCTATCCGGCGCGAGGAACTGATCCGGGCAGGTCTTTTTGACGCCGCTTATGATGGGAGATGGGGATGTGAAGATAACGATCTTGGTTTTCGACTCTGGCAAAATGAGGTTGGGATTTATTTGTGCCGGGAAGCGGAGTCGATTCATTTCCCGCACGGGAAAGATATGACGCGAAAACTAGATGAGGGTTACGCAAACTGCGAGTATATGCATAAGAAATTCAAAACAAAGGCGACCGCTGTTTTCCTGGAAAACTATAAACAGATAGTCCTGAATGAAGGTGTTGACATCAATGAATTGATCTTTTAAGTTATGCTCCCAGCGTATGAGATTCTCCCGTTGATCTCCTGTTTGTGTGTAAGGACATACGTATCGAAAACAGATGATGGTGCTCCTCATTTCATTCGGTTTTCAGGCTTTTTATCGGATTAGCCAGCGCCGCCTTAATCGCCTGGGAGCCGACGGTAACTAAGGCAATAAAAATGGCCGAAAGCCCGGCGAGTAGAAACACCCATGCATTCATACTGATCCGATAAGAAAAACTCTGTAGCCAGTTATGCATAAAATACCATGCGATGGGCGAGGCAACGAGAATACCAAGACCGACCAATAGCACAAATTCTCTGATCATCAAGGTGGCAATGCCCGCAACAGAGGCTCCAAGGACTTTACGGATGCCAATCTCCTTTGTACGTTGTACAGCAGTAAATGCAGCCAACCCGAATAAACCCATGCAGGAAATAAAAATGGCAATGACCATTGCGGCCTTGATGATTTCGGAAGTCTTCTGCTGCTCGTCATAAAAACCGGCAATGGTTCTGTCAAAAAAGCTATATTCAAATCTTTCATTGGGATATATCGCCGCCCACTGCTTTTCAATATTTGCCATAGTTCCTTTAAGGTCATTGATTTGCCGACCGCTGGTCGATAACCTCACATTCAATAAACCATAGTAAAGATTTTTTGCTGCCATAATACATGTAGGCTGTATGGCAGTATTCAGCGGTTGCGCGTGAAAATCCCCCACAATTCCCACCACCGGACCGGTACAGAACGCATAAAACCGCGTCTTGCCCCGGCCTCCCGCCTGGAGGGTGTACCCGATGGCATCCTCCGGTCTTTTAAACCCAAGCTGCCGGGCACAGCTTTCATTGATAAGGAACTCCGTCAGGGAATCGTTGCCCGACGGCGCATTAAAATTCCGGCCGGCAATCATTTTTATCCCATATAGCGGGATGTAGTGGTCGTCGCACGCCCGATAGAGCGCTTGTATCTCGGTGCCCTTGTCCTGACAATAAAGTGCGCCTCCCCTGGTTCCATTTTCCTCCGGAAGATCCTGGCTTACGCTTACCATATCCACCCCGGAAAGACCCCTTATCTTTTCCGCCAGTACATATTTATTTTTCCGCGGGTAATTTACGCTTGTGCTGACATTGACTATGGCGTCTTTTTTAAACCCCAGATCTTTATTCAGCATAAAATGGATCTGGCTATTAATGACGATCGATCCTATGATGAATAATATGGAAATGGTGAATTGGAACACGATTAGTGCCTTACGCAGATACGCCTTATGATTCGGCGTACCCGCCCCCTGACCTTTTAAAGTGAGTGCTGGCTGATAAGAGGACAAAACTTTTGCAGGATAGATGCCTGCAAGGAGCGACGTGACAATCGTTATGATAAATAGGAAAGCAAACAAAGAAAACCACGGAATCACCATTCCGGGAGGAATTATTCCCTGAAAAGCGTTAAGGGCAGGATTAAGCAGCACCAGTGAAAGTATTGCCGAAAAAAGAGCCATCAGGAACGCTTCACAAAGGAACTGAATGCCGAGCCTTATTCGATTGCTGCCTAATACTTTTCGAATTCCAATTTCCTTGGCCCTTTGGGTAGATTGCGCTGTGGAGAGATTGGCAAAATTGATAGCGGCAATGATCAGCATAAAGGCGGCAATGGCCATTAAAACATAGAGTGTCGGTAAATGGGCCTGTCTTGAATAAAAATCCGATCCGTAGTCCACATTAAAATGAATATCAGACAGCGGCTGCAAACGAACTGTAACCTTACTATTTGCAAGACCTTGTCCATGTTGGGTCCACGTTTTTACCAAACTTCCTGTCTGCGCGTTAAAATGAGCCGATGTCACGCCTTTTGACAATTGGACGAATGCCTGTTCGTAATCCGAATTTCCCCAACCGTCAGGCTCTGTTACACCCTGAAGGTGGGCACGATTATTCAGAAAGCTGGACTTGATCGTCGGGAACGAGATAAAATCCTTGAAAATCAGGTCTGTATTATTAGGGAAGTCTTTTACAATTCCTGCTACCTTCAGCCGAAGTGAATCATCATAAATTACCTCTCTTCCCATCATTTCCTCCGGAGACAGAGTCCCAAAATACTTACGGGCCCTACTTTCAGCCAGTACCACTTTAAAGGGTTCATTCAAAGCAGTATTGGGATTGCCAGCAAGCCAATCATACATGAAAATGTCAAAATATTCCGGTTCGGTAATAATAATGTCAGAGGGATCTTTTGACTGATCCCCGGCATCAAAGCGCTTAGCGCTATTGCGACCGTCAGGAACGGTGACCTTAAAATAATAGTTGAAAAAACAAGCAACTTTATCGGTCCCGGTGAATTGATTCCGGATGATAAGCGCTGCACTATAAGGTATTGTGGGTTTATGATCTACTACGCCCGTGCCGTTATCGATATCTCTGACTGCTCTGTAAATTCGTTCTTTACCAGGATGAAAGTTGTCAAAGCTCAATTCAAAACGAGCAGTGAGATAAATGACCATGCATGCGCAAATACCGATGGCTAACCCCAGGATACTAATGGCACTCGACACTTTATGCTTAATCAGGGTCCGCCAGGCGATCTTAAAGTAGTTTTTTAACATGTGCAGTGGATTTGATCCTTATCGCAGGCTAAAAAGATGCCATTTATTTAATTTATTGTAAATGAATTGACTAACCGTTTTTTAAAAAAAATCCTTTTTTCACCGCAATCAAAAGAAATGAATGTGATCCGATGTATAGATCGTATCCTCATCGTCGATAATAACCGCCTCTATATCTTTCATCTGGTTGATCATATATAACCCTGCCCGGATGCCCATGATCATCACCGGCGTCGCCATCGCATCCGCAATTTCAGCATTGGGCGTGATGATCGTCACGCTTTTGATGCCCGTCACCGGAAGCCCCGTCCGCGGATCGATCGTATGCGAATACCTTTTCCCCCCGATCATCACATACTTCTCATAATTCCCGGAAGTAGCCAGCGCCATATTCGTAATGTTGAGATAAGAAAATATTTCCCCCTTCAGATCCGGCCTGACGATGCCGATCGTCCAGGGCTTTCCATCCGGCTGCAATCCCCAGGCCGTCAGATCACCCGACGCGTTCACCACCCCACTGTCAACGCCCATCTCCTGCATCAATCCTTTAGCTCGTTCCGCCGCATATCCCTTGCCGATCCCACCAAACCCGATCCGCATCCCTTTTTCCTTCAAAAGGACCATGCTCCTGGCGCCGTCCAGCAGGATATTGCGATAATTGATCAGCTTCACCATTTTCCTGGCCAATTTGCTATCGGGCAATTGTCGCATGTGCTGATCGAAATTCCACAATCGTTTGTCCACCGACCCGTAGCTTATATCAAAAGCCCCCTGGGTCAACGCCGAGATTCGGATCGATCGTTCGATCAATCCGAACGTCTCCCGGCTTACTTCGACCGGCGCAATACCCGCATTGCGGTTGATCAGGTTGGTTTCACTACCTTCGTCATAAGTCGTCAGCAGCCGCTCTATTCGCCGAATCTCCGCAACAGCCGCATCGATCCGCTCCATTGCCCACGGCTCGTCGGAAGCCACGACGCTGATCTCAAAGCGATTGCCCATCAATTTCATTTCCCGCCGAAAGACCGATCGCTCGCTCATAGTCTGATTGCTTAAAAAGTCTCATTCGGCAAGACTTTATTGTCCCCGCAGTGGCGCTACTTATCCGCATCGATGGCCGACTTCACCTGTGCACTGAATACCTCCGGCGAAATACCCGGATTGCCCTCCCATTGCTTCAAAACTTTCCCCTCCGCCGTCAACAACAGAGTCAGCGGAAACTGTCCCCGGGCATTATACCGATCCCCCATCTGGTCATTCAGCCGTTGCTGATCCGGTGTAGGCTGGTTCTTCTTTTTACGCGGAAAATCCGCATTGACCAGCACCAACATCGTATCCGCCATTTGCAAAAAGGCTGGTTGATCCAGAATATCCTTGCGCAGCAGGATACAAGGTCCGCACCAGTCACTGCCGGAAAAATTGAGCAGGATATGCCGGTGTTCCTTTTGTGCCAGTTCTTTGGCCTCTTCCATATTCGTATGCCAGCCCTGGCTATACAGGCAGGCGACAACGACAAAAAAGCCCACATTTTTCAACATCATTCTTTCATTTTTTCAAACTCATCGGTATCGAGGGCAAGCGCACCGACAACGGCCCCGTCTTTATCTTTTCTGAAATACAGCGTGTAGGCCTGGTTTTTATTATAGAAAAATGATTCCGCCAAAAGACGGACCACTATTTCCCTGCCGTCCCAGAGCTGCTTCAGCACCAAGCCGGAATCTGTTGCTGTCACCCCGATCACATCATCCGAATCCTCCTTTAGCCGGTATCTGCCCTCAAACGTCTTTAACAAACCCGGAGATACGACCGGCTGCTTTATCTTTTTCCAGTTTTCCTTGTTGAATGCCTGCATGCCCCGGATGGAGCCGTCCGCTGCCCGGTAAAACTTCAGTTTTAATAGGCGCTGCTCCCGGGAAAAAAAATGCGAGGCAGAGTCCGGCACAAAAGCAATCTCATCGCCATTCCAATATTGCTTTAGTATCAGTTTATTGTCCCGCTCCGTCAGTTGGACAAAATCGGCCTGATTGGTCTCCGAACCATAGAGGCCTTCAAAGACCTTCAATTGTTTCTGGGTATGTACTATTTCTTTCAGCTCAACCGGCGTATAGTTAGCCAGCTTGCTCCAAAATAAGTTGCCGCCGTCTGTCAGCGCCCGAACGATCCCCTGCGAGTCTTTTACGAACCTGATCAGCTGGCGCCCACCTCCTTTCTCTTCAGGATCATAGAAAACCGTATCGGATACGGGAATCAGCTGGAAGTCGACACTATTCCATACCGGTCTGACATGCAGGGTATCGTTGACCAGTACCAACCGGAGCTTAACATCTTCGCTTTGAGGATTCTGGTAATAGCCTTCATATCTTTTTAGTTGTTCCGGCGATAACCTGACCGCCGGCGTCGTCGTATCCTTTGATGCCGGGGTCTCCGGCTTTTCCTGCGCAAAGGCAGGAATGATATTCAGCAGGCCCAGACCAAGACCGGCGGCAGTCAACAGGAGACATCGGACATGTTTCATATAAAGATATTTTAGGTTCTACTCCACCACCCGGTTGAATACATTCCCCGTCAGCAAGACGACCTGAACGATTTTCCCATTCTCATCCTTTACGATCACGAGCGGAAAGGACCGGTCCTGATTATTGAAATAAATAACCGTCAACGGCTGAAGCACATAGTCTTTTCTATCCCAAAGCTGTCTGACGACCAGATTGCTATCTGTTGCTGTGATCCTTATTTCATTATCCGGATCATCCTTGGAGCGGTATTTTCCTTCATAGGATTTCAGAATAGCCGGCGTCAGCGCGGGCTTACTCGTTTTTATCCAAACATCCCGTTTGAAGGCCAGCACCTGGATAATAATTCCATCCTTATCCTTGCTGAAATCAAGCGAAAACGAAGGTATCGCCTTGCTGAAAAAGCTCAATTCGGATTCCGGGACGAAAAGGATTTCTTCGCCATCCCATAGCTGCTTCAGCACCAGCTTGTTTTCCCGCACGGAAAATTGAATGAACCCGGTATTATCCTCCCGGAGCTGATACAATCCCTGGAATGGCGCTAATTGCGCAGGGGTATGTTCCATCTCCTTTTTCACGAGTGGCTTATAGTCATTCGCCCTGTTCCAAATGCCAAGGTTGGCAACATTGATCTGGTTGACGCTCCCCGAGGAATCCCTCTGCACAGCCTGCGCCGTTGCGGGCGAAGTTCCAAACAGGCCGAAGCCCGGACAAGCGATCGCAAGGACGAAAAACAAGTTCCGATTCATATTCCAGGTTTCTTAGAAAGCGTGAAAAACAAAATACTTCATCTTACCCATATCCTATACACTATATAGCTCACCAGCAATCCCAATGCGGCTACCAGCAGCCCGCTGGAACGCCTTTTCTTTAAAAAGAGCAGCAGCAGCATACCCGTCAGCGATACCAGCGTGAGCAATACAGCCGCGATATCTATCACCATCGACCACCCCGGTCCCGTATCGCGGCCCTTGTGCAGGTCATTGATGAGGCCGACAAACCCTGCGCTGGTCTTCGTCAACTCATATTCCCCGTTTTCCCGGTTGATAAAGGCATCAGCGGCAAATCCGGGTCCTTTAAAAGAGACGCCGATCTGCGAATCGTCTATCCGGAAATCGCTTAACGCCGCCCTTATTCCATACTTGTTACGAAAGTATTCTACGATTTCCAACCGCGCTATTTTGAGCGTATCCGGCGTTTTCACCCATCGCAGATCCAATGCTCCCTTCTCCTCCTGCGTATGGGTCTGATCCGCAAATTTATCCGCGTGATTTAGCGTCAACCCGGTCACTGCGAAGAAAAAAACCAGCACAAAGCTCAGCATCGACAGATAAATATGCAGCCACCGCAAAAGCGCCGCCATTCTGCGCTTCCGGGCCAATCTGGCCGCCCTGGGCCCTCCCTGCTCTTCTGTAGCCATGGACGGATCAGTTCCCGGCGGCTTTCTTCCGGTAATCAAAGGAGACGGACGAGATTTCGACATTGCCTGGCAAATTTATTAATTGAGGTGTTTCATTCCAGTCCAACTCCTGTCGCATCAGCTGGTAGGTACCATGCTCCCTGGCCGCTTCAATTTTTATCGTATACTTTCCCGGCTTGACGAAATTCCCCTGATCGTCCTTTCCGTCCCATTTCAAGGTGTATTTCCCGGCGGACCTGGTGGCGCTGGATACCGTACCCAGCACATTTTTATCGGTATTGTAGATACCCCTGTATTTGAGATACCAGGATTTCAGTTCGGGCAGGTACCGGTCCCTCTCATGCCAGATAGCGATGGTCCTTACCGGCGCATGGCTGGAGTCTTCTACCCATACCGCCACATACGGTCTTTTGGCAAAGCCTTCTTTCTGAAGATTGATCTCGAGGTTGACCACTAATTCAAAATCAGTCGCCGAATGAGCGCTGACGCCGGGCTTTACCGCCAAAGGACGCTCCAACAAATGCCAACCCGCGCTCGTCAGGCGTTCCCCCGAGCTGGTGACGATCAGGTATTCCACACCGGGCAGTCCAGCCGCCAACCGAATGCTTTCCGAAGGGCTAAGTACATTAAAGGCCGTCGCCAGCGCACCGGCGTCCGTCGCGTTCGGCGCCACCACTGTCGCGCTGATCACTGCATCAGCCGGCTGTCCCGTCCTCGGATCGACAATATGAGAGTACCAATGTCCCCCGATCAACTCCCCACGGCGATAATTGCCGCTGGTCGCCACTGCCCGGTTGGCCAGTTCCAATTGGTCCATCGGAGGATCGTTTTCGGCATCCGCCTTTGGATCGCTGATCTGTACCTTCTCCTTCAGATCCCCGGTGATCACCAGGTCTCCGCCGATATTGACTACTATCGCCCTAACATTCCCCGAGGCCATGGCGGCATCAGCGGCATGTTTTATGATATAGCTCTTGGCAAAGGAATTCAACATCAATGGCGCCCGGCTGAGATGGGTCGCTGTTCCGGCCACGGGATCCAGTTTCCAGTGCCCCTGTCGCACTTCAGCTACAGCTGCGGCGAGTTCCTGTTCCGTTGGAATACGCTGCAAGGTGGCGGAATGCTTCCACAATTTTGTGATGACTTCGGCGGAGGCGTCCAGGGCGCCGCCGGTCGTTATCCGCCACTGGTCGAAGAGGTTCAGCACTTCAAACAGCTCCGGCGACACATGAACGGCTTCGTTCGACGTTCTGAGCCATTGGCTAAATTCGCTGCGGTCGTCATAGGCGCTGAGTATTTGCTGGAGCCTGCCAATCTCCTTTACCGCAGCACTTTCCGCTATCGACGCCTGTTCTTCGGACCCGGCCAATACTTTTAACTCCATCGAAGTACCCAGGACATTCTCAAAATGAGAAACAAATAGTCGCGCGCCCTTCCCGGGAGCGGCGGATGGGGGATATTTTCCGCTGATGCCGCCTACGAATAACAAAACCGGTATAAAGAACTTCAACCATTTCATACAAATATAGTTTAGTGAAGATTAACGATTAATAAAGGCAATCAAAGGCGGCTTCCCAAAGTTACTTAAAACCCAGGTTAAGCGAAATAACATCCGATACCAGGTCCGTCGTCTGCGTATAGTGTCCGTACCGTAATTCCAATGTCGCCAGGTGCGTATTAAAGATCCCCTTCGGCGGCGCCAGCCGGATCCCCGCTCCAAAAAACTGACTGGAAAAAGCCGACAACGAATAATTGCTCGTATAATAGCCATCCGTTTTCAGATGCTGCTCATACGGCGAAAAATAATTCGCCGCCGTCTGCGTATAATATCGATAGAACGGCGAGATCGAGAAAAAGGGCGTGATCTTGAACGGCACTTCCAGGCTGGCCGTGTGAGATCGAATTCCCCAGCTATCGACATAATAGCGGTAATAAGTCCGCAGGATCACCCTGTCTCCCAGGAAATAATTTAAACGAAAGCCCAGCGGCAGCTTGAGGCGATTAGAAGGCAGCTTCTCGACGGAATCCGTCCCATCCGTGAAGTATACCCGGTGGAAAGGCAAGCCCAGGTATCCATTTTGATAGACCCCGTCCAGGAGGAAGGCCACCTGCAAGCGGGTATTGATCACCTGCGAAAAAGAAAAAGAAGCCGTATAGGTCTGCCGGGGACTGGAAGGATAATCGGGATGTCTGAGTTCTCCGTTGCGGCCAATCGTGTAAGCGCCCGCAGGTTCTAATTCGGAAGGCAGGATCAGCTTCACCTGGTCGAAATAGCCGCTTAGCTTCAGCCCGAATTCCCCGTTATTCTTCGTCTTTTGCGTGATCCCGGCACTTAGGCCCAATGATTTATAATTAAATTCATTCGAGTAATAAGCGCCTACACTAAAAGAACTGCCTCTCCTTTCGTTTTCCCTGGTCCAATCCAGGGAAGGATAAAGGCGCAAACCATCCGTATGCCTGGAAGCCCCGGTCTTCGATATCCAGGCCTGGCTGGCAGCCGTATGGTAATCTATACCCATCCCGGCAGTCAGCGTACTTTTTCGTTGTTGCGCATCGATCCCCACCCATTTCAATTCCACCCCATTGGCCAGATCGGTTACGGGTTCCGGCCCGATGCCACCCCGGATCGCCGAGTGGTCACCGGTCTGCGTATAATAGCTCGATACCAGGTTGATCTCATCCAGTTTTAGCTTCTTCGGCTGAAAAGCAGCCGTGTCTCTGGTAATACCCTGTGAAAATGTATGCAGGAACATTAAATACAATCCCACGACAGTAAGACAGATTCTTCTCATGATACTCATTCCGGTTTAAAGATGGACGCTAATTGCAGCCGCAGCCGCCTCCTGTCTTACCGCTGTTGGCCCCAGAAGAACCTTCGCGATAAGACTGTGCATTGAGCTCGCTCTTTTCCACCTTCCGGTTGGCCAGCGTCATCTCCGAATCGTTGATCCTGCTTTTCTGATATTCTTTCACCGTGGAACAGGATGGGAACAGGATCCCAACCCCCATTACTATACACACAAGGCTTAGACCCGACAAAATTTTTCCTTTCATATATTAACTTTTTTATATGATCATCCCCCCTGCCGAAGGGGGCTGTTTTGATGAGCCACATGCTTTCTGCCTCCAAAGCGCCTGCCCAGAATGACCTTGAAAATACTCCGGTCGATACTTGGCGTCAGCCCGAACCCATATCCCGCATTGAATTCCCAGCGGGGATCGAAATCCGCATCCACCGCAAAGAACAACTGGTGCTGCTGCACACTGATAGGATCGAACTTTTGGAAGGGACCCCAGGAGCCATAATATTCGATACCATACGCCCAAACCTTTCCGATCTGGTAACTGAACTTGAAGTCCGGGGCAAATATCGCTCCGCGACCCGCGTCCGCACCTTTGAAAGTAAGATCGACCACCGGGTTGAGGGCCAGATATACGGGGCCCAACTGTTTATCGACGATCGGCCGGATCTCCAGGGTCCAGGTATCCGGATCATAACCGTCCTTGACGAACCCGCCCTCAAAAGAAACGCTGACGCCCACCGGCCAGCGCCAGCTCAAAGGCGCCATGACCCTTGGACGGAGATGACTGCCCACATAATTGGTGCGCCCCATATCGGCTATATCGTTGAAGATATAAAAGCCTACTTCGAACCAGGGCGTAAAGCCATGGGTGGTTTCGATCGTTTCCCGGTCCATATGGTTGGTAGACACCACGCCACCAGCGGCATGATTGCCTATAAAGCTATAATTGCTGTGCAGCTCCACCATCGTTGTATCTTTTCCCACCGTCGGGGAAGCATATACCTGTATCTCGTAATTATCCTGCGCCTTGACAAAAAGGGGGCATATGACGCCTAATAACGCCCCGTAAAAAAATAGTCTCATAATCGTTCTAAAACAGCTTTTAACTCGCCAGATAGCAATTCCCGGTCGCAATGGTAAACCATTCGCAGAATCCGGCGATGGAACGGCCGTATTTTCTGGCATAGATTGATGTATAGCCCTACCATTAAAGGTCTACGGCAAAGTTAGTACAGTCGTCAGTAAGGGCCTGTTAGAGACCAATTATAAATTCATTAGAAAAACCTTAAAACATTCTGAAGAAAATCAGAGACCACTTCAGGCCACGCAAAACCCCCGTCATTCTTACGCCCGCCCCCGTTATTCTTACGCCCGCCCCTGTCGATTTCCATTCCGCTTCAGATGCCCGATTGCGCCATACGAACGATGAACGTTGTTCCCACACCGATCACAGAATCAACCGAAATACTCCCATTATGAAGATGTATGATCTTCGCCGTCAGCGAGAGCCCGATCCCATTCCCTTCTGCATATTTCCTGTTCTCTCCCCGGAAAAAGGGCGTAAAGATCCGGGAAAGATCTTCCGGCGAAATGCCGATCCCCCTATCCGAGAAACGGAGCACGGGGCTCTTCCCATCAAAACTGATCGCTACCGAACATTGATGATTGCCGGAAAATTTACAGGCGTTCTCGATTAGGTTGGCAAAAGCTACTTTCAGCAGGTATTCATTCCCTTTGATCGATATCCCCTCGTTCTCTTCCATCTCCTTTTCAAAAAGCAAATCGATCCCGTAACCCGGATTGAGTTTTAATACGCCCTGCCTGGCATCCAGCAGCACTTCGTCCAATCGGATCTCCTTAAATGTAATGCCTGACTGATCGTAACTCGCTTTAGCCAGGTCCAGCAAGTCATTCGATAACCGGGAAACCTTGCGTGCCTCCGACAAGACCAACTGGTTCATTGCTTTATGCTCCCCTATGGTCCTCTCCTTAATATCGGATACTTCCAGTTCCGCAATGATTGCCGCCAGCGGTGTCCGCAGTTCATGGGAAATATTGGAAACGAAATCCTTTTGCGCGTCAAACGAATTTTCCAGCCGGTCCAGCATCCGGTTAAAAGTCAGCGCCAGCTCCGCCATTTCGTCGGTTCCATTCCCTGCGCCGATCCGCAGATCCAGGTGCGACGCCGTAATGGCCTCCACCTTGTCCACCATTTCCGTGACCGGCGCCAGCGCCCTTCTGGAAAAAAGGAACCCTGCCAGCAAGGTCAGCAGAATAGCCAGGGCAAACCCAAGCATCAGCGCAATCCGGAGCGTCCCAAGCTTACTAAGCCCATAATCGTCTTTCGCCGCTGCCGTGATCACGTAAATCTTCCCCTGAAAATCATATACAAATCCGATCGCCTGTAAGTCTTCTACATAAAAGTGGATCTCTTTCAGCACGATAATACTATCGATCATACCCCTTGTTTCCTTTACTTTATCGATGTCCATCGCATCGTGATAAAGCAGATGGAAAGCCGTATCGTAAATGGCCACCTCTTCCTGGGGAAGCGTATTCAGAGAGCTTTTATAAATAAGTTGCAGCACAGAAGGCGAGACGCCTGCCCCCAGCAGCAAATTGGCCTTGGTGATCGCCAGTTGCCGCAGCCGCTTGAAATATTCTTCTTCCCGCTGATTGGCGTTGGAGAAATAGATCGCCAGGGAAAAGACCAGCAGCAGGATGGAAAACAGCCCCGAAAACAGCAAGGTGAGCTTCAGACGGATCTTCATGGCTGCGCTTTAAAAATAAACCCGATCCCCGGCCGGGTATGGATCAATTTGATCTCATGGTCCTTATCGATCTTTTTGCGGAGATAATTAATATAAACGTCGATAAAATTCGTGCCCGTGTCAAAGGCCGTCTCCCAAACATTCGCTGCGATCTCAACCCTTGACAGCACCCTGCCCTGGTTATTCATCATATATTCCAGCAACTTGAATTCCTTTCTCGTCAGGCTGATCTCCTTAGTACCGCGCTGGACGATCTTCGTCTTCAGGTTCATTTCAAGATCCCCCGCAATCAGCAGAAATTTTTTCGGGCCATTGCCTGCCGCCTTTGAGCGTTTCAACAATTCCCGGATACGGACATGCAGTTCCCTGAAATCGAAAGGCTTTACCATATAATCGTTGGCGCCCGAATCAAAGCCATCCACCTTGTCATCCGTCGTCCCCAAGGCGGTCAACATGATAATAGGAATATCCGGCAGTTCCTGCCGGATAGATTTACAAAGCTCTATCCCGTTGATCTTTGGCAATAGTATATCCGTGATGATCAGGTCGAATGCCTCGCTTAACGCCAACCGTTTACCCATCAACCCATCCGAAGCGATCGTCGCGGAAAAACCCAGTTCCTCCAACCCTTTTTTAATAGGTAACGCCACCCGGTCCTCATCTTCGATCACCAATATTCTCATTTGTCTCGTTATTAAAATGCAATAGCCGAATTCTTTCGGGTTGGTCTTTTCGTTTTTAACTTCCCGTGCCTTTCCTGACAGCATATCAGGATAAACGTAGTGCAGGATTCTGAAGAAAATCTGTAGGTAAGCACTGAGCCAATATTGTCATATGAACTATTTATTTCATTCGTATGGAATAAGCTTCACAAAGCATCTTCATGCGATTTAACCAAAATTATTAACCATGCCCGGGAATCCCTTCAAGGCCGCTGTCCGGAATATCCGGAAAGGTAAAATCTTTTCAGTCATCAATATTTTCGGCCTGGCAATGGGCCTCTCGGCCTGTCTCCTGATTACATTATTCGTGGCTGACGAATTCAGTTATGATCAGTACAATGATAAGGCAGACCGGATATTTCGGGTGGTTTACGACGTCCACCTGAACGGCAATGCGTTTGTCGGCAACTATGCGCCTTTCCCGATGGGTCCCACGTTGGTCGCGGAATACCCGCCAATTGAAAAAGCCGTACGCATTCGGTACGAAGGGAATATACTGGTCGGAAAGGGGAATGAGAGAGTGATTGAATCCAACGCGGTATTGGCCGATTCCACCCTATTCGAAATCTTCACTTTGCCCATGCTCGCGGGAGACGCCCATAAGGCCCTCACAGTGCCTTTTTCAATGGTCATTTCAGAGCGGATCGCTAAAAAATATTTCAACACTACGGCAGTTGTCGGTAAGACCCTGGTCACCTACGGTAATCTCACCTATGGCAGTATGGATACCACTACCTATCAAATCAGAGGGGTGATGAAAGATTTACCCGCTGCATCGCATTTCCATTTTGATATCATAAAGTCGATGGCGGAAAAGCATCCCAGACTCTCGCAGCAATGGGTAAATCCTTATTGTGCCACTTACCTTCTGGCAAAACCCGGAACAACATCCAAAGAGATAGATCGGATACTGAATTTAGCAGCTGCAAAACATGTAGCGCCTCAATTAGAGCAGCAGACCAATAGCAATCTCGAAGAAATGACCAAACGCGGCGATTATTTCAGAGAATATTCTATTCCGCTATCCCATATTCATTTGTATTCGAATGTCCTGGGAGAATTCGAGTCAAACGGTAGCATCGGGACAGTCCGGATATTCATGGTCATCGCCATTTTAATCCTGCTGATCGCCTGCGTAAATTTCATGAACCTTGCTACGGCACGAAGTGCCGACCGCTCGCGGGAAGTGGGAGTCAGAAAGGTGTTGGGCGCGTCGCGTGGAAATCTGATTGCGGGTTTTCTTTCCGAAGCCATCCTTATCGGTTTGATCGCCCTGCTGCTGGCCGTCCTGATCACCGCGCTCCTGTTACCTTATTTTAACCAATTGTCGGGGAAGGATTTTCCCATCGATGCCCTGGGCAAGAAAGGATTCCTGATCGCTTTTTTGGCGACGCCTATCGTCCTGGGATTGTTGGCCGGAAGTTATCCAGCCCTTTATTTATCAGCGGCTATGCCCATAAATGTTTTAAGGGGTCGTTTGTCCCTTGGCTTCAAGAGCGGCAGGTTTCGAAACATGCTGGTTGTTTTCCAGTTTGCCATCGCGATAGCCCTGATCATCGGGACTCTTGTGATCTATACTCAACTAAATTATATCCGTCATCGGGATGTCGGTTACAACCGCGACCAGGTTCTAAGCGTTCTTAACACAAACAGTCTTGGCAACCAGGCCGCGATTTTCAGGGACGAAGTGGAGAAGCTACCCGGTATTGTCGGCAGCACCATGACAGGTTATTTACCCAATAAGGTGCGTGATGGCTCCATTACCTATTATAAGGACCCATCGGCGAAAGGGAACGAGGCGTATCTGCTCCACCGATGGTCGATCGACGCCCGGTATATTCCGCTTCTTGGAATGAAAATGGTCAGCGGGCGGAATTTCTCCGCCAACATGAAGACCGACTCCTCCGGAATATTGATCAACGAGACAGCCGCGCGTCTTTTGGGGTATCCGGAGCCGATAAATAAACCCCTCTACAGAGGTTCGGAGCCCGGAGATGCTTTTCATATTCTGGGTGTCGTAAAGGATTTCAATGAAGGAACGCTCCATGATCCAATCGAGCCCATTGTTTTTCGGCTTGCTACCGACAGGCGTGCCGTCTCTTTCCGTATCCGAACGGACAATATTCCGGCCTTGCTCGCAGCCATAAAGGAACGTTACGGGTCCATGGACAAGTCGAAGGGGCAGCCTTTTGAATATTCCTTTATGGACGACGCTTTTAATAAGCAATATGAGACCGATCAGCGCACCGGCCAAATTTTCATTTCCTTTTCGCTTTTTGCCATTTTTATCGCCTGTCTGGGCCTTTTTGGGTTGGTGACCTATGCCGCAGAGGCGCGAACCAAAGAGATCGGGATCCGGAAGGTGCTGGGCGCTTCAGTAAGCCAAATTGTGGGGTTGCTGTCAGCAGATTTCTTAAAACTAGTGTTCCTGGCATCGGCAATCGCTTGCCCGGTTGCATGGTGGAGTATGCATATTTGGCTGCAGGATTTCGCCTATAGGACCACTATCGGCTGGTGGATATTTCTATTTTCAACGGTTTTGGCAGCACTGATCACTATACTGACCATATGCTTCCGGACAATTAAATCGGCTATCGCCAACCCAATTGATAGCTTGAGGGTGGAATAAATCTTCTGCCCACCGACTGTGTGACAATCCTTTCCAGGGTCAATCCATGTAACGGATCCTTCGATGCCCCTTGTGCCTCCATATTTTCCTGTTTTGAGTAACAAATATAGATAACCTGACCTGGATTTGTAACATGCAACTCCAACACCCCGAACAGTTGCTACGTCAAAGAATCCGGTGATTATTACAAAAAATTGGATTAAAGCAGGTCATAACAGGCTCTCCACGGCCCCCACTGACAAGTAAAGGTATCCATAAACGTTAGCCAGGCATCCGTCTGGCCGCTCGATCTTCCCTGTCAACCGCCGGTTCAGTGATCCTGCACATCGTATAAGGAGAACTTGATGCTGGAAGAGCCGCCATTGATGGACAGAATATTTTTATTGCCCTGATCCATATTTACTTAAAGTTACCTAACTTGTAGGCTTGCTGAGAAAGATTGCCGCCATATTATTGTTATCGATCCTGCTTTTCAATTGGGTAGGTTACAGGCTGTTTATAGCTTACCGGGAAAGCCGCGAGACCGCTAAGCTGGAAGCCAGTCTGGATATGGAACAGTACGATTCCAGCCAGTTGATCCTCCTGCGTGTTTCCGCCGGCGCTCTCCCCTATTCCAATCCTTCCGACCGGTTCGAGCGGGCAGAAGGCGCCATCGAGATCGGACATCTTCGCTATCGGTATGTCAAGAAAAGACTATATAATGATTCCATAGAGTTTCTATGCATTCCGGACGGTGCCGCCAACGGGCTTCAAACAGCGAATGGCAATTTTTTCAGCCTCGTAAACGATCTGCAAAAGACAGGACATGCTAAAATTCCCGGCTCTTCCGGAAAAATGACCGGTGGTTTGAACAAGATCTTTTACCTGCAGGAAGGCTTTCCTGACCTTCCCCGCTTTTCTACAGCCCCGGTCACCCCGGGAAGACTACAACCGGCAGCTCTTCTCACCGGTTATCCGCACATCGGCAAACAACCGCCCCGGCCCCTGGCTTGATCCCTTGTCCTGATATCCAATAACAACATTTTAAGTCAACCGTTGAAAATATGAACCGATTATTTTTCGTCGCCATCGCAGCGATCTCCTTTTCCGCATGCCATACCGCCCATGATTATGACACGATCTTCAAAGACCCCGATCTTTATTGCCATACCGTTCATGAATTAAACACCGTTGTCATGGGCAATAACTTTAGTCCCATTGTCGCCTCCCGCAATTACCTCTATGCCGCCATCGCCGGTTATGAGGTCATCGCCGCAGGCCACCCGGATAAATACCAATCATTGGCCGGACAGCTGCGCGGCCTGAAACCCGTCCCCCAACCCACCGCCGGTTCCGCCATCGATTTCGAACTGGCCGCCGTGCTCGCCTATTGCAAGCTCGGAGAAGCCGTCACCTTCCCCGAAGGCAGTATGCAGGAATATGTCGATAGTATCAAGAAACTGGCCAAAGACCACGGCATGCCCGACGAAATGTTTAACGCCTCCGTACAATATGCCGATACCGTCGCTTCCGCCATCAAGGCCTGGGCAAAAAAAGACCGCTACCTCGAGACAAGAGGCGCGCCGGAATATATGGTCAACGACTCTCCCGGCCGCTGGGTGCCCACTCCCCCGGCCTACACCCCGGCCATGGAACCGCACTGGAGCGAGATCCGCTACGTCGTCATGGACAGCGTCCGCGAATTCATGCCGCCGCCACCCTACGCGTTCGATATTAAGGATAAAAACAGCCCCTATTATAAAGAGGTGAAAAAGATCGAGAACAAAGGCGACAGCCTTTCCGATGAGGAATCCTGGATCGCCGACTTCTGGGATGACAATCCCTTCAAACTGAACGTATCCGGCCACCTGATGTTCGGCACCAAAAAATTCTCCCCGCCCGGCCATTGGATGGGCATCGTCGGCATCGCCGCCAAAAAAGCCGGCGCCGATTATCCAGCTACCGTCGCCGCTTATGCGAAAACGGCCGTCGCCCTCTTCGATGCCTTTATTCAATGCTGGAACATCAAGTATGTATACAATACGATGCGCCCCGAAACCGCCATCAACAAATATTTTGATCCCAACTGGCGGCCCCACCTGCAGACGCCCCCCTTTCCGGAATATACCTGCGGTCATTGCACCATCTCCGCCGCGGCGGCTGAAGCCCTGACCAGCGACTTCGGCGATCATCTGGCCTTCACCGATAGCACCGAACTGGAATTCGGGATCAAAAGCCGGTCCTACACCTCTTTCCGCCAGGCCGCCGACGAGACCGAAGTCTCCCGCTTCTACGGCGGTATCCATTACCAATACTCCTGCACCGTCAGCCATAAAATGGGAACGGCTATCGGGAACCTCGTCGTGCAGCGGCTGAAACTGAAAAAAGAGTGAGCCACCTGACGCAACGGTTTGGACCATTCCCTTGTCATGCTTTATAAAAAGAATGCTGCAACCATATTCCCGGCGTTTCAGGATCACAGCCGCCCTTTTCATAGCCACCTTTTCTATAGGGATTACGACCTTGTTTCTCGCTTCCTGCCATAAACATCTCGGGGCTGAAAGTGAAAACAGTTGCGTTACCCGCTTGTCTCCAAATGTGGCTGACTTCAAAGTCTCCGGTGCCGACCTGGATTCTATATATGCCTTATTCAGTGCCAATAACCTGTCAACCGCCAATTTACAATTCACGGCCTGGCTGACTGATACAGAAGTCAATACGCTCCCCGGAGCCTACAGCGGTTACCAGGAACAGGTGCAAGCCAATCAATTCTTCAACGGACTCCCGCTTTTTGAGGACGGAATATCCTTTACTTTTAATGCCGGCATATTGCCTCCGGCCGGCAACCCGCCTGGTTGGAACCCCATTGCCGGCCGTTACACCGGCCGGATGCCCTCTACGGACACCACCGGCCATCAAACCTTTTCCGCGCTGCGAAACGCCTTCCTGACGCACCTTTCGCAATCGTACTTCCTTGGAGGTACCATTAACGCCCAGCCATTCATACCTTCCCCTTCTACCTATACAAATGCTTGTCTCGATGTGACATTGGGATACCTCGACGCCAGCAGTGTTCCCGGAAACACCGCTGCTTTCGGAACAGCATTGGTCAAAGTCTGGAGTGTTGTTCCCGCGCCCGATTCTTCGATAACTTTTTACCCTTTGGTCTATGTAGAAGATGATAACGGCGCCGCGTGGGGCGTACCCTTTATTGCGCCCTGAATCTCCGCGTGCCCCACGAGCCCCGCCTACCCCACGAGCCCCGTCCTCTCCCCGGCTCACATCCCCTTCCCCCGCAGCCTCCCGCCCCACGGAGTAAACCCGACCCGGGAATTTAGCTTCTCAGCCCGTTTATTACAGGCTGAACAGGGCTTCACCCCCACCAAAGAAGCCGCTTTCTTCACCACATCCCCCAACCCGATATCTTTCCTGATCGGCAAGGGAATTTTTACGGTTCGCTTTCTCATCTAAGAAACAGGGTTTACAAGGGTATAATAAAATATGACATACAGGTCAGTGATATCACCATTGGTAATTGGACTGGTTACCGGACTGGAGCTAACGATATTGGCAATACTCCATACGCCTGCAGTATCCCTGCAATCCGTAATACTGTATTGCATGCTGCCATATTGGGGGTCGGGTCCTAAAGTAACAGGTGCGCTGCTGAGCTTTGTACCCGATAAATACAGGTTGGGACTGTTTACTGCTGTTGCCGGTATATCTGCCACCACTACCACCGAGGATATTTTTATCGTAAGTCCATTGGTAAAGAAGGGGAAGCGTTGCGTGATATCCATCACCAATTGCTGCGATGACCCCATCGTAGGATTCAGGAATTGATACCATTGGGTGGGATAATCACGCCGGGCACTGAAAGCCCTCATAAGGACCAAACCCGGGGCTGTCATCGCCTTGCTCAATTTGCTTTGAATGCTGGCCGTGGCGGCAGCTTGGAAAGCGGGCCCGCCATCCCTCGCGGTATAGCTGAAATGAACGATCAGATCGGTAATTGTTTCGGGATCGAATTGAGGATAGGCACTCGGGAATTCCAATTGCCAGGTACTGATGGCCCCCGCTCTTTCAAACGGCAGGTACCGCTCATCGTGCAGGTTCATTTCAAACAAACCGCTGTCATTAACGCCATTGCTGGTGGCAATGTATTGTATGGCGGCATAATTGTCAAGGAAGCGGCTGTCATTGGTGGGGGCGCCATTCGAGTCGGTATTGCGGGGATACGAATTGGGTGTTTCGGTCGGGTTGGCAACCATCCGGACTGAATTGTTCATCAATGTCATTTTAAGGCATACGGGCGTATAAGGTCCCACAACCCCTGGTATCGTTACCGCAACATGCTTTACCCTGCGGAAGTAATGCCCGGGGTAATCCAGGTCAAATAGCTCCTCCGGTATATTGATAAAACAGGTCCTATTGGATTTCAATTGCAGCAGCGCTGCAGGATCCAATTGCGCAAGCGATATCTGACGTGTCAGTTCATATTCGCGGTAATTGTAGGCATAATAATCCGTTTCCATTTGTTTCAGGCTGCTCATCAAAGCCTCGCCGCTCAAAAGCCCTTTGTGCAGGCTGTCCCAATAGCCATAATTGATATAGGAGGCGCCGACAATACCCAGTTCATAGCCGAAACAAACTTCCGCCTGTTTGGCAAAACTGTAGGCCAATTGATAGCTCTGAAAATAGACATTGGATATCTGGGTTACCATCCAGCTGTAGAGTTGCTGGTTGGTGTACTTATTTTGCAAAAAGGTTTGTATGTCCTCCGCATTCTGGATAAGGGTTTGCTGATTCTGTTCGTCCTGTGTGGCGATATCGATCTTCTCCTGAGCCGATTGCAGCTGTATGGCAACCTGGGCCAACTCATCGGTAGCCAGTTGCAGCTGGAATGCCCATTCTGTCGCCCTTCGCAGATAGCCTGCATTAACGGTATCGAGGGCGGCATTTTTATCGTCACAATGAGACTCATAGCTCAAATATTGAACGACACAGTCTGCTGCCGCGCCGAGCTGTTGTCCGCCTAAAGTGACATGGCCCTCTGGCGAGCCCCCAAAACCGGCAGCACCTAAAGTGAAGGCGGGTATGGCATGTAAAATGCCGGCTATGATGGTGCCGGCAACGATCGGATCCTCCCTGGAAAGCGAGGATTGGTTCAGGGCAAGGGCCTGGGTTTCCAATGGGAGCAACCCGGCAGATATCAGACCCGCATAGTAGGATTGTTTTTCGGTGACCAGGGTCTGGTAAGCCTGTAAATTCTGATAGCCGAAATTAGCGTCCAGTATCTGCATTTGCTTGACGGTGTCAATATTCGTTTGCACCGTTATTTCCTGCGAGGCACGCAACAGGGCCAATCCTTCCGCATCCTGTTTTTCAAGCGCCGACAACAGGGCCGCGCCAAGCGATTTCACCTCGTTACACAACTCATTAGCCTTCTGTATCATTACACTAAAGCGATAATTCGGTAGTACGCCGCCGAAATCTGCCACGCCCGAACCATCCATATTGCCCACGCCCGGAACATTTGGGAACGGCGACAAAGGTTGGAACTGGCCGGCTATATTCATACAGTTCCTTATTTTGTACAATTGCGTTTCAACAGTGTCCCAGTAAGCAAGCAGCACAGGGTTGGGTGGAATGCAGAAATACAAACCGGGTGTTGTAATTAATTTTTGTTCGCTGGCCGGAGAATTTGAATTGGGTGAAGCAGGAGGTAAGACATTCTCAAATTGCACGACCGGATCGGATAAATAAGCCTCAGGCCCTTCCCTGAACGAAAGCACTTCAAGGTCCAATTCCATTTGGTAATAGTTTAGGGGCGGAGTTTCCGTTATCGGGGGGATCGATACCGGTTGGGTCCCAAGGCATTCAAGCGCCGTCATGAATAGCTGGATCGCAATATTGACCGTTTCCATGGTATATTGCTGGTAATTATAATTCGCCCATGCGATCAGGTTATCCAGGTATTTCATGAACGTGGTGTACATATAGGGGGTAAGCCTCAATTGGGCAAGCATGTGCGGGTCATAAGGGTCATTGCGCCATAATTCGATTGATTCCCAAAATCCAAAAGCGATGGCCGGCTGGGAGCCGGGGTCAATCTCATACAGAAGGATCAACTCGTCGATGGTTAAAGAAGGATCCATATTTTCAAAAAACGGCTTGGTTACCCAATACTTTTGAGGATTCGGGTTGTTCGACGTGTCTGTTGGGTTGAAGATGAATTTGAACCATCGATCCGCATCTGCGAACTGCTGGTTCTGGCTCAATTGCATGGCAGACATCAGGACACTATGGAAAAACAGTTCCCAGTTATATTGGCCATAGCTGGATAATTGACCCATTAAGGTAAATAGGTTGCCAAAATCAATTTGCTCGATGGGTACGCCAAAGGCGAGATCTGGATTTACATAACTGGAGTAAGCGGACGTTTCATAAACGGTTGTGAAATCAAAAGGCTGCCAGGATGGGTTCTGTTGGATATTGTTGATCAGGTTATGTTCTACCGCATAAGTTTGTCCATAAGTAGCGTCCCCGGTTAACTGGATCGGCCTGGTTAATATGGATTCTATCCCCAAATTCGGGTTGGCATAGATTTTAATGAATTGATGCGTGTAAGGATGATAGAAATTAATGAACTGGTAATTGGGCCCGCTATCCATGGTTAATGACGAGCTGAAGAATTGATTTTCTTCACTGGTAATCGGGCTTTTACTCTTGTAGTTGCTTACCTCATTAAAATAATAGTAAAAAGCCCCGCTGGTCGAATCCTGAAGGGACTGCCCTACGAAAAATGTGCAGCTGCCATCCTGGAAGAAAAAGGGCATCAGGGCGCCCAGATCCTTCATGTTGAGCGTTCCTCCCGATGAAACGTACTCGTTTATTTCATATAAACCCATCTGGAAGGGCAACAAGACACTGAAACCTTGACCCTGGGTAGCACCCAGGATGGATTTCGATCCTACGGCTGTTTCAAGCGATTCGCCGGCGGAATTACTAACTGCCAGCATATTGGTTAGCCAGGTGTTGTTAAACCACGCCGTATTGATGGTAGCCGCCTGGTTATCGAGTATCGGGAGGTCAAGGGCGGTACAATAGCCCCGTTCCGGGTCGAGTAGAAACGCATTATACTCGGATACGGAAGTTGAATTCTGTTTATTTATCAGCGATAAAGTATCCACGGTCTCAAAGCTGTACGAGATGGAAACTTGTATGGTAGTGTTGCAGGTATTATTATTTACATCTACCAGACCAATCAACCCATTTATGATATTTTGTATTAAGCCACAAGGATCTCCCTGGTTCAAATAGATCGTACTACTGTTGCTTTTCAGATTGATCGAACCTCCTTGAAAAGTCACATTATCGTTAATGTATTTGATCAGGTCCTGGATAAGAAAGGACGGTTGTTGTGGATTTTTAATGGGTTCTGAAAGATGGTTTAGAGTATACGCATAGACGTTTGCATTTGATGCGATAACGGTAATATTTGCTGTGAATTGGCTTGGAATAGCTTGATAACAGGCAATATACATCGTATTGTTGTTCTCCATGCACTCCAATGTGCTTACGTTGGGTTGCGGGATGTCAAGGGCTACGAAGACAAAATCAGAGCTGTCCGGGTAGATCACCGGGCTTCCCGCACTGTTAAGGATTATTTGGGATGTCAGGGAGTCTTTCGAAATTTTCTTTCCCGACCACTGCCCGTTCTTATACTCGGAGAACGCCATTTGAATGCTCCAATACTTGAGCGGGGGAGGCGCAGTGGCGCCTCCCCCTGTTGGGGAAGGCACCTGCTTTGTAGATTTATCGTCATCGGATGTCTGCGTAAATACGGGCCAATACACGTATAAACGCCCATTTTGCACGACCGGAATGATCTGGTCGGCCGTAATGTCCGCGGTTACTTTTTCCCAGGGACTCCATTGATAATTGGCATTGAATGTCCTGTAATAATAGATAGCCGGATCGCCGCCAAATGTTCTGGCAAACACATGTAAGACCCCGCTTGGGTGATCGAACCACATTCCGGTTACTTCCAATCGGGCAACCTCGTCGAGACTCTGCAGATAACTGCCATACGCTGTTTCTACAATAGCAGTGGTTACGGGGCCTTGCGCCAGGTTATTTTGCATATCCTGGAAGAAGGACGATTGGTTTGGTAAGGTCTGGGGCAGGATGAAATTCTCCGGATACAGAAAGTAATATCTTGCTTCATACCAGGTCTCGAAAGTCCCCATCCAGTCCCATTGCAACCAATCCGGATCAGCTGTCGAATCGGCCACGATACCGGGCGCTTCAATATTCATCAGACACCGTTGCACAAAAAGCTGTATGGAGCAATAGGCCTGGATGACCCTGGTAGTGGGCTGACAGGCCTGCATTTCAATGTCAATGAGGAAATTCCCATAGGCATGGTATTCATCGGGGAAAACAGAGAAGATGCCGGGCCAGGAAAAGACATTTTCAACCGGATTGGTTAATAAATAAGCCAACAGGGCATCCCTTCTGTTTTGCCTCAACGTGTTCATGAGCGGTACGATAGCGCTCATCCAGCTGGCATCATCCGGGTAAATTGATTTCAATGCCTGCTTTATATCTATAGCGGTGTTACTGGTGAGAGGATCGACTGCCCAGGTAACACACCTGGATGGCACCACCCTCATCTGCTTGGCCATGTTAAAACAAGCCGAAAGCCGTAATAAGATGGATATATGACAGAGGTCCACCTCACAAGCCATGGAAGTGCCGGAATCAAAAAACCAAAGCGGATTGAGTATCAGATTTTGGCCGGTGGGCTGCCCTATATTGAGCAAATAAAGGAGGTCGCCTATATCCCATCCGGTCAACTGTACCAATTCTGCCAATAACATCCCCGGGTTGGGATAGCCAGTGAACGCGACGGCGCCCTGTGAATACGTTATCCCATCGGCCGGAATTTGGAATACCCGGGGTAATACGCCGGGGATAATAGCCGAGGTTTGCGCGATGAGGTACCCGATCGCGGCCTGATAGGTGCTGTCAGCGCTCACGGCCTGCAACGCCGTTTGAACGGACGCAGGAATGGCCCCCGTTGCCGAAAGCACTGTCACCCCGCTGGTTGCGTCTGTGGCGCCTGTGATCCCCGTCACCCCGGGAGCGGTAGTAACCCCGCTGACAGTTAGGCCCGAAGGCAGGGTGAATTGTACAGTGGATACAAGGTTTGCCTGGGTACTGGTGTAGAGCGACGTAACGGTAGTGGCCCAAAAGGAGTCCGCGCTTATCGTCAGCAGCATTTTTAGCCGCCCTTTACTCATCACTCCTTTATATTCCAATGTTCCGGGAGTAGGCTGGGATACGCCGTAAACCGGGAATTGGATCCCGGTAGGTGGAAAGACCGTCCCGGCAGGTACAGAGGGCGTTACCGAAGCGACCACCGAAGACCGGGAATTATGAAAAAGGGATCTTATGTTCTCCCGCCAGCCCGAATCGTTGCTAAGGGATTCCAACGCATCCCTCGTAGTAGCATCCATCTGCCCTTGATAAACAAGCGCTGCCGGTGAGGTGGATGATCCCGGAACAAAGGACAACCCGCTCATGGCCGCGATCAAATCGAATGTGCCGGATATGATAGAGTAAACCGATAGCTGGACCGTATCACCGGGATTGTCAGGATCAGGAATGGTCTGCGGTTTGTACGTTCTATTGAAAGTACAGAGGTTATAGACCACTTCCCAGGCGCTGAAAGGTAAGGCGGCAGCAGCAGCGGGATATGCCGTCAGATCGATGGCGCTGACCTGGTGCGCATTGTTCAGCAGCCAATCTACATCGGCGGCCCCTAAATTGAACTGGGTTATCAGATAAGCCATCCTTGTCAGTTTCATATACCACATGGCCGGAGGGAATTGGTTGGGGTCCGGATTGATGGGTTTGCTGTTGGTTGCAAAACTCGCTGCTGTCATGGAGTCGCTGAGATCCGGTAAGTCGGCGACCAATACGGTGGCGACCGCCGCAGTGATGCCGAAAGTGCCCGCCAGCTGTGTTGCCAAAGCCTCCGCCTCTTTGATGGGTTGATAGACCGGACTGATCTGGTCTAAGAAATATTCATAGAGGTCAGCCGCCGCCGGGGCCGACAATTCCCCAAATTGAATGGGTAACAGGGTTTCATAGAGCCCGGAAAAGAATTCTGTTTCCGGTTGCTCGGGATTGTTGACAGCGGAATAGAGTGCGTTGATCGCTTGTCGATAGGAAGAGTCGGTTGAAAATGACAATAGCGCCGATTGGTCCGCGCCGGAGATAAAACCGCCGAGCGTTAGTGAGCTGGTCGTGGCAGAAAAGCTGAGCTGGTTGGAATAGATGGCCGGAATCGATATGGCAGGCAGGGGGAAATAGGGCGCGGGCGCCCCGCCGGTGTAGAGGTTATTTACAGCCGCCATATAGTCGGGGTCGGTGCTTAGGGCAAGCAGGCCCAGGTAGTCGGGGAAGGACATGGCCCCGGTAAAGGCAAGGGTGCCCCCGACATAATTGATCAAAGAAGTAGTGTTTGCCGCCAGTGTAACGCTGCTGAAAGGGATGTAGGGCGCAGGCGCATAGATCAGATAATTTCCGGCGACGGGAGCGATATTGGCTATCGAAGCTACAGCTGCGCTATAATAAGGGTCCGTGCTCAAACCGGTCAGCGTGGTCGCTAACGAAGCCGGCATCTGCACGTTTCCGGTGTAATATAGGACAAAGTTGAGGGTATCATAAGTCACGGGGGAAGGGATCGCGATGGCAGGTAAGGAACCCAGAGGCGCCGTGGTTAGTATGTTTATTTCGGTCGGAAGAGTAGTTTGCGACGCCAGGTGGAGTGCAGAAAGGGCTGCCAGGAAAGTAGCGTCGGTGCTAAGTCCCTGCAAGGTGGTATAGTCGGCTGACAGCATTTGCCCTCTATATCCCAACTCCCCGTTTGCCCAGGATATGGGAAGGGTAGAAGGCAATGTGATCGGAGGCAGCGCGTTCAGTACTGCAGCTACATATCCTGAACCGGCAGGAGGCGTGGGCGTTGAATATAACCAGCCAATCGCGTTCAGATACTCCTGGTCCTCGCTGAGTTGTTGCAGGTTGAATTCATCCATGCAATCCGGATTCGGGATTCCGGTGAAAAGTATATAACCGGGAACATATTTGGTATTGGAAATATTGTTGTCGGGTAGCGGTAGCTGAATACCCGGCAATGCCGCGGGCAGGATAGCGGAGGTTTGAGCGATAAGATACCCGATCGCAGCCCGATAGGTAGGATCGGTACTGAACCCAAGCACTAGTTGTTGAACGGAAGGACTCAGCGGACCCGTCGTGCTGAGGATCGATACGCCGGGAGTCAGGGCAGGGGTAGTCGCTATCCCTGTGCCTGCCGGGATGGTCACGAGCGGGGGCAGCGTTACTTCCACCGCTGTTACAAGGCTTGCCTGCGTATTTTGATAGAGCAAATTGACACCCGCTGCCCATACCGGATCGGGAGTAGAAGGCAGCGCAACAAGCAGCCCCAGGATATAATCACTCATCACGCCGCTATAGCCCAAAATGCCTGATGTTGGTGTATAGCTGAGGTTATTGGATGATAAGGATGCCAGATTGGCCCCCGCCGGGGGGAATGCAACTCCTAAGGGTAACACAGGGATATCAAGCGTAGTGATGGCGGTCGGGCTGGCCGATTGCGTGCTTTGATATAACGTAATGATATCGTTCGTCCAGATCGGGTTGCTGCTGACCGGCGCCAAAAGGTTGCCCAGGGTGACATAGCTCATGGGTGACGCCGTGAATTCCAGCGTCGCCGGGTTGCCCACCGAGGCGGGTGTATAGTTAATATTGTTGGTCGTTAAGATGGCGGGGGTAATAGCCGCAGGCGGGAAGCTGCTGACCGCGGGCAGGTTAACGCTTGTAGCCGGACCAACGGTTTGGGAGCTTTGGTAGAGCGATAGGATCGCACTGGTCCAAACGGTATTCGTGCTGACCGGCGCTTGCAGTTGGCCCAATATGGAAGTGGTCATAACGCCCACGTAGTACAGGATCCCGGATAAGGGAGTATAGCTAAGCCCAAACGTTGTCAATTCACCTGCCGTGGGAACGAAGACAGCCCCGGGCGGGATAAGCGCCGTTGTAGCCAGCATAGATTGCGAATTGGTATACAAAGCAACGATGTTGGTCCCCCACCCGGCTGCACTGCTTAAGTTCTCCAAAGCGGTTTCTACATATTGACCCATTTGTCCCGTAAAACAGAGGGCAGCAGGAGAAAATACCAACCCGTTGATGACAGGGAAGCTGAAACCGGCGTCTGTGGGAAGGGCAGCCAGGGGAATAGGCGGAGTACTACCCTGCTGACCTAAATTGTACAGCAATAGATTAATGGCATTATTATAGGCTGTATTCGTGGTATGGGTAGGCAGGAGCTGGGTGCTGAGTTGAGCAACGGTCATCGTCCCGGAATAGGATAGTGCTCCCGGGGAAAAGTTTAATCCATCGATGCCGGACAAATCCGGGAAACTCCCGGGGAGGCTGCCCCAGGCGGAAGGCAGAGTGGGAAACGGGACAGATATGGTTTGCCCCGCGACCGCCTCGGTATAGAGCGTGGTAATTGCGGTCAGCCAGTTCACTGCATCGGCAGGGGAGAGACCATTGGCCAGTCCAAACAGGGCAAGGGCATCCGCAGCGCTCATCGCACCCGCAAAAGATAATTCAGGAGCATTGGTAATAGCATTCTTGTTATACGACAAACTGGTGAAATCGGCATCAGGTAATCCCATCACAGGCAGGGAAGCCAGCTGCACATAAGTAGTTGGTCCGGCAGCGCTGGAATTGGTTGAAATGAACAGCTGCGTCAGCGCACAATCGTAGGAAGCATCATTACTTTGGGCAAGTAATGCCAGGTATACC
>Ga0302325_10004728_pt1 | contig 31320 bp, 24 predicted proteins | sample Palsa_T0_2_FD_201948 | JGI IMG/M metagenome (GOLD analysis project Ga0302325, IMG submission 201948) | Peat permafrost microbial communities from Stordalen Mire near Abisko, Sweden - Palsa_T0_2 | ecosystem: Environmental > Terrestrial > Soil > Palsa > Peat permafrost | place: Sweden: Abisko... | reverse complement strand
CGCCTTCCTCACCGGCCCAATGAAACGCTACCCGACCTCCCTGGCCCGCCTCGACATGGCGGTCCAGGCAGTTGTAGGAGACGTTCAACGTGCCGTCGGTAAACCACCTGTAAAACGGCCGGTCGGAGTCGTCGAGAACAGTTGTGAACGGCTGCTCCCAATGCAGCTCCCGGGCCTCCTCAGCCCAGAAAGCGTTGGCATCGAGGTCCGCCCGCGCCTGCAGGGAAGCCGCGATGACTCGCTTCGCGTGGCCGAAGCTCGCCGGGGGCGCGAACCGATCCTGATCCAGCAGCTCCTCGAGCCGGCGCTCGAGCGGCTCGCCGGTGAGAGCACCGGAATGCTCGGTCGTGGTGGCTGTGGTCGGCAAGTTCGGGCTCCCTATGGTCGTCGTCGGGCGTCGCAGACGCTGGGCGCGGGTTGAAGCGCGATCGCAACCCACGAGGGCGGAGGTCAAACACGTCGGCGAGTCGCAGCGACGGCAAGGTCAGCTGCAGCGACGGCTGGTCGGCTTGGTCAGCGACCGTCCAATACGAGCATACCCGCTTCGCGCCGCGCAACTCTCGCGCTGGCGCTAAACCTGACCCGGCGATCACCTGCGCCGAGCCTGTCGCTTGATCGCGGCGGCCACGGCGCGGCGGTAGGCTTCGGAATGTGCGCACCCTGATATTGCTGCGGCATGGCGAGAGCGAGTGGAACGCCAAGGGGCTGTTCACCGGGTGGGTGGACGTGGGGTTGTCAGGCCGGGGCGCGGAGGAGGCGGCGAACGGGGGGCGGCTGCTTGCCAAGGCGGGACTTCACCCCGACGTGGTGCACACGTCGGTCCTCAAGCGAGCGATCCAGACCGCGAACATCACATTGGAGCAGGCGGGCCTGTTCTGGCTACCCGTGCGCAGGTCATGGCGACTGAACGAACGCCACTACGGAGCCTTGCAAGGCAAGGATAAGGCGCAGACCAGGCAGGAGTTCGGCGACGAGCAGTTCATGCTCTGGCGGCGCTCGTACGACGTGCCGCCGCCGCCGATCGACGACGATGACCCGTTCTCTCAGTCGGGCGACCCACGGTACGCCGGGCTACCTCCCGAACTGCTGCCCAGATCGGAGTGCCTCAAGGACGTCGTCGGGCGAATGCTGCCGTACTGGTATGACGTGATCGTCGCTGACCTTACGGCTGGCCTGACCCCCCTCGTCGTGGCCCACGGCAACTCGCTGCGCGCGCTCGTCAAGCACCTTGACGCGATCAGCGACGAAGCGATCGCGGCCCTCAACATCCCGACCGGCGTCCCGCTCCTCTACGAGCTTGACCACAACTTCCGGCCCGTGACACCAGGCGGACGCTACCTGGACCCAGAGGCCGCCGCCGAGGCGGCGGAGGCGGTAGCAAACCAGGGGCGGTAAACCTGGCCGGCGGGCCGTGGGGCGGCCCGCGGCGAAGTACTGACGAGGATCGCGCCTTACTCCCGATTACAGGCACGGCGTCCGCGCGTAGGGTCAACAGTGAGCGGCATGAGCCCGAGCAGCGGGCCGGCCGGGACCTTACCGACACTGGACCAAGGGAGCGCCTATCTCATGCCCACACGAGTCGCGATCAACGGATTTGGCCGGGTTGGCCGGTGCTTCCTGCACGCTGCCTACGACCAACAGGCAGACATCGAGGTGGTTGCGATCAACGACCTCGTCCCCGCTGCAACACTCGCCCACCTGCTCAAGTATGACTCGGTCTACGGGCGCTTTCCCGCCCCGGTGCTCGCGGAGGATGGCGGCATCTCGGTCGACGGCGTCCATATTCAGGCGCTCGCCGAGACCGATCCGCGCGCGCTTCCGTGGGCTGAGCTTGGCGTCGACGTCGTGATCGAGTCGACGGGACGCTTTCGCACCCGCGCCGCCGCCGCCCAGCACTTGGAGGCCGGCGCGCGCAAGGTGATCATCTCCGCTCCGGCCAAGGGCGAGCAGCCGGCCGACGCGACCGTCGTGATCGGAGTCAACTTCGACCAGGTCTATGACCCCGAGCGCCACCACGTCATCTCCAACGCGTCGTGCACGACCAACTGCCTGGCGCCCGTCGCCAAGGTGCTCCACGACACGGTCGGGATCAAACACGGCCTGATGACCACCGTGCACGCCTACACCTCCGACCAGAACCTGCTCGACGGGCCGCACTCCGATCTGCGCCGCGCGCGCTCGGCCGCGATCAACATCATCCCCACCTCGACCGGCGCTGCCAAGGCGCTCGGCCTGGTCATCCCCGAGCTCGCGGGGCGGCTCAACGGCTTTGCCGTGCGGGTGCCGATGCCGACGGGGTCGCTGGTCGACCTGACCATCGAGACCCAGCGGGAGACCAGCCAAGACGAGATCAACGGCGCCTTCGAGCGCCTCGCCGACCACGGCGCGTTCGCCGGCATCCTCGCCTACAACGCGGACCCGATCGTCTCCTCCGACATCGTGAAGTCGTCCTACTCCTCGATCTTCGACGCGCCGCTGACCAGCGTGATCGACGGCACCCAGGTCAAGGTGGTGGCGTGGTACGACAACGAGTGGGGCTACTCCAGCCGACTCGTCGATCTCGCCCAACGCGTACTCGTGCCAGTCGCCGTGCCGGCATGAGGGCCGTCCGGTTGGACGAGGCCAAGAGCGTGACCCACCGCGAACTGGACGAGACCGCCAGGGCGCTCGTCGCCCCGGGGAAGGGGTTTCTCGCCGCGGATGAGAGCGAAGGCACGATCACCAAGCGCTTCGCCCCAATTGGCGTGCAATCAACCGAGGAACATCGGCGCGCATATCGCGAGATGCTGTTCACGACGCCGGGCGCAGAGGAATACATCAGCGGCGTGATCTTGTTCGATGAGACGATCCGACAGTCGGCGTCGGACGGGACGCCGTTCCCTGAGCTGCTGGCGTCGAAGGGAATCATGCCCGGCATCAAGGTCGACCTGGGCGCGAAGCCGCTCGCGCTCGCGAACCAGGAAACCATCACCGAGGGCCTCGACGGGCTGCGCGCGAGGCTCGAGGAGTACCGCGGGCTCGGCGCCCGGTTCGCCAAGTGGCGTGCGACCTATTCGATCACCGACGTGTTGCCGAGCGAGAATTGCATCTGGGCAAACGCCCACGCACTCGCGCGCTACGCGGCGCTCTGTCAGGAGGCCGGAATCGTTCCGATCGTGGAGCCCGAAGTTCTCCAGACCGGCACGCACACGATCGAGCGCAGCTACGACGTCACCTCGCGCGTGCTCGACGCCCTCTATACGGAGCTCTACGACCAGCGGGTCGACATCTTCGGCACGCTGTTGAAGCCGAACATGGTGCTGTCCGGGTACGAGGCCTCCGATCGGGCCGGCCAGCAGGAGATCGCCGACCGGACCCTCACGTGCTTCTATGAGCACGTGCCGGCCGCCGTGCCGGGGATCGTCTTCCTCTCCGGCGGACAGTCCGAGGAAGATGCGACCGCGAACCTGAACGCGATGAACGCGAAGGGCCCGCATCCGTGGGAGCTTTCGTTCTCGTATGGTCGCGCCTTGCAGTCGGCCGCGCTGAAGGCGTGGGGCGGCAAGCCGGAGAACTTCGAGGCTGGTCAGCGGGCGTACTACCACCGAGCGAAGTTGAACTCGGCGGCGCGCTCAGGAACGTACTCGCCCGGGATGGAGCGAGGCGTCGTCGCAGCGTGACGAACGGCCTGTGTCCACGTCCGGGAGGGCACGCGCCCGGCGCGTTCAAATCGAATTGGAGATGACCTGATGGCTACTGCCACCGTCACCAAGTGGATCTACGACTTCGCTGAGGGGTCGCGCGACATGCGTGAGCTGCTCGGCGGCAAGGGCTCGGGCATCGCCGAGATGACGCGGGTGCTGGGGCCCGATGTCGTGCCCGCCGGGTTCACGATCACCACTGAGGCGTGCGTGGAGTACATGCGGGGGGGGCATATTCCGCCAGACGGCCTGGACGAGGCCCTCGACGAGGCGCTGGCGCGCCTGGAGGAGCACGCTGGCAAGCGCCTGGGCGATCGCGACGATCCGCTGCTGGTCTCGGTACGCAGCGGGGCGCGCGACTCGATGCCGGGGATGATGGACTCGGTGCTGAACCTCGGTCTGGGCGATGCCTCCGTGGCGGGACTCTGCGCGCGCACCGGCAACGCGCGCTTCGCGTGGGATTCCTACCGGCGGCTGGTGCAGATGTTCGGCGACGTCGTGTGCGGCGTTCCCGGGGCGCGCTTCGAGGACGAGATCGCGCGGATCAAGCGCGAGCTCAATGTCGCCCTCGACACTGAGCTCGACGCCGACGCGCTGCGCGAGCTCACGACCCGGTTCCAGGCCCTCTACGACTTCCCGCAGGATCCGCGTGAGCAACTCGACGGCGCCATCCGCGCGGTCTTCGACTCGTGGATGGGTGAGCGCGCCGTGGCCTACCGGCGTATCAACGGCATTCCCGACGATTGGGGCACGGCGGTCAACATTCAGCAGATGGTCTACGGCAACAAGGGCCCGACGTCGGGCTCCGGCGTGGCCTTCTCGCGCGACGAGATCACCGGCGCGCCCGAGCCGAGCGGCGACTTCCTGACCGACGCCCAGGGCGAGGACGTCGTGTCGGGCATGCGCACGCCGCGCGACCTGTCCGAGCTCTCGAGCTGGATGCCGGAGGTGCACACGCGCCTGCTCGAGATCCTGCGCGAGCTCGAGTGCCACTACAAGGACATGCAGGACACTGAGTTCACCGTCGAGGACGGCCGGCTGTACATGCTCCAGACCCGCAACGCCAAGCGCCCGGCCCAGGCCGCTGTGCGCTTTGCCGTCGACGCGGTCCAGGAGGGGCTGCTGACCCGGTCCGAGGCGATCAACACAATCGAGGCTCGCTCGCTGCACGCCCTGCTGCACCCGACGTTCGACCCCGCCGCGCGCTACGACATCCTGGCGCGGGGCGTGGCAGCCTCGCCTGGTGCGGCCAAGGGCACGATCGTCTTCACGGCGCCGGACGCGGTGGCCGCCGCCGAAGCGGGCCGCGATGTGATCCTGGTGCGCCCCTTCACCGAAGCCGACGACGTCGCCGGCTTTCACGCCGCCAAGGGCATTCTCACGTCCGAGGGGGGCAAGGCCTCGCACGCCGCGCTCGTGGCCCGGGGGATGGGCCGGCCCGCCGTCACCGGCGCGGCCGATCTGAACGTCGACCTCCACGCCGGCGAGGTCCACGTCGCGGACCGCGTCCTGCGCGAGGGCGATCTGATCGCGATCGACGGCACCACCGGCGTCATCACGCTCGACGACGTGCCGCTCGTCACGCCGCAGGTCGATCCTCGGTTCGACACCGTGCTGGGCTGGTGCGATGAGCTGCGCACCCTCGGCGTACGCGCCAACGCAGACACTCCGGAGGACGCTCGGCGCGCGCGCGCGTTTGGCGCCGAGGGGATCGGGCTGTGCCGGACCGAGCACATGTTCATGGCCGCCGAGCGCCAGCCGACCATGCAGAAGATGATCATGGCCGACGACGAGGCCGGGCGCCGCGCCGCGCTCGATCTGCTGCTGCCTCTTCAGCAGGAGGACTTCGAGGGTATGTTCGAGGCGATGGAGGGGCTGCCGGTCACGATCCGGCTACTCGACCCTCCGCTCCACGAGTTCATGCCTGACCACGTCGAGCTCGTGGAGCGCATCGCCGCGGCGCGCCTGAGCGACGCCTCCGAGCTGGGTGAGCTCGAGCACGCGCTCGAGCGCGTCCGCGCGCTGGAGGAGGGCAACCCGATGCTCGGCACCCGCGGGGTGCGGCTGGGACTCATCCACCCGGAGATCTACGAGATGCAGGCGCGGGCGATCTTCCGCGCCGCGCGCGCGGTGCGCGAGCGCACCGGCCATGCGCTGCGGGTCGAGATCATGATCCCGCTCGTGGCCTACGCGCGCGAGCTCGAGCTCGCGCGCGACCTCGTGCTGCGGGTTGGGGCGCAGGAAGGCGCCGCGGTCGGTCGCGACTTCGGCGTCGGCACGATGATCGAGCTCCCGCGCGCCTGCTTTGTGGCGGGCGACATCGCCCGACACGCGGAGTTCTTCTCCTTTGGCACCAACGACCTGACGCAGACCGCGTTGGGATTTTCGCGCGACGACATCGAGGCCCGCATCATCCCGAACTACGTCGACAGCGGAATCGTGGAGCGCTCGCCGTTCGCCACCATCGACCAGCAGGGCGTCGGCGAGCTCGTGCAGATCGCCGTGAAACGGGGCCGCGCGGCGCGGCCGGGGCTGGAGGTGGGCGTGTGCGGCGAACACGGCGGCGATGCCGCCTCGATCCGCTTCTTTCATGCGGCCGGGCTGGACTACGTCAGCTGCTCGCCGTTTCGCGTGCCGATCGCGCGCGTCGCGGCGGCGCAGGCGGCCACCGCCGACTAACGGGCCACCTCAGAACACCGCTGGGCGCTTCTGCAGGAAGGCCTGGATTCCCTCGTGGTAATCGTGACCGAAATAGACGTCTCGCCTCAGCCCCTGGAGCCGTTCGTAGGTCGTCGGGCTCAGGGCGACCGCTTCGCTGAGAACCCGCATCGCTTCCTTGGCCGCTTTGATTGCCTCCGGAGACCGGGTCGCGATCGTCTGTGCGACCGCATAAACGTGCGTTTCCAGGTCGGCCTCAGGCACCAGTTCATTGATGATGCCGACGCGCTCAGCACGCTGCGCTGCCACTGGCGCGGCGGTGAAGAACATCTCCTTGGCGATCGTCAGGGGTACGCGACTGAGGAAGTTGAGCAGCCCGCCGACGTTATACGGCACTCCGAGTTTGGCCGGCGTGATCGCAAATGCACAGGTCTCATCCCCGAACACCAGGTCGCAGCACATGATCAGATCGCAGGCGCCACCCCAAGCCGAACCGTGCACCATCGCGATCACCGGCGCGGGAAACGTCTTGACCGCGCGCATCAATTGCTCGAGCGGGTCGCTATACGGTAAGGGGTCAATGTTCGCCGCGGGGAGTTCAGTCACATCGTGGCCCGCGGACCAGACGCTCTGGCTGCCCGCCGAACGCAGCACGACAGCCCGCACCTGGTGGGCTTTGAACCGGTCAAGGGCGGCGAGCGTTTCGGCAATGAGTGTCGCACTGAGTGCGTTGCGCCTGGCGTAATCGTCAAATGCGATCGTGGCCACGTGCTCGGAGTCCTGTGTTTGTATCAGCGACATTGACACTCCCGGATTAATCTGAGCCTTCGCGCTCGCGACGCCACCAGCTGCTCATGTGCGAGGTCGGGCGGCGAGCCTCCAGGCCACGCGCTTGGTCTCGTACTCCTGGGGAAGGACGTCACCGATCGATTCCACGGTAGCCAACCACGCGAGGGCATCGACGTAGTCTCCGCCGGCCGCAGCGTCCACGGCGTACCCGAGGGTGCTGGCTACCGCAACCGCGTGCTTGGAAGCGGCGGGCTGATAGTGGTCAGACCGATTGCTGGCAGGGCGCACGGCAGACTGATCCCGTACTCCGACGAAACGCTGCATAGACTCAACTCCCTCACGCGCGCGGTTGCGCGCAGAACGCCCAGGTCAAGAAGGCCACACCGGCCGAGCGTTGGAGCCGGAGCAAGAATCGCCCGTTCAGGTTTAAAGCGGGCTCACAACCCACCATACACCCCGACGCAACGGGTCAGACATTCCGTGAGCGGGTGCGGGCCAGTGCGTCGGCCGTGCGGATGGCGTTCTGGAGGTTTCCCTCGTAGCGCATCGCGGCGTCGCCCGCGGGTCCGATGACGCCGCGCAGCGCTGACAGCACGCCCCAGCGGCGGGGGGCGATGATGTGGGCCTTGCGCGTCTCGATGCCGCGCACGATGGCTTGCGCGGCCGCCGTGGGAGGGATCTGCTTGCGCAGCGGACGCGGAATCGATTTGTCGAGCTGTCGGGTGATCGCGTGTTCGTACGCGTCCGCGACCATCTTGGTATCGACGAAGCCAAAGTAGGCGACGCTGGCGCTCGCGCCGTGCGGCGCCAGTTCCACGCGCAGAGCGCGGCCGAGTTGTTCAACGCCGGCTTTCGCGGTGGCGTAGGGCGACTGGAGCACGCCGTTGGTGAACGCGTAGATCGACGCGACGAGCACGAGCTGGCCTCGCCGCTGCACGATCTGGGGCAGGCAGACGCGGATCGTCTTGATCACGCCGCCGAGATTGACCTCGATCACGCGGTCGAATACGACGCGATCCATGCCGAGCATGGTGGCCGGCGGCGGCGCGACACCGGCGTTGGCCACCGCGACATCGAGGCCGCCGAAACGCTCGACGGTCGCGGCCACCGCCTGGTGCAGAGCGTCCTCGTCGCGGACGTCAGCGCCCGCGACGAGGACACGATCACCGCCGATCGTCGCGGCCGCTGCGGCGGTGTCCTGCGCCGAGAGATCGACCAGCGTGACCGACGCACCCCGATGATGCAGCGCCCGAGCGGTCTCCAGGCCGATTCCCCGCATCGCCCCGGTGACCAGCGCCACTTTCCCGACCAATGAATACGTCACGCCGAGCGCTTCCGGTGACTCGTCACTCAGGGCTCGAGCACGATCCGCGCGGCGACTCGGCCGGCCTCGACGTCAGCGATCGCCTCGTTGACCTGATCGAGCGGTCGCGTTTCGCGGATCACGGTGGTCTTGCCGGCAGAATGCAGCTCGAACACCTCGCGGAGATCCTTGCGCGTGCCGACGATCGAGCCGGCGATCGTGATCCCGTTGAGCACCGTCTCGAAGATCGGCAGCGTGATCTCGTTGTCCGCCGGCAGGGCGACAAACACGAGCTTCCCGCCTCGGCGCAGCGAGCGATACGCCTGCTCGAAGGCACGGGGCGAGACGGCCAAGGCGATGGCCTGATCAACGCCCCCGAGCCGCTGGATCGCCTCGACCGGGTCCTCCTTCGCGGCGTTGATGGTGAACTCGGCACCGAGCTCACGCGCGAGTTCGAGCTTCTCATCGATCACGTCGACCGCGACGACTCGGCCTCCGGCGATCGCCGCGTACTGGATCGCCAGGTGTCCCAGACCGCCGACCCCGAACACGGCGACGAAATCAGACGAACGGGTGCCCGCGACCTTGACCGCCTTGTAGGTGGTCACGCCGGCACAGGTGAGCGGCGCAGCGTCGAACGAGTCGATGCCCTCCGGAACCTTGACGACGTAGCGGGCATAGGCAACGGCGTACTCGCCGAAGCCGCCGTTGATCGTGTAGCCCATCATCTCCTGCTCGTGGCACAGGGTCTCCCAGCCGGACACGCAGTAGTTGCAGCAGCCGCACGCATAGCCGAGCCAGGGCATCGCGACGCGGTCACCCACCGCGACCTTATGCGTGTGGTCCCCGACGGCGTGCTCGCCGGGCGCGAGTTCGGTGACGATGCCGACGCCCTCGTGGCCCGGTATGAACGGCGGCGAGGGCTTGATCGGCCAGTCTCCACCCGCGGCGTGGATGTCGGTGTGGCACAGGCCGCACGCCTGCACCTTTACGCGCAACTGCCCCGGAAGGAGTTCCGGCATCGCGACCTGCTCGATGGCCAGCGGGCGGCCGAACTCATGGACCACCGCAGCACGGTAGGTGGAGGGTGGAACCTCTGAGGTCTGGGGCTCGGGGATGGACGTGGTGGCCATGTCGCTGCCTGCTTTCGGGTTGTGATTCGCTGCTGTCAGATCGGTCTCGGTGGGGGCCGACGCGGTGCTGGTGCCGCGCGAGCTCGTGCGTTACTTACGGTGTGCGCGAGACGAAATGCACACCCTCCAGTCCCTCGAGCGAGAACCCCTCGGCGGCGCCGGGCGAGACATCGATCAGGAACCGGGGGTGTCCCCAGCGCTCGTACTGTTCCGCGTCGATGTAGAACGGCGAGCCCCCGATCTCGCCCAGTTGCAGGTCGTGGGGTCCGGCGGGTAGCTCGCCGTCCTTGAAGCACAGTGGAGCGGTGCCGTCGCAGCAGCCTCCGGACTGGAAGAATGCCAGCGGCCCGTGCCCCGCCCGGAGACGCTCGATCACCTCGAGCGCCGCCGGGGTGGCCCCCACAGCCGGCCGACGATCGCGAGCCGCGGGCCTCATCTCTAGAAGAACCCCATCGGCTTGGGGTCGTAGCTGACCAGCAGGCATTTAGTCTGCGAGTAGTGCTCGAGCATCATGCGGTGGTTCTCCCGGCCCACCCCGGAGCTCTTGTAGCCGCCGAACGCGGCGTGGGCGGGGTACTGGTGATAACAGTTGGTCCACACGCGACCGGCCTTGATCGCGCGGCCCATCCGGAATGCGCGGCTGCCGTCACGTGTCCACACACCGGCGCCGAGCCCGTAGAGCGTGTCGTTGGCGATCTCGAGCGCCTCCTGCTCGTCGCGGAACGTGGTCACCGCGAGCACCGGCCCGAAGATCTCCTCCTGGAAGACCCGCATCTTGTTGTGGCCCTTCAGGACGGTGGGCTCGAAGTAGTAGCCACCGGACAGGTGGTCGCCGACATCCGGGCGATTGCCGCCGATCAACACCTCGGCGCCCTCTTCGCGTCCGATCTTGACGTAGCTCTCGATCTTCTCGAGCTGCGCGGCCGAGACCTGCGGGCCCATCATCGTCTCGCGGTCCAGCGGATCGCCCTGCTTGATGGCGGCGATCCGGCCCAGACAGCGCTCCATGAACTCGTCGTAGATCGACTCGTGGATCAGCGCGCGCGACGGACACGTGCAGACCTCGCCCTTGTTGAACGCGTACAGGACCAGTCCCTCGATCGCCTTGTCGAGAAAGTCGTCGTCGGCCGCCATCACATCCTCGAAGAAGATGTTCGGTGACTTCCCGCCGAGCTCGGTGGTCGAGGGAATCAGGTTCTGCGCGGCGTAGCTCATGATCAGCCGCCCGGTCACCGTCTCGCCGGTGAAGGAAACCTTCGCGATCCGCTTGTTCGACGCCAACGCCTTGCCGATCTCCGCCCCGGGGCCGTTGACGATGTTCAGCACTCCGGGCGGGACGATGTCGCCGATCACCTCGGCGAGCTTGAGGATCGACCACGGCGTCGGGCTGGCCGGCTTGAGCACCGTGCAATTGCCCGCAGCCAGCGCCGGCGCGATCTTCCACGCCGCCATCAGCAACGGGAAGTTGAACGGGATGATCTGACCCACCACGCCCAAGGGCTCCTGGAAGTGATACGCGTAGGTCTGGTCGTCGATCTCGGAGATCCGGCCCTCCTCGGCCCGCACCGCAGCGGCGAAATACCGGAAGTGATCGGCCGCCAGCGGGACGTCGGCGGCCAGCGTCTCGCGCACCGGCTTGCCGTTCTCGTAGCTCTCGGCCACGGCCAGCATCTCGAGGTTCGCCTCGATCGCGTCCGCAACGTCATTCAAGACGCCCGCGCGCTCGGCCGGAGACCGCTGACCCCATTCCTCCTTGGCCGCGTGCGCCGCGTCGAGCGCAAGCTCGATGTCCTGCGCACCGGAATACGAGACCTCGCAGAACGGCTCGCCTGTGGTTGGAGTCAGATTCGCCCTGTACTCGCCCGTCGTCGGAGCGATCCACTCACCGCCGATGAAATTCTCATAACGCTCCTTCAGCTTCACGGGGCTGCCCGACCGGCCCGGTGCCTCATACGTGGTTGCGTCAACGATCGCCATGATTCGCTCCCTTGCGGTGTAAGACGGTTCAACTGCAACTGAACCACCGAACCGCGCCGGTGCCATCCGCACTAGCGCGCAAGCAGGCGCGGTAAAACCCCCATCGCGACCAGGTGACGGCTGCTATCGCGCGAGAAACGCCGCCACCGCCGCGTGGGTCTGGCGGGGCCGCTCCATCTGCGGAACGTGCCCGCAGTCCAGCTCCAGGTGACGCGCCTGTGGAAGGGCCAAGGCGACGTGCCGCGCGAACGCGATCGGCACCAGCGTGTCGCGGCGACCCCAGATGAACAGGGCTGCTGGCTGCAGACCACGCAACCGGGGCCAGAAACCGTCCTGGCCGTGGGGTTCCTCGAGGTAGATTTGGCGCGCCGCCGCATAGAACGCGGCGCGTCCCGCGGGGGTGAGATAGGAGCGCAGGAACTCGTCGACTCCCGCAGCGGTCCAGCCTTGATTGGCGCCGGGGATGACGCGGTGCACGACCCCCTCCACGATGGCGCGAGGCGCGAGTTGGACCAGGCCCAGCTCGGGTCGCACGAGCCGCAACATTGGCGCCCACCGGCGGGGCCGTCGCCACGCCAACGAAGGCGCGAGCAGCGCCAGGCGACCGACGCGCTCAGGATCTCGCAGGGCGACCTCGAGCGCGACGCGGCCGCCGAGGCTGTTGCCGATCAGATCAGCTCGGTCGAGCTCGAGCGCGTCCAGCAGGTCGATCATCGCCTCGGCGAAGAAGGGGGCGTCGTACGCGGCGCCGATCGGCTTGTCAGAGTCACCGAATCCCGGCAGGTCAACGGCGATGACGCGAAAGCGATCGGCCAGCGCTGCGACCGTATACAGGAACGATCCCTTGGTGGCGCCCAATCCATGGATCGCCAGAACCGGCGGGCCGATGCCCGCCTCCAACGCGGACAGATGCGCGCGACGCGTGAGGACCGTGCGAAAGCGCAAACGCCCCGCCTCACTGGCCCCGCTGCACGCGGCCAGGAAGCCGACGCCGACATGCAGGTTGCGACGCACCGCCAAGCGACCCGACCGGAACGACCGCATGGCGCCGTCCGTATCGTCGGCGATCACCGCCCACGTCGCTGAGTCGGCCGTGAGCGTCGCGTCCGCCGCGCCGCCGACCCGGGCCAGGCGCGCCGCGCCGCGCTCCAGCACGACGTCCACGGCATCGCCACCCGGGACCGCCAAGCGGACACGCGCGCTACCGCCGTGCGGCTCGAACACGGCCGGGTCGAAGCGGCCGATCATCACCTGCACCGCATCGGCATGAGCCCAGGCGGTGGCGGTCAAGGCACGCTTTCACAGGTCATCCACGACATCCCGCGCCGCACACCCGCCAGCGGTGAACCTGGCGCCACCCTGGTGTTCAAGCCCACCCGACCTCCATCCCATGGCCCCACCATCGGCGCGGGACACCGCCGGCTGCACCGTAGTCTCCCCGGAGTCCTCACCACAAGAGGGTAGTTCTTACGTACGACGGCGTGATGATCCACCGATGGCAGGCCGCGATCGGGCGCGTACTGTCGTAGGGGACTCGGGGATCAGCCGCGGTTTGGTTGTGGTTCGCGGTCGATTTGCCACCAAGCGAGGAGGAGTCATGCCTGAAGCGGTCATTGTTGACGCAATCCGGACGCCGATTGGGCGAGCGGTGAAGGGGACGCTGAGGGATGTGCGGGCCGATGATCTCGCGGCGATTGTGCTGCGCGCGTTGGTCGAGCGCAACCCGGGGGTCGATTTCGGCCAGACGGACGACATCATGATGGGCTGTGGCTTTCCCGACCATGAGCAGGGCTACAACATCGCTCGGAACGCCCAGTTGCTCTCCGGCATCGATCATCACGTGCCGGCGGTGACGGTCAGCCGGTTCTGCGCATCGTCATTGCAGACCATTCGGATGGCGTTTCACGCCATCAAGGCGGGCGAGGGTGACCAGTACATCGCGGCCGGGGTGGAATGCGTGTCGCGAGGCGCGGCGATCACTCCGCCGGCGATGAACCCGAAGATCGACGGTTCCAACGGCGCGGTGTACAACGTGTACATCCCGATGGGGCTCACCGCGGAGAACGTGGCCGAGCGTTGCCACGTTTCTCGCGAGTCCCAGGACGAGTGGGCGGCGCTGTCTCAGCAGCGGGCGTGCGCAGCCCGCGACAGCGGGCACTTTGACCGTGAGATCGTCGGGGTGGACATACCCGAGCTGCATGACGTCGGCGGCGACATCGTGCCGGCCCATACGGTCACCCGCGACGACGGGCCGCGCGAGGGCACGACGATGGCGTCGCTGGGAAAGCTCAAGCCCGCGTTCAAGCCCGATGGCACCGTCACCGCGGGGAACGCGTGCCCGTTGAACGACGGCGCCGCGGCGGTGCTGGTGATGTCGGAGGAGCGGGCCCGCGAACTGGGGCTGACGCCCCGCGCGCGGATCATCGCGTCCTCGGTGGCGGCGCTGCGCCCGGAGATCATGGGCCTCGGCCCGATCCCGGCGATCCGGGCGGTGCTCAAGACGGCGGGTATGACAATCGCGGACCTCGATCTGGTCGAGATGAATGAGGCATTCGCGGCGCAGGTGGTGCCCTGCCGCGACGAGCTCGGCATCGACTCGGACAAGCTCAACATCAGCGGTGGCGCGATCGCGCTGGGTCACCCGTTCGGGATGACCGGCGCGCGGATCATGACCACCCTGCTGAACAACCTCGACTCCGTGCAGGGCCGCTTCGGGCTGGAGTCGATGTGTGTGGCCGGCGGGATGGGGCAGGCGATGATCGTCGAGCGGCTCAATGGCTCAACTAGCTAACGAAAAGGACGGCACCATGGCTACCACAAGTTCTCAAGCTCACGGCCTCGAGCCCGGCGAGGATCTCACCGGACGGGTCGCGCTGGTCACCGGAGGCACCCGAGGGATCGGCGCGGCGATCTGCCACCGCCTGTCCGAGGCCGGCGCGGTCGTCGCGGCCGGCTTCACCCACAACCGCGAGCGGGCCGACGAGCTGCGCGCGGCGATCCAGGCTGACGGAGGCACAGTGAGCCTGCATCAGGGCAACGTGGGTGACTGGGAGGATTGCCAACGCGTCGTCCACGAGGTCATCGACGAGCACGGCCGCTTGGACATCCTGGTCAACAACGCGGGCGTGACCGTCGACAAGCCGGTCTGGAAAATGTCCAAAGACGACTGGCACAACGTGCTGCACGTCAACCTGTCCGGAAGCTTCTACATGACGAAGCCGGCGATCGAGCACATGATCGATCGCGGCAGCGGCCGGATCATCTACATCTCCTCCGTCACCGGAGAGATCGGCAACATCGGGCAGGCGAACTACGCCGCGTCGAAATCGGGGCTGTTCGGGCTCACCAAGACGCTGGCTAAAGAGTCAGCGCTCGCTCTCCGGATGGCCGGCAAGCTCGAGCACGGAATTGGACTGACCGTCAACTGCATCACCCCCGGGCTGATCGAGACCGACATGGTCGCCACCATACCCCCGTATCTGGTCGCCTCGATCCAGGAGGAAATCCCTATGCATCGCATGGGACAGCCCGACGAAGTGGCCCGCGTGGTTCGCTTCCTCGCCGCAGACGCCTCCAGCTACATCACCGGGCAGATCTGGGGCGTCAACGGCGGCATCGATATGTAACCCCGCGGCACAGTACTGATCGAGGTACCGATATTTATTTCTGCGACGTGGATCGCCAGATTCACGATGCCATAACGACTGATAACGGAAGGGAAGGTGAGGTATGCCTGCTGACGCTGGCTACAAGGAGGCTCGAGCGATTTCGGAGGCGGCTCGGGAGAAAGACTGGGAGCTGCCCAGCTTCGGCAAGGGGCTCTATCTCGGCAACTTCCAGCCCGAGCTGATTTCCCCCCAGCCGGACATGCCGGTTGAGGCGGTCCAGACGGGCGAACGCTTCCTGGCGCAGCTCGGCGCATTCCTGCAGGACGAGGTCGACCCGCAGCTGATTGAGCGCGAGCGCAGGATCCCCGACGACGTGGTCGAGGGATTCAAGCGGCTGGGCGCCTTCGGCATGAAGGTGCCCGAGCAGTACGGCGGCCTCGGGCTGTCCCAGGTCTACTACAACCGCGCGATGATGTTGACCGGGACCTGGCACTCCAGCCTCTCGACGCTGCTCTCCGCGCACCAGTCGATCGGGCTGGCCCAGCCCCTGCTGCTGTTCGGTTCAGAGGAGCAGAAGCAGGAGTGGCTGCCGAAGGTCGCCACGACCCATCTGTCCGCGTTCGCGCTGACCGAGCCCGGCGTGGGCTCTGACCCCGCCCGGGTGACGACCACCGCGACCCCCACCGAGGACGGCGCGGGCTACCTGCTCAACGGCCGTAAGCTGTGGACGACCAACGGGACCGTGGCTGACGTCCTGGTCGTGCTGGCCAAGGTGCCCCGCAGCGAAGGACACCGGGGCGGCATCACCGCCTTCATCGTCCCGAGCGTGACCGACGGCGTCGTCGTCGAGCATCGCATCGAGTTCATGGGGCTACACGGGATCGAGAACTCCCAGACTCGGTACACCGACGCCTATGTGCCGGCCGAGAACGTGATCGGGCGCGAGGGCCTGGGGCTGAAGATCGCCCTGGCCACGCTCAACACCGGCCGTCTGGCGCTACCGGCCATCTGCGCCGGGGTCGCCAAGTGGGCGACCAAGGTGGCCCGTGAGTTCGCCAGCCAGCGCGTCCAGTGGGGCAAGCCGATCGGCGAGCACGACGAGGTGGCGCAACGCATCGCGTTCATTGCTGCGACCGCGTTTGGCCTCGAGGCGATGCTCGACGTGGCCAGCCGGCTGGCGGACGAGAAGCGCAACGACGTCCGCATCGAGGCCGCGATCGCCAAGCTCTACGGCTCCGAGATGGGCTGGCGCGTCATCGACGAGCTGATGCAGGTCTGCGGCGGCCGCGGCTATGAGACCGCCCCGTCCTTGGAAGCCCGAGGGCTGCGCGGCGTGCCGGTCGAGCAGGTCATGCGCGACATGCGCGTGAACCGCATCTTCGAGGGGTCCACCGAGATCATGCACCTGATCATCGCGCGTGAGGCGATGGACCAGCATCTCCATGTGGCCGGCGACCTGATGGAAGCCGACCTCCCGCTCGAGAAGAAGGCCAAGGCGCTTGGCCGGGCCGGTGCGTTCTACGCCACCTGGTATCCCAAGCTGGCGGTCGGCCGGGGTCAGGCTCCCCAGTCATACGCCAGCTACGGCGAGCTGGCCGGTCGGATGCGCTACGTCGAGCGGGCCAGCCGCAAGCTCGCCCGCTCCACGTTCTACGGCATGGCGCGCTGGCAAGCCGGCACCGAGGCCCACGGAGCGTTCCTGGGACGAATCGTCGACATCGGAGCTGAACTGTTCGCCATGTCCGCGGCCGTCGTCTACACCCAGACGGCGATCCGCGAGCACCCCGAACGCGCCGCTGAGACCCAAGAGCTGGCCGACGCCTTCTGCAACCAGGCCCAGCTCCGCGCCGAGCGGCTGTTCCACGAGCTGTGGACCAACGCCGACGAAACCAACCACAGCCTCGCGCTCAGCGTGCTCAGCGGCAAACACACATGGCTCGAGGCCGGCATCATCGACCCGTCCACCGGCGATGGCCCGATGGTCCCCACCGCCGAAACCGACCGCGGGATCCCGGTCGCCGGGTCGAGGAACGGCTCCGGTGCTTGAGCGCGACTGCACCCGACCGGAGGTGAGACATGTCTGAGCCAATCAGTGCGATCGGCATCATCGGTGGCGGCTTCATGGGCGCAGGCATCGCTGAAGTGGCGTCGCTGGCCGGGGTTGCCGTCGTTGTCCGCGAACTACCGGAGTATCTCGACGCCGCCCGGGGGCGGCTCGAGAGCTCCTTGGCTCGCGCGGTCAAACGCGGCAAGCTGGACGCCGCCGACCGCGATTCAGCGCTCGCACGCGTGATCCTGACCAGCGATCTGCAGGACGTTGCCAGTGCTGACCTGGTGATCGAGGCCGTACCCGAGGACGTGGGCCTGAAGACCTCGATCATGCAGACGCTCGGCGGCATCGTGGGTGACCACGCCATCATTGCGTCGAACACCTCGTCCATCCCGATCGCGCAATTGGCGAGCCACGTCCCGAACCCCGATCGGGTGGTCGGGTTGCACTTCTTTTCTCCCGTGCCCGTGATGAGCTTGGTGGAGATCGTACGCGCGCTCGACACCAGCGACGACACGATCGAGCAGGCGCATGGCTTTGTCGCCGCACTCGGCAAGCAGGCGATCGAGACGAAGGACCGCTCCGGCTTTATCGTCAACATGCTGTTGGTGCCCTATCTGATGGCGGCGGTGCGAATGTTCGAGGATGATTTCGCCAGCCGCGAGGACATCGACAAGGGGATGAAGCTCGGTGCCGGTCACCCCATGGGCCCGCTCACACTGTGTGATTTCATCGGCCTGGATGTCCTGCACGCGGTGTGCAATTCCCTCTATGAGGAATACAAGCGGGACGAGTACGCTCCCCCGCCCCTGATGAAGCGCATGATCGAGGCCGGGCGTCTGGGCAGAAAGTCCGGCCGCGGCTTCTACGACTACGCGGCTCACGTGTAGGTGAATGGAGATGGGTGGCGTGTCGGTCAACAGCGGTGAACATTGGATGGCGTTGGAGGGTGGCGCGGACGGCTCGCCGCCCGGTGGGCATTACACGAGTCGGTTTGTCGGTATCGGCGCGTCGTTGCCTGAGCGGCGGTTGGGGAGCGAGGAGCTGATGGCGAGCACGGCGCACCGGACGGGGATCGATCTGGAGCGGCTCACGGGTGTCCACGAGCGCCGTATCGCGGGAGCGGGCGAGGACTCCTACACGCTCGCGCTGGGCGCGGCACGCAACGCGCTGGCGTATGCGGGCTGTGCGGCGGAGGATCTCGACGTGCTGATCGTCTCGAGTATCACTCATTACGTGGGTGGTCTGCGGATGCAGCTCGATCCGCCGTTGAGCGTGTCGCTCAAGTCGGCGCTCGGCGCTCGGCGGGCGTTGAGCTTTGACATCTCCAACGCGTGCGCGGGAATGATGACCGGCGTGTTCCTCCTCAACGACATGATCCGAGCCGGCCAGATTCGGCGCGGGATGGTGGTCAGCGGCGAGTACATCTCACAGCTGGGTCGCAATGCCGCGCTGGAGATCCGCACGATCATGGACGACCAGCTGGCCTCGCTGACACTCGGCGACGCCGGGGCTGCGGCGATCCTCGAGCGAGCACCCGAGGGCGCTGCGGGGATCGAGGTGGCAGGTTTTACGACCCTGGCCGAGCACAGCCGCCTGTGTCTGGCGTTTCCGGCCAAGGTCGGACGCGGGGTGTCGATGTACAGCGATGCCAGGACGCTGCAGGAGGTCGGGATCGAGGACACGGTGCCGATGCTCCGCGAAGCGCTCGATCAGGCCGGGCTCGAGTTCGACCAGATCGACTATTTCATCCCCCATCAGACGTCAGCGCGGGCCATCAAGAAAGGCGTGCAAGAGTTCACCGAGCGCATGGGAGGCGGACCGAAGCATGTTGTGGTGACAGTCGACGAGTTCGGCAACACCTCCTCCACGACACATTTCGTGGCCCTGTGGAAATACCTCACCGAGGGCCGCTTCGCCGCGTCGGATCGAGTTCTGCTGCTCTCGATCGCGTCGGGGCTCGAGGTGGGAATCGTCATTTTCAAGGTCGATCAACTGGTGGAGCGCTATGGGCACGATCATTGAGGCCAGCGCGACGGCGACCGCGTCCGAGCACCGAAGGTCGTTGTCCCCGGGGTCGCTGGAGCTCGCCGACGCCGCCGCCCGCTCTTGCCTGGCGCGCGCGAACCGGACCGCGGAGGAACTGGACCTGCTGATCAACGCGGGCATTTTCCACGACAAGATCATCAGCGAGCCGGCGTTCGCGTCCTTGATCCAAGAGGACATCGGCGCGAACCTGACCCGCCCCGCCGGAGCGGGTCACGGCACCTTCTCGTTCGACGTCTACAACGGGGCCTGCGGTCTGCTGACCGGCATTGCCCTGGTTGACGGCATGCTGGCCTCGGGAACGGTCAAGCTCGCGATGGTGGTCGCCAGTGACATGGACCCCGAACCCGGCATCTCCGAAGGGTTCAGCTTCCCCGGTGTGGGCGGCGCAGTCCTACTCAGCGCGGATGACTCGCGCGCTGGTTTCACGGCCTTCCAGTTCGCCACCTTCCCGGAGTTCGCCGAGCTGTTCCAGAGCTCAGTGGACTGGCACGACCACCCTGGGAACGGCTCCGCCCACCCCGACCACCCCGGCCGCAACATCCTCACCGTCGAGATCGCCGAGTCCTACGCCGCGCGCGCGCTTGAATGCGCCGAGTCGACCGCCCGCGAACTCGCCCGCGAGCAAGCACTCGACCTGAGCCAGATCGACCTGATCATCGCGACCGCATCAGTCCCCGGGTTCGCCGACGCACTCGCCACCCGTCTCGGCATACCCACCACTGCCGTCGCAACGCTCCCTGACGATCTCCACAGCGCGCACACAGCCGCCCCCGCCCTCGCGCTGCAATCAGCCGAGCTGGCCGCCGGGAGCACCACACTGTTCATCTCGGCCGGCGCCGGAATCACCGTCACGGCTGCGCTGTACCTCGCATAACCCAACCGTGAGCCACTGGCGCGCGTCCTGACCCCGAGGCAATCCCGAGGCGACCCGAGCCTGGCTGCGTGCGTCCGGTAAAGGGCGTAGCCTGCAACGCGATGCCTGCGCGGCGCCCGCGAGAAGCTGGTCGGCTGGCGGTGGTTGGATGAGCGTCCCCTACGGGGATTTGACCCAACTGCCGGATTTGCCGCATGGACAGTCACGCGCTGGCCCGGTCCGCGCGCGCCGACCGCTATACGTCGATCTGCTGCCCCCGTGCAACGCGGGCTGCCCGGCGGGTGAGAACATCCAGGGCTGGCTGGCCCATGTGCAGGCGGGCGAGCACGAGTTGGCCTGGCGCGCGTTGGTGGCCGACAATCCGTTTGCCGCCATCCACGGGCGGGTGTGTTACCACCCGTGTGAGAGCGTCTGCAACCGGGCCAACCTCGACAGCGCGGTCTCGATTCACGCCGTCGAGCGGAGCCTCGGTGACCTGGCGCTCGAGCGTGGGTGGCAGTTCGATCCGCCACCGGCGCACACCGGCAAACGGGCGCTGGTGATCGGCGCGGGACCCAGTGGCCTGTCGGCTGCCTATCACCTGGCCAGGCTCGGTCACGAGGTCGAGATTCGCGACGCCGGTGCCGAGCCCGGCGGGATGATGCGCTATGGCATCCCGGCCTATCGGATGCCCCGCGACGTGCTCAGTGGTGAGCTTGAGCGGATCGCGGCGCTGGGTGTTCGCATGACCACCAACCACCGGGTGGTCGATCTCGACGCCGAGCGACGTGAGGGCGGCTTTGACGCCGTGTTCGTCGCGGTCGGAGCGCATCTGTCAAAGCGGGTGGAGATTCCGGCCATGGATGCCGGGCCGATCGTGGATGCGGTGTCGTTCCTGCGCGGCGTCGCGTCGGGCGAGCGGCCGGTGATCGGGCGTCGCGTCGCGATCTATGGCGGCGGCAACACGGCGATGGATGCCGCACGCACAGCGCGCCGGTTGGGGGCCGAGGAGACGCTGATCGTCTACCGCCGCACGCGCGCGCAGATGCCAGCCCATGAGGAGGAGGCGCAAGACGCCGAGCGCGAGGGCGTGCGCATCAACTGGCTGCGGACGATCAAGACATTTGAGGGCCCGGAGCTGAACGTCGAGGTCATGGAGCTCGACGAATCCGGGTTCCCGCAGCCGACCGGACGGTTTGAAAAGCTCGCCGCTGACACGGTGATCCTGGCGCTCGGCCAGGAGACCGACACCGCCTTCCTGCGCACCGTGCCGGGGGTTGAGTTCGACCGCGACGGGACCGTGCAGGTGTCGCGGGCGATGATGACGGGATGCCCGGGGGTGTTCGCCGGCGGGGACATGGTGCCCAGCGAGCGCACCGTGACGATCGGCGTCGGGCACGGCAAGCGGGCCGCCCGCGAGATCGACGCGTGGTTGCAGGGCGCGGAGACCGAGCGCCCGCCCAAGCACCCTCTGGCCAGCTTCGAGATGCTGAACCTGTGGTACTTCGGCGATGCCGCGCGGCGCCAGCAGCCCGAGCTCGAAACCTCCGAACGAGTCGCCGGTTTCGCGGAGGTGGTCGGCGGCCTCTCGGCGCAGCAGGCGACGTTCGAGGCGCACCGGTGCCTGTCGTGCGGGAACTGCATTGAGTGCGACGGGTGCCTCGGGGCATGCCCCGAGGACGCGGTCATCAAGCTCGGTGAGGGATACCGGTATGAGTTTGACTATGACCGCTGTACGGGCTGCGGGGCGTGCTATGAGCAGTGCCCGGTGCACTCGATCGAGATGTTCCCGGAGGGGGCCCCGACGCCTCCGGAGGCGTTCATCGCGCCTCACGATGGGATCGCGGAGCCGCGCTGATGCGCGCCACGGTCGACGGCAACGGAGCGGCGGCGTCGGTCGCCTACCGGTGCAACGAGGTGTGCTGCATCTATCCGATCACGCCGTCCTCGCCGATGGCCGAGCAGGCCGACGAATGGTCCAGCCGCGGGCAGCCCAACGTGTGGGGCACCGTGCCGTCGGTGATGGAGATGCAGAGCGAAGCGGGGGCGGCGGGAGCGCTCCACGGCGCGCTGCAGGGCGGCGCGCTGGCCACGACGTTCACCTCCTCGCAGGGCCTCTTGCTGATGATCCCGAACATGTACAAGATCGCTGGCGAGCTGACCTCGATGGTGCTGCACGTGGCCGCTCGCTCGCTGGCTGCGCAGGGGCTGTCGATCTTCGGCGATCACTCCGATGTGATGGCTGTGCGCCAGACCGGTTTTGCGTTGCTGGCGTCGGCCTCGGTCCAGGAGGCGCACGATCTCGCGCTGGTGGCGCAGGCGGCAACGCTGGCGACCCGAGTGCCGTTCGTCCACTTCTTCGACGGGTTTCGCACCTCGCACGAGCTGAACACGATTGAGCTGCTCTCCGACGACGACGTGCGGGCGATGGTGCCCGAGGCGCTTATCCGCGCGCACCGCGGCCGGGGGCTGACACCAGACCGGCCGTTCATCCGCGGCACCGCGCAGAACCCGGATGTCTACTTTCAGGCCCGGGAGACCGTCAACCCGTTCTACGCGCGCGTCCCCGACGTGGTGCAGGACGCGATGGACACGCTCGGCCAGCGCACGGGCCGCCACTACGGGCTGGTCGACTACACCGGACATCCTGAGGCCGACCGCGTGGTCGTGGTGATGGGATCGGGCGGCGAGACCGTGCGCGAGACCGTGGCGTTCCTGCAGGCCCAAGGGGAGCGAGTCGGCGTCGCGCAGCTCAGGCTGTACCGGCCGTTCCCGGCCCGGGCGCTGGCGCAGGCGCTGCCCGCGAGCGTGCGCCGCATCGCGGTGCTCGACCGGACCAAGGAGCCGGGTTCGTTCGGCGAGCCGCTGTTCCTCGACGTGCTTGCGGCCCTCACCGAAGCCCATCAGGACGGACAGCGCGTGTCGATGCCGAGCGTGATCGGCGGCCGCTACGGCCTGTCCTCGAAGGAGTTCACGCCCGGGATGGTCGCCGCCGTGTTCGCGGAGCTGGAGCGCGAGCGGCCCAAGCGCCGGTTCACGATCGGGATCAACGACGATGTCTCCAACCTCAGCCTCCCCTACGACGCGTCACTCGACATCGAGCCCCCGGAGACCGTGCGCGCGGTGTTCTTCGGCCTGGGTTCCGACGGGACGGTCGGCGCGAACAAGAACACGATCAAGATCCTCGGCTCGGAGCAGAGCCGCCACGCTCAGGGCTACTTCGTCTATGACTCCAAGAAGTCCGGTTCCCAGACGGTCTCGCACCTGCGCTTTGGGCCCGAACCGATCAGCGCGCCCTACCTCATCTCTCAGGCCAGCTTCGTCGGCTGCCACCAGTTCGGCTTGATCGAGCGCGCCGAGGTGCTGGAGCGGGCAGCACACGGGGCGACGCTGCTGCTCAACTGCCGGCAGCCCCCGGACCGGGTCTGGGACGCGCTCGCGCGTCCGGTACAGGAGCAGATCCTGGCCAAGCAGATCAAGCTGTACGTGATCGACGCGGGGCAGATCGCCCGCGATGCGGGCCTGGCCGGACGCACCAACACGGTGCTGCAGACGTGCTTCTTCGCGATCTCGGGCGTACTCGAACGCGACGAGGCGATCGAGCGGATCAAGACGTCGATCGCCACGACCTACGGCAAGCGCGGCGCCGAGGTCGTGGCGCGCAACCAGACCGCCGTGGACCGCTCACTGGAGCACCTGCACCGCGTGGCGCTGCCCGAGTCGGTGACGTCCGAGCGCGGACTGGCGCCGGTCGTCCCCGCGCACGCACCGGAGTTCGTGCGCACCGTGACCGCCGCGATGATGGCCGGCCAGGGCGACCAGCTGCCGGTCAGCGCGCTGCCGGTCGACGGCACGTACCCGACCGGCACCACGCAGTATGAGAAACGCAACATCTCCGAACTGGTGGCGGCGTGGGACTCGGAGCTGTGCATCCAATGTGGCAACTGCAGCTTCGTCTGTCCGCACAGCGTGATCCGCTCCCGCCACTATGAGCAATCCCACCTGGAGGGGGCGCCGGAGGGCTTCCGATCGGCCCCGCTCAACGCTCCGGGGCTTCCCGACACGAGTTACACGTTGCAGGTCTACGTCGAGGACTGCACGGGCTGCGGGCTGTGCGTCGAGGCCTGCCCGGTCTCGGCACCGGGGGAGGATGAGAACGGTGTCCACAAGGCGATCAACCTCGAGGCGATCGAGCCGTTGCTGCCCTCCGAGCGCGACAAGATCGCCTTCTTCGAATCGCTGCCGGCCACCGACCGCTCGCGGGTCGACTTCGGCACCGTTCGCGGCACCCAATTTCTGGAGCCGCTGTTCGAGTTCTCCGGCGCCTGCACCGGCTGCGGAGAAACCCCGTATTTGAAGCTTGTCTCGCAGCTGTTCGGCGACCGGCTGACGATCGCCAACGCGACCGGCTGCTCCTCGATCTACGGCGGGAACCTGCCCACGACGCCATGGACGGTCGATGCCGACGGGCATGGCCCGGCGTGGTCGAACTCGCTGTTCGAGGACAACGCCGAGTTCGGACTCGGTCTGCGGCTCGCCGCCGACAGCCACACCGCGCTGGCCCGCCGGCGCCTGGCCGATCTCCGCGAGGAGATCGGCGGCGAGCTGGTCGACGCGATTCTCGAGGCGCCGCAGCTGCGGGAGTCCGAGCTGCAAGCCCAGCGCGAACGGTTGCGCGAGCTGCAGCGGCGGCTCGACGAGCTGCACGAAGCGGTCGTTGCCGACCTGCGCAGCGTCGTCGATCACCTGATCCGGCGCAGCGTATGGATCGTCGGCGGCGACGGGTGGGCCTACGACATCGGGTCCGGCGGCCTCGACCACGTGCTCTCCAGCGGGCACAACGTCAACGTGCTCGTGCTCGACACCGAGATCTACTCCAACACCGGCGGGCAGATGTCCAAGGCGACACCGTTGGGCGCGGTGGCCAAGTTCGCCTCCGCCGGCAAGACGATGCCCACCAAGGACCTCGCGCTCCAGGCGATCTCCTACGCCAACGTCTATGTCGCCCGGGTCGCCATGGGGGCCGACCCACAGCAAACGCTGAGTGCGTTCCGCGAGGCCGAGGCCTACGACGGGCCCTCCCTGCTGATCGCCTACAGCCACTGCATCGGGCAGGGGATCGAGATGCGAAACGGGCTCGATCAGCAGTACAAGGCCGTCGCCAGCGGCCATTGGCCATTGCTCCGCTACGACCCGATGGTCCGCGCAGCCAACGGCAACCCGTTCCTGCTGGACTCGCCCCGGCCGCGGATGCAGCTGAAGGACTACCGCAAGGGCGAGCTGCGCTTCCGCGCCCTGGCCAACCGAGACCCGGCGGAAGCCGAGCGGCTGGGCGACCTCGCCCAGCAGTCGGTCCAGCAGCGCTGGCAGATCTATGAGGAGATGGCCACCCGCAGCGCCGGTGAGTTCCCGGCCGACGCCCGCAAGGAGCACTGATGGAGCTGTCGACCAACTACATGGGCCTCGCCTTGCGCAACCCGCTCGTCGCGTCCGCGTCGCCGCTCTCACACACCGTCGACGGGGTCCGGCGGCTGGCCGACGCGGGCGTCGGCGCGGTCGTGTTGCACTCGCTGTTCGAGGAGCAGCTGCGGGAGGAGTCGGTGCTGAACGCCCGGCTGGCCGACGCCGGCAGCGAGAGCTTTGCCGAGTCGCTGTCGTATTTCCCCGCCGAGGTCGACGAGGACACTGGCCCGCACCCCTATCTCAGCCTGCTCGAACGCTCCGCGGCCGCCGTCGACATCCCGGTGATCGCCAGCCTGAACGGCGTCACGCCCGAAGGCTGGACCGACTACGCGAGCGCGATGCAGGATGCCGGTGCTGCCGCGATCGAGCTGAACATCTACTACCTGCCCGGCGACCCGAGCACCTCGGGCCGCGACGTCGAGCAGCGATACGTCGACATCCTCGACCGCGTCAAGGACACGGTCAGCGTGCCGGTCGCGGTCAAGCTCGGACCGTACTTCAGCTCCACCGGCGAGATCGCGCTGAGGCTGGACGAGGCGGGCGCCGACGCGCTCGTGCTGTTCAACCGCTTTCTGCAGCCCGACATCGACACCGAGACGCTTGCCGTGGTGCCCGGTCTGGCGCTGTCGCGGCCTGTGGACGCGTTGCTGCCGCGCACGTGGATCGCCCTGCTGCGGGGCCGGGTGCGCGCTGCGCTGGCGGCCACGACCGGGGTGCAAAGCCCCACCGACGTCGCCAAGTACCTGCTCGCGGGCGCGGACGTGGTCATGACCGCCTCGGCACTGCTGCGCCACGGACCTGAGCACGCGACCGTGCTGCTCGACGGGCTGTCCGCATGGATGGCGCGGAAGGGATTCACGACGGTCGACGAGCTGCGCGGCCTGCTGGCGGTGCCATCGGACACCGACGAGGCGGCGTACGAGCGCGCCGGGTATGTCACCGCGCTGAGAGCAGCCAATGCCGGGCTCTACGGCTCCTGGTGACGGTCGGTACGGCGGCCGGAATCCGTAGCTCGCCGGAATCATCCGTAGAAGTCCCGATTGACGGTGCGGTTTCGCGTTGGGAGGATCGGTGATGCCGAAATCAACATCAACCGCTTGGATGAGGCATGTCAACAGCCAGCGTGACGCAGGGCGCAGAGCAGCACAACGGCACCGACCCGGCGACCCTCGCGCCGACTGCGGCGGCTCCGTCCGCGACCGTCAAGCCCCGATCCGCAGGTGGGATCCAAGGCCTCATCGGCAGGCGGGTCGCCGCTGCGACTGAGCACGCTCTCGATGGCCCCAACCAGACACTGTTGCGCGCTCAGAAGCCGGTCTGGAGTGCCCTGTGCAAGTACTACTTCCGGCTCGAGACGTCCGGTTGGGAGCGACTGCCCGAGGAGACCTCGCTGCTCATCGGCGTGCATTCCGGAGGCGCGCTGACGATGGACGCCTGGACGTTCGTGTTCGATTGGTGGCGGCGCTTCGGCACCGAACGCGTGCTGCATCCGACCGCCCACGATGTCCTGATGGCCGCGCCCGGGCTCGGCGACTACTTCCGCCAGTGTGGTGTGATCCCCGCCTCCCGCCAAGGCGTCGGCGCGGCGCTCAACGCCAACTGCGACGTGATCATCTGGCCGGGCGGCGACGTGGACGCGATGCGCAACTGGCGCAAGCGCGATCAGGCCGTCCTCGGGGGCCGTAAGGGCTTCGTGCGCCAGGCGATTCGCTCAGGCGTGCCGATCGTACCCGTGGCCAGCGTCGGCGGTCATGACACCGCGTTCGTCCTCTCCGAGGGCCGCTGGATCGCCAACGGGCTCGACCGCGTCTCAGGGCTGAAGCGAAAGCTCCGCGGCACCCGGATGCCGATCGTGCTCGGTATCCCGTTTGGGCTGACGATCGAGACGATTCCGACGCACCTCCCGCTGCCGGCCAAGATCCGCACCGAACTCCTGGACCCGATTCACGTCGACAACGACCCAGAACGAGTGAACGATCGCGAGTACGTCAATTCGGTCTACCGGGAAGTCGAATCCTCGATTCAGGCCGGCATGGATCGGCTCGCCACGCAACGGCGCTTCCCGATCTTCGGCTAGCGCGCGAGCATGGCTGCCACGGCAACGTCCACCGGGCTGCGCGAAGTGTTGGAGGAGGTTGTCGGGCGCGAGCACGTGCGCACCGATGAGGGTGCGCTGCTGACCTTCTCGACCGACGCGACGCCGCTGGAACGCGGTCGCCCCGATGCGGTCGTCTTCCCGGCCAGCGCCGAGGAGGTCGCGGGGGTGCTGCGCGTGGCCAACGCGCGCCGGATCCCGGTTGTCCCGCGCGGGTCGGGCACGAATCTGAGCGCCGGGACGGTGCCACAGCTTGGCGGCATCGTGCTCGTGTTGACGCGGATGAACCAGGTCAAGGAGGTCAGCAGCGCGGAGCTCGTCGCGGTGTGTGAGCCGGGGGTGCGCACGCTCGAGTTGGCGCAGGCCGCGGCCGCTGTAGGCCTGCTGTACCCGCCGGACCCGGGGAGCCAGTCGACCGCGACCATCGGTGGGAACGTGGCGGAGTGCGCGGGCGGCCTGCGCGCGCTGAAGTATGGGGTCACCCGCGACTATGTGCTCGGCGTGCAGGCGGTGCTGCCGACGGGTGAGATCATTCGCAGCGGCGGGCGGCTCGTGAAAGACGTGGCCGGCTATGACCTACGGCGCCTGCTGTGTGGCAGCGAGGGCACCCTGGCGGTGATGACCGAGCTGACGCTGCGGCTGGTGCCGGCGCCCGAGGCGTCCGGCTACGGGATGGCCTACTTCCCGGATCTCGCCGACGCCGCGCGGGCCGTATCGCGCGTCCTGGCCTCCGGCATTCTGCCAGTCACGCTCGAGTTCCTGGACCGGGTATGCATCGGCGCGGTCGAGGATTACGCGCACATCGGCCTTGACACGTCAGCCGGCGCGCTGCTCATCTTCGGGCAGGACGGGAACCCCGCCGTGATCGAACGCGATCTGGAGCGGATGGCGCAGGCGTCGAGGACCGAGGGCGCGACCTCCGTGCGGATCGCCGAGTCTCCCGAGGCGGCGAACGAGATCCTCGAGGCCCGCCGCGCCGCGCTGCCCGCGCTCTCACGCTTGGAGCCGCTCACCCTGCTCGAGGACGCGACGGTGCCGCGCTCGCGGATCGCCGAGATGGTCGACTTCATCCAGGTGGTCGCCGAACGCCACCACGTCAAGATCGGCACCTTTGGGCACGCCGGCGACGGCAACCTGCATCCGACCGCGGTGCTCGACGCGGCGGACGAGGGCGCGGTGGAGCGGGCCCACGCCGCCTTCGACGAGATCTTCACTCGAGCGATCGAGCTCGACGGCACGATCACCGGCGAGCACGGGATCGGGATCTCGAAGCTGCGCTACCTCGAGCGACAGCTCGGCGCTGACCATGTGGCGCTGCTGCGACGGATCAAGACTGCGTTTGACCCCAACGGCATCCTCAACCCGGGAAAGCTTGGCTCATGAGCACCGCGGACACGACGCCGGAGCAGGTTCCCGAGCGGCGCGGCGTATTCACGCCCGAGCTGCTCGACCGCTGCATCTCCTGCGGCTTCTGTCTGCCCGTCTGCCCGACCTACGCGTTGACCGGCGTGGAGACCTCATCGCCACGCGGGCGGATCAACTTGATGCGGGCGCTCGAGACAGGCGTGTTGCCCGACGACGATCCCACCATCAACGAGGAATCGTCGTTCTGTCTGGGCTGCCGGGCCTGCGAACCGGTGTGTCCCGCCGGCGTGCAATACGGCGAACTGCTGGAGGAGTGGCGCGATCACCTGTGGAACGGCCGCCGGCGGCCGTGGAACGTCAAGCCGCTGCTGTGGGCGGTGGGCTCGCCGCGACGGGTGCGCGCGATGGGGGTCGTGCGCCGGCACGCCGGCCGGAGCCGCGAGGCGCCGGGCCCGGTGAACCTGATGCTCGGGTGCTTTGAGCGGGTGCTGTACCCGCGGGTCAGCCGCGATGCGCGGAAGCTGGCCCCGGAGCTCGCCGCGCCATCGGCGCAGGGGTGTTGTGGGGCGTTGCACGCTCACAACGGAGAGCTTGAGCGTGGTCGGGAGCTGGCCCGGGAGCTGGGCGAGGCGCTGCCCGGGACGATCGTGACGACCTCCGGCGGCTGCGGGGCGCACCTGGCCGGCGTGCTCGGGGCCGACCGCGTGCAGGAGTTCTCGCAATGGTGGCTCGCGCGCGAGGGCCCGGCATCGGCGGCGGGGACCGCGGCGGCGGGGACCGCGGCGGGGACGAACGGCGCGGGGACGAACGGCGCGGGGACGGACGGCGCGGGGACGGAAGCGCCGGCGGCTCACCGTCTGCGGATCGGGCTACAGGACTCCTGTCATCTGCGCAACGGGCTGGGCGTGTGGCGCGAGCCGCGCGAGCTGATCGCGCGCATCGGCGAGTACGTCGAGCTGGCCAGCGCGGCGGACTGCTGCGGGGCGGCGGGCTCGTACTCGGTCGTGCGCGCCAAGGACAGCGCGCGGGTGCTCGACCCGCATCTGGACGAGATCGCCGCTGCTGACCTCGATCTGCTCGTGGTGGTCAATGCCGGCTGCTACCGGCAGCTGCAGCAGGGGGTCAAGCGTCGTGGCCTGCGGACCCGTGTCGTCCACATCGCGGAGCTGCTGGCGGGTGAGCAGTGATCGAGCGATCGGCGTATGCTCAATTTGTGATTAATCGCACTGATTCGGTGTGGCCGGGGGATCGCCGAGGGAACCGAGCCTGGCGTCGTGCGGGTCGCGCTCTTCATCACCTGCTTTAACGACACGCTGTTCCCGCAGACCGGGCGCGCCGTGGTGACCCTGCTCGAGCGCTTGGGTTGCGATGTCGATTTTCCGCAGGCGCAGACGTGCTGCGGGCAAATGCACGTCAACACCGGCTACCAGGAGCGGGGGCTCGCGCTGATCCGGCGCTTCGAGCGGGTGTTCGCCGACGCCGACGTGGTGGTGTCGCCGTCGGCGTCATGCGTGGCCCACCTCCGCGCCCACGGTGGGGGGCTCGACGGGCGGCTGGTGGAGCTGACGGAGTTCCTCGTCGACCGGCTGGGGATGGAGGACGTTGGCGCCACGTTTCCGCACCGCGTCGCGCTCCACCCGACCTGTCACTCGGTCCGGCTGATGGGGATCGGGGACCGGCCGCAGCGGCTGCTGGAGCACGTCCGCGGGATCGACCTCGTCGAGTTGGATAACGCGGCCGTGTGCTGCGGCTTTGGTGGCACCTTCTCGGTGAAGAACGCCGACACCTCGATGGCGATGCTGTCCGACAAGCTGCGCGATGTGCTCAACTCCGGTGCGGACGTGTGCACGGCGGCGGACAACTCGTGCCTGCTGAGTATCGGCGGGGCGTTGCGGCATCAGCGCGCCGGGGTGCGGGTCATGCACCTGGCCGAGATTCTGGCGGCGACATGAGCAAGACCGGGTTCCCCGCCGCTGCCCGCCGGGAGCTCGCCGATGCGCAGATGCGCCATAACGTGGGCAAGGCGACGAGCACGATCCGGGCTCGGCGCGCCGCGAGGGTCGCGGAGGTGCCCGATTGGCAGGCCTTGCGGGACGCCGGCGCGGCAATCAAGGCTCGTGCGATGGCGACGCTGCCCGAGCAGCTCGAGCGGTTGGAGGCGTCGGTCACGCGGGCGGGCGGACAGGTGCATTGGGCGCGTGACGCCGCCGAGTGCAACGCGATCGTGAGCGGGATCGCTCGCGGGCACGGCGCGCGCGAGGTGATCAAGGTCAAGTCGCTCGCGACGGACGAAATCG
>Ga0302325_10004724_pt1 | contig 31334 bp, 25 predicted proteins | sample Palsa_T0_2_FD_201948 | JGI IMG/M metagenome (GOLD analysis project Ga0302325, IMG submission 201948) | Peat permafrost microbial communities from Stordalen Mire near Abisko, Sweden - Palsa_T0_2 | ecosystem: Environmental > Terrestrial > Soil > Palsa > Peat permafrost | place: Sweden: Abisko... | reverse complement strand
CGGCGTGGCTGCCGCGGGAGGCGCGGGAGCAGCGGGGCTGACGCTCGCCGACACCAAGAGCATTTCGCTCACAGCCGGCCTCACGGCCGTCGGCGGCGCCGGCGGCGCCGGCGCCGGCGCCGCCGGCAGCGCCGGGGCGGCGGGGGCGGCCGGGACGGCTACTCTGGCGTTGACAGGCATCTCAACCGTTACCGGAACCGCGACCGCGACCGGCGGCGCCGGCGGCTCTGCCGCCGTCGACGCCAACGGCGGGGCTGGAGCGACGGCATCGGCCACCAGCGGGGTCACCAGCACCGGCGGCACAGTGAGCAGCACCGCAACCGCGACCGGCGGCGCCGGCGGGAGCGCTCTGGACGGCGGCGCCGGTCCCGGCTCGACCGGCGACGGCGGCGTGGGCGGCGCGGCGACGGCCACTGCCACGGGCTCGGATAAGTCGTCAGGCGACGTCACCTCGACGGCGACCGGCGGCGCCGGCGGTCTCGGCAACGGCGCCGACGGAATTGGTGGCGCAGGCGGCGCGGCCACGGCCACGACCACCGGAACGTCGACTGGTTCGCTCACGGCTTCCTCGAGCGCGATCGGGGGCGCCGGAAGCACCGTCGGGGGCATCGCAATCGCCAAGACCACCGCTTCGGGAACCGGCGGTTCCTACATCGCGCAGGCGGCCACTTCGCTGTTTACCGGCCAGCTCGTCCAATCGGTCAGCACCTCCGCGAGCGGCACGGTGGATGGAGCAACCATCGCCTCGGCCGAAGCCCTGACTGGGGGCGCCAACCCGACTTCGACGAGCTATCAGGCCCTGGCCTACGAGGATGGCGCGCCGACGGCGACGACGACCAACGCGATCCTTGCGGACAACAGCAAGATCAAGACGGAGTTCGGATCCTCTCCGGTGTTCTTTGCCGCCGGCGAATTGGGCGGCCAATACTCGAGCAGCGGCGGAATCGGCTCGGAGACAACGACGAGCACGATGAACGAGACGGTCGACCTGACCCAGCTCGCCACGCGCGGGAACCTGCTTGTCGGACTTTATGGCGGGGACGCGATCGGCTCGGGTGTCACCAGCATCACCTTCACCCTCTCGGTGGATGGCGAGCCGCCGACAATCGACCAGACCTTCAGCGGCAGCACCGCGGGCGCGCAGATGGAGGCGTTCTTCACGGATGACGCGCTTGCCTCCCTGGGTTCGTTGGCGAGCGGGTCAGCTCTGGTGGGGAGCGACAGCATTCTCACCCTGACCGCGACCCTGAGCGTGACCACGGATGCGGCGAAGTCCGGTTTCTTCGGCGACATCGTTATCGGCGATCCGCCGGCGGCTTCGCCACCGTCGTCGCTGCGCACGGCCAGCCCGCTGACGTTCACCGCGCAGATGGCCGCCTTTGGCGCGGCATCGGGCGCGGGCCTCCACGCCGGGGCGATCGATCAGCAACTCACGCCCCTGGTCCTCGCCGCGGCCAGGTGACCTCGGGCGTCGAGCGTCGTGGCAGACGTTCGGCCACCCTGGCCGAGAAAAGCGGTCGGCGCGCGTCCTATTGGCTCGCTGGCGTCAGCTGGCCGCGATCGTAGTAGAACTGTTCGGCAACGATCCGGCCCTCGCGCCAGGTCTGAAGCGCCAGTTCGTCCATGCGCCGGACCGATCCGTCGTGGGCTGTCATCCGGAAGACCCACCGGATCACGACATTGTCCCCATCGACAAGCACCGGCCCGGCCTCTGTGACGATGATTTCGCGATGGCGGGCGAGGACCGCCTTTTCGTGTCGTCTCGCCGGCGCGAGTGGCAATTAGATCGATCGATATCTAGATCGCAACATCTAATTGATCGATCTGTTAAGAGCCGCCGAATCGCCCTAGGTCGCCTGGCATGGCCGCCCGCCGCCCGTCCGACACCAGGGAGCGTCTGCTTCGCGCCGGCGAGGAGCTGTTCCGTCTCCAGGGTTACTCGGGCACGGGCCTGAAGGAACTCGGCCGCGCTGCCGACGCGCCCTGGGGGTCGATCTATCACTTCTTCCCGGACGGAAAGGCGCAACTGGGGGCCAAGGTCGTCGGCCACGCCGGCGCGTTCTACGGCGCGGGCTGGCGGGCCGCGTTCGAGCGGTTCGAGGACGTAGGCGAGGCGGTCGAATGGGTCTTCCTCGCAGAAGCCAGGGTCCTGGTCGCTAGCGACTTCAGGAACGGCTGCCCGGTTGCCGCTGTCACCCTGGACGCCGCAAGCGTCAGCGAGGATCTCCGTCTCGCCTGTGCAGGGGCCTTTGGCCTATGGCTGGGGATCATCGAGGAGGCGCTGCGCGCCGCCGGCGCGCCCGATCAGACGGCGGCCGCCCTCGCGGCGTTCTTGCTCTCGGCCATCGAGGGGGCGATCATCCTGAGCCGCGCCGCCAAGAGCCCCGAGCCCCTGCTTCAGTCAGCAAGGTTCGTCCGCTCGGTGATCGACCGCGAGGCCGCGACATGGACGTAAGAGACGGGCGCGCTCGTCGGCCCCTATCTGGCGGCGACCGCCTAGCGAGGGCTTGATTTTGGCCGAGCCGCCACTGGAAGCAGGCGTGGACGAAGTCCGCCCCCGTGCCCCAAGGACCGGACGCCAGTGGGTGGACATGGCCGTCGCCTTCTGCGCCATCGCGATTTCGGTGATTTCACTCTTCATCGCCGTCGAGAACGGCCGCACCGAACGTCGGCTGGTGGCTGCCAGTTCCTGGCCGTTCCTGGTTTTCGATCCGCAGGAGCAAGGTCTCGCTCGCGGTTCACGCATCACCCTGCTGCGGGTCGAAAACAGCGGCGTCGGACCGGCCCGGGTGCAATCGGCGATCGTGCGCCTCGATGGAAAGCCGGTGCGCTCGCGCATTGAGCTGCTGTCGCGATGTTGTGGAATGTCCCCGGCGAGCGATCCCGACCGTCAGGTCGAACTTGGACTTTGGGCCCAGAACTCGGTCGTTGGAGTTATCCCGGCGCGGGAAGGCGTAAATTTCCTTGGGCTGCGCGAACGTTCAGGCAACGAGAAGCTCTGGCAGGCCTTCCATCTCGCCGCGCATCGGCTGTCGTTCGAGGTTTGCTACTGCTCCGTGCTCGACGAGTGCTGGCGGACCGACCTGGCGAGCACGACGACGCCGACGCCCGTGAGACGCTGCCCGCCGCGGGCCGACGGTTACGCTGGCTAGCCGCCAGCCGTCAGTTCAGATAGGGCCAGGCCGCCTGGATGACGGTGACAAGAAGAACCAGGAAGAGGCCGGTGCAGCCGGCCTCGAAGAGCGTGTCCATTACCGGGTGGGGTCGCGCGGCCCGTGCGCGGGCGCGGCTGACGCTCGAGGTATCGAGCATGGGCTCTCCTTTCATCGCCGGGAGCGTGAAACGTAGAGCGCCAAGATCGGTCTTTTGTTCCAGGACCGAAATGTGCCGCAGTTGTGATGGCGGCGGCCTTCACGGCACGGTCATCTCGTCGGCCCTTATGACGTGCTCCCTCTTGACTCCCGCGCTTCTGGTCTTGCGTTCGGATCGAGAAGCTCGGCGAATCATGGCGCCGGCATGCCCCAGACCCTCACTCATCGACTCGCCACGAGCGCCGACATCCCGGCGCTCGGCGCGCTGATGAACGCGGCGATCGCCGAGCTGCAGCGCGGCTTCCTGACGCCGGTCCAGATCACCGCCAGTCGCTTGTTCATGGGGATCGATTCTCAACTCATCGACGACGGGACCTATTTCATCATCGAGGCCGGCGATGGCGGCTTGCCCCAGATCGCCGGATCGGGCGGTTGGAGCCGGCGCGCGACGCTCTATGGCGGCGACCACACGCCCGACCGGAACGCCGCGCTGCTGGACCCCGCGACCGAGGCCGCCCGCGTGCGCGCCATGTACACCGCACCCGAGTTTGCCCGTCGGGGCGTGGGGCGAATGATCCTTGGCCTCTGCGAAGCCGCCGCATCGGCCGAGGGTTACCGACGCGTCGAACTGGTAGGCACGATGTCGGGCGAGCCGCTCTATCGCGCGTGCGGCTACGAAGTCATCGAGCGGTTCGAGGACGGGCGCGGTGGAACGCCCGTGCCCCTGGCGCGGATGGGAAAGGCCCTCGCGCCCTAGCTCCAACGTGGCGGCCTCGCGGTCCACGCAGGAGCCGAAGCGCGATCGTCCGCTCGCTGGCATAGCGCCTGAGCCTTGGCTATGAGCGGACAGTGACCCGCATGCCCGCTACGCCCGTGTTCGAGACCGCGCGGCTCTGGCTTTGCCCCTGCTCGCCGGCGGACGTCGACGCCGTTCAGCGGCGGTTCCCGCGCTGGGAGGTCGTGGAGTTCCTGAGCGCCGACGTGCCCTGGCCCTACCCGGCCGATGGGGCCCAGACCAACATGGACGAGGCGCTCCGGCAGATCGCCGCCGGAGAGAAGAGCCACTGGAGCATATTCCTCAAGGAGGGCGGCCCAGGCGAGATGATCGGCCGCATCAGCCTCTGGCCCGACGATGGCCGCAGCCGCGACATGCGGGGTTTCTGGCTCGACCCGGAGTTCCGAGGCCGCGGCCTGATGACCGAGGCCGCCGACAGAATCACCGACTACGCCTTGCGCGAACTCGCCTGGCCCCATCTCTGGCTCTCCAACGCCGAGCCGAACCGAGGCTCGGCGCGGGTCAAGGAGCGCCAAGGCGCGACGCTCGCGGCGACCGAACCTTGCAAGTACGTCAGCGGCGAACATCCCCGCCAGATCTGGTTGTTGACGGCGGAAGACTGGCTGGCGCGCCGGCGTTCCGATTGATGGCTAAAGGCGCCGCCGCGAAGCGTCCAGCTCCAGTTCATGCATCTTCCAGAGGTCGTCGCGGGAAAAGCGCAGGTGCTGGCGAACCGCCAAGACCGTGGTGCGGCCGAGCCGGCGCTCGAGCGCGTGCAGGCGCGCGAACGACGCCTTGACCTCGGCGCCCAGGGCCGCGCGCCGGTGCTCCTCGAGGGCGAGCAAGGTCGCGTCGGCGCGGACGGCCAACTCGGCGTTGACGCGGACATATTTATAGAGATCGCGGCCGTCCTCGGCCCCCAACCGATCGGCCAGGGTCCTCAGAGCCCGGCCGGCCTGCGTGCCATCGAATTCGCCGCTCGTCATTTCCTCGAGCAGCCTGGCGTGGGCCTCGCGGTCGCTGGCGAGCCAACGATGGGCGTAGGTTTCCCCGAGCGCGAAGATGGCGAAGAGGCCAAGGGGCGTGGCCAGTAGAACCACGGCCATGGCTACGACGGGGGCGTCGTGGAAGTGGTTGAAGGCGGCGTGGACGGCGATGGCCGCGACGAGGCCGGGAGCGAAGAGGGCGATGTTGAAGCGGAAGCGGTCGATAGAGGCGCGCAGCCGCGGCGCAAAGAGGGCCAGGGAAAGCACGGCGAGGATAGCCGTGGCGCCACCGTGCATGATCGCGGTTCCGAAACCTCGCACCACCCACACGCCCAGACCCGCGCTCGCGAACTGGTGCAGGTAGAAGAGGTTTTCGGTGAGCGCGAAGCCGGCCCCGATGGCGAAACCGGCGATGGCGGCGTCGATCAGATAGCCGATGCGGTTGAAAGCGAAGAGCACGACGATGAGGACCGCCTTGATCGTCTCCTCCACGATCGGGGCGATGTAGCGGGTGTAGTCGTCGAAGCCGATGGGAAACTGATCCATCACCCCGCCGTTGACGAAATAACCGGCCGCCGCCAGGGCCGCGCCCGCCGCCAGCAACGCGGCGATCTCCATCAGGCTCACGAGCTTGAAGGCGTCCACGAGCTGAAAGACCGCCAGGCACACGACGACCGGCAGCAGCGCGATCAGGGCGTGGATGGCGGCAGGATCCATCCGGCCCTGCTCACAAGATCTTCAGCGAGGCCATGAACTCGCCGCCGGGACGCAGGCCGACCCCGAGCGGCGCGGGAGCCTGGGCGTCGGCCCCAGCGCCGCTGTCGAGGTCGAAGCCGCGGGCGTAGCCGACCGAAAACGTCATCGGCAGGCGAAGAGCGATGGTAAAGTTGAAATCCACCTGCGCCCCCACCGTCGCCAGGTTCCGCTCGGGGCCCGAAGCCGGCACGTCGGCCAGCGCCCCGGCGAAGATTTCGGCGCGCACGAAGCTCAAGAAGAGGCTGGGCTTTCCCACCTCGGCGAAGCGCACCGGCGGCAGGGTCCATTCCAGCAGGCTCTTGGCGAAGACCCTAGGGGCGATGCCGTCGATCTGGAAGCCGGGGAAGCTGTCGTAGTCGCGGTAGCGATGCACTTCGCCGTTGTCGATGTAGTTGTTGCCAAATCCGCCCAGATAGTAGGTCCCAAGGGCATTGGTCGGCTCGCCTCCCGAGACGCCGGCGGCGTTGTAGAGCCACAGCGATGAGTGCGCCCACCCCAGCGGAAAGCCGAAGCCGAGGCCGGCGCGCACCCGCGGGTAGAGCCCGCCGTTGGAATAGTCGGGCTCGACGGCGACATTGGCGACCACGCCGCTCTCGTGGTCCACCGCTCCCAGCGAGCGGGCGGTGTTGGTGTAGTTGAGCGCCAGGCGCACCGATCCGATGTTGCTGTCGTCGGAAGTGTGGACGTTCTGCGCCCCGGGCAGGGTGTCGAGGCCCGTGTAGCCGGCGACCTGGGCGGTGAAATCGAGCTGCTGCGGGGGATCGTAGATGTAGGACTTCTTGTAGGTGACCAGGATGGCGTCCCCCTTGCGCGCAAGTTCGGTAGGGCCGGTGAGGTCGTAGAAGCTGGCCAAGTTGTGCCAGTATTCGAAGTTCCAGGCGATGGTGTGGAAATCGATGTCGGCGTGCAGGCGCTGATCCGGTGGCAGGGATCCGATGGGGGCGTAAGCCAGGGTCGCGGTCAGCTGATCGAACTGCATCGGGTCTTCGAAGATGATGTGGCCGCCGACAGCTATCGAGCCCAGATAGCCCTCGATCACCGGATAGGTGTCGGCGAGCGTAATCTGCTGCAGAGGCACATATTTGCCTTGGCTGATGATGAGGGAATCGAGAGGCACCTTGGCGGGCGAGCCGACCGCCCAGGATTTCACGATCGGATCCTGCTGGGCGATCTCCGCCCCCAGGAACTTGATGTTTCCCAGATCTTCGAGCGGCTTGGGATCGAGGCTGACCGGGGTGAATCCTTGCCCCGTGTATTCGAAGGCGACGAGCGAGCCGTCCGCTCGCGGGATTGGCCGGAAGAGGCCGGTCGAGGAGTTGCTGACCGCCTCGCACTTCTGGGTCGCAATCTCGAAGCGATAGATGTTTGAAACCCCGGTGTAATAGGCGCTCCCGAAGAGATATCGGCCGTCGGGAGAGAAGACGAAGCCTTCCGGGGTCGAGGTCCCCAAGGTCAGCTTGGCGATCGGCTGCGGATCGTCGCCGCGCATGTCGCCGAGGCGATAGACCTGTTCGGACTGATCGCCGTTGATCTCTCCCACCGACGTCGACAGCAGCGTCCCGTCGGGGGAGATGTCGAGGTCGAAAAGCATGTGGCCGTAGGGAAAGGTGTGGATCTGCGTCCACGTCGTATAGGGCGGGTCGATGCGCACCAGCGTCACCAGGCCGTTCATGTGGCGAAGGCCCCAGATCGACTTGTCCTTGGGGTTGACCACCAGATCGCCGATCCGGCCGTGGCTGATCAGGACCTTGGTCTTGCCCGACCGGATGTCGACTTGCACGATATTGCGGAATGCGTAGTTGTCGCTGGTGAAGTAGGCCTTCTCCGCGTCGGGATCGTAGGCCATCGAGGCGACGTCGTAGAGCATCGCCCCCTTGATGTCTGTGAGGTGGCGGATGTGTCCGGTGTCGTCGAGAGACAAGACGCCGACGTTGGCGATCACGCCGGGATAGCGAAAGGCGCCGATCATGCCCCCCGTCTTGGGATCGATGAAGGTGCGCGAAACCGACCCCAAGGCCCTCGGCGTCAGTCGATGCAAGGGTGTCAGGGGATATTGGCCGACCGAGGCGAGGTTGGTCTTCTGGAAGCCGTGCTCCCAGTCGATCCAGTCGCGCCAAGCCTGATCTAGCGGCTCGCCGAATACGCGCTTGAACTGGACCGAATAGTAGGGCGCGCTACCCTCGTCGCGCCGCAGCCACTGGACCACTTTCTCCGGCGAGCGGGTGAGGGCGAGGTAGCTGAAGAACCTGGTGCCGTAGAGGTAATCGTTGACCCCCACCTGGAAGTCGACGGCCGTGCCCTCGGACTCCAGTCCCAGCGGCGAGAAGAAGCGGGCGTTGTCGCGAACCATGGCGCGGAAGACCATCTCGTCGTAGCCGCCCTGGGCGCGGCCGTAGCCGCCGGCCATCCAGGTCTCCATGAAGACGGCGCTGCCCTCCAGATACCAGCGCGGCACGTTGACCCTTGGCGTCGCCAGATAGTTGTAGAGGATCGATTCGGGGTGGTCCTGAAGCGGCATCGGCTTGCCGTGGAAGATCCGCCGCCAGGTCGCGTCACTGTGGTCCCAGACGTCCATCGTCGCCACGTGGACGGGTTCGTGATTCATCAGGGTGAAGAACCGCTCGCCGGCGCTGAAGGTCTCGAACGTGGCGATCAGGGGGGCGATGTCGACAAGTATGGCGTTGTTGGGCGAAGCCCGAGCCGCGGCGTTGCCGTAGTCGCCGAAGTCCTTGAGCAGGACCGTGGTTTTCTCCCACGGCGTCCAGCCCCACTGCTTTTCCTGGAACGCCAGCGAATTGAGGAACGCGCGGGCGACATAGGGAGTCAGATACGTCTCGGCCGGATCGAAATAGAGGAGGCGAAGGTCCTTGGTCTCGATGCGCGAGAGGTCGAGGCCCTGAGTGGGGGTATGCGGCTTCTCCTGCTTGGGACCCGTCGGTCCGGTGGTGATCGGCGGCGCCCCCGGCGGATTACCCACTTCCGGGGTTGGCGTGGGGGTGGCGGGGGGAACGTTGGCCGGCGACGGCGGCGTCGAAGGAGGCAGGGGCTCGGCGCGCGCCTGCAAACTGGCGCCGCTGGCCAAGGCAAGCGCCGTCGCCAGGCCGATCAGCGCCCCCCTTAAGCTCAAATAGCCCCCTCCGTTACAGGTCGCGCCGGGCGCCCTTGGGCGCCTAGTCGCGCTCGCGCATCGCAGCGGCGAAGTTTGCGCTGCCGAGCATCGCGCCGAAGGCGGGGTTCGACGCGAGAGCCGCGAAGGCCGGCTGGCTGGCCGCCGCGCTGAAGGCGGCCTGATCGTGGGCCAGGGCCGACAGCGCCTGCGGATTGGCCGCCAGACTGGCGAAGGCCTGCGGATTGGCCAGCATCGAGGCGAAGACCTGCGGGTACTGGGCCATGGCCGCCGATGCCTGGGCGCTCATGCCTTCCGCCGCTCGGTTTGCCGCGGCGGCCTGGGCGGCGGCTGCGGCCGCTGCCGAGAACGAGGCCGCATTCTGCGCCGCGGCGGCCAGAGCCTGGGGATTGCCGGCGAACATGGCGAAGGCCTGGGGATTTGCCGCGAGGGAAGCGAACATTTGCGGATCGGCGTGGATCGCCGCCATGGCCTTGGAATCTGCGCTCAGTTGGGCGAAGGCGCGGGCGTCGGCGGACATCGAGGCGACCGCCGCCGGGCTTCGGGCTTCGGCTGCGAAGGCCGCCGGGTCCCTGGCGTAACGGGCGAACGCCTGAGGATCGCGGGCCATGGCGGCCAACGCCTCCGGATGGGACGCGAAGGCCCCAAAGGCCGCCGAGTGATTGGCGAAGGCCGCCATCACCGCCGGTTGCGCCGCCATGGCCGCCGAGGCCTGGGCGCTCATGCCCTCGGCGGCGCGGTTCATCGCCGCGGTATGGGCCGCGGCCGAAGCCGCCGCAGAGAACGAGGCCGAGTCATGGACCGCCGCGGCGAGCGCCTGTGGGTTGCCGGCGAATTGGGCGAAGGCCTGCGGGCTGGCGGCCATCGCCGCCAGGGCGCTCGACCGCGCCGCATCCATCGCTCTGGCGTCGCCGGCGATCGCCTGGATAGCCGCCGCGTTGGCGGCGAGAGAGGCGAACATCTGCGGATCGGCGTGGATCGCCGCCATGGCCTTGGAGTCGGCGCTCAGTTGGGCGAAGGCTTGGGCGTTAGCGGCCATCGAGGCGACCGCCGCCGGGTTGCGGGCATCGGCGCCGAAGGCCGCCGGGTCCCTGGCGTAACGCGCGAACGCCTGGGGATCGCGGGCCATGACCGATAGAGCCGCGGAATGGCTAGCCATGGCCCCGAAGGCCGCCGAGTGACTGGCGAAGGCCGCCAAGGCCGCCGGCTGCGCCGCCAAGGCCTGGAAGCCTGCGGCGTTGGAGGCCATGGCCGAGAACACCTGGGCGCTGGCCGCCTGGCTCGCGGCCGCCTGATGGGCCATGGCGGAGAAGACGCCTGGGTCCCTCGCCGCGGCCGAGAACGCCGCCGGGTCGCGCATTATCGCGTTCAGCGCCGCCGGGTCGCGCGCCAATATCTGGAATCCCGGATCCGACGCTAGGGCCCGGAACGACGGGTTCTTGATCATCAGCTCGAAGGCGTCGGTCTGCATCAGCAATGGCACGCTGTTGTCGCCGAGCGCCACGTCCGAGTTCTGGATCTGGCTGGCGCGATAGCGATCAGCCGGAACGATGGTCCCGCTGGTCGGCGCGTCACGCGGCGGATAGACGCGTCCGAAGTAGTAAGCGCCGCCGGCCACCAGGACGAGCGCCACGCCCGCCAGGACCATACGGTTGGTGTTCGAAGTCATCGCAGCCATCGGAAACCCCTCGTCGATTGTCGCGGAAGGTGGACCTCATAGCTGGACCAGTCAACGGAATCCGGCGATCGGGCCTTGTGGGATTAACTATGCGCCGCGCCGTCCGCCGGTACGCCGTGCTTGCCATTCGTGGTCGAGCCGCGCGAGTCTGGAGATCGGCCAGGAGATGCGAAGGCTCTGAATTGATGGAGGTTCGGCAAGGAAGAACCCTGGAGCGGGAATGAGCGTCGCCCTCGCCGCCAGCGTGATGGTCGTGGTCTCGGGGGCAGCGCACGCGGTGGTGAACGCGATCCTGAAATCGGGGCGCGACAAGATGTCTAGCCGGGCGCTGATCGACGGATTCTCGGCGGTCCTGGTCCTGCCGGCGGCGTTCTTCCTGCCTCTGCCCCATCACGCGTGGGGGTGGCTGGCGGCTTCGGCGGCGATTCACCTCGTCTATCTGTTCTCGCTGATCAAGGCCTTCGAAGGCGCCGACATGATGGTGGCCTATCCGGTGATCCGCGGGGTGGCCCCAGTCCTGACGGCGGTGGCGGCGGTGGGGCTCTTCAACGAGCCGATCAATCCCGCAGTTACCGCAGGCGTGGCGCTGGTGAGCGGCGGAGTCCTGAGCACCGCTCTGGGGCGACACATGGGCGCGAGCACCTTGGCCTGGTCACTCCTGACAGGGGCGTCCATCGCCCTCTACACCGTAGCCGACGCCCAGGGCGTGCGGGCGGCGCCCAGCGCGCCTTCCTACATCGTCTGGTCGTTCCTGACCGTCGGCGGCGCCATCGGCGGAGCCTTCGCGCTCTGGCGCGGCCCGGTGTTCATCGCTGCGGCCAGGAGTCAGTGGAGGCCTGGCGTCATCGCCGGCGCCTGCTCGGTCCTGAGCTATGGCCTAGCATTGTGGGCCTTTCGCCTGGGGGCGACCCCCAGATTGGCGGCGCTCCGCGAGACATCGATCCTGTTCGGCGTCGTAATCGCGATATTCTTCCTGAAAGAGCGCGCAACGCCGGCGCGCCTTGCCGGAATCGCCCTCATCGCCGTCGGCGCCGGGGTGCTGATCGCCAGCGCCTAGCTAGTGTGCTGGATTTGAAGTTCGCATGATCGTGGGGTCGGCTCTGGCGCGAGCTTCAAATCCATAAAGCACACTAGAAACATGAACTTGCTAGTGTCGTTGTCGATTCCGAAGTTCGTCCGAGCTCGCCACGAGCACCTGCGAACTTCGGAATCGGGACACTAGGCCTCAACGGACCGAAAGGCCGCCGTCGATGACGAGTTCCGCGCCCGTGACATAGCGCGACTCCTCGCCGGCGAGCCAGAGCACACCCTCGGCAATATCCCTGGGCAGGCCCTTGACGCCGAGCGGCACGGCCATGGCCGAGATTGCGTCGAGATCGGGCGGAGCGTTCGTCCCCGGATCACCCGCGCCGGCGATGCCCAGCCAGATCGGCGTCTCGATAATCCCTGGGTGTACGGAGTTAACCCGTACTCCGTCCTTCATGTTGGCGCACTCCATCGCAACCGCCTTAGTGAAGAGCCGCACGGCTCCCTTAGTGGCGCAGTAGGCCGCCAGGGTCGGCGATCCTTTCAGGCCCGCGACCGACGACATGTTGACTATCGAACCCCCGTGGCCGGCTTTGCGCATCAAGGGCAGGCAGTGCTTGATCCCCAGGAACACGCCCTCGACGTTCACGGCCTGCTGGCGGCGGAAATCGGCGAGGCTCATGGTCGTGATGCTGGGGCTGCCAAGACCGATGCCGGCGTTGTTGACGAGGATGTCCAGGCGGGAGAAATCCCGCTCGATCTCGCCGACCACTGAGATCCAATCCTCCTCGCTGGTGACATCGTGATGGACGAACCGGCTACGGCCGGCGAGGTTGTGGGCGATCTCTGCGCCCTTGACGTTCTGCAGGTCGGTAATCACCACCGAAGCCCCCTCGGCAGCGAGGATTTCGGCGCACGCTGCGCCGATGCCGCTCGCGCCGCCCGTGACCAGTGCGACCTTACCTTCAACCCGTCCCATGCCGTTCGATCCTTCCTTGGGGTCTGCCTCGGCTGGAGGTTCTACACCGGCGACCGAGGTCGCCAAGGCTGACCAGGCGTCATCGAGGGCGGGCCGCCGATCGGCGCGCCGCATCCTGCTTCAACCGGCCGGCACTTTTCGACTGGCCGCCCGACGCTCGCGCGGTCGGTTGACATCATAACTCTGCAATGGCCGGACCTCGAGAGTTCCATCGGCGACGGCGATGATGGCTCGGGCCGCGGCCAGGGCTCCGGCGCTGGTGGTGTAGTAGGGAATCTTCATCATCAAGGCCGCCCGCCGCAACGAGAAGCTGTCCTCGAGCGATTGGCGTCCCTGGGTGGTGTTGAAGACCAGCTGGACGTCGCCGTTTTTCATCGCATCAACGATGTGCGGCCGGCCCTCCAATACCTTTTTCACCGGCTCGGCCGCGATTCCCTGCGCGGTCAGGTAGGCCTGGGTGCCGCCGGTGGCCAGGAACGTAAAGCCGCGCGTCGCCAGTAGTCGCACCGGCTCGAGGATCCAGGGCTTGTCGGCATCCTTGACCGACACGAAGACCGCGCCCGACCGGGGAAGGATGGCGCCGCTGGCGAGCTGGCTCTTGGCGAAGGCGCGTGCGAAGGCGCCAGCGAGGCTCTCGCCGGGGCGGCGCCAATCCAGACCCATCACCTCGCCGGTGGACCGCATCTCGGGTCCCAGGACCGTGTCGACGCCGGGAAAGCGGGAAAAGGGAAAGACCGCCTCCTTCACCGCCACCTGATCGTAGGCTGTCCGGGCAAGGCCGAAACTCTCGAGCGAGCAGCCGGCGATGATCTTGGTGGCGATCGCCGCCAGGGGAACGCCGATGGTCTTGGCGACGAACGGAACGGTGCGGCTGGCGCGCGGATTGACCTCCAGGACGAAGATGCGGGGATTCTCCGAGAGCGGCTCCTCGATGGCGAACTGGACATTCATCAAACCCCGCACATCCAGCGCCCGGGCGAGCGACCTGGTCTGGCGTTCCAGTTCCTCGATCGTCTCGGGCCGCAAGGAGAAGGCGGGGAGAGAGCAGGCGCTGTCGCCTGAATGGACGCCGGCCTCCTCGATGTGTTCGAGCACGCCGGCCACGAACACGGTCTGGCCGTCGGAGAGAGCGTCGACGTCGACCTCGGTGGCCCTGGAGAGGTAGGCGTCGATCAGGACCGGTGAATCGCCCGAGACAGCGACCGCGTCGCGCACGTACCGGGCGAACTGCTCTTCGTCGTGAACGATCTCCATCGCCCGGCCGCCCAGCACATAGGAGGGCCGAATGACGACCGGGAAGCCCACGCTTCGCGCCCCAGCCAGGGCCTGTTCGGTGCTGCGGGCGATGGCGTTCACAGGCTGGTTGACGCCGAGGCGATTGAGAAGCTGCTGGAACCGCTCGCGGTCTTCGGCAAGGTCGATCGCGTCAGGGGTCGTACCCATGATCGGGACGCCCGCTCTCTCAAGTGAGTGCGCGAGCTTCAGCGGCGTCTGGCCGCCGAATTGGACGATAACGCCCAACAACTCGCCGCGCGAGGCTTCCACCTCGATCAGCTCAAGGACATCCTCGGCGGTCAGGGGCTCGAAGTAGAGGCGATCGGAGGTGTCGTAATCGGTGGAGACCGTCTCAGGATTGCAGTTGACCATGATCGACTCCACCCCGATTTCGGCCAGGGCGAAGGCGGCGTGGCAGCAACAGTAGTCGAACTCTATCCCCTGGCCGATCCGGTTCGGCCCCCCGCCCAGAATGATCGCTTTTCGCGCGCCGGTGGGGTCGGCCTCGCACTCGGGCGCGCGGCCCAACATTCCGGTCTCGTAGGTCGAATACATGTAGGGCGTGATGGCTTCGAATTCGGCGGCGCAGCTGTCGATCCGCTTGAAAACGGGGCGGACCCCTAGGGCGTGGCGCGCGGCGCGGACCTCGGCCTCGCCCTGGCCGGTAAGCGCCGCCAGCCGGGCGTCCGAGAAACCCAGTGACTTGAGCCGACGCAGCGCCCGCGGCTCAGCCGGAAGGCCATTGGCGCGTATCTGTCCCTCCTCGGCCACCAGGGCCTCGATCTGGCGCAGGAACCACGGCTCGTAGCCGCAGGCGGACGCGATCTCGTCGACGTCGAGGCCGTGCCGGAAGGCCTGGGCGATGACGCGAAGCCGATCGGGCGAAGCAAGCGCAAGGGCGCGCAGGACCGCGGTCCGCCCGGCGTCCTGGTCCTCGGCGCCGTCGATCTCGATCTCGTCGAGACCGCAAAGACCCGTCTCCAGGCTGCGCAGCGCCTTCTGCAGGCTCTCGGCGAAGGTACGGCCGATGGCCATGGCCTCGCCGACGCTCTTCATCTGGGTGGTGAGCAGCGGTTCGGCCCCGGGATACTTCTCGAAGGCGAAGCGCGGGATCTTGGTGACGACATAGTCGATCGTCGGCTCGAACGAGGCCGGGGTCGCGCCGGTGATGTCGTTGATCAGCTCGTCGAGCGTGTAGCCGACGGCCAGGCGTGCCGCGATCTTGGCGATCGGGAACCCCGTGGCCTTCGAGGCCAGGGCCGAGGAGCGCGACACCCGCGGGTTCATCTCGATGACGAGCTGGCGGCCATCGGCCGGGTTCACCGCGAACTGGACGTTGGAGCCGCCCGTCTCCACGCCCACGGCGCGCAGGACCGCGATCGCCGCGGTCCGCATGCGCTGATATTCCTTGTCGGTGAGCGTGAGGGCCGGGGCGACGGTGATCGAGTCGCCGGTATGGACGCCCATGGGATCGATGTTCTCGATCGAGCAGACGACGATGCAGTTGTCGGCCCTGTCGCGGACCACCTCGAGCTCGAATTCCTTCCAGCCGAGCACGCTCTCCTCGACCAACACCTCGCCCGTGGGCGAGAGATCCAGGCCCCGCTCGACGATCTCGCGAAACTCCTCCAGGTTGTAGGCGATGCCGCCCCCGGTCCCGGCGAGGGTGAAGGAAGGCCGGATGATCGCGGGCAGTCCGATCGCCTCCTGAGCCACCAGCGCCTCGGCGAGGGAATGGACCGCCTGGGACCTGGGACTCTCCAGTCCGATCGCATCCATGGCCTGGCGGAATTTTTCCCGGTTCTCGGCCCTCTCGATGACCTCGGCTCGGGCGCCGATCATTTCCACGCCCCAGCGGGCGAGCACGCCGGCGCGCTCCAGAGCCAGGGCGGTGTTCAGGGCCGTCTGGCCTCCCATGGTCGGAAGCAGGGCGTCCGGGCGCTCCCGCTCGATGATCTTCTCGACCATCTCCGCCGTGATGGGTTCGATGTAGGTGGCGTCGGCGATATCCGGATCGGTCATGATGGTCGCCGGATTGGAATTCACCAACACCACGCGGTAACCGTCGGATTTGAGGGCCTTGCAGGCCTGGACGCCGGAGTAGTCGAACTCGCACGCTTGGCCGATGACGATCGGCCCTGCGCCGATGATCAGGATCGAGGAGATGTCGGTCCGTCTTGGCATTTGTCGACCGCGCGCCAGCCCGCCGAAAGCGCAGGGTCGCGCTCACCGGTGGGGTGGGTGGATTGAAGGCTAAGCGGCTGGTTTAGAGGCGGCCCGTGCAAGGCGCAAGCGACGGCGCGCGCCGATGGGGGGATCCAGTCGGCAATCCGCCAGAACGAAAATGGGCCGGCGCGAGGCGCCGGCCCATCGATCTCGATATCCGAAGATCGGATCCTAGGCCTGGAGTTGGCCGGCGGACATCTTGCCGTTCTTGGCGTCGCGCTCGAGCTCGTAGGTGATCTTCTGTCCCTCGCGCAGAGTCCCCAGCCCGGCGCGTTCGACGGCCGAGATGTGAACGAAGACGTCGTTGCCGCCAGCGTCCGGTTGAATGAAACCGAAGCCCTTTTGGCTGTTGAACCATTTGACAGTACCGGTAGCCATTTAGATTTAGTCCTTTAGATGAAGGCCCCGCACAGCGCGGGTCCCTTTAGTGTTCAATCAAAATCGGTGAGGATCGGAAGGCGGGTCCGGGGCCCCTTGGGGGGGCAGGAAGAGCGGCCGAACCCTAGCGAATTCGATGCTGGCTAGTATGGGGGGTTCGGCGCCTCCAGGCAAGGCGAATATCGAAGGGCTTGTCTCGAGAGCGCGTCTGCTAGGGCCGCGCGACCAATCGCGCGCGGCCCATAATGGTGGCGAACTTCTCGAAAAGGTAGAACGAATCCATCGGTCCGGGCGACGCCTCGGGGTGGTGCTGCACCGAGAAGACCGGCCTTTCTCTGACCGCGAGGCCGGCGTTGCTGCCGTCGAACAGGGAGACGTGGGTCTCTTCGAGACATGCAGGAAGTCCCTCTCGGGCGACGGTGAAGCCGTGGTTCATCGACACGATCTCGACCTTACCGGTGGAGAGTTCCTTGACCGGATGATTGGCGCCGTGGTGGCCCTGGCCCATCTTCAGCGTCGTCGCCCCCAGGGCGAGCGCCAGCAGCTGGTGACCAAGGCAGATGCCGAAGATTGGAACACCGCTTTCGACCAGCTTGCGTATCTCGGGTCCCGCATGGAGGGCGGTCGCCGCCGGATCACCAGGTCCGTTGGAGAGCACCACGCCATCAGGCTCCAGCTCGAGGACCGCTGCGGCCGAGGTCGAGCCGGGGACCACGGTGACGCGGGCGCCGACGGCCGCCAGGGATCGCAGGATGTTGCGTTTGGCCCCATAGTCCACCACGACGACATGCGAACCGCGCCGCGCGGGCTTGGCGTAGCCTTCCGGCCACGACCACCGCGCTTCATCCCAGTCGAATGGCCGCCCGCAGGCGGCGCTCGCCGCCAGATCCTGACCCGCGAGGCCCTGCCAGGCCGACGCCTCGGCGATCAGGCGTTCGAGATCGAAACCGCCTCTCGGGTCATGAGCGATAACCGCGTGCGGCATGCCCCGCTCGCGGATGATCCGGGTCAGGGCGCGGGTGTCGACGCCGGCAAGGCCAATGACGCCTCGGCGGAAAAGCCAGCCATCCAGATCCGAATCGGCGCGCCAGTTGGCCGACGGCGTCGGCAGGTCGCGAAAGATCGCTCCCCTGGCGGCAGTCTCGGCGGCGCCAGAGAGCTGTTCCGTATCCTCGCTATTGGCGCCGACATTGCCGATGTGCGGGAAGGTGAAAGTGATGATCTGGGCCATATAGGAGGGGTCGGTGAGGATCTCCTGATAGCCTGACATGGCCGTGTTGAAGCAGACCTCGCCGACCGCTTCGCCGATCGCGCCGCAGCCCAGACCGGCGAGCACCGTTCCGTCGGCGAGCGCCAGCACGCCGGTGGGGCCATCGGGAAGGGCTTGCGGCATTGTCGTCGGGGGGTCCTCGGCGCGCGGCCGGAGCGCGTGCTTAGGTAATCGGCGGCGCCTCGCCGGTCAACGCGCTTGCGGCTGATCGGGCTGGCTCGCCGAAGGCGCCGTCAGCTGAACCGCTCCGGGTGTTCGCGGACGAAATCCGACATCGCCGGCGCCGCCCCGGCCCACCCCGCGCGACTCGTGGGCTGGGGGATACCCGGTCACCGTCCGGGCCGCTCGAAGGGCCGGTCTGTGGCGCGGCGGACTGGCTCGCCGCCACGGAGGCGCGCACCCACCGCCAACCTGCGCCGGCGAAGCGCGGGCCCAAGCCCAGGCCGCGGCGGGACCCCTTCCGTCACCTGGCAAGCTGCGGAACGCGGTGAGCGGTAAGATTGGTCGCGCGGGCGGCCCTAGGCGGTCTCCAGGGCCGCGGCGCGGTCGACGACGCTCTGCACATAGCTGCGACGGGCGTCGAAATCCTTGGCGATCGTGTCGTCGCTGTCCTGCAGAGCCTGAACATCGGTCTGGGCAAAGCCGATGATGCCCATCGCCTCGTAGCCGTTGCGGATGGTCTCGCCCCAAAGGCCGATGGCCTTCACGATCGGGACGATCCGGGTGAACAGCGAAGAGCGGAACATCTCCATGAACCCGGAGTCGTACATGTGTTCGGCGCACCGCGCGGGATCGAGGCCGAGCGTCCTCCACACCTCGACCGCGTCGAACCGGTCGCGCATCAGGTAGCAGGCCTCCAGCAAGAACTGCTCCCGCTCGTCCCGCTCCTTCTGCGTGAGGGTCGGATAGTAGTCGCGCAGCGCCAGGCGACCGAAGGCGACGTGCCGGCTCTCGTCCTGCATCACATAGGCGTTGACCGCGCCGGCCAGCGGATTCTGCGCGTGGTCGCGGATCTGCTGGAAGGCCGCCAGAGCCAGCCCCTCGATCACGACCTGCATGCCAAGATAGGTCATGTCCCAGCGGCTGTCGCGCAGCACTTGGTCGATCAGTTCCTGCAGCGGCGGCGTCATCGGATAGGCGACGCCGAACTTCTCCAGGAGGCGCTTGTAGCTCTCCACGTGACGCGCCTCGTCGATCACCTGGGTCGAGGCGTAGAACTTCGAATCCACGTCGGGCACCTGCGTGACGATCTTGGCCGCGCAGATCAGCGCGCCCTGTTCGCCCTGCATGAACTGGCTGATCTGCCAGCCTTGAAAGTGGCGGCGGACTTTCGCCTTCTCCCGGCGCGACATCTTTTCGTACTCGGCCATGCCGCTGATGGGCAGCATCTCCTCGGGCAGCTGCTCGGGGTTGTCCTCGTCGAGTTCCTGGGACCAGTCGATGCGGGTCTCGGCGTTCCACTGCATCTCGACGCCCTTGCGGTAGAGGCCCATCATGGCGGCTCGACCCTCGTCGTAGTCCCAGTTGAAGGTGACATCGAAGTCCTGTGGCACCTTCCAGTGCGGACCTTCGGGGGCAGGGAAAGGATAACGGTCCGCGAGTTTGGCCATGATTGCCGGAGCCTCCTAGAGCGCTCCCGCCTGCAACACGCGGAGCGCCGATACGCATGATGCGCGAGATGGGACGAAAGGCAACCGCCCCCGACCTGTCGGGTTGTCACGGTTGAGGTAGACTTTGCCGCCATGCTCGAACTTCGACCCAACTGCGAATGCTGCGATCGCGACCTGCCGCCCGGCAGCCGTGAGGCGCGGATCTGCACCTTCGAATGCACCTTCTGCGCAACCTGCGCCGAAGACCGATTCGCGGGCGTCTGCCCCAACTGCAACGGCGAGCTGGTGCGGCGCCCGATTCGGCCCGCGGCGATGTTGGAGCGGCACGCCGCCGCGACCAAGCGGGTGACGAGGGCCCACGGCGCTTGCGCCTGACCACGGTCGGCCTGGATGCCGACGACACCCTCTGGCACAACGAGACGATCTTCCGCCTGACCCTGGCCCGCTTCGCGGACCTTCTGGCCCCGTATTCATCCGCCGGAGACCTCGAGGCGCGGCTGGCCGAGGTCGAGCGCCGCAATTTGCGGTTCTACGGCTACGGGGTGAAGGGCTTCGCTCTATCCCTGATCGAGACCGCCGTGGAAGTGGCGGGGGACGCCGAGATCGGACCGGTGGTGCGCGAGATCCTCGCCGCCGGCCGCGAGATGCTGAGCCACCCGGTCGAACCGCTGCCGGGGGTGGAGGACACGGTGACGCGCCTCTCAGAGGGCTACCGGCTCGTCCTCATCACCAAGGGCGACCTCATCGACCAGGAGCGCAAGCTCGCCGCCTCGGGTCTCGGAGACCGCTTCGCGGCGGTGGAAATCGTCAGCGAGAAGAGCGCCGACACCTACGCCCGGATCTTCGCGCGTCACGGCGCGGGCGCCGGCGAGGCCGCCATGGCCGGCAATTCGCTGCGCTCCGACATCCTGCCGGCGCTGGCCGCGGGCGCCTTCGCGGCCCACATCCCCTTTCGTCTTACGTGGGTTCAGGAAGAGGCCGACCCGCCGCTCGGCCATCCGAGGTTCGCCCAGTTGGCCAGGATCGCCGAGCTTCCCGCCTGGCTGAGGCGTTGCGAGACACAGAGGCGTTGCGACTCGGGCTGATCAAGGCGCTATCATCGCCCCGTGCGTTTCGACGACCGGCTCCTGGACGAAATCAAATCCCGGCTGCGGCTTTCCGACATCATCGGCAAGACTGTGAAGCTGCGCCGCCAGGGCCGGGAGTTCGTCGGCCTCTCCCCGTTCACCAAGGAGCGGACGCCGTCCTTCTTCGTTAACGACGACAAGGGGTTCTTTCATGACTTCTCGTCCGGCAAGAGCGGCGATCTGATCAGTTTCCTCCAGGAAACCGAGCGGCTCTCCTTCGTCGAGGCGGTGGAGCGACTGGCGGGAGAGGCCGGCGTGCCGCTGCCCGCGCCCGATCCGGCCGCGGCCGCTCAGGAGCGACAGCGAACGAGCCTCGCGCAATGGCTGGAGACCGCCGCCGCTTGGTTCGAGGCGACGCTGCGCCGCCCGCCCGCCACCGCGGCTCGCAACTATCTCGCCGCCCGCGGCCTGCCGCAGGGCGAGTGGGCGCGCTTTCGCCTGGGCTATGCCCCGGGGGGCCAAAGCAGTCTCAAGGACCATCTGATCGCCAAGGGCGCGCTTCCTGCCGAACTCGCCGAGGCCGGTCTTGTCCTTCAGCCGGAGGATGGCCGCCCGGCTTTCGACCGCTTCCGCGACCGGATCATCTTCCCGATCACCGACGGTCGCGGTCGGGTGGTCTCCTTCGGCGGCCGCGCGATGGATCCCACGGCCGGCGCCAAGTATCTGAATGGCCCCGATACGCCGCTCTTCGACAAGGGCCGGCTCCTCTATGGCCTGGCCGACGCGCGCCGGCTTCTGCACGCTGGTGGGGGAGGCGCGCCGCTTGTTGTCGTCGAGGGCTATTTCGACGCCATCGCCTGCCAGCGCGCGTCGATCGCCGCCGTCGCCCCTATGGGGACGGCGCTCACCGAGACGCAGATGGACATTCTCTGGCGCCTGCACCCCGAGCCCACCTTGTGCTTCGACGCCGACAGGGCCGGCAGACAGGCCGCGGGACGCGCCATCGAGCGCGCGCTGCCGCTGCTGGGGTCCGCGCGCAGCTTTCGTTTCGCCAACCTAAGCGGCGGCAAGGACCCGGACGATATCCTGCGCGAACAGGGCGCGGCGGCGCTGAAGTCCCAACTCGCGGCGACCACGCCGTTCGTCGAAGCCCTCTTTCTCAAGGAGCGCGGGGTCGAGGCGCTCGACACCCCCGAACACCGCGCCGGGCTGAAGCAGCGGTTGCGCGCCGCAGCCCAGACCATCGCCGACCGGGACCTGTCGCAGGCCTACCGCGAGGCCCTGCTGGGCCGGTTCGACGAGACCTTCGCGCGCTCCGCTCCCCCGCGGCGGCAGGCCGCGCGCGCTGGAACAGGCTGGCGGAATGGCGCCTTTGCCGAAGTTCCCACCTTCCCGACTCCGGAGGGAAAAGCTGCGGCGAAACGTCTTTCCCGCTCGATCAAGCCGGTGGCCGCTGCGCTGGCGAAGCGCGCGCTCGCCGATCCAACCGTACTCGACGATCATGTGGAAACCCTCGAGGCGCGGGGGTTTGGCGATCCGGCGCTCACGGCCCTGGCCGGGGAAATCATCCGTCTGCGGCTCGAAGGCGACCGCCTTGACAGCGAAGGCCTGCATCGCCATCTCGCCACCAGCGGATTTAGCGCGCTGCTGATTGACATCGACCGGGCCGCCGTACATTCGCGCGCGCCCTTCCTCAAAGAGGATGTCACCCTCGCCGCCGCCAGGTCCCAGTGGTCGCACGGCTTCGAGGTCCTGAACCATCTGGCTGCGCTGGAAGAAGCCCTGAAGGTCGCCAAGCGCGATCTTGCGCCGGGCGCCGGCGCGGCTTTGTTCATGTCGTTGAAGACCGAGCGCGACAAACTGCGACGGGCGATCGAGGCGGAGACGATTTGGAAGCCTGAGGATGAGGGTTGAGCCTCGTAGTGACTATGGCCGTCGGCCATGGTCAGCAGAATTTATCGGCGCCGCCGCTCCAGGGGGAAGGCGCCGTTGTCGGAGACACCCATGACCACCACTACCGCCGCCGTCGAGTCGCCTGAAGCCGAGGCGCCTCCCGTCACCGACGGTCCCCTGCTCGATCTGACCGATGCCGGGGTCAAGAAATTCATTAAGCAGGCCAAGACGCGCGGCTACGTCACTATGGACGAGCTCAACAAGGTCCTGCCCTCGGAAGAGGTGACGTCCGAAGCGATCGAGGACACCCTGGCGATGCTCTCGGAAATGGGCGTCAACGTCGTCGAGGCGGAGGAAGAGGCTCCCGAGGGCGGCGAGGTCGCGGTCCGCGAGGAGACCGCGGTCGCGGAGGCCGCCGACAAGCAGAGCAGCTTCGACCGCACCGACGATCCGGTGCGCATGTACCTGCGCGAGATGGGCTCGGTCGAGTTGCTTTCGAGGGAAGGCGAGATAGCCATCGCCAAGCGGATCGAGGCCGGCCGCGACACCATGATCCGCGGCCTTTGCGAAAGCGCCCTGACCTTCGAGGCGATCATGGTCTGGCGCGAGGAGCTCAGTCTCGGGCGAATCCTGCTGCGCGAGGTCATCGACCTCGAGCAGACCTACGGCGGCCAGGTGGCGCAGGCTCTTTCCGACGCCGCGGTGGCCGGCGAAGCCCACGACGCGGAGGTCGCGGCCCAGAGCGAGCCCGCCGTCGACGAGAATGGCGAAGAGGTCCCCCCGCCCGGGCTCGTCGATGATGATGATTTCGACGACGGCGCGGGGCCGACGATCAGCGCCATGGAAGGCGAACTCCGCGAAGGCGTAATGGCGACGCTGGACGCCATCGCCGCCGAATTCGAAGCCTTTCGCCGGCTTCAGGAGCGCCTGGTCGAGCACCGCCTGCTGGGCGCGGACCTCGCCGATGCGGACCGCAGGGCCTACGAGGCCGCGACCTCGACCATCGTCCATCACCTGAAGACCCTGAAGCTCAACAACAACCGGATCGAGGCTCTGGTCGAGCAGCTCTACGCGATCAACAAGCGCCTGGTCGGGCTGGAGGGACGTCTGCTGCGCCTCGCCGACAGCTACGGCATTTCGCGGTCGGAGTTCGTCAAGGCCTACATGGGCTCGGAGATGGATCCGGCATGGCCGGAGAAGGTCACTGCCCTTGGCGTGCGCTGGACCAAGTTCGCGGAAAATGACGCCGGCCAGATCGCCGATATCCGCAAGGAGATCGCCGCGCTCGCCACCGAATCGGGCGTGCCGATCGACGACTACCGGCGCATCGTTCACACCGTCCAGAAGGGCGAGCGCGAGGCGCGCCAGGCCAAGAAGGAGATGGTCGAGGCCAATCTTCGCCTGGTGATCTCCATCGCCAAGAAATACACCAACCGCGGCCTGCAGTTCCTGGACCTGATCCAGGAGGGCAACATCGGCCTGATGAAGGCGGTGGACAAGTTCGAGTACCGGCGCGGCTACAAGTTCTCCACCTACGCCACCTGGTGGATCCGCCAGGCGATCACCCGCTCGATCGCCGATCAGGCCCGGACGATCCGCATTCCGGTGCACATGATCGAAACGATCAACAAGATCGTTCGCACCTCCCGTCAGATGCTGCACGAGATCGGTCGCGAACCGACCCCCGAGGAGCTGGCCGAGAAGCTCGCCATGCCTCTCGAGAAGGTGCGCAAGGTTCTGAAGATCGCCAAGGAGCCGATCAGCCTCGAGACCCCCATCGGCGACGAGGAAGACAGCCACCTGGGCGACTTCATCGAGGACAAGAACGCCATACTGCCCATCGACGCGGCTATCCAATCGAACCTGCGCGAGACGACGACGCGCGTCCTGGCCTCGCTAACGCCCCGCGAGGAGCGGGTGCTGAGGATGCGCTTCGGCATCGGCATGAACACCGATCACACCCTCGAGGAGGTCGGCCAGCAGTTCAGCGTCACCCGCGAACGCATCCGCCAGATCGAGGCCAAGGCGCTGCGCAAGCTCAAGCACCCCAGCCGATCGCGCAAGCTGCGCAGCTTCCTGGATAGTTGAGACGCCCCGGCTCGATACACAGGCCTTCCGCAAGCACCGCTGCGCTCTGATAGAGTCGCCGAAGAACATTCTCCGGCGTGGCCAATCGATTCGCGTCATCCATCCTCGACGCCTAGCCAGGACACCAGAAAGACTCCGAGCGCTTCCCTTGTTAATTTAAAGCTAATCAGAGCCGATCCGCCGGAAGATCGTCAACCCGCGGAACCGGTGGTTTGTCGATTTCCACATCCCTATAGCGGCGTCTATCGCAAACGCATCCTTCCTATACATAGGGAGAACTTGGTCAAGCCAGACGACATGCGATCCTATCTTTAATCCCTGGAGGGCGCGCATCACGACATTGCGCTTTATCATTGTCGTTTGGTAATGGTTGGCGTCCTCTACACTGTACGGTGGGTCAGCTAATACGAGGTCGTATTTGTCTAACGGGACGGTCTCTAGGGATTGAGCGTCGTCGACAAAAGTTGGCCGGAGGGACGCGTTGAGATCAACCGTATCTCCAGGGAAGGCGGTCAAATCCACCCTCCCACTGAACAAGTGTAGTGTTCGCTTCTTTTCTGGGAACAACGCCCGAACGCGTCGTAGATATCCGGCGGGATAGCCGCCATAGTAAGTCGATTTTACGCGGTAATCGTTCCCCATAATCCATGTGCCAACAACGCGGCCGTCAGGGCCTACGAACAGACTCTTCGGGAAGCCGGTTTCACGCGCGTAGTTCTCAATTCGCTCATGCCAGTGCATTGCCGGGCCGCCTAGTGGATATCGAGTGCTCGGACGATAACGCTCCCAAGAAAAAGTACAAGAGCAATATTAGGGTCGCCGAATCTCTCTTAGAGTTGCCCGCTGGTGGCCTCCCGTTTCAGCGCCGCGTAGACGAGTTTCTGGAACATCGGCAGGGCGAGCCTCGCGCCCATTCGCTGGCCGGTCGCCAGTTGCGCCGCCGCTTGCGGGCCAAGAGAGATAGCGCTCTGGATCATGAAGAGCATCACCATGTCCTCCGCCGGATCGGCCTGCCACCAGGTGCCGAACGCCCCTGGCCAGCCGAACGCCCCCTTGGATCCGGCGCCCATCCAGTCCTGTTTCGCTGGATTGGTGACTACCGAGAGGCCAAGGCCGAAACCCTGGCCGGCCCAGAACGGCATGCCCATAAAGGGCAAATCGCGCTGCGCGCTCGTCAGGCGATTGGTCGTCATGAGCCTCACCGTTTCGGGCTTCAAGAACCGTACGCCGTCGACCTCGCCGCCGCCCAGCAACAGGCGCGCGAAGCGCAGGTAGTCATCGACCGTCGAGACAAGCCCGCCGCCGCCGCCGCAGAACGCCGGCGGGGCGTCGAAGTTGCGGAAAGGCGCGGGCTCCAGTCGCCCCGATCCTTCGCTCATGCGATACACGACCGCGGCTCGGTCGCGCTTTTCGGGCGGGATCCAGAAATCGGTGTCGTCCATGCCCAGGGGACCCACGACGCGATCGACCACGAAGTCGCGAAATCCGCTTCCGCCGATCCGCCCGACTATGAAGCCGAGCACATCGGTGGCGTGGCTGTAGTGGAAGCGCTCGCCAGGCGGGAAAGAGAGCGGCAGGCCCCCCAGCGCCTTCATCCACTGATCGGGCGACATCGGATTGTCGAATACATCGCCCAGGGCCCGCCGGTGCGCATCGGCAATCGGTCCGACGGAGGTGAAACCGTAGGCGAGGCCGGCGCGATGGGTCATCAGGTCTTCAATGGTGATGTCCCTAGGCGCCGGATAGATTTCGTCGAGCGGTCCGTCGGGCGATTTCAGAACCTGCATGTTGCTGAATTCCGGCGCCCATTTGGTGATCGGATCGTGGAGGGCGAGCCGGCCTTCCTCCATCAGGATAAGGGCGGCGGCCGAGGTCACCGGCTTGGTCATGGAGGCGATCCGGAAGAGGGTGTCGCGCTCCATCGGCGCGCCGCGTTCGATATCGCGCTTGCCAAGGATGTTCAGTTGGGCCACCTGGCCCGCGCGCCAGACGAGCGTCACGGCGCCCGAAAGGTCGCCGGCGTCGATGACCCCATTCAGGACCGCCGGCGTGCGCGCCAGCGTCTCGGTGTCGAAGCCGTCGGATATCGGCGATGCGTCGTCCATGTCTCGCTCCTCGAAGTTCGCGCCGAGCTGTGGGGCCGGACGGTTAGATCAATCCTTGGTCCTGGCGAAGGTAGCGACCACCTCGCCCGACGCCAGAACGTGGCCTCGCATCGAGCCGAGCACGGTTGGAAGATCGCTTCCCGGGGCCGAGGCGAGGGGTCCGTCCATGGCGAAGATCTGGAAGTGATAGTGATGAGGCGGATCGCCCCTCGGCGGATGAGGCCCGTACCAACCCACGCCGCCGTTGTCGTTGCCGCCCTGAACAGCGCCGCCTGGATCCAGCGGGGCGCCGGTCTTGGCCACCCCGGCCCGGAGCGATCCGTGCTCGGCCGGAATGTTCCAGATCAGCCAGTGAACGAAGGGACGGCCGCGGGAATCCGGATCCTGGACCACGATCGTATAGGTCTTGGCGGCGTCGAGTTTGGTCCAGCGGAGGGGCGGCGAGATGTCGTCTCCGTCGGCGCCATAGCGTCGCGCCAACGCCCCGTCGGCGCCGATCGCCGGCGAGGCGAGAGCAATTTTCGCTGGGGCCGCCAGAATCGTCCCGGCGAGGCCATGAACCACAGATTCACCGACAGCGCCGGAGGTCCGCGCCGGTCCGCAGCCGATGATCGCGGCCAGCAGGGCCGCCGTCACGATGCGCATGATCATTCCACCGACCTCGTTCATGACCTGTCGCCGCGGGCGACGGCCGCTTGACAAGCTCGCGTCGAATGGCCAGCCAGCGGCCGCGCTCCGATTATCGAAAGCGGCGGATGAAGATTCAACACCTGGGCTCGGTCCTGCCGGTTCCCGATATCGGCCTCGCCGTCAGCGCGTGGAGCGCGCTGCTGGGCGTCGCGCCCCGGTTTGTCGACGAGGACCGCTGGGCTCAATTCGAGGTCGGCGGCTTCAGGCTGGCGCTCGCGGGGACCGACCGCGATTCCGACAGCGCCGGGGTCATGGTCAAGGTCGATGATCTGGAAGAAGCCCGGGAGCGGGCCCAAAATCTGGGGCTGGAGGTCTCGCAGACCAGGCAAGGTCCGCACGAGGCGCGGTTCACGGCGACCGCGCCCGGGGGCTGGCCTATCCTCTTCTATGCCCCCAGAACCTAGCCTGCCTCATTTTTCGATCCCCGATAAGGAACCGTGCTCAAGATGAAATCCGCGCGCGCCAGTTACCTCTTCACCAGCGAGAGCGTCTCGGAGGGTCATCCCGACAAGGTCGCCGATCGCATCTCCGACACCGTGGTCGACGCTTTCCTCGCCGCCGATCCGTTCGCCCGTGTCGCCTGCGAGACCATGGTCACCACCAATTGCATCATCCTGGCGGGCGAGGTGCGCGGCCCCGAAGGCGTCGTCGCCAGCCTCGAGGAAAAGGTCCGCGCCGCGGTCAAGGACATCGGCTACGAGCAGGAAGGCTTCCATTGGAAGACCGCCGAATACGCCTGCCGCCTTCACTCCCAGTCGGCCGATATCGCCATGGGCGTCGACGCCGCCGGCAACAAGGACGAGGGGGCCGGGGATCAAGGGATCATGTTCGGCTACGCGACGGCCGAGACTCCGGAATTGATGCCAGCCACCCTCCAGTACTCGCACAATATCCTGAAGGCGCTGGCCAGGGCCCGGCACTCGGGCGAGCGGCCCGAGCTGGAACCGGACGCCAAGAGCCAGGTAACCCTCGTCTATGAGAACGGCCGGCCGGTGCGCGCCGCCTCGATCGTCCTTTCCACCCAGCATCGCGAAGGACTGACGCCGGCCGACGTCGCTGAGCTCGTCCGCCCCTACATTCTGAAGGTCCTGCCCGACGGTTTCGTGACCGAGGAGACCGCCTGGCACGTCAACCCGACCGGCAACTTCGTCATTGGCGGTCCGGACGGCGACTGCGGTCTCACCGGCCGCAAGATCATCGTCGACACCTATGGCGGCGCGGCCCCCCACGTCGGGGGCGCCTTTTCCGGCAAGGATCCGACCAAGGTCGATCGCTCGGGCGCCTACGCCTGCCGCTATCTCGCCAAGAACGTCGTCGCCGCCGGCCTCGCGGAAAAATGCACGATCCAGATCGGCTATGCGATCGGCGTATCCCAGCCGCTGAGCTTCTATGTCGACCTGCACGGCCATCGCGACATCGACCCGGCGAGGCTGGAGAGCATCCTGCCCCAGATGATCGGCGGCGCAACGCCCAGGGCGATCCGAGAGCACCTGGGTCTCAACCGCCCGATTTACGCCCGCACCGCCGCCTATGGCCACTTTGGCCGCGAGCCCGAGGCTGACGGCGGCTTTTCCTGGGAACGCACCGACCTCGCCGACGACCTGCGCCGCGCGTTTTGACGCGGGATTGCTAGCAAAGCCGGCGGGCGGGTTTCGGATCCGGCGCGCTAACGTCTCACCTTCATGTCCCGCTGGCGCATGCGCATGCGGACAGTGAAGACCTCGTCGCCGGAGAGAACGGCCCCGCGGGCGAAGAGGCGGCCGCCGAGCCAGTTCGAAAGGCCGAGCTCCGGGCGCTCGAGCGCATACTGGCCATCGACCCAGCGGGTGAAGCCATCGCCAACGAACGGGGCCTCGATGCGATCGAAGAATCGATCCTGCGCGCTGCTGTCGTCGGCGATCAGGCTGGCGCTGAAGCGCGGACTCACGGCGTTGAAGAGCGCGATCGCCTCCTCGAGGTCGTCGACGATCTTCAGGGCGACCTCGGGTATCTCTTCCCAATCCCATTCGCGGCCCAGGTCCTCGACGGCGATGACATCGGCTAGCGGCTCGTCGTGATCACCATCGGCGCGGCGGACCATCACGCGGCCTTCGAGCCAGTCCCGCGGGACCCAGGTCTCATCCCCGGCTGCCACGTGCAGCCTCGCCCCGTGCCCCAGCGCCTGACCGGCGCGTGCGAGGGCCGCCAGAAACAGCGGCGTCAGCTCGGCGGCGCGCTCGCGGACGATGCAGCAGACGTTCAAGGTGTTGCAGACCTTGCGGTCCAGCGAGGCAGCGACAGCAGCTTCGAAGCGCGGCGCCCTGGCGCTCTTGTCGGCGACCAGCCACGCGCCTCCCGTCCCGTGCAGGCTGACGGGAATGCCGGATTGGCGGGCGATGGCGGCGAGCTGGTCGACCGCCGGCCCCGAGCCGCGGGCGATCGCCAGGGCCAGACGCGAGTCGGAGAAGAGCGCCCAGGCCGCAGCCCGGTCGGCTGCATCGAGCAAGGCCACGGCGCCAGGAGGAATTCCCGCGGCCTCCAGCGCCGGTTCGACCGCCTCGCGCAGCATGACGCGCGCGGTCCGCAGGGCGTCGGCGCCGATCCGCAGCACCGCGGTGTTGCCGCCGCGCAGCACTCCGGTGGCGTCGGCGATGACGTTGGGCCGGCCCTCGAAAACGAAGCCGACGACGCCGAGCGCCGAGGTCACCTGCTCGACCGACCAGCCGGAGTGATCGACCCTCTCGATCAGCCGCCCCCGCGATGGCTTGGCGTCGCGCCAGCGGCGAAGGCCGGCGATCATCTCGGCCCGCATCGTCCCGGCGGTCGACAGGCGCGTCGTCGAGCGGCCCCTCGCCAGGGCCGAGGCCATGTCTTCCTCGTTGGCGGCCGCGATCGCCGCCCAGGTCTCGGACTTCTCAAGGCGCTGGGCGAAGGCGCCGAAGAATTTGCTGATCTGGTCGTCGGCGACGCCCTGGATGACCTCGAACGCCTCTTGGGCGCGGCCTACCGCCTGGCTTGCCGCGGCGGTGGCGGCGGCGGGGAGGTGCAGCAGTTCGCCGCTCTGCCCGACCACCAGCAGCCGGTCCCCTGGCCGGAAGGATTCGGCGATCTGGGCCGGCACGAAGGCGAACTTGTCGCCGCCGTAGAGGATGGGCATTCCGGCGGCAAGGGCGGGGGGCGCGGAGGTCATGGCGGGACGGCTTAGCTAATTCTCCCCCGCCCGTCACCGGTCGGGGCGTCTTGCATGGTCTGGGGCCTTGCGGCTTCTGTCTCGCGGCAATGATCGCCTCGCCGCCGCCCGACCTCGAACTCGCCGCCTTCGTCGCCGGCCTGGGCGTCTCGTCGCCCGACGCGCCGCAACGCTGGACGCCGCTTTCCGGCGGGGTTTCGTGCCAGGCTTGGCGAGTCGACCTCGCCGACGGGCCCAGCCTCTGCGTCAAGCGGGCGCTGGCCAAGCTCGCGGTGACGGCGGACTGGCGCGCGCCGGTTGGTCGCGCCCTCTTCGAGTATCGCTGGTTCGAGACCGCCCGCTCGGTGATTCCGGATGCGGCGCCCGAGCCCCTTGGCGTCGACCCCGAGCGGGGCCTCATCGCCATGACGTTCCTGAATGGGGGAGAATATCGGCTCTGGAAGGCGCAACTCCTGGCCGGCAACGTCGAGGTCGCCACGGCGCGCGATGTCGGGGCGCGAATCGGCGCCATTCACGCCGCCACCACCGGCCGCCAGGACATCGCCGATCGTTTCAGCAGCGGCGACATCTTCTACGCCCTGCGACTGGAGCCCTATCTGCTCGCCGCCGGGGCGGCGAGACCAGCCGTGGCGCCAGCCCTTCGCGCCGTGGTCGAGGCGACCGCATGCGTCCGCTTGGCGCTCGTGCACGGCGATGTAAGCCCCAAGAACATCCTGGTCGGCCCCACCGGCCCGGTTTTTCTCGACGCCGAGACCGCCTGGTATGGCGACCCGGCCTTCGACCTCGCCTTTTGCCTCAACCATCTGCTTCTGAAATGCCTTGTGGTGGCCGGCCAGGCCGCGGCTCTGCTGGAGAGTTTCGACGCCCTCGCGAGCGCCTATCTCGAATGCGTCGAGTGGGAGCCTCCCGCGGCTTTCGAGGCGCG
>Ga0302325_10004723_pt1 | contig 31334 bp, 27 predicted proteins | sample Palsa_T0_2_FD_201948 | JGI IMG/M metagenome (GOLD analysis project Ga0302325, IMG submission 201948) | Peat permafrost microbial communities from Stordalen Mire near Abisko, Sweden - Palsa_T0_2 | ecosystem: Environmental > Terrestrial > Soil > Palsa > Peat permafrost | place: Sweden: Abisko... | reverse complement strand
CGCATCGCCGGAAGCGATGGCAAGCAACACCTGATGCTCCATCATCCCGGTGAGATCTCCGGGTTTCGATCGCACAACTTCGTGCTACCTGACTTGAAAGCCGCGGTCGTCATTCTGACGAATGCCAAATATTCGAATGCGACCGATGAACTCGCTGAGCGGATCGAGAGCTTGGTCGGCATCCAGCCGTCTGAAACGTCCGGATCAAATGCAGCGGCCTCCTCCAAGCCGCCCGCCACTATGCCGAAGGAGAACGCGATTGATTCGAGCGCACGCAGGCTGATGTTGGACCTGGCCCAGGGACGCGTACATCGCGACGATCTGGCGCCCGATGCATCAGAGGTATTCACCCCTGAGGCGGTAAACGATGTTCGCCAAAGTCTGGCTCCTTTGGGCGATTTGGAACGAGTAAGGCTCGATTCCACGCAATCCCGTGGTGGCGCCAAGCACTACGCTCTCACTCTTGTCTATCAAGATCGGCAACTGCAAATTGCGGAGTACGATCTTGCCGATGGAAAAATCGAGCAGTTCTTTATCGATGACAAAGAGTGATCACAGTAGCCACCAGCCACCAGCCACCAACAGCCAATAACCAACAACTAACAACCATTCCCAGTTCGCGTTAAAGTGAAAGAAGATGCTTCTGCTGCGCGCCTGCATCGCTCTCGGGTTGTGCATCTCGCTCGCCGGCGCCGCCACTCGCCCCAAAAAACCCGCCGACAAAACCATCCCTGCCCCTGTCCGCCAGTTGATGCGGTCCATGACCCTGCGCGACAAAGTGGCGCAGTTGATCATCATGCCGATTTATGGCGAGCACGCCAATACGCGCTCGGCTGAATTTCGGAAGTATCAACACCTGATCCGCGATCTGCACGTGGGCGGCGTCATCGTCACCGGTCATTCTCTCAATGGCGGCATACGGAACGCCGAACCATACGCCATGGCGGCTTTGATTAATCGACTGCAGAAAATGGCGAGGACCCCGCTATTCGTCTCGGCCGACTTCGAACGCGGCGCTTCCATGCGCGTCAATTCAACCACGGCTTGGCCCTACAGCATGGCCTTTGCGGCCGCGAAAGATTTGGCGGGCGTTTCCGAGGAAGGCGCGGACACGGCTCGCGACGCGCGCGCCATGGGCGTCAACTGGATATTCGCGCCCGTCGCCGACGTCAACAACAATCCAGACAATCCGATCATCAACATTCGATCGTTCGGCGAGAACCCGGCCGAAGTCTCCAGCTTCGTCCAAGCCTACATCACCGGCGCGCATTCCGATCGCAAGAATCCCGTGCTCGTGACGGCCAAACATTTCCCCGGCCACGGCGACACCATCGAAGATAGCCACATGGCGCTCCCGCGTCTGGATGCGGATCGCGACCGCATTGAAGCTGTCGAGCTACAGCCGTTCCGTGCCGCCATCGCCGCTGGCGTGGATGCCGTGATGACCGCGCATCTCGCGGTGCCGGCGCTCGAACCGGAAAATATTCCAGCCACCGTTTCGTCGAAAATCCTCACGGGCGTACTGCGCGACGAGTTGGGTTTCCACGGCCTGGTGGTTACCGACGCAATGGACATGCAGGGCCTCGCGGCCATGTTCGATACGGCGGAAGCTTCCGCGCGGGCCATCGAAGCCGGCGCCGACGTGCTGCTCATGCCCAAGCGCGCCGAGGACGCCATCCGCGGAGTAGTAGCTGCGGTGGAAAGCGGCCGGATCAGCCGCAAGCGTCTCGACGATAGCGTCGCCAAAGTGCTCACGGCCAAAGTGCGGCTCGGGCTGACGCGAAAGAAACTGGTGAATCTCGAAGACATCGCCGACGTAGTCGAATCGCCCGAGTCCGACGAACGCGCGCAGGCCGTCGCCGACCACGCCGTGACTCTGGTCAAGGATTCCAAGGACTCGCTTCCGATTCGTCACGCCGCCAACACCTGCCTGATTGCCCTGACGGAAGGCCGCCGCAGCCAGCAAGGCATCCGATTGATCGATGAAGTCAAGAAACGCGCGCCAGGCATCACGACCACCGTGCTCGATCCCGCTATGACCAAGGACGATCTGAACCAAGTGGTCGACAAGTCTTCTGGCTGCGGCCAGATTATCGCGGCGGCGTACGTCAGCGTGAGTGCATATCGCGGAAACGTCGCGCTGGCCGGCGGCTATCCAGATTTTCTGAATGCCTTGATCGCCGGCAAAGCGCCTGTGCTGCTGGCCGCCCTGGGAAATCCCTACTTGGTGCGCAGTTTTCCCAACGTAGCGGCGTATCTGACCACCTACAGTCCCACGCCTACTTCCGAGACTGCGCTCGCCAAAGCGCTGTTCGGCGAAATTGCGATTACCGGCCAACTGCCAGTCACAATTCCAGGAGTGGCAAAATATGGCGATGGCATTCAGGTTCCGGCAGCTACCACCGCGGTTAAAGGTTTGTAAACCGGTCTCTGCGATAACATAAAAGTGAAATGAGGCTTTTGATCGTCGACGACGACGTGGAGCTTTGTTCGCTGCTCAAGGAATTCCTGGAGCGCGAGAGCTTCAACGTGGAATGTGTCAATGAGGGCCGTGCCGCGCTCGAAGTAGCGCAACAAGGCGCCTTTGACTTGATCGTGCTGGACGTTATGCTGCCTGGCCTGGATGGGTTCGAGATTCTGAAACGCGTGCGCACTACCAGCCGCGTTCCGGTTCTTATGTTGACCGCGCGCGGCGAAGATGTGGATCGCATCGTTGGCCTGGAGTTGGGAGCCGACGATTATCTGCCGAAGCCATTCAATCCTCGCGAATTGGCGGCGCGCGTGCGAGCTATCCTCCGGCGCACCGAAAACAAAGTAAACCGCGGACGCGTGGAGATCAACGGAGTGGCGCTGGACCCCGGAACGCGCGAAGTCACCTCCGACGGCAGAGCCATCGAGGTCACCACTCTCGAATTCGATATCCTGGAACAGCTCATGCGGAACGCCGGCCGGGTGGTATCGCGCGACGGGCTGATGGAGAGTCTATACAATCGGAAGGCCACGCCGTTCGATCGCTCCATAGATATGCACGTCAGCCATCTGCGCCGCAAACTCGAAAGCAGCCGGCCTGTGATCAAGACCATTCGCGGCGTGGGTTACCAGTTCTGTCAAAGCCCGGAAGACGCGGTGGTCGGAGGTGCTTAAATGAAGGTGCTCGCTTGAGATCGCTTTTTGCCAAAACGCTGCTCTGGTTCCTGGCGACAACCGCGGTTGCGATCGGCGGCATCATCATCACCACGGCCGCCACCTTCAGCTCCACCGAGCCCCGCGGACCGATGGGGATGCTGCTCAACGTCCAGGTGGCGCAGGCCAAGCGCGCCTATGAGACCGGCGGGCGCGAGGCCTTGGCCGGCGTTCTGGCGAGATTCCAGCAGATCACGCAGATCAAAGTCTTATTCACCGATCTCAACGGGACCGATCTGCTCACCGGGACGCCGCACCCGGAGCTGCTGCGAGTGCCGCAGCGCAGCCGCTGGCGCGTTCCCTTCCCCTTCGGCGGCAGACCGCCGATTATCGCGCGCGAAGATTCCAGCCATCACTACCGGCTGTTCCTGATCGATCAACGCCGCAACTTTACTTCGTTTTTCTTCCTGCAGCCGCAGCATCTTTGGATCGTCGGATTGGTGGTCCTGCTGTGCTATGGGTTCGCTTATCATTTGACGTCGCCCGTGCGCCGTTTGCGCTCCGTCGTAGATTGTTTCGGACGCGGCGATTTCTCCGCCCGCGCGCCCGCTTCCCGCAAGGATGAACTGGGTGAGTTGGCGCGAAGCTTCAATGAAATGGCCAGCCGTATCCAGACCCTGCTGGCGGCCGAGCGCCGCCTCCTGTTGGACATCTCGCACGAGTTGCGCAGTCCTCTGGCCAGGCTGGGAGTTGCGGTGGAGCTGGCTCGCTCGGGCGAGGACCGCGAACACATGCTGAACCGCATTCAAAAAGAGGCCGACCGGCTGAACGAGCTGGTGGCGGAGTTGCTGCAAGTCACCCGCGTGGAGGCCGACCCCTCCATGCAGAAAACCGACCTCGTGCATTTGGACGAGCTGCTGGGCGACCTGGTGTATGACTCGCTGCTGGAAGCCAAAGCAAAAGACTGCACGCTGTTGCTGAAGGCGCCGGCGCCGGCCGTCTTATCGGGCGACGAAGAGCTGATCCGGCGGGCGCTAGAGAACGTGATCCGGAACGCCATCCGCTATGCTCCACATAACACATCGGTCGACGTGGAGCTTGTCAGAACCGCCGATGCCGCGTTCGTAAGCGTTCGCGATTACGGACCCGGAGTGCCATCGGAGGCGCTCACGCGCATCTTCGATCCGTTCTACCGCGTGGATTCCGATCGCAACCGCGCCAGCGGCGGCTTGGGACTTGGCCTCGCAATCGCGCGGCGCTCCGTCGAGCTGCACAAGGGCAAGCTGTCCGCTCAGAATGCAAATCCAGGTTTGCTCGTAACCATCCAACTTCCACTTGCGCCCCCGCAGACGCCGCAATTCGGGTCCAAGCCGGTTCCAGCCGCTACTCCGGTTTCAACAATTTGATCGTCGATGGCAGCGCGAACAAGTCGTTCGAGGCCTTGGGATCGTTGATTTCAACCGCCGTCGAAAATATCTCGTAGATCTTCTCGCCGTTGCGGTCGCGCTCAATCGCGAATGGCCACTGGACTCCGCCCGCGTCGCGATACTTCGTAAAATGCGTGACCTCTTCGTTCTTGTCCTTGGTCACGTTATCGCGTCGATAGAACACCTGGCGCACCGGCCACTTATTGATCCGGTCGAAATAGACAGTAGTGGTGCGATTGTCGGCATCCGTGAGATCGACGATCTCGACCGCCGCATTTTCGATAACGTCGGCGCCCTTGGATTCGATGATCCAGCCCGGCTCATGCAGCCGCACGCGCAAAATGTAGAACACGTCGTGCAACGTGGTGTCGGCGTAACGCGCAAAGCGGTCTTCCGGCAGAGGGCGCGCGCCGCGGTACGTAATGTCCCAGGCTTCCTTGTCGGTGAACAGAGTGCCGTAATCTTCCTTCTTGTCGAAGTTGTCGCGTTCGCGCTGCGCCAGCTGATGCGCCGTATCGGTGACGCCCGAATCGTAACGCGTGTAGATCTTGGCGATGCTCAATCCGGTGAGCTTTTCCCGATAGAACGAGTAGGCGCGGCCGGATTCCACGCGATTCTGCATGTTCAGAAAGCGATCGCCACCCAACGCCTGCACGCACTCGTCCACCACGCGTTTGCCGCGCTGCTCGGGCGTTTCCGCGCGCAACCCGCAGGCGCCCGCGGCAATGAGCAGCGCGAAAATCAAACCCTTCATGGCTTCTTCGAGAGAGCTTCCGGCGTCAGCCCGGAGTTGATCTTGTAATCCTGCACCGTCACACCGGCGAATTTCTTGCCGCCCTGCAGTACGGTCCATTGGAATGGCAGCCGGATGCCATCCACATCGCGCCAGTCCGAAAAACTTTCCTCTACCGCGCTGCCGCCTTCAGCCGGCGATTGTTGATAGGCTACCTGCGCCGGAATGCCGGTCTTCTCATCCACGCTCAACCGGACGCTTTCACCGTCTTTGGTGGAAATCTCGATTACTCCGTCACCCGCGTAGTTCACCGTTCGGCTGGCGTCGCGATCGCTCATCACCAGCGCCGGCAATTGCCGGAACGCCTGGCCCCGAATTTGTTTCAGAACCGGCGGCGTCAGATTTTGCACGCCTTGCGCGCCCGCCAGCCATCCGGAAGCGCCATCGGAATAAACGGACTGCTTCAGGAATGGAAGCTCGTTGTCCTGACGAAGCGTCCAGGGCGCAACGAACGAATTGGTCTGTTTCACTTTCATGGACGCGCCGGGAGTGAACACTTCCAGGTTCGCGTGGAATTGCAGATCCTTCACGGCGGCAAGTTTATCCGCGCCACCCAGAGCCTGCTGGACGCGCTGCATAAGCTCCTTGCCCTTGGCCAAGGAAGCGGCATCGGGCGGCGGATTTTCGGGCTTCGGCTCGGGAATGGTGAGATCGATGGGATCTACCTTCATCCCCAGGCTCGCCAGCGGCGTTCCGAACTCCTTGGGATTGCCCACCGCAACGTAGGTGAGATTCTTCGGCTGAAAATATTGCTGAGCCACGCGCAGGACGTCGGCTTTGGTGACCGCGGCAATCGCCTTCTGATACTGAAAGATGAAATCCTTGGGGTATCCGTAGTATTGGTAGATCATCAAACGGTTGATGGTTTTGCTGGGCCGGTCGAAGTTGAAAACGAATCCGTTGAGCACCGTGTCCTTGGCGGATTGCAATTCCTGATCGGTCACTTCGGCGGTCCGAATTTTCTCCAGCTCCTCGCCAACCGCCTTCAACGTATCCACGGTGTGAACGGACTGCGTGCTGCCCGAAATCACAAACGTTCCTGGATGATCGTAGTTGGCACTCCAGGAAGCCGAGATGCTATAAGCCCAGCCGTGCTGAGTGCGCACGCTACGAAACAGCCGGCTGGAAAACCCTCCGCCCAAAATCTCGGCGGCCACTTCCAGCGCCGGATAGTCCTTGTCGCGTAACTCACCGCCCAGTTCGCCGACGTTGAAAAACGTCTGTGTGATATCGTCCTTCGATGCTAGAAAGATCCCTGGAGCCGCCTTCTCCACCACCTTGGGGAATGCCGGCACGGGCGGCGGCGCGTACTTCCAATCGCCGAAGAGCTGTTCGAGCTTGGTCTTCAGCTCGGCGGCGGAAAAGTCGCCATACACTTCCAGCGTGATGTTCGAAGGGAAGTAATAACGCTTATAGAAATTGACTAAGTCGTCCCGCTGGATGTTGTCGATGTCGGCATACTCAATGCGCCAGCCATACGGCGTGTTGCGACCGTAAACGATGTCGCTGAATTCCCGCTCCGCGATGCCGTCCGGATCGTCGTTGCGGCGTGAAATCGCGCTGCGCGTCTGCGTCTTGGCCAAATCCACCTTGTCTTGACGGAACTCCGGCGAGATGAGCAGATCGTGGAACAGGCCGAGCACCTGATCGGTATTCTCCTTCAGGCACGAAAAACTGAGCGTCCCGCTGGATTCGCCAATCTGGCTTTCGATGGATGCGGCGACGTTCTCGAGATCCTGATCCAGTTGATCGCCGGTTTTCGTTTTCGTTCCACCTGCACGCAGAACTTCGCCGGTCAGGCCAGCCAAGCCGCGTTTGTTCGAAGGATCGAACAGATTGCCCGTGCGGATGAGCGCCGCACCGCTTACCAGCGGCAGTTCGTGATCTTCCAACAGCATAATCTTCATGCCGTTGGACAGGGTGAATTCCACCGGTTCTGGAACCTTGAGGGGTGGAAGCGGCGGGTACTTCAAATCCTTATAAGACGGCAGCACGACCGCGCGACGTACTTCGGTCTGTGCGCTCGCAAATCCCGCGCACAACAGTAGCGAAAAGACAAGCGCCTTCATTGGCCGGCTCCTTCTGCCTTGCCCGTCGGGGCGGGCTGAGCGGGCGGAACCGTGTAGACCACGGTGCGCGTCTCGGGAATGAAGTATTGCTTGGCCACGCGAACGACATCGTCCGCGGTGACCTTATCGATGTCGTCGATGCCTGTAAACATTTTGCGCCAATCGCCGTAGTTGACGTGATAGAAGGTCAACGCGTCGGCCATGCCCGAGTTGCTATCCAAGCGGCGGAGCAGCGAGGCTCGAACCTTGGTCTTGATACGCTGCAGGGTCTCATCGCTGACCTTCTGCGTCTTCAAACGTTCGACGATCTGATAGCACTCCTTTTCGTTTTCCTCCACCGTGTGGCCGCGATTCGGCACCAGAAAGATCACGAAGAGGTTGGGATATTTTCCTCCGGGGTCGGACGCTTCCGCGGCGGCGCCCAGGGCGATCTTTTTGTCCCGAACCAAATCCGTATACAGCAGACCGGTTCGCTCGCCGGACAGAATCTCATTCAGAACGTCGAACACCGGATCGTCCTTATCAAGTTGATTGGGACGTTTGTAGGCGATCACCATAAAGGGCTGCGCCGGCGATTCCACTTGCACGCGCTTCTCGCCTTTCTGCGGAGGCTCCACTGTGCGCGGGCCGCTGGGCAGCGGTCCGGAAGGCAGGATCGAGAAGTACTTGTCGGCCAGCCGCCGGCATTCCTTGGGATCCACGTCGCCGGCAATCGCAATGGTGATGTTCGCGGGAACGTAGTATTTTTTGTAGAACGCGATCGCTTCCGTCAGCCGGAAATTCTCGATATCGCTGGCCCAACCACCTGGCATGTTGCGATACGGATGCGCCTCGAAGGCGGTGGCAAGCAGTGCCTCAAACAACTGGCCTTGCGGACTGGACTCCACCCGCATGCGGCGCTCCTCCCGAACCACATCACGCTCCTTGTAGAATTCGCGAAATACCGGATCATAGAAGCGTTGCGACTCCAGCAGGAACCAGAGCTCCAGACGATTTCGCGGAAAATTGTAGAAGTAGTTGGTGGCGTCTTCACCGGTGCCCGCGTTCAATCCCACGCCGCCGTTCTCTTCGATCAACTCCGGATAGGCGTTCGGAATCACATAGCTGTCGGCTTTTTCCATGGCGGCTTTCAGCTGCTGCTGTAAGTCCGCCAATGTCTTCGGATCGGCTTTCAATCCTTTGTTGCGTTCAGCGTCGTACTGGTCGTAAATGTGCTCGACTTCGTCCATGGCCTTGCGCTCGAGCGGATAGTTCTTGGTGCCGATCGTTTCGGTTCCCTTGAACGCCATGTGCTCGAACATGTGCGCGATGCCGGTTTCGCCGCTCGGGTCGTCCACCGAGCCCGCGTTCACATAAGAGTGAAAGGACACCACCGGCGCTTCGTGCCGCTCGAAAACGATGAAGTGCAATCCACTGGGAAGCGTGAATTCAGTGATGCGTTTCTCGAAATCCTTCAAGGATTGCGCCGCCAGCAAGAGCGGGCACAGGAACAGTATCGTGGAACGGAAAGTGGGGGGTTTCATGCGGCTACTACTATTATTGTAACGGGAGGAGCTAGGATGGGGTTTCATCCCAGATGGACGCCAGGGCGCGCTGGAAATTTCCACCCAGAATCAACGCGATGTCATCGCTCGAGTACTTGCGGCGAAACAGGCCCTCGGTGAGATCGAAGATCTTTTTGCCGTAGTTCATTCCGTCCAGGTCGAATCTCTTGCGGGGATAAATGCGAGCGTCGCGGCCGTCCTGATCCACGTCGCTGCCGATGCCTACGTGCTCCACGCCCACTAATCCAGCCACGTGATCGATGTGATCCAGAACATTTTCGATGGTGGCGCCGCCGGAGGCCTGTACAAAACTACGGACCATGGTGATTCCGATCACGCCGCCTTTTGAAGCGAGCAAGCGCAGGGCCTCGTCCGTCTTGCAGCGGGCGCTGCCCGGCACGATTGCGCGGCAGTTGGAATGGGTGACCAGCACCGGTTTCTGCGAAACGCACAGCGCATCCAGCGTGGTGCGATCGCTGCAATGGGAAACATCCACGGCCATTCCCAGCGCGTTCATTCGGGCGATGATTCGCGCTCCGTATTCGGTGAGACCGGGATCGCGCGGATCGGTGGAGCCTCCGCCGATTTCATTGTCGTCATAGGTGAGCTGCGAAACCCGCTGGCCGAGACGGTAGAATTTATCGACATCGTCCACCGTGCGAAAGTGCCGGGAGTTTTGCTGGCCGATCATGATCCCGATCTTTCCGCTGGCCTTGGCCCGCTCAAAATCGGCTGCACAATCGACGCGCAAGAACTCGCTCGAGTGGGAGGCGATAAACTTATTCCAGCCGGCGATGTCGCGCATCGAGGTAGTGTACGGATTCCCCCCAGTGAAGCCGACCGCGGGATGAAATATTGTGATTCCCGAGGCTTTCAGCTTTTGAAGATCCTTCGGCGCAAAGCAGCCTGGTTCAGCCATCCAGGAACAAAGCTTGGGGTAATCGAGCGTCAGCAGTCCCAGCATGTCAATGACGGTGGAGCGCTGCACCAAGTCCAACGTCGAACTGGAGTACGCGACTTCGCTGTCGGCAAAAAGGCAGAAGCGCCCTCGTTGAATCAGCGGCGCGGCGATAGCAAGCGCAGCGCCCTTCAGCAAAGCACGGCGGGAAACCACAATATTACGGATAACGAAGTGTACCACGAGTGGCCCCGCCTTGTTATCCTTTGGGCGGTAATCCGATCGCATGGAACCCATTGCCGCCAGGAGCCTGGACCAAGCGCCCATCGCGCGCGAGGAGATCCTGCGCAAGCTGCGCGAAAGGATGGTGGGCTTTGCGGCATCCAGAATGCAGAAGGATGCCGCCGAAGACCTGGCGCAGGAAGTGCTGATCCTGCTGCACGAAAAGTACGGACACCTAGATCGGTTGGAAGACCTGCTCCCGCTCTCGCTCAAAATCGTCCGTTTCAAAATGCTGGCTTATCGGCGAAAAGCGCGGCGGCGCGGTGAGTACACGCAGCAATCGGTAGATGAAATTCAAACTCCGGATGGCCACGCCGATGCGCTTACGGCAATGGAGCAGCGGGAGACGCGCGAACGGCTGATGGCCGCCATCGCCGGGCTGGGCGAACGTTGCCGCAGGTTGCTGGCGCTGAAACTGGAAGGAAAGAGTTTTGCTGAAATTCAAATTGCTTTTGGCGTGAGCTCCATCAACACCATTTACACCTGGGATTTTCGCTGCCGCCAGAATTTGATAGAGAGCATGAACGCGCTGAGGAGAAGCAGTCGTGACCCAGAATGAAATCCGGAGACTGCTCGGGGGCTACGCTATCAATGCGCTCACCGAAGGCGAGCGAACGGCGCTGTTTGAAGCTGCGCTCGAAGATCAGGATTTATTCGACGCGCTGCAAAACGACGACGCGTTGCGCGAGCTGCTGGCCGATCCGGTAGCGCGCGAGCAAATTCGACAAGCGCTACAGCCAGCGGCTGCCGGACGACGAAGAAGTTTTTGGACGCTGCATCCTTGGCTGTTTGGCGGGCTGATCGGCGCGGCCAGCGTAACGGTCGCGCTCGTGATTGCGATTGGAACCGTGACGTGGCATCGCGAGACCGCACGCCTGGCCACAATGGCAGCGCCGCAGCCGGCGCCCGCGATCCCAGCTCCGGCGCGGAACCTTGCAGCGCGCGAACAAACACGGCCGGTTCAACTCACGCCAGGGGCGGCCGCCAGTGCCCCGCTCGCTGCCAACGTCCCGCTGTACGCGGGCCCGCTGGTGCGATACTCGGTGCTGCGCAGCGGACCTTCAGGCGCTGCGGTTCGCATTGAAGTTGTGAGCCAGGTGGCAGGCTCGTTGACGCTGTATCGAGCAGACGCCGCGGGCCAATGGCAGCGCGTGTTTCCGGTTGATGGCCCGGGGTTCTCGATAGCGGCCAACGCGTCTTATCAAATCCCCGGCGATCCCATTGCAATCCGCGGCAATCAAAAAAAACTACGCTTGGTGATCGAACCGGCCGCGAGGCCTGCAATCGCGGCTCAGCTTGCCGCGGGGGCATTGAATGAACCGCGTGCCCAGGCGGCGCCGAGAGCAGCGGCCGCGCCGCGTCCAACCGGACCTTTGGTGATCGAGATCCCCATTGGGCCGAATTAAGACGCCGTCTCCAATCGTTCCAAAAGAACGAAAATCCGGCCGGCCGCTTCCGCTTTTCGTCCGAAGCGAAGCTCGTTATACGCGCTGGTAAAATCTTCCACCAGCAAGGACAGCTCCGGTTCCTGCACCACGCGAGCGAACTCGCAGGGGGTTAGCCAAGCGGGTTTTTCAATCCCACGCCGCCGCAAGGCCTTCAGCATCCGTTGGTAGAGCAGCGTCGCGTCGGAGGCTTCGGCTGCGCCGCGCTGCACTTTCAACATACGCTGCCGTGCCGTCCACCAGCGCCATCCGTCGCCCCCAAAAAACCTGGCCAGCACCAAAAACGCGAGCACGCCTAGCGCAACAAATCCGAAGCGGCGCGCGAAAGCTTTCAGCGCGGTTGCCATTCGAGCTGCCCAGATTCGCGGACTTTGCATCCAATTCATTCCAATGTGCCGCCCGGATTCGCCGACTCTCGATGCGAGCTGTAGCTGGCGGTCCAGGTTGTAGTTGAGCACCCAGTCCTGCCAGAAGACGTCGACAGCGTCGGCGTAAAAGCCGAGCCGCGTCCAGGCCGAAAGCCGCTGCGCTTGCGGATCGGGCGGCGTGGGATCGAAGGTCACCCATCCGCGATTCGGGAGCCACGCCTCCACCCAGCTATGCGCGTCGGAAGTGCGGATCAACTGCGAGCCGCTGATCGGGTTGAAGACTCCGCTTTGGAACCCGGTCACCACGCGCGACGGAATCTGGAGCATCCGCAGCATCACCGCCATCGAAGAAGCGAAGTATTCGCAATGCCCCTTCCTGCGGTGAAACAGGAAGAATGCCAGCGGATCGGCGGGTTCAGATGGCGGAAGCTCCAGCGTGTATCCGTAGTGGCTCTTCAGATAGTTTTCCACCAACTGCGTTTGCCGGGCAGGCGACGTTTCGCCAACCACGATATTCTCCGCCAGCTCCCGGATGCGCGGATCGGTGGAGCGCGGCAGCTGCAGATAAGCGTTGCGCTGCTCGGCGGGCAGCGGATCGATGCGGGCGTCGCGACCGGCGGGAGGCATCTCCATCCGGCTGTAAACCTGATAGGCGACGGTACGGTAATCGTTGAACTGGGCGCTGTAATTGCCAAACGGCCGGCGAACCACCAACGAATCGATTCGTATGTATTGCGGGGTTCCAGCAAAAAACAAAGCGTCCTGGGCCAAATCGTTCAAGTAGACCGCGTAAGAAATGTAGCGTCCCTTGCCGTCATCCGGCGTGAGGGTCAACTGGCCGTTGCGATCCGGCTGCATGATCTGTCCGGGCACGGGACGATTGAACCAGGCGTGCCCATTAAACTCCGCCAGCGCAGCGCCGCGCCATTTGAGCGCCAGCGAACGGTCTTCCGGGTGATCCATCCGGACGTGCATCACCAGCACGTTCTCTTTCTTGACTTCGCCGATTTCGCCCAGCGTCACGAGATTGGAAAATCCGACGAGATGATAGCGATGCGATACAAAATGCTGGAAAGCGGCGCGCGCGGTGCGAGGCAGAAAGAAGAAAAGTCCGGCCGTGATCACCAGGATCGAAAACGAAACGCACAATACGACCGCGATCAGCCGCGCGGATACCCCGGCGCCCGTTTGCCTGCCGGCGAGCTGAGCGCGTTGCCGCGATTGACGAATCTCGCTACTGGCAAAGGTGGCCACGCCCAGCACCAGGAACAGCAGCAGGAAAACGAAAAAGTTGAAACTGGCCGAAACGATGCATGCGGCCAACAGTTCCAGGAACGCGATTACTTTGAGGAACAGGTAGTCGCGATTGGTGTGGCCGGTCAGGATCTTCACCACGGCCACGAAGAACACCAAATGAATGGCCGCCGGAATGAACGCGTGCGAAATGAAAAAATAATCGATCGGGTAGAAGCCGATATACGCTAGCGTGACCACGGTGACGACGGCGGGGGGCGGATCGAAATGCACGACGCCCGCTACCATCAGGGCGCGAACGATGAGCGCGGCCGAGGTGAGGAACAGAGTGGGCGCGTCTAAATAGCCCGAGCCTGCGACGGCCAGGAAGCCGCTGGCCAGCAGCCCCAGAAGCGCAAGCTCGAAAAATTGGTCCACTGGCGACAGTGCCGCGGCAGAGCCGGAGGCGGCAGAGCCGGAGGCGGCGGAACCGGAGGCGGAACTGCGGTCCATGATCTTATTCTACGTCGGGCCGGTTGTTATCATGAAGGCCAAGGAGCAGAATTGAACCCAGCAGCAACTTCGTCCGAACCGCATGTTATCGATCCCGCGAAGCGGCGACTAGCCATTTTCATCGTGCTGGCCTGCACACTGCTGGTGGCGTGGGCCCAGTATTTGATCAAGCTGGGCGCCAATCGCCTTTCGCACGCCGGACTCATGGCCACGTTGATTGGAATTTTCGCCATTCCACAATTGTTTGCCGGTTACTGCCTGTATGGCCTGTTTACCGTAATGTTCATATACGCGCTACGCAACGGCGAGCTATCGATCCTGTATCCGCTGATCGCGTTGAGCTATGTTTGGGTAACCATTACGGGCGTGATGGCCTTTCACGAGGGCATGAACCCGTTGAAGCTCGCCGGATTGGCGGTGATCGTGGCTGGCGTCGCGGTGCTCGGGTTGGGTGGCGGAGGTGGTGGAGAATGACCACTCCGATTTCGTCCATGGTTCTGGTGTTGATCGGATCGGTGATCGGATCCATCGGCGCGATATTTCTGAAGTCGGGCGCGCACGCCGTGAACCGGCGCTGGACCAGCATCGCGTTTAATTGGAGGCTGGCGGTGGGGATTGGAACCTACCTGGTTTCGTCGGTGCTCTTCGTCAAAGGAATGTCGAACGGCGAACTCTCGGTATTGTTTCCACTGGTGTCGCTCGGCTATGTTTGCACGCTGGCGTGGTCGCGTCTGTTCTTCCATGAGCCGATTACGAAGGTGAAGCTGGCTGGGGTGGGGCTGATTCTGATTGGGATCACGTGTCTTGGTTTAGGCGGAAGATAGAAAAGGGCGTTGGCACGAGTGCCAACGCGGCACGCAGGAGTGCGTGCGCCACGTCAACGCAGATAGACACAGATGCCTTCGGCGGCTTTGCGTCCCTCGGCGATGGCCCAGACAACCAGGGATTGGCCGCGACGTAGATCGCCAGCTGCGAAGACGCCGGGCACATTTGTCGAGTAGTTGGCGTCGGTAGCGACATTGCCGCGCCCGTCCAAAGCCACGCCCAGTTGCTCGATCAGGCCGCTCTTCACCGGGCCGCTAAATCCCATGGCGAGCAAGACCAGGCCGGCGTCCAAGGTGAATTCGGTGCCGGGGATGGGTTCGAACCTGGGCGCGGGGCCTACGCGAATTCCGTGCAGCTTGCTCACGCGCCCATTCTCGTCACCCGAAAATGACGTGGTGGCCAAGCTCCAATCGCGGACGCCGCCTTCTTCGTGCGAACTCTCCACGCGCAGTTGCAGCGGCCACAACGGCCAGGGAGTTTGCGCCGCGCGGCTGTCGGGGGGCATGGGCATAATTTCGAACTGATGAACCGAAGCGGCTTTCTGGCGATGCGAAGTTCCCAGGCAATCGGCGCCCGTGTCGCCTCCGCCGATGATGACGACGCTTTTTCCCGTGGCCACGATCTGTTCGGGAACGTCGTCGCCTTCGCAGACTCTATTTTGTTGCGGCAGAAATTCCATCGCGAAATGGACGCCGTTCAGTTCGCGCCCCGGCACCGCCAGATCGCGGGGCTGCTCGGCGCCGCCGGCGAGTAGAATGGCGTCGAAGTCCTTCTGCAGTGCGGCCGCGGTGATGTCTTTCCCGACATGCATGTTGGTTCGAAACTCAACGCCTTCGGCGACCATCTGTTCCAAACGGCGGTCGAGCACCCGCTTCTCCATCTTGAATTCGGGGATGCCATAACGCAGCAATCCGCCGATGCGATCGGCCTTTTCGAAAACCGTGACCGCGTGCCCGGCTCGATTCAATTGCTGCGCCGCAGCCAATCCCGCGGGGCCCGATCCTACCACCGCGACTCGTTTGCCGGTGCGCTGCGCGGGCGGCTCCGGCTGTATCCAGCCTTCGCGAAAGGCATGTTCAATGATGGTCTTTTCGATCACCTTGATGGTCACCGGCGGTTCGTTGATACCCAGCACGCAAGCGGCTTCGCAAGGCGCGGGACAGATGCGCCCGGTGAATTCCGGAAAGTTGTTGGTCGAGTGCAACACGCGGATGGCGGCGCGCCAGCGATCCTGGTACACCAGATCGTTCCAATCGGGAATGATGTTGTTCAGCGGGCAGCCGGTATGGCAAAACGGAACGCCGCAGTCCATGCAGCGCGCGCCCTGGGTGCGAACTTTGTCTTCGGAAAAATCCTGATAGACTTCGAACCAGTCGTTAATTCGCTCGGCAACCGGCCTGCGCTCCGGCGCTTCCCGGCTGTATTCGACAAAGCCGGTGACTTTACCCATGCGCCGCCTCATGATGCTTGAGGGCGGCGGCCGACACCACTTGTGCGGGATGCGCCGTTTCGGCTTTGGCCGGCTGATGTCTCGGGATTCCCAGCACACGTTTGTATTCGTGCGGGAACACCTTGACGAACTTCGACAGCATCTCGCCCCAATTCTCGAGAATCCATTTTCCGCGCGGGCTGGCGGTTGCCTCCACGTGCCTGGCGATGAGGTTTTGCAGCGCCTGCATGTCCGCCGGATCGTTGACGGGCTCCAAATCCACGCTGGCGCGATTGCAGAGGACGCCGGAAAACTCGCCAGTCTCATCCAAGACGAAGGCGATTCCGCCCGACATTCCTGCAGCGAAGTTGCGCCCGGCGCGGCCCAGCACCACCACCAAGCCCCTGGTCATGTACTCGCAGCCGTGATCGCCGACGGACTCCACCACCGCGGTCGCGCCTGAATTCCGCACAGCAAAGCGCTCGCCGGCCATCCCGTTGAAGAACGCCTCGCCCGAAGTCGAGCCGTACAAAACGACGTTGCCCACCAGCATGTTTTCCTCGGGCAGGAAGGTCGATGTTCGTGGCGGGTAGACGATCAGGCGGCCGCCCGACAGGCCTTTACCCACGTAGTCGTTCGCGTCGCCTTCGAGCGTCAAGGTGACGCCTTTGGCGAGGAAAGCACCGAAGCTCTGCCCGGCGGATCCCGCGAAATGGAACCGGATGGTGTCGTCCGGGAGGCCGGCCGATCCATAGCGCCGGGCGATTTCACCGCTCAGCATCGCCCCCACGGTGCGGTGCACATTGCGAATCGGCAGCTCGAGGTCCACTCGAGTTCCGTGTTCCAGCGCATCTTTGGCGTGCTCGATGAGCTGATAATCCAGCGCTTCCTCCAGACCGTGATCCTGCGCGATGGTGCAGCGCCGGCCCACGCGGCGCGGCACCTGCGGATTGTAGAGAATGGACGAAACATCCAGACCGCGCGCCTTCCAGTGATCCACTGCGGGGCGCATTTGGATGCGGTCCACGCGGCCGATCATCTCGTCCATCTTGCGGAAGCCGAGTTTCGACATCCACTGGCGGACTTCCTCGGCAATGTAGAAGAAAAAGTTGATGACGTTCTCGGGCGTGCCCTGGAACTTGGCGCGGAGCGCCGGATCCTGAGTTGCAATTCCGACCGGGCAGGTGTTCAGGTGACACTTACGCATCATGATGCAGCCCATCGACACGAGCGGCATGGTGGAAAATCCGAACTCTTCTGCACCTAGCAGCGCGGCAACGGTGACGTCGCGCCCGCTCTGCAGCTTTCCATCGGTCTGCACGCGCACGCGGCTGCGCAGATCGTTCAGCACCAGCACCTGCTGTGTTTCCGCAAGCCCTAGCTCCCAGGGAATGCCGGCGTGTTTCAGCGAAGTGAGCGGCGCGGCGCCCGTTCCGCCGTCATGCCCGCTGATCAACACCACGTCGGCATGCGCCTTGGCCACGCCCGCGGCCACCGTGCCCACGCCCACTTCGGCCACCAGCTTGACTGAGATCCGCGCGCGCGGATTGACGTTCTTCAAGTCGTAGATGAGCTGCGCCAGATCTTCGATCGAATAAATATCGTGATGCGGCGGCGGCGAAACCAAACCCACGCCCGCGATGGAGTGGCGCACGCGCGCGATCACTTCGTCCACTTTGTGGCCCGGCAATTGGCCGCCTTCACCGGGCTTAGCTCCCTGCGCGATCTTGATCTGCAGCTCGTCGGCGTTCACCAGATAATTGGTGGTGACGCCGAAGCGGGCCGAGGCCACCTGCTTGATGGCGCTGCGCCGCCAGTCGCCATTGGCATCGCGATCAAAGCGCGCCTCGTCTTCCCCGCCCTCGCCGGTATTGGATTTCCCGCCGATCCGGTTCATCGCGATGGCCAGGGTTTCATGCGCCTCTTTACTGATGGACCCAAACGACATGGCGCCGGTGGCAAACCGCTTGACGATTTCAGACGCCGGCTCGACCTCTTCGATGGGAACCGGATTGTCGTTCAGCTTGAACTCCATCAGGCCGCGCAGCGTGCACAGCTCGCGGCTACGGCTATCGACCAGCGCCGTGTATTCCTGGAATGTCTGGAAGCTCTCCTGCCGGACCGCATGCTGCAATTTGCTCACGGTTCCGGGATTCAGCAGATGATACTCGCCGCGCACCCGGTATTGATAACTGCCGCCCACATCCAGCTCAGTGTCGGCTTCCGAAATCGGCTGCTCCGCGTAGTCGTGCTTCATTTTGGCTTCGCGCGCCAGCACATCCAGGCCGATGCCTTCGATGCGCGAAGCGGTTCCGGTGAAATAGCGGTCCACCAAAGCCTTGCTCAGACCGATGGCTTCGAAAACCTGCGCGCCGCGATAACTTTGCAGCGTGGAAATACCCATCTTCGAGAAAACCTTGAGCAGTCCCTTGTTGATGGCTTTCTTGTAGTTCTTCAGCGCCGTTTCAAAGGTCATGCCAGCGGGCAGATTGCCCTTGGCGGCCTGATCTTCGAGGGTCTCGATGGCCAGATACGGATTCACGGCGCTGGCGCCATAGCCAATCAGCAACGCGAAATGCATCACTTCACGCGGCTCGCCGGATTCGATGATCAGCGCGGCTTGCGTGCGCGTGCCTTCGCGAACCAGATAATGATGCACCGCCGAGAGCGCCAGCAGGCTGGGGATGGGCGCGTATTCTTCATCCATGCCGCGGTCGGTGAGAATCAGCAGACTATAGCCGGAACGGACGGCCAGCGAAGCACGGCGGCACAAGCCATCGAGGGCGCGCTCGAGTTCCTTTTCACCGCCCGCGACGCGGAACAGCATGGGCAGCGTGTTGGCCAGCAGATCGCCGGTGGAAACACGGCGTAATTTCTCCAAGTCGCGATTGGTGAGTAGCGGCTGTTGCAGCTTCAGCGTGTGACAATGCAGGGGCGTCTCTTCCAGGATGTTCCGCTCATTCCCGATGTAGCTGGTGAGGGACATGACCAGTTCTTCGCGGATGGGATCGATGGCCGGATTGGTCACCTGCGCGAACAATTGCTTGAAGTAGTGGAACAAAGGCTGCGGCTTGTCGGACAGACAGGCTAGCGGCGTGTCGGTCCCCATGGAGCCGATCGGCTCTTCGCCTTTCTCCGCCATGGGCAGCATCAGCACGCGCAGATCTTCGTCGGTGTAGCCGAAGGCTCGCTGGCGCTTGACGATGTTATCGAGATCGGATTCGTGGACGCGCGGCGGTTCCGGCAGACTTTCCAACGTAATCTGATTCGCCTGCAACCACTCACCGTACGGCTGCCGGCTCCACAGACGCTGCTTAAGCTCGTCGTCGGGAACGATGCGGCCTTCGGTGGTGTCCACCAGCAACATGCGGCCAGGTTGCAGACGGCCCTTGAACTTTACTTCCTCCGGGCTCACCGGAAGCACGCCGGTCTCCGAGCCCAGGATCAGCAGTCCGTCGTGCGTAACCAGATAGCGGGCCGGGCGTAGTCCGTTGCGATCGAGCGTGGCGCCGATGGACCGGCCGTCGGTAAACGCAATCGCGGCCGGACCGTCCCAGGGCTCCATGAGCGACGCGTGATATTCGTAGAAGGCTTTCTTTTCGGGACGCATGGTTGTGTCGGCGTCCCAGGCTTCGGGAATCAGCATCGCCATCACGTGCGGCAGGCTGCGGCCGGCCAGCGTCAGCAACTCCACTGCGTTGTCGATGGAACCTGAATCGCTGCCGCCGGGTGCGATCACCGGCGATAGCTTTTTCAAATCCGCGCCGAACACGTCGGATACCAGCACTTTCTCGCGCGCGTGCATCCAGTTGATGTTGCCGCGAATGGTATTGATTTCGCCGTTGTGGCAAAGATAGCGATAGGGATGGGCTAGCTGCCAGGACGGGAAAGTGTTGGTGGAGAAGCGCTGGTGGACGAGGCACAGCGCGCTGACGGTATCCGGGTCGGTCAGTTCGGTGTAGAACTCGGCGATCTGGTGCGCGAGCAGCAGTCCTTTATAAACGATGGTGCGGGACGACAGCGAGGGAATATAGAAGAAGCCCTTGTCGGGAAGATCGGAGGCGGCGATTTCCGATTCAGCGCGCTTGCGGACAATGTAGAGCTTGCGCTCCAGTTCGTCTTCAGGCATTCCGGATACGCCGCCAATGAAGATTTGCTCGATGTAGGGCTGGGATGCGCGCGCAATGCGGCCGATGGCGTCCACCTCGACGGGGGTGTCGCGCCATCCGAGAACAGTGAGCCCCTCTTCGCGAGCGATCCGCTCCAGAATGCCCTCGCACAACAAACGGTGCGACGGCTCAACGGGCAGGAAAACCATGCCCGCGCCGTATTCCCCGGCGGACGGCAGCGCAAAGCCCAGCGCGGAGCATTCGCGCGCAAAGAACCGGTGGGGGATTTGGATCAGAATGCCGGCGCCATCGCCCGTTTCGGGATCGCAGCCGCAAGCGCCGCGATGCGCGAGGTTGACGAGAATTTGCAGACCCTTAGCGATGATGTCGTGCGATTTTTGGCCTTGGATGTTGACCACGAAGCCGATGCCACAGGCGTCGTGTTCGTTGCGGGGATCGTAGAGACCCTGCTCGACTGGGAGTCCGGCCATGACCGAGTATAGCAGTAGTCCTATCGCCTAGCAATATTAGTATTGTGAAAATTCGGTTGACGCAACATTAGACAATCTAATATAATCGGAGCCACATGGAGTTTGATCGCCTCAAGCTTTTCAGAGACATAGCTCAGTCCCGTAGTGTTAGCAAAGGCGCCACGATGAATGGCATCAGCCAATCGGCAGTGAGCCAGTATCTCCAGGATCTTGAGGCGCAAATGGGAATCACGCTGCTGGATCGCGGGACGCGTCCTTTGAGCGTTACCGAGGCCGGCAAGCTCTATCTCGATATGTGCCGCGACACGTTGAATCGGCGGAACGAATTTCAAGTAGCGCTCGATCTGCTGAAGGGGCACGTGGAAGGTACGGTTCGCGTGGCTTCGATTTATTCCGTCGGCCTATCGGAACTGTCGCGCCTGGAGAAAGAATTCCTTCGGCTGTATCCGCAGGCTCGCATCGAAGTGGAATACTTGCGCCCTGAAAAAGTTTACGAAGCGGTGGTTACGGACCGCGCCGATATCGGGTTGCTCAGCTATCCGGAGGCGAACAAGGAAGTCACGGTGCTGCCGTGGCGGCAGGAGCAAATGGCGATCGCGGCTTCGCCGTACCATCGGTTGGCCAAGGATTCCGAGATCGGGTTGAAGGATCTGAATGGCGTGGACTTTATCGGATTCGATGAAGATCTGCCGATCCGGAAAGATATCGACCGGTTCCTGCGCGAACATCATGTACACGTGAACGTGACGCTGCATTTCGATAATATCCAGATGATCAAGGAAGCCGTGGCGCACGGTTCGGGGGTCAGCATCATGCCCGCGCGCGTGATGGAAGAAGAGGTGGCGCAAGGCAGGCTGGTTCCCATTCGGATTGCGGGATTTGAACTGTTCCGTCCGGTGGGCATCGTGCATCGGAGGAAAAAACGGTTCCATCGCGCGGGACAGGCGTTGCTGGAATTGCTGCAAGGGTCGCCGGCGGCGTTTCGGCCGGTGTTGACGGAAGTCTGAGCAGCGGCGTTACGCGGCCGTCGTGAGCCAAGGGCGCAGTATCCGGTATTCGGGCGTGGACGTGGGGGATTTCCTGTGGACGCTCACCAAGCGCCGGCGCACCAGCCTGCGCATCCCGGCCTGCACTGCGCTCTTCGATAGACCGGTGGCGCTCGCGACCATTTGATGACTCAGACGCGCGCTCTTCGCGCGGCGCCCCACGGTCTGGCTCCAGAGGTGCAAGTACACCAGATACGCCGAGGGGGAACGATCGTGTCCCACCAGGTCGCGCATGAGCACATCGAGTATGTAATCGTCGATCCGAAGCACTATATTTATAAACGCTATAGCAGGAGAAAACGGATTGCAAACGCCGGAGTTGTCGCTTAGTCTGATTCCATGATCAAAGCGGTGAAGTTCGTCAGCATTCCGGTGAAAGATCAAGGCCAGGCACTGGATTTCTACACGAAGAAGCTCGGATTCCAGATCCTCACGGACCAGCCAATGGACGGAGGACAGCGCTGGCTGGAACTCAAAATTCCAGGCGCCGAAACTAGAGTGGTGCTATTTACGCCAGACGGACATGAGTCGCGCATCGGGACATTTTCGAACATCACGTTCATGAGCGACAACGTGGAAAAGACCTACGAGGAACTGTCCGCGCGCGGAGTCGATTTTGAGAGGCCACCAAAGAAGGAACCGTGGGGCACATCGGCGATATTCAAGGATGTAGACGGCAACATATTCCTGCTGTCGTCGAAATAGCGCGTTTCACCGCCGTGGGACCGACTCCCTTGCCGCAGCTGCCGAGCTACGGTCGCGGCTCGGTAAGCCATTAGGAGGTCTTCGAGGTGAGCGCTTTCGGGTAGACCATGACGCCCGATTCGGTATCGCGGAAAATCTTGTACAAGATCTGGTTGGTGGGCAACTGGCTTTCCAGATAGTCGACGCCTTCGGCCGCGATGATGAAGCTGCTGCGGTCGTCCTGGAGCACGTAACGCTTTGCGCGCAGGTACCACAGGGCAAACAACAGCCGTTCGCGCGGGAAGGCCATGATGTTTTCCATATCGAGCAGCGAGAGCGCCGCGTAATCGGGATTCGCGCGCCGCTTGCTGTAGAGCAGACACAGCACGCCGATGCGAATCTTGGCCTCGGAATCGATGCCGTCGGTGAACTCTTTCCCCAGAAAGATGGGCAGCGGGCCGGCGGGATTCACTTCAAACTGGCGATCGTATTCTTTGCGCTTCACCGGATCGCGCAGCAACTGATAGGCGTCGCTGAGCGTTCGAAATCGCTCCGCGTCGCCGGTTTGCTGGTTGTCGGGATGGTACCGCGAGGCGAGAATGCGGTAGACGCGTTCGATGGTCTCGATCTCGGCTCGAGGGTTGATTTGGAGCAGATCGTAATAATTGACCGGTGGTTTCAGACTCATCCGGTTATTGATCGGCAGGATCGAGCGGGAGTTGAATAGGGCTGTTAGCTTAGTTACTGGCGTTCACACGAGTGTGGCGCTAAAGCGGGGACGCGGCACGCAGGGGTGCGTGCGCCACAATTTAGCCGAGTTGCTGCAGAACCTGCTCCAGAGATTCCACGAAAAAGTACTCGCCCCACATCACCGATTCATCCACGCCCAGCTCCTTGGGCAGATGATAGACGCCGCCCTTCAGGATGCCTTCCCATTTCTTGTCCTTGCGCGCCAAATGCTGCTCGCACAGGGTCCGCAGGATGCGAATGGCGGTGGACCAATAATGATGGCCCTTCACCGGATCCTGCAACAGCCGGCAGAGGCGCAGCAGGCCGGAAGCGGCGATGGCGGCCGCCGAAGTGTCCAGCAGCCGGCGGCTCTCGGGAGGCGCATTGAAATCCCACGGCGGGACGCCGTCGCTGTTGGAGTGGGTGATGAAATAGTCGGCGCAAGCTTCCGCGGTTTCGAGGAAACGCGGATCGCGGCTGTACTCATAGGAGAGACTGAAACCATAGAGCGCCCAACTCAATCCGCGCGACCAGCAGGAGTCGCCGCGGTAGCCCTGTTGCGTGCTCTGCCGCAGAAACTCGCCGGTTTGGACATCGAAAATGCCTTCCTGCGCCGTGGAGCCGTCGCCACGCACCAACACGCGCCGGGTGGTAAGGCAATGACGCAACGCGACGTCGCGCAATCGGCGGTCACCGGTTTCACGCGCGGCATAAAAGATGATTCCAACATCCATCATGACGTCAACAAACACGGAATTTTCGCCGATGAACGAGCGCAGATATTGGCCGTTCTCCTTGAACCGCAGCGCCTCGGTCTTGCCGGCGGCGATGAGTGCGTCCTTGAGCTTGGGATCCTGCGTCATGCGATGCCAGCGATAGTAGCTGGACATGAAGATGAACCCAAGATCGTGAACGTCGCCATTATGCTGGCGCGGCGCGAGCGGCGTGGTATAGCGGATGGCCTGCTCCAGCCAGAATTTGTCCGGCGATGACGCCGCTACGTTTCGCTTGTGGAAGATCCACATCATGCCGGGAAGAAAACCGTCGCACCAACTGGTCCAGACCTGGCCTTCATGTTTCCAGCGGCCCTCCACCGTATACATCGGATAGAAGTCGGGATGATTTTCAATCAACTTGCGCACCTGCTGCTGCGCGAACTGGAACGCGTCTTCGAACAGTTGACGGTCCGTTTCAAGGACAAACTGAATCATGCTCTCTGGATTCTATCAGCCTCAAGATCTTCAATTCGGCGGCGGCGACTCCGTGCCGTCAAACTTGAGAACCGATTCGCCGACGAACTCCCGGCAGTTCTCGAAGGTCATCACGTTCCGTGTCTCGGCGCCGCGCACGTCCTTTGCTTCGGAGGTGGAATGTTCCGGCAGCAGAAAGTCGCGGCCCCCAATCGAGACGCTGCGGTAATCAGTGGTGGTGACGTCGGAGAGCAGCTTGAGCGACGGAGGCAGGTTGTCCGCCAAGACCACGAAACGCATCAAGTCGAGGCTGTCGCGCGCCACCCAAAAACGCCCGCTATAGCCAATGATCGCCTCGCCAAAAGGTGGAGATCGCAGGAGGAAACCGCTTCGGGCAACAGGTACCTCATAGTGAAAACGGAACGCCGGCGTCCCGTCCAGGCTGGTTTCGGCGGCAGGACCAAAGGTCGCTCGATTTTCCACGAAAACGCTTCTGACGAAGATCGCAAATTGGCCATTGCTGATGCTTCCTCCCACCAGTCTGTCGACTTCGGATTGGTCGATTCGGCCTGTTCCAGGAAATCCGAACAGTTCTTTGCCCCCGACATAGGCGACGTTCAGGCGGACCGTGTCCCAGTGGCGAGGGCGCCGTTCCCGGCGGGCTTTCAGGGACCGCTCAACGTTCTCGGTACAGGTGTAATCGGGCAGCCGCTTGAGGTTTTCTTGCGCCCGGGCCTTCACGTTGTCAAGGAGCGGCGGCGATTGCGCGCTTGACGCCATGGCGGCAACGCACATAATCCACCAGCGCATTTGGCACGATTATATCTCGCGACCATCGCGGCGATCTGCTACCATCGCAATGCATGGCCGCAACCAAGATCACGGTGAACAACAATGGATCGATTCGCATCGAAGGGGATTTCAGCATTCAGGACGCCGAAGGCAAAGAGTTCGGACTGGGCGGGCGCACGGTAATTTCACTATGCCGCTGCGGCCACTCCGCAAACAAGCCGTTCTGCGACGGGAGCCACAAGATGGCGGGATTCGAATCGGTCTGTGGGGCGCGGGACCTGCCGGTGAAGGTCTAGTGGCTAGTTGTTGGTGGCTGGTGGCTGGTGCCGATCACCCGCTCCCTGATGGAGGTCCGCAGACGATGGAGTTTCTTTCCCAGCAATTCAACTTGGGCCAGCGCAGTGCTAATCTCCGTGGCCGGGTATCCAAGCCTCGAAGTCAATTCGAGTTGGGTTTCCAGTTCGGCCAGGGAGCCTAGCGAAAACGAGAGAAAGTGAAGAAACTCTTTCGAAGATGAGCGGGCTTGGCCTTCCGCAATGTTCGATGGAATGGAAACCACTGCTCTCCGCATTTGAGCGGCAAGTCCGTAGATCTCATTTTTTGGAAACCCCGCGGTGCAGCGATAAATCGTCTCCACCAGGTCCAGTCCGAGACGCCACACTTCCAGGTCGCGGTAGCTCTTGACCACTGATCGGGTAGTGCTCGAACGCCTGTGTTTTTCTCAACCCACCAGCCACCAGTAACCAGCCACTAGCTATTCTTCCCCCAAAATACAAATATCCTTCAAGTTCCGATAGTCCTCTGCGAAATCCAGACCATAGCCGACCACGAATTCGTCCGGGATTTTGAAGCCCACGTAGGACACGTTCACGGGCCGCAGGCGGCGCTCGGGCTTATCCAACAAAGTCGCGATCGCAAGCGATTTGGGACGCCGCTGCTCCAGCACGTTGAGCAAGTACGTCAACGTCACGCCGCTATCCACGATGTCTTCCACGATCAGCACATGATGGTTCTCGATGGATACATCCAGATCCTTGGTGACGCGGACCTGGCCGGAGGATGTCTTGCCGCGTCCATAGCTTGAAATGCCCATGAACTCGATGCGCGACGGGGTGCGGATGGCGCGCGACAAATCCGCCAGGAACATGAATGCGCCTTTGAGAATGGAGATCAGATAGATGGGACCTTCGGGATAGTTGGCGCTGATTTCGTCGCCCATTTCCTGCACGCGCTTTTGAATTTGTTCGGCGGTGAGGAAAACGCGCGGGACTAAAGCCATTCGCTAGTCGGCGCTGCGGGCGCGCGAGGCCAGGCGGGTGCTGAGAGGAGCAAGGCGAGTGCTTCCGGGGCCGATATGGACGTGGGCCGCGGTGGCCTTGCCCGGAATGGCGTGCGCGAAAGCGTAGTAGGGGATTTTGTGAAGCTGCAGATATTGGCGCAGCCAGATGCCTTCCGGCTGGCTGGGAACGACGGCCACATCCACGCGTCCGCGATGATCGAAGCCGAGCGCGCGATGCACCTCCGTCTCGCCCTCGGCGCTGATGGGCAGCGGACGGTCGAACCGGCTGGCGAAGGCGAACTCCAGCGGGGCGAGCTCGCGCGATTCGTCGAACGCGCCGTCCCCTTCGTAATGCTCCATGCCCTGCGCGAAGAGATCGATATCGTCGATGGCCACACCCGGATTGGCGGCGGGGACGGGAGCGGCTTTTTGCGCCGCATACTGTGCCATCATGTGCGCGCGCAGGCGGGACAAATCGAGACTGGTCTGGCGGATGGTCAATTCTTCTTCGATCGGCAATACATAGGACTGCGCCGCCACGCCGGCGGCAACGATCTCGCGCGCGTGCGCCAGCCGGGCTTGCTGACGGTCCACGCGCCGTTGTGCGGCTGCGAGCATTTCCTTGGATATTTCCGTGCCCTGGCCTTTGGGCGGAAGGTCGCCAAACAAGGTGTGCTGAAGAATCGCCTCATCGCGGGCGTCCTCGAGATCGTCCTGGGCTTGTTGCGCGCGAACGCGGGGAAGGGCTCCGGCGCTAACCAAACCGGTGATCCTCTGAAGCTCAATCTCAGCCAGCGCGACGCCTTTGTTGCCGGCCGCGCTTACGTCGATGTTGGCCTGGGCCTCGGCCGTGCCGGGCGCGTCTTCAGCCGAATACGCGGGAAGGCCGACCATAAGAACCAGGGTGCCAGCGGACAATACGAGCGTCAGGATTTGCCGCATTGGAAATTCCAGTGTACCATACCAATAGGAGACAGTTTTCCCTATTCGACAGCAACGCACGACAGCAGTTCAACCCTCAGCCGTTCCATCTATCGCACCGCTGAACACCACTCCACCGTGGCTCACCGCAGTTCGAGCCGCTGAATCCAAAAAGGCCCTGGACATTCGGGTGCTCGATTTGCGCGAAGTCACCTCGTTCGCCGACTTCTTCGTGATATGCAGCGGAAGCAATCCCAAGCAAATCCAGGCCATCAGCGAAGAGATTGGACAGGAGTTGGAGAAGCGCGGGGAATATCCGGTGAGCGTCGAGGGATTCGCAAACGCGGAATGGATCCTAGCCGATTTCGGCGATTATCTGATTCACGTCTTCTCGCCAAAAGCGCGCGCGTTTTATGAGCTGGAGCGGCTGTGGCGGCACGCCAAGGTGGTGGAGATTCCTCCCGGCGCTTAGGACTCCTGCGCCTTCGCCTTTGTACAGCAACTGGATCCGTTCTTCGCAACCACCGGCTCCAGAATTCCGGTAATTTCCTCGAAGATGTAGCCCGGCGAGCGATCCCCGCGAATTTGGTGGTACTTGCGGTCCTGATAATACGCGAGCACGGGCCGCGTTAACTCATCGTAGGTGCGAATCCGTTCCGTGACCACATCCTCGCTGTCGTCTTTGCGCGTGACCAGCGGGGTGCCATCGTCATCGCAAATCCCGCGCCTCCTGGGCGGCTGATGGAGCAGGTTGTAAATTCGCTTGCAGACCGGGCACTGGCGGCGCGAAGTGAGCCGGCCCACCAACGCATCCATCGGAACATCCAGGTGCAACACGATCGGCGTCCGCAATTGCTGCCCGGCCAGCACCTCATCCAGGTACTCGGCTTGTTCGACAGTCCGCGGGTAGCCGTCCAGCAGAAAGCCGTGCGCGCAGTCGGGTAGTAACACACGCTGCGCCAGCATCCGGTTGACGAGGTCGTCACCCACCAATCCCCCACTCGACATGATGGACTTCGCGGCTTTCCCCAGCGCCGATTCAGCCTTGATTTCCTCGCGCAGCATGTCGCCCGTCGAGATGGCCGGAATGCCCAACCAGTGTGAGATCTTGCCCGCCTGCGTTCCTTTGCCGCTACCCGGTGGTCCAAAGAGTAGAAGGACCAAACCACCCTCCATTCCCGTTAATGCTACTGAAATATGCTGACACGTTCAGCTACAAAAGTCAGCCATCCCCACGAAAAGCCTATCACTATTTGGTCCCATGCGTACCACGCGCGACGCTCGCACGGTTCCAGTACCGCATCATGCGGGCTTTTTGCAAGCGAGGGTCAGGCCATCGCGTACCGCCAGCATGCTCAACCACACCCGGCCGTCCGCTTTTAACTGCTCGTTGAACGCCCGGATCGCACGCGTGTCTGGATCATCGAAGGATGCATCAATGACACGACCGTACCAGAGTACATTGTCCACGGCGATCAATCCACCTGGGCGGAGCAAGACCAGAGCGCGCTCGTAGTAGTTGGCATAATTGGTCTTGTCGGCATCGATGAAAACGAAGTCGAATCGGTTTCCTTCACCGCTTGCGATGAGGTCGTCGAGGGTGCCCAATGCCCGGCCGATGCGCAGATCGATTTTCCGGTCAACGCCCGCTTCCCGCCAATAGCGGCGCGCGATCGCCGTCCATTCTTCATTGATGTCGCAGGCGATGACGCGGCCGTCGTCGGGCAATGCCTGGGCGACCGCCAGCGCGCTGTAACCGGTGAAGACGCCGATCTCGATGGTCCGCCGAGCGCCGATCAGGTGCATCAGTAGAGCCATAAACTGGCCCTGCTCCGCGGAAATCTGGAGGTTCGAGTTGGGAAGCTGGGCGGTCTCCTCGCGAAGCCGCCGCAAAATATCGGGCTCGCGCAATGCGACGCGCCGCATGTATTCCCAGAGTTCGCCGCTGATCGTGAGGTCTTGCATCGACATGGCCGCTAGTGAAACTCCTGCAGGCCAAACATGGGCGAATGCCGTGTCTCCAGAACCTTGCCATCACCCAGATACATGTGGACGCCGCAAGGCAAGCACGGGTCGAAGCTGCGCACGGTCCGCATAATATCGATGCCCTTGAAATTCTCACGACCGTTTTCTTCAAAGAGCGGCGTGTTTTGAACGGCATCTTCGTATGGGCCGGGGGTTCCATTCGAGTCCCGCGGGCTGGCGTTCCAGGGCGTGGGTGGATACGGATGGTAGTTGGCGATCTTTCCTCCGCGAATCACGACGTGGTGGGAAAGCGCGCCGCGCACGGCCTCGTGAAATCCGCAACCGATGGCTTCCTCGGGAACCTTGAACTCCTGCCATGTCCGGGTTCGTCCGGCGTGAATCTCCTGCATGGCCTTTTCCACGAAGTGGAGCGCGCACGCGGCGGCGTACGCTTGAAAATAGGTGCGCGCCCGATTCCGCTCGAGGGTGTTGCTCCATTTTGGAATCTTCCATTCGAACTCGGCCTGAGGCATGGAAGCGGTTTTGGGCAGGTTGATCTTCACGCTCTGCCCAGTCGCTTTCACGTAGCCGATGTCCACGCGGCCAGCCAGCGCGGTGGCCCAAAATCGGGCCAGCGGCCCGCCTCCGGTATCCAGTGCCAGGAGGTTGCCGGTGCGGCGGTCGTGCCAGCGCGGCGACATCACCCAGGTGTACTTGCCCTGAAAGTCCCGTTTCTGCGGCCGCGGCGTCGTGGTCTGATTCCAAGGATGCCGCTGATCCACTGGATTGCCCAACGGATCGGCTTTGACGAAAGTCTCGCCGTTCTGCCAGTCGTCGTAAAAAGAGCTGCCGAGCAGTATCCGGATACCTAAATTAATGTCCACCAAATCGGTGGTTACCAATTTGCCGTCGACGACCACACCCGGGGTGACAAACATCTTACCGCCCCAATCCGCCATATTCGCGTAGGTGTAGTCACAGGCGCTGGGATCGTTGAAAGATCCCCAGCACCCGAGCAATACACGCCGCTGTCCCACTTGTTCATAACCAGGCAGCGCCTCATAGAAGAAATCGAATAAATCGTCATGTAATGGCACCATTCTCTTCATGAATTCGATGTATTTCATGAGACGCGTGAGATAATCGGTAAAAAGCTCGACTGAGGCCACTGTGCCCACTCCGCCGGGATACAGAGTGGACGGGTGCACGTGACGGCCTTCCATCAGGCAAAACATCTCGCGTGTCAGCCGGCTCATTCGCAGCGCCTCCAGATACAGGTCGCCCGCGAAAGGGTTCAACGCGCGCATAATGTCGGCGATGGTGCGATAGCCGTGCCACTCGGCTTGCGGCGCCGGCGTTCTTTCCGCCCGCTCCAGAACTCCAGGATTGGTGGCCCGTACCGTCTGCTCGCAGAAGTCCACGCCCACCAGGTTGTCCTGAAACAAGTTGTGATCGAACATGTACTCGGCGGCTTCGCCGAGGTTGATGATCCATTCGGCCAGATGCGGTGGACGAATACCAAACGCCATGTTTTGCGCATAGACGGCGCAGGTCGCGTGATTGTCGCCGCAGATTCCGCAGATGCGGCTGGTAATGGTGTGGGCGTCGCGCGGGTCCTTGCCCTTCATGAACACGCTGTAACCGCGAAAGATGGACGAGGTGCTGCGGCACTCGACCACCTGCCGGTTCGCGAAATCGATCTTGGTATAAATACCGAGACTGCCCACGATCCGGGTAATCGGGTCCCAGTTCATTTCGACCAGCTGGGTGGATTCACTCACGCTTCGGACGGCTGGCTTGTTCATCAAGAGGCACTCATAAGAAGATTCACTATACTATGGAGCAAGCGCTTAATGATTGAGGAGATGGAGGTACTCTGGCTGACGGCCGGGCTCGGTTGCGATGGCGACACGATCGCCATCACGGCTGCCACGCAACCTAGCATAGAAGATCTGGTCCTGGGGGTCTTTCCTTCGGTGCCCAAGGTCGTTCTAAGGAACCCTCTGCTCGCCACCGAAACCGGCGATGAGTTTCTGGAATATTTCCATCGCGCGGCTGATGGGCGGCTCAAAACGCCTTTCCTACTGGTGGTGGAAGGTTCGATTCCGAACGAGAAGATCAAGGCGGAAGGTTACTGGGCGGCCTTCGGCAGCAGCCCGGAAACGGGGCAGCCAATTCC
>Ga0302325_10004721_pt1 | contig 31340 bp, 29 predicted proteins | sample Palsa_T0_2_FD_201948 | JGI IMG/M metagenome (GOLD analysis project Ga0302325, IMG submission 201948) | Peat permafrost microbial communities from Stordalen Mire near Abisko, Sweden - Palsa_T0_2 | ecosystem: Environmental > Terrestrial > Soil > Palsa > Peat permafrost | place: Sweden: Abisko... | reverse complement strand
GGGAACATCCTCAACCAGGCGAACCCGGCCGTTGACAGCTGGTTTCACAACTACGCGCAGGCGAACTACAACTCCTACCCCGCGCTGATGATGGACGACTCCCCGGAAAGCCTCAGCGAGGACATCTGGGGAACCGGATACAGCACCAGCGATGAGATCACCAGCGACGCAGGCCTCGCCGCCGCGCACGAGCAGATGGCCGCCGCGATGACCCACACCAACGGCACGCCATTCACGCAGATCGATAACGCTCTCAACCCGAACCCTAGCCTGACGCCTCCGTTCTCGATGCTGAACAATCCTTCTAGCGTCACCGGTCTGGTCGCGGAGGACGCTCCAGAAGACAACGGAACGCTGACCCCCTTCTATGCCTCCCTGCTCGACGAGATGGCGTACGTCGACCACACCGCCAACGACTTCGTGGTGTTGCTTTCCTACGGTGCGGCGGGCTCGCTGCAGTCGCGTCGGGTCCAGGCAGCCACCACACTTCTGGGCTACGCCGCCGGGCATACCGTGAGCTGGGCTGACCTCGAGCGGAGCAATGGCGACCTGTCGGTGTGGCCAGAAGAGGGCATCGTGCCGACCGCTCCGGTGCAGACGATGGGCGAGCCGGGTGGGTCAGGCTGCTTCGCGGGCAAGGGCGTGACCTGCAGCATCGGCGGTCACAACAACCTGCAGGTGGCACCCGGGGTGTATCGGCGCGAGTTCGGCGCCTGCTACGACCGCGGCACGAAGTTTGGCGACTGCGCCACGGTCATCAACACGACGGGCTCGCCGGTCACGGTGCAGTCGTCATGGCTGACCCAGAGGTACGGCTCAGAGATCACGATGAACGGCGGTGACGTCCAGTCCGGCGGCACGCTCGATCTCTCGGGTGCTCCGTTCAACGCCGGCGTGACGACGATTCCGGCCGGCGACGCTGCACTACTGAGCTAGATCGACTAGGACTCGCGGGCGCCGGACACCGTCGCCTCGGCGTCGCTCGAATCGGGCGGAGCGGGCGACCTGAGTGGCCACAGCCGCGACGCACGCAGATCGCGCACCGGCCGCGCGGCCTTCAAGCGGAAGCGCCAGGCGGGATCCTCGTGGTAGATGGCAACCCTGGGATGGCGGTACGGGCCAAGCCGCTCGAGCCGACTCGATAGTGCCGCCCCGGCGCTGTATCCGAGCTGGCGAGCCGCATCCGCCACCCGGGCGTCGACATCGCCGTACGGATACGCGATGCTTCGGCACTCGACGCCGAGCTCGCGGGTGCATTCCTCGCGTGACCCGCCGAGCTCGCGCTCGAGGTCGGGGCCCGAGACCTGCGTGAGCCGTGGATGCGTGCGCGTATGCGAGCCAATCTCCCATCCCGCGCCGGCGAGCTCGCGAAGGTCCTCCCAGGTCATCGCCGTCAGCTCGCCCGCATCTGGTGTGTTCTGCCAGCGATCGAGGCCTGGCCAGGCGAGCGGTCCACCGTCCAGGAAGGCGGTCGGCGCAAAGATCGTCGCAGGGACCCCGAGACGCGCCAGCACGGGAGCGGCGTACAGCTTCACTGACGCGAACGCATCATCGAACGTGATCGCCAGCGTTCTGGCGGCAGGCGGTTCGAGTGCGGCAGCGGCGAAGGTCGTTGCGTGCCAACCTCGGTCGAGCAGGTGCCGGACCTGGTACTCGAAGCTGTCCGGCGTGAGCGACAGCTCTGACCGCCAGGTCGGGCTGAGCGCGTGGTAGCAGATGACGAGAACGTCGTTCATGGGTGAAAGGCCGGCGCGCGGACACCATCGCTCGCCTCCGCCGTCAGCTGCTCATAAAGGCTGGCGAACCGCAAAGCCACGGATTCGATCGTGAACTCGTCGATCCGCTCCGCTGCCGCAGAAGCGAGCCGGTACCGATACGCCGGGTCGGCAAGAAGTCTGACAAGCGCGTCGGCCAGTGCCGCCGGATCACGCGGGGGGACGAGCAGACCGGTGCTGCCGTTCTCGACGACCTCCGGTACACCGCCCACGTCGGTGGCTACCAGCGCGGTGCGGGCGGCCATGCATTCGAACACGAACAGGGGCATGCCTTCCCAGTCCGAGGACAGGGCACAGACATCCGAAGCGCGCAGGATCGAGTCGACATCATGGCGGCGTCCGAGGAAGTGGACGAGATCGCCGGTTCCGAGCTCGGCGACGCGGCCCTCGAGTTCGCCGAGGCACGGCCCGTCGCCGCAGATCACGAGGTGGACCCGGCCATGGTCATCGACCTCAAATTCTTGACCGACCCCGCTTCGCACCACTGTTGCGTGTGCCTCGATCAGCACCTCGAGCGCTTTCTCGGCTCGCAGGACCGCAGCTGTCGCGATCACCGGCACGTCATTCGGCAGCCCGAGCTCGGACCGGATATCGCCATCCTGCGTGACGGCGTGTGGGATGTACGCAGTTGGCAGCACAATAATTTTGTCGGCTGGAATCCGCTCGATCGTGAGCATCCTGTCGCGGTTCGCCTCCGAAACGGCGACGAAGCGGTCACACAGCCGGGCGATCAGGAGGCGATCGATCCAGATCCGGAGCGGATTGCCCGAATACGACCAGTTGTGCTCGTGGGCGATGACCACCGGCACACGGCACGCATGCGCAGAGATCGTGCCCCATACGTTCGAGCCGAATTTGTGCGTGTGCACGACGTCGAACCGCTGCCGTCTGAGCAGCGCAACGAGCCGCCGGAGGCGGTGGATGTCCCATTTCGCGCGCCGACCACAGCTCACGTGCATGATGCCTGCACTCCTGAGCGCGGCCACGGTCGCAGGCTCTCCGGTACGGGTCGAGCAGATCCAGACCTCGAAACGATCACGAGGCAGGTACATCGCGAGTCCGACCGCGAACCGCTCTGCCCCCCCGTCCTCGGAAACGCTGTCGATCAGGAAGAGGATGCGCAGGCGGCTCACGCCGCTGCCAGAGCCGGTCGCGCCCGTGGCCGCGCAATGTTCAGCATCGTGGGGCCTGCGTCAGTAGCGAGTGGAACGGGTCCCCGAGCGCTCGGAACCGGTGCTCCCTGAACGACCGGAACCTGTGCTCCCCGAACGACCGGGCCCGGTCCCTGCGGAACGCTCGGGTTCGGAGGCTGCTGAGCGCGCGGACTCGGTGGTCCTCGAGCGCTCAGAACCGCCCCGCTGGCCTCTGCCGCGCTCCTTCGGCCCGGGGCCGTCGTCGCCGGCGTAGTAGTAGGTCGCTCCGCGCGAGGGAGCCTCGCCGACGAGCACCACGCCGGTAACGGCCGCTCCCTGCTGGGAGAGGAGATCAACCAGGTCCTCGAGCTTGCCGAGCCGCGACCGCCCGAGTCGCGTCACGACCAGAACCTCGTCTGCGAATTGCGCCAGCGGCAGGGCGTCGACCACGGCCGTCAACGGCGGCGAGTCGATCACGACGAAGTCGGCCAGCTCCTTGGCGTCAGCGATCAGATCTCGCGCGACGGAGTACGACAGGCTCTCGGCGAGATCGTCACCGGCCCGAGCGGCTACCAGCACCTGGAGCGTGGCGTCGACCATCGTCACCGGCAGGAGCGCGTCCGCGAGCTCGACCTCGCCGGTAAGGACCTCGGCCGTGCCGAAATTCGGCTGTAGGCGGAGCGATCCGGCGATCGTCGGGCGCCGCAGGTCGGCTTCGATCAGGATCACGCGGACACCGCTCTGGGCGAGCGCGAACGCGAGATTGATCGCAGTCGTCGTCTTTCCCTCTGATGGCGAAGAGCCCGTGACCAGGAAGGATCGAGCGACCCCACCGGTGGCTCGCGAGGCGAGCGTCGTTCGGAGCCTGCGGTACCCCTCGTGCGAAACGAACGACAGCTCGGCCGGGAGCAGCGGGCGACGGTTCTTCTGCACGGGCTCTCGCGGGATCCGGGCCAGGACCGGCGCGCCCATCAGCGAACGGAGCTGCTCCTCGCGGCGCAGCCGCGGATCGAGCGCATTGAAGCCGAACGCGGCACCGACTCCGAGCAGAAGCCCGCCGAGCAAGCCGGCCAAGAGTGAGAGCTTCACCTTGGGGGTGTACGACGCCGACGGAAGCGCCGCGAGCTGCGCCACCCCGAGCGTCGGATCCTTCTCGGTCAGGTAGCCCTCCATCTCGATCAGCTCGTCCCCCAGCGTGCCGGGTCCGTTTCGTTCGCCAGGTGCGATCGCGGCGACGCTCGCCTTGAGTGGGGGGATGAGTACCGCCAGCGCGCGATGCATGACCGCCGTGCTGGTGGCGATCCGCTCCGTGACGAATGCGTTGGCGAGCTTCCGTGCCAGCTGGGGCGTGGACGCCTCGGCCTGCACCGCGACGAGCGTGGTCTGCCCGACCGGGGTGGCCTGAACGTTCGAAAGCACCGCGCCCGCGGAGGTGTTGCGCAGCCTCAGGTAACCGATTACCGCGTTCGCAACCTCGTTGGTGGTGACTAGGCTGGCCGCCGTCAGGATGTCGGTGGTCGGATCGCCGGATTGGTGCTGGACCGGCAGTTGGGACAGAACCGGATCGTCGGGCGCCGACGGCTGCGCCTCCATCAGCGCCTCCGCCTGATACTTGCGGGGAGCTACCGCCACGTACACCACCGAGGCCAGGACGGCGAGCACTGCGCACAGGCCGACGATCCAGAGATGCTCACGAAGGACGCGGTAGTAGCGGACGAACGTCTGTCCGTCGGCGTAATACCCCGGATCGCGCTGGCCGCGGGAGCTCGTTGATGCTGGCATCGAGCGTACTATGGCACGGTTCTGAGCCACACACCGCTAGAACCGCACGGCACCGGGACGTGGGAGCAAGGGCTGCGCATCGCGGCATCGCCACTCGACGCAGCCGCCTCTGATCCGCAGGTGGCCTGCTCGGTGCTGGTGCCTGTCCTGAACGAGGAACGGCACATCGCCGAGAGCGTGGCCGCAATGCGGCGCCAGCGTTTTCCCGGTCCGGTGGAGTTCCTGCTCGTCGACGGCGGGTCGACTGACCGCACCCGTGAGATCGTGGCCGAGCTGGCCGCCGGCGACGAGCGCATACGGTTACTGGACAATCCACGCAGCGTGACCCCGAGTGGGCTCAACGTTGCGCTCGCGCACGCGCGAGGACGCTGGGTTGCCCGCATGGACGCGCACTCGGAGTTCCCCGCCGACTATCTCCTGCGCGGCATCGAGCGCCTTCGGAGCGGCGATACGCGCTGGGTCAGCGGTCCTCAGATCGCCGTCGGGAGGGGGCCAGTCTCGAGTGCGGTTGCGCTCGCGCTGCAGACGCCGCTTGGACGCGGGGGCGGGCGGCGGTGGATCTCGGCCTCGCAGGTCTCGGGACCCGAGCGCGAGCTCGACTCGGGCGTGTTCTGCGGGATCTGGGAGCGCTCGACGCTGACCGAGTACGGCGGCTGGGACGAGCACTGGCCCCGAAACCAGGACTCCGAGCTGGCGGGACGATTCCTCGCCCGCGGCGAGCGCCTGATCTGCGTGCCGGCTATGGCTGCGCAGTACACCCCCCGCGACTCCTTACGCGGGCTGTGGCGGCAGTATCTCGAATACGGCGAGTACCGCACCAAGACGGCGCTGCGTCACCCCAGGACCCTGCGGCGCTCGCACCTGCTCGCGCCGGGGCTGGTGGCTGCCGTAGGCGCCCAGATCGCCACCCCACGACCGGTTCGGCGGGCGGCGGCCGCTGCGCTGACCGTGTATGCGGCGACGGTCGTCTCGGCCGGGGTGCGAACTGCCGTCGACGGGGCCCCCCCGGCCGAGGCGGCGCTCGTGCCGGTCGTTCTCTGCGTGATGCACCTGGGGCACGGGCTCGGCGGCTGGCGAGGCGCTCTGCGCTACGGGGCGCCGTTGGCGGCGCTGGCCGAGACCGCCGGCCTCCACGCGCTGGGTGCACGGCTCGCTCGTGATCCCGAGCCGGCATTTGCGCCGTCGCTGGCGGTCGCCTCCTCGGGTGTCGAGGCCTAGGCGCCGGCTGAGGTTGGCCCTGCCGGTCCGGGCGCGGACCTGGCCGGCCCGGGCAGGGATCCATCTTCGGCCGACGCTATAAGTTTGGTGCTTGATCAGGCTAGAATGTGAGCTGTCATCTAACAGCAACCTCGGCCGGGAGCGACATGAAGGTCGGACCGGTGATCCTGGAGGCGGGGGTGAGACCTTGGTTGCAGGCACGGGAGCGATTCAATCCGACGCGGTGCCAACCATCCGACGCCGTCTGAGTGGGACATCGGTGCCTCGCGCCCGGCCGACTCGATGACGCCTCCGCCGGTCCTCAAAGCAGTGAGCCCGTCGGCCGTCCCGGAGCCGACCGACATCCCGGCGCCAAGCTCGCCGCGCCTGCTCGAGCGCGTGCTGGACTTCGCCGATGTTTCCGAGTTCGGCGTCGTGATCGATCTGGCGCTGCTGTACCTCGCGTCGGTGGCCGCCCTGCTCGGCGCGGGGAGAGCGCACGTCGAGGTCCGTGACTGGTGGCTGACGATGCTCTTTCCGCTGATCGTGGTCTTCCTCTCCCGGTTCCGGCGCTGGCCCGTGCCTCGGCTGGAGGTTTCGGTCATCGACTCGGCGGCAGAGGTGCTCGGCGGAGTCTCAGCGGCCGCGATGCTGATGATCGCGGTCGACGAGATCGTCGGCGGCGGACACCCGGTCGCGCTCTCGGTTCGACTGTGGCTGTTCGCCCTTGTGTACCTTGGCGCCTGGCGCGCGGTGTTGATCTCCCTGCGCCGTCACGCGCGCCGGACCGGTGCGATCGCTCGCCCGACGCTGATCGTCGGTGCCGGCGTCGTCGGCGAGCACGTCGCCCAGCGCCTGCTCGGCAGACCCGAGTACGGCCTACGGCCCGTCGGCTTCCTCGACGTCGATTGGCGAGGCTCGAGCGAGGCCCTCAGCGGCAGCGCGCTGCCGACGCTCGGGACCACAGATGAGCTCGCACAGGTCGTGCACCGGACCGGAGCCCGGCACGTGATACTGGCGTTCTCGTCCCAGCCCGACCACGCGAACGTGGCGTTCGTGCGGGAATGCGAGCAGCTGGGACTCGACGTCTCGCTCGTGCCGCGACTGTTCGAGTCGATCAACGAACGCGTCGCGCTCGACCGGGTGGGTGGCATGCCGCTGCTCACGCTGCGGTCGATCAGCCCGAAGGGCTGGCAGTTCGCGACCAAGCACACACTCGATCGCGTCCTTGCGCTGATGGCGCTGATCGTGGGTGCCGCGCCACTCGCGGTGATTGCGCTCCTCGTCCGGGTCAGCTCACCAGGTCCGGTCCTGTTCCGCCAGCGCCGAGTCGGCCGGGACGGGAAAGCGTTCGAGATGTTCAAGTTCCGCACCATGGTCGGCCGGCCAGATGACGAGGAGGAGTTCTTCCTGCCCGACGGGGTGGCCCCGGGCGGCGTCGAGGCGGCCGACCGCCGCACGTCCGTGGGACGCTGGCTTCGGTCGACCTCGCTGGATGAGCTGCCCCAGCTGTTCAACGTGCTACGCGGCGAGATGAGCCTCGTCGGCCCCCGACCGGAGCGCCCCGAGTTCGTCGAGCGGTTCACGCGCGACGTCTACGGCTACGAGCAACGCCATCGTGTGAAGTCCGGCATCACCGGCTGGGCGCAGGTGAACGGCCTGCGCGGCCAGACGTCGATCGCAGACCGCGTTGAGTGGGACAACTACTACATCCGTAACTGGTCGCTCGGGTTCGATCTGCGCATCCTCGCGCTGACGGTTGTCGTCGTATTCCGTGGTCGCGGCATCGCGAGCGACTCGCCGCCTACGATCGACTAGTGCACCAGCGGCGCTGCTGATCACCTCGCGAGAAACGACGCCAGCCGCGTGCACTCAGCCTGGAGCGTGTGGTCTCGCGCGAACGAGGCGGCGTGCTCGACGAGCGTCGCTCGAAGCTCGGCATCACCGCGGAGTCGATCCAGAGCTCCCGCGGCCGCGTCGGCGTCAGCCGGCGCCACCAGTTGACCGCGACCCTGAACGACCTCGGGAACACCGCCGACGGCTGTTGCGACCACCGGTAGCCGCGCGGCGAACGCTTCCAGCAGCACCTGGGGAACGCCCTCGGTCAGCGAGACGTGCAAGAGGGCGTGACTGGTCCGGTACAGCTGCAGTAGGCCATCATCGATCGGAACGTGGCCGTGGAAGACCGCGCGGTCGCCGACCTTCAGGTCCCGCAGGCGCCGCTGCAGGGCGCTCGTCAGCGAGCCGTCTCCGCAGATGTGCAGGCGCCACCGGTGATCGCGCCTGAGTGCGCGCTCGAGGATGTCCGCGAGCAGTAGCGGGTTCTTCTCCGGGTCGAGGCGTCCCACACTGAGAATCCGCAGTTCGTCGCCGTCATAGTCGCGCTGGTCCTCCCGAGCCGCGAGGATGTCCTGCTCGCTCAGCAGTGACACATACGCGACATGCAGCTCGCCCGCCGCGTGGTACCGCCGGGCAAGGTCGGCGCCGACGACCACCACGGCGGATCTCCGGGCCAGCAGCCTGAACGCCATCTCCAGTGCCACTGCCGCGAAGCGCACCATCGGCTTGTCGCGGTGGCGGTGGCTGATCAGCTCCGGGAGGTTCTGCCTCACGCCCAATACGAGCCTGCGCCTTCGCACTTTGGCCAGCGCCGCGAACACGAATGCCTGAGGGGGATTCGGACCAAGGATCCAGGCGACGTCAACATCGTCGAGCAGGCGCCAGAACCGCTTGACTGCGGTTGGGATCGTTCGTATGACACTGCGGGTCTGCGCGCCGCTCTCGTAGTGGGGGAGCGGCACGTAATCGACCCCGGTCATGACATACGGGTAGCGCCCGGGCGACGGATCCAGCCGTCCAGTTACCACGAGGCGCTCGCAATGCGTGGCCAGCTCCCGCAGGAACACGCCGAACGGTAACTCCGCGAAGACCTTGCCGTCGTGCACGCGATATGAGTAATCGCAATAGACCGCTAGACGCATCGGGCGCGACAGTGTGACAGCAGCCTTGGCGAAGTACCCTGGCCGAGCCAGATGCGCGCGCGGATCCTCGTCACCGATGCCCAGGAACGCTCGATGTTGGCGGTCGTTCGATGCCTGCATGACGCCGGGCACGAAGTGACCGCGACCGCGAGTACCCGGCTGGCGCCCGGGCTGTGGTCGCGTGCGTGCGCAACGCGACGGATCCTGCCCGGCCCGAGCGTCTCCGTCGACGGCTTCGTCACGAGGATCCAGGCGCTCGCGCGAGCGGGACGCAGCGATCTGCTCCTTCCCGGAACCGACGCCGCGCTGTACGCCGTGTCTCTGCACCGGATCCGGCTCGCACCCTATGTGCGCCTGGGACTGCCTGACCACGAGGTCGTGGAAGCAGCGTTGGATAAGACTGCGCTGGCTCGGTACGCGGCGGCGGTCGGTTTCGCCGTGCCGGACAGCAGCGTCCGCGAAAGCGCCGAGGGCTGCATCGAGGCCGCACGGGCGTTCGGCTTCCCCGTTCTGGTGAAGCCGGTCAGAACCGTCGATCTGAGTCAGGACAAGCTTGTCCGCCACTCGAGCCGGCTGGCCCGCGACCAAGCAGCCGTGCGAGATCTACAGCGGCAGCTCGGCCGCTGCATCGTGCAGCGCCGGGAGAGCGGGAGCGTCCTTTCGTTCGCGGGCGTGGCCACAGAACAGGGACTACTCGCCGCGGTCGTCTCGAGGTATCGCAGAACGTGGCCTCCGGAGGGAGGGAACGCATGCTTCTCGGAGACGGTGACCGTGCCCGGCCCGGTCGCACAGCGGGTCGAGGCACTGGTGAGTGCGATCGGCTGGAGAGGGCTGTTCGAGCTCGAGCTGATCGAGCACGCAGACGGCAGCTTGGGAGTGATTGACTTCAATCCGCGCGCCTACGGCTCATTGAGCCTGGCCCGCGCCGCGGGGGTACCGCTTCCGTCGATCTGGTGCGGCTGGTTACTGGGTGAGCGATCCGCGGTACGCCACCCACCGCGCGTCGGAGCGCGTTACCGGTGGGAGGACGCCGATCTGAGGTACGCCGCATGGGAGCTGCGTCATGCCGGTATCAGGCGAGCAGCGGGTGTGATCGCACCGCGGGCCGGGGTCACGCACGCTTACTTCCGCCGATCCGATCCGGCGCCGCTCGCTGCGCGCTCCTTGCAGCTCGTGCGGGCGGCCGCCCGATCATCGGCAGACCCGACGTGATCCGGCGGGCGTAGGATGAAGGGACAAGTCGTCAGGAGGTCAGAGAATGTCGCGACTCATCCGGATGGACCAGACCGGCCATACGACCCTCGCGGAGTGGAGCGCCGAGGACCAGGACTCGGTGGCGGCGGCGGTCCAGGCGTTTCGCGCCGAGCTCGACCGGGGTTACTTCGCCGTCGTGTCTGAGGGCGAGGGCCACGCGGAGCAGGTTCGAGAGCTTCCGCTCCACGCGCCGCTGGTGATCCTGCGCCGGCCGATTGCGGGAGGTTAGGACGACCGCTCCGATCGCAGAACCCGCCGGTGCGGACACCGGTGTGCTTCCCGAGCTCGCGAGCGTCTACTGGCGTCCGCGTGCCAGCGAGCTGACGCTCAGGCGCAGCGGTCGGGTATGGACGCTGTGGACGCTCGCGCACACGGTTCCCTTTATCGGTGCGGCGGTACTGCTGATCGCACTGAACCCGGTGACGCTTCCCGTCGCACTCGCGGCCCTCGCCCAGGCGTGGCTGATCCCCGAGCTCTACGTCGCCCGTGGCGCGAACGTCGTCCGCCCGCGAGGCCCGGTCGCGCGGTCAGGTGCCGAGGTCGCCGCGCTCGGTCTGCTCGGCGATCTGATCGGCCACGAACCTCGCGCGCTGCACGCTCGGACCGGCCTCGTGCTCGAGCGTGGCAAGCTCGGCGCCTGGCTGGTCGCGGAAACGGGCGCGCTGCTCGTTCTGCCCGGCAGCCGCCGTGTGCACTGCTACTGCGTGAAGGCGACCGACCCGAAGCTGCCGTCGAGCGATCGGATCGCTCATCTGCTGCTGGCCCTGAGGGCCGATGAGTCCGGCTTCGCGACGGTTGCCAACCTCGCGTTCTCCGGGGCGCCGTGGCGCCTGCGCCGGCGGCTACCGAAGGGCGTACGACCCGCCCTCGACGCCGCGACGGATGCCGGACGGGCGATGGCCTGATCGAGTACGTACATGCGTTCGGGCGCCTGGCGGCGCACGACGCGGATTTATGTCTGTACGCGGGGCCAATGCGGATTGGCGCCCAGGCCGCCATCATCGTCGACATGATCCGTCCACTTACAGCGTCCCGAGTCCTGCTGGTAGCCGATCGGCGCGAGCTCCCGTCCGACCGGCAGGCGGCGCCGTTGCGTCGTTACCGGCTCGCGCGCGTGCGTCTCGACGGTCGCGAGTCTCTCGCTCGCCCAGCGTCCATCAGGCGAGCCTTCGACTGAGCGCCTGAGGCGCTCGGCGACGTCTCGACCGGCGTCGAAACAGGCAATCTCCCGAGTCCGCCCCACGGTAGCGCTACGCTACACGCATGGCTACGCTCGAACGCTCGAAATCCGATGTACCCGCCCGCCCGCCACTCATGCGGCGCGCGGCAGCGGGCCTGGTCCTCGTCGCAGTCGTCGGGATTGGGCTTTACCTGCTGATTCACGTGATCGAAACGATCTTCGTGTTCGCGCTGGTGATCGCCGTGATCCTTGCGGTTCTCTGGGCCCTGAAAACTATCGCTTGGTGAACGCCCGATGGAGGGCTGGCAGTTCGTCGTCATCCTGATCTGGTTCGGCGTGGCCGGCGGCGTCGTCGGCCGCCACAAGGGTGGCTCGTTCTTCCTCTGGTTCCTCGTCTCGTTCTGCATGCCGGTGATCGGGCTGCTGACGGCGATCTGCTCGCGCTCGGAGAACCATGAGCTACGCCGACAATGCCCCGAGTGCGGCAAGGTGGTCAAGCTGTACGACACGCTCTGTATGCGCTGCGGGACTGACCTGGATTTCCCCGATGTCGCGATCATGTCCGAAGCGGCGGTCAGGCGGACCCCGGTACCCGGCGGGCCCGCATAGCCGGTGGGCCGGCTCTGCGCGCGGTGCTAGACTGCGCCGCCCGCCGCTCGCGGAACGGCCGCGAGCGCCGCGCTCCTCGCGGTGTAGTCTCGTTTGCGCCTACACCGGCGGACCCACCCGCTGGGCGCGCACGATGGAACGGAAGGAGGCGAGCTCGATATGCGTGCAGTTGACGCTCTGATGGAATGTCTGAAAGCGGAGGGTGTCGACGTCGTATTCGGTCTACCCGGCGGCGCCAACCTTCCGACCTACGATGCGTTCTACGATGCCGGGATCCGGCACATCCTCGTCCGTCACGAGGCCGGTGGCGGACACGCTGCCGAGGGCTACGCCAAGGCCACCGGCAAAGTCGGCGTGTCGCTCGGTACGAGCGGCCCAGGCGCGACCAACCTGGTGACGCCGATCTGCGACGCGATGATGGACTCGGTCCCTGTGGTCTTCATCACCGGACAGGTCAGGACCGAGCTGCTCGGGACCGACGGGTTCCAGGAGGCAGACACGATCGGCATCACGATGCCGATCGTGAAGCACAGCTTCATGATCCAGCACCCGCTGGAGATCCCGCGCTCGATCCACGAGGCCTTCCACGTCGCGCGGACGGGCCGGCCCGGCCCGGTCGTCGTCGACATCCCGCAGGACCTGAGCCGCGCGGACATCCCCTACGAGCCCGTGACAGACGTCCACCTGCCGGGCTACCAGCCGACCACCGACGGCAACCAGAAGCAGATCCGGATCGCCGCCAAGGCGCTCGCCAACTCCCGGCGCCCGGTGATCTACGCGGGCGGCGGCGTCATCAACGCGAACGCGGCCGCCGACCTGACCGAACTGGTCCTGTCGGACCGGTTCCCTGTCACGTGCACGGTGATGGGCCTCGGCGGCTTCCCCGCGCCGCACGAGCACTGGCTCGGGATGCTCGGCATGCACGGCACCAGGACGGCCAACTACGCGATGGACGAGGCCGACCTGATCTGTGCGATCGGCGCCCGCTTCGATGACCGGATCACCGGCAAGCTGTCGGAGTTCGCGCCGCGTGCCAAGTTCATCCACATCGACGTCGATCCCGCCGAGATCTCCAAGAACGTGCCGGCGCACATCCCGATCGTCGGCGACGCCAAGAACATCCTGCCGCGGCTCACCGCCGAGTACCGCGCGCTGGCGCCAGATCCGGCTCGGCTGGACGAATGGTGGTCCCGGATCCACGCGTGGCGGGAACGTCACCCGCTCGGGTACCAGCCCTCCCAGGATGCCGAGATCAAGCCCCAGCAGATGATCCAGGCCCTGTACGAGGCCACAGGCGGCGACGCGATCGTGACCAGCGACGTCGGACAGCACCAGATGTGGACCGCTCAGTACTACCACTTCGCCAAGCCGCGCCGGTGGATCAACTCCGGCGGGCTCGGGACGATGGGCTTCGGCCTGCCGGCGGCGATGGGCGCCAAGGTTGGATGCCCGGATCAGACGGTGGTCTGCGTGGCCGGTGACGGATCGGTCCAGATGAACATGCAGGAGCTCGCAACGTGCTCCCAGGAGGGCATCGCGATCAAGGTGTTCATCATGAACAACGGCTACCTCGGAATGGTCCGCCAATGGCAGGAGCTGTTCTGGGACAAGCGCTACAGCCAGGTCGACATGGGCCAGTGGCCCGACTTCGTCAAGGTGGCAGAAGCGTACGGCGCGACCGGCATGCGCTTCGAGGACAAGAGCACCCTCGTCGAGGACATGAAGCAGGCGCTCGCGACCGAAGGGCCGGTGCTCGTCGACGTCCGCGTCACCCGCGAGGAGAACACCTACCCGATGATCCCGGCGGGCAAGGCTGCACGGGACATGGTGGGCTAATGGGTGAGCCAGGGACAAAAGAGGTCCTCTCGCTCGATGAGCTCGAGGCCACAGCCGGTCTGCGGACCGGACGCAAGCACATCCTCTCGATCCTGGTCGAGAACAAGCCCGGTGTCCTGACCAGGATCGCCGGCCTGTTCGCACGGCGGGGATTCAACATCGCCACGCTCGCGGTCGGACCGACCGACGACCCGTCGGTGTCGCGTGTAACGCTCACGCTCGACGGTGCCAAACACCCGATCGACCAGGTCACCAAGCAGTTGCACAAGCTCGTCAACGTCTTGAAGATCCGCGATCTCGAACCGGACGAGACGCTCGCCCGCGAACTCGCGCTGTTCAAGGTCAACGCCGACGGAGTCAGCCGCGCCGAGGTGATGCAGATCTGCGAGATCTTCCGAGCCAAGATCGTCGACGTGACGAAGCGCTCCGTAGTCGTCGAGGTGACCGGCACCTACGAGAAGGTAGAGGCATTCGAGCGCCTCGTCAGGCCGTTCGGTCTGATCGAGATGGCGCGCACTGGCGAGATCGCGATCTCCCGGGGACGAAGCGAAACGTAGAGCTGGGTTTGACTGGGTCGATCGAGCGATCTCCCGGGGACGAAGCGAAACGTAGAGCTGGGTTTGACTGGGTCGATCGAGCGATCTCCCGCGTCCCCCCGGCCAGTTTTGCGGCGGTCGTGGTCGTTGACCGTGCATGGGAGGGTGTCGCGTAAACACGCGGCGTTGTGAGGATGTGACAACGGCGGACGCGAGCAGCTCAGGAGAGCCACGCATCATTTCCTTCGGATAACGGAGGTGTTGATGCGTTCATCCCCGCAAACTGGGCGGATCCGGGCAGAACGCGCGGGGAGTCACAGTGAGCCGCACGCGCGAACCCCGTCGCGCAAAGCCGGGCGACGCCGTCGAGCGCTCGCAACCATCAACTCTTTACAAACCAACTGTGGTCGGCCACGCTTTTGCGACACCATCTTACTGTCGGCTTTGCAGCATGCCAACTTCTGGTGCGACCCGCCGCGCTTGCGGGCGAGGCACACGGCTCCGTCCGCGACCCCACCTTGACCCGCGGGGTCCCCGCCCGGACTCACCGGTCCCGGCGGTCCCAACGCGCCCGCCCCGCGATGCGGCGCGCCGCCACCGCCGCGCCAGCAGAACCTACCGGGCCGCCACCGCCGCGCCGGCGCTACCCGCCGCACCCCCGACCGCCCCCTCGTCGATCCGCGGCGCCAGTGATTTCAGTAGCTGCTCGATCTCGGCTCGGGTGGCGCGGACGTCGTCGAACTGCTTCTGGAGGCGCGCCTGTTCGGTCTTTCGCTTGCCGGCTTCGGCTGCCTGCAGCTGCTGGGCCGCCTTCAGTGAGGCGTTGATTTCCTGCTCCCGGTCGGCGAGGGCCTGGCCGATCGCGTCGCGCAGCTCGAGCTGGACGTCGATCATCTGCCGCTGGAAGCTGGTGTTGATCGTGACCTGAGCCTTCGAGATCTGGGCCTGCGACCACGGCTGGAAGGCGGCGACGAAGGCGTGCTGGTCCTTGGTCATGAACGCGGAGAACGCGAACATCGCGCCCATCCCGAGCCCGAGCGCGAGCCCGATCGGCGGTGCGATCAGCGAACCGGCCGCGGCGCCGGCGAGTGAGCCGAGCGAGCGTCCGCTGGAGAAGCTGGACAGGACGGAGAGCCGGTCGTTGCCGGTCATGCCGAAATCGCCCAGTGACGCATCCGCAAGCTCCGCCGCCAGCGCTTCCCCGGTGACCCGCTGGATCGACTCGTTCAGGTGTGCGACCTCGTCGAGGTCGGCGAGCATCTGATCCACAAGCTTGGTGAGACGGTCGGCAGCGGTCTCGTTGAGCCGCTGGGCGAGTGCGGTGAGATCGGCGACGAACTCTCCTGGCATCGAGTCGAAGTCGTGCTTCTTGACGTTCCGGATGCGCTCGTCGTAGCGGGTCTTGATCTCGACGGTGCCGCGAGTCGCGAGCTCGGAACGCTCGAGCGTGAGCTTGCGGATCTCGCTGTCGAGCAGCTGCGGCCACTTCGAGCGATCCTTCTGCAGCTGCTGCAGGCGCGCCTGTTCGGCCTCGAGCGCCGCGCGTGCGGCGCCGTCGCCGCCGACGGCGGCGAGTGTCTGGCGCGTGGTGAGCATGACGCCGCCGAGTGAGCCGTGTCCCGCCCGCAGCAGGTTGGCGTCGCGCAGCAGGAAGGACCGTTCCACCACATGGCGCTGAATCACCTCCTCGAGCTGGGTCAGGCCGGACTCCTTGCGGAGCTCCTCCGCATCCTCGGGGTCCTCGACCTGGAGCGCGCGCAGCGCGAGCAGGCTGCTGACCGGCACAACCGGGCAGTTGGCGAATCGCGGCGCCTGTTCGCGGATGATCGCAAGGTCGTCCTCCAGGATCGTGCGCCAGCCGCGGTGGAGGTCGATCTTGGTCAGGACGAGGATCACGGTGTCGACTCGGGCCGATGCGCGCCGGAGGAACGACAGCTCGGCCGACCGGAACTGCGCCCCCGCCTCGGTGACGAACAGGAGCGCATCGGCGGAGCGCAGCGACTGGATCGTGAGCGCGCCGTGACCCGAGTCCAGACCGCCGACACCGGGCGTATCGATCAGGTTCAGCGCGCGCAACAGGGGGCTGTCGGCTGCCAGCTGGACCGCGCGGACGTTTTGTTCGTTGCGTGGATTACCGGCGACCGTCGCCAGCGCCCTCGCGTCGTCGAACTCCGCCTCGGTCGCGTGCGCCTCCCCGTAGCGGAACACCTTCGCCCAGGGCTTGCTCGAGTACGTGAAGGTGATCGGTGCAGCTGTGACGACCTCGACGCCGACGGGCGACAGGTCCGGGCGTGACAGGAGGGCGTTGACGAGGCAGCTCTTACCTCGCTTGTCCTCGCCCGCCACGAACAGGGCCGGCTTGGCGTGAGCCGGCGCCTTGAACTGGCGCATGATCTCGGTCGAGTCGGCTTCGCGCCCGCCGGCATGGAGGAGCGCCGCGATCCGCTCGATCTCGGCCACCACACGTGGGTCCTTGGCGGGCACAGCGGTTCCGGCACCGGCCCCCACGCCTGCGGGTGGCGCCGTCCGCTCCGCGGCCTCCGTGCGACCTTCGAGTGCGCTCACTGGCCCTTCGCGGCCCTCGCATGCATGGCGGCGAGTGTAGTGGTCGCTGTCGTGTCGCGATAGCGTTGGGGCTGATGGCGTACCTACCCGTGCCGACTGGTCGGGCGGAGCTCGAGCGGCGTATCGTCGAGCGGGCGCAGACCGATCCTGAGTTTCGCGAGCGGCTGATCTCGGCACCGCGGACAGCCGTCTCTGAGCTGCTTGGCGTACAGCTGCCGGAGCGTCTGGAAGTCACGGTCGTCCAGGAGCGGCCGGACCGGCTGTGCATCGTCCTGCCGGTCGACCTGTCGGGAATGGGCGCGGACGCCGTCCACGCGATGCTGGGCCGGCCGCCGTGATCGGCCGGCCGCCGGGCCGCCGGTAGGAGCGGCGCCACGTACGACAACGCGGATCTGGCGGCGCTCGCGCAGCTGAGCCCGCTGGTACGGGGCTTCATGCCCTGGAATGCGGGCACGCTCAAGCCGAGCGCGATGTCGTTCGTGATCCAGCAGCTTCTGCTCTGCAATCTCCGCTCGGTGGTCGAGTGCGGGTCCGGGATCTCGACCGTCTTTCTCGCCAGCGCGCTCCGCTCGACCGGCGGACGGCTGATCAGCATCGAGCACGACGCCGGCTGGGTGGAGCAGACCAGGCGCCTGCTCGACTGGGAGGGCCTCGCCGAGCAGGTCGAGCTGATTCACGCGCCTCTGCAGGAGATGAGCGTGGGAGATATCACGGTGCAGTGGTATTCGAGAACCGCGATCGAGCACGTGATCGACTCGAACGTCGACCTCCTTCTGGTCGACGGCCCACCGGCGCAGGATCCGCGGCATCGACTCGACCGATACCCCGCGGCGGGGTTCTTCCGTCCGGCGCTCAGCGCCGATTCGCTCGTGGTGCTGGACGACGTTCTGCGTTCTGGCGAGGCCGAGATCCTCAGGCGCTGGGAAACCGAGCAGGACCTTCGCTTTCGGACGTTCGAGTCGCTGCGGCTCGCCGCTGGGCGCCTGGGCCGGGTTGGCCTGCTCTACTGAACCTCAGAGTGCTCACTCAGGAAGACTCTCCCGATCACGAGACGCGTGTCGCTCTGATCCGTTCGATCAGCCACTGTCCCGCCGCGTACGCGTGTTGGTGCGGTTCGATCCCGCGGTCGCTAGGCGCATGCCGCGACGATCTTGTCGATCAGCCAGGTTCCACCCGAATTGACCAGGTCGATCTCGATCTTCCCTGTCTTGTTGGCCGTATCCGGCGCGCCGGTCAGGGTAAAGGTCGTCTGGACATCTGAGGTGTTGCCGCTGATCGGGATCGAGTTCGGGTCGGCGTTGATGTCGAACTCGAAGTTTGAACCGCCGTCGTTCTGCCAGGAGGTGTAAGCGGCGGCGACGCTTTCTATGCCGCTGACCGTGCCGCATCCCGGTGATGTGAGGCCGCACTGCACGACGTTTGAAGTGAATATCTTGGACGGATCGGTGGCTGGCCCCTCCGCCCAATCTTGATAGTTGATCAGCTGGTCAAAGACCTGAGTCTGCGCCCCGGAGCTCGAGGCGGGGGTGGCCGGGCTGGACGTGGCGCAGCCCGCCGCGGAGCTCCCGCCGCCCGCCGACCCACCCGTGGACGCCGACCCACCTGTGGACGCCGACCCACCCGTGGACGCCGACCCACCCGTGGACGCCGACCCGCCCGCCGACCCAGCCGCGTTGGCACCGGCGGCCGGGGTGCCCGGCGTCGCGCTCTTGCCGCCGCTCGCGATGACCACGACCGCGACGACGATCGCCACTATCAGGACCGCCGTCGCGACCGCGGCCCCGATCACGCCTGCTCGCGGCCGCCGAGGCGCCGGCTGGCTGGCCGGCGGGCCGACCGGATCTGACCAGGGATCATCGTCGAACCGGGACACTTCGCCCTTCGATTTGATCGATCCCCTCAGGCGCTCCGTGGCTCACGCCGCCCGATTTTCGGCGGGCGAGGCCGCCCGTAAGTGTGTGCATCGCACCCGTAAAGTACCGTCGGCGCACACCTGCGGCAACCGGGCCACCTGGGCTGTCCTCGGCTCCGGGGCCGTGCTCGTTCTGCGAGATCGACAGCGCCGTCGGTTGCGCCGGCAATACGCTCGGGAGGAACGACGGCACGGTCGGGGGCCCCGCTGCCCGACCGGCCGCCGCTGCTCCCCGCCCCCTGATGGGCGTGCCTGGCGCCGATGCGTTGAACGGCTCCGCTACTTGATCGCGTGGCCCGACGCAGACACAACGTAGAAGTCGTTGTCGCCCTCGCCGTTGGCCTGACCCGGTGCGGAATCAGAGTCGAACTCGTACAGCGGGTGCCCGGCGTAGGTGACCTGGTGGCTGTGGCCGGACTTGATCTCGCCGAGCTTCGAGCCGGAAACGCCACCGCCCGCGGTCGGCTTGCCGCTCACGAGCAGCGGCGGCCACACCTGGGCGCACCCGCCGGTGCAATTGCTGTGGTTCTTGGTGTCCTGTGTGAACAGGTAAAGCGTGCGCCCGGTGCTTCCGGCGGCTAGCACCCTTGCCCAGGCTGGTCTTGTGCAAGGTCACGGTTGGCGCCTTCGCGGAGCTTGCGAGTGGACCCGCGGCGCTGTCGGCGATCGACGCGCCGACGCCGACACCGAGCAGACCGGCGGGGACGGCGGCGGCCACGGCGGCGGCAGCAGCGATTGAATGCTTGAGATGCATGTCCGATCTCCTTTGAACGAGCGTGGGATGGTCTTTCGAGACGTGAAGACGCGCTGTAGGCACGAATCCTTCCCGACCGGGTGCGCGGGGACCGCCGCGCAGTCCTCTCCGCCGGCGCTCCGGCGTTCGTCGATCGATGCCCGCTCGTAGCGCGGGGATCCTGCTCTACCGGCGTTCGACAGCCGGGGTAGAGGTCCTGCTCGTGCATCCCGGGGGTCCGCTGTGGGCGCGGCGTGATGCCGGTGCGTGGTCGATTCCGAAAGGGGAGTACGGCGACGATGAGGATCCCGCCACGGCGGCGCGGCGCGAATTCGCCGAGGAGCTCGGCACGCCGCCGCCGTCGGACCTCCCCGTCGACCTCGGCGAGGCGCGCCAGCGCGGGGGCAAGCTCGTTCGCGCCTGGGCGGCGCCGGGGGACCTCGACGCCGGCCAGATCCGAAGTAACACGTTCACGCTCGAGTGGCCGCCGCGCTCGGGCCGCATGAGCGAGTTCCCCGAGGTCGACCGCGCGCAGTGGTTCACGCTGCGGCAGGCGCGCGATCGGATCAACCAGGGTCAGGCGGTGCTGCTCGATCGCCTCGAGGCCGCGCTCGGCTGACTCCAGCCACGCCCCGGCGCGAGCTCAGTGCAGGCCCGCCGGCGCCGCCGGCAGCTAGCCAACCTCGGCGAACAGCGCCGCCATCTTCGCGCGCGTGTCGGCCTCGGGCATCGGCGTGTAAAGGATCAGCCGCTGATCGGGGGTCTCCTGCGGACCGAACACGGCGTGCTCGAACACAAGTGTTCCCGCGACCGGGTGGCGAAGCTCCTTGCGGCCGGCGCCGCCGCGAGCGACCTCGTGGCGCTTCCAGCAGGTGCAGAACTCGGGGCTCGACCTGCGGAGGGCTTGAACCAGCTCCTCGAAGGTCGAGTCGCCGATGTGGCGGGCGGTGTCGGCCCGGAACTTGGCCACGCAGAGGCGCGCGTTCTTCTCCCAGTCCGGAAACATCTCGCGGCGGGCCGGATCCATGAATGTCAGCCAGATGTGATTACGTGCCGCCCGCGGAACGCTGCCGAGGTCACCGAACAACACGGTGGTGGCGCGGTTCCACGCGAGGTAGTCCCAGCGGCGGCCGAGGACGAACGCCGGGTTGGGCCCCAGGTTCTCGATCAGCCGGCGCAGCGAGGGCGACACCCGCTCGGCCGGGGCGGTGCAGGCGGGCGCGTCCTCACCGCGCCCGAGCAGAATCAGGTGCACGCGCTCGGCGGGGCTGAGGCGCATCGCGCGTGAGATCGACTCGAGCACCTCGAGCGACGCCTTCACATCGCGTCCCTGCTCGAGCCACGTGTACCACGTGGAGCCCACGCCCGCGAGCTGCGCCACCTCTTCGCGCCGGAGTCCAGGCGTCCGGCGGCGGCCACCAGCGGGAAGGCCGACATCGCCGGGCTGGATGCTCGCGCGCCGTTTGCGCAGGAAGTCGGCCAGCTCGGCGCGGCGCCGGTCGCCGGTCGCCGGCTTGCCGTTGCCGTTCGCGCCGTTTCCGTTCGACCCGATCGCGGGCAGCCTGGCCTCCGGCAAGGTGCTCGTGGGTGTTAGTGCTAATACCAGGATAAACCCCTCTCTTGTACCACCATCAGCATGATCGCACACTACCACCGTGAACGTAATTACGCACCCCACATTCTCAGCTCGTAAGCGCCCAGCCGCCAGCGCGAAGGCCCTGCTCCTGGTCGTCTGCCTTGCGCAGTTCATGGTCATCCTCGACGTCTCGATCGTCAACGTCGCGCTACCGTCGATGCGCGGCAGCCTTCACTTCTCGCAGACCGGCCTGCAGTGGGTGGTCAACGCTTATACGCTCACATTCGCGGGCTTTCTGATGCTCGGCGGCCGGGCCGCCGACCTGCTCGGCCGGCGCCGCGTCTTCCTTGCAGGCACCGCGCTGTTCGCGCTCACCTCGCTGGCGTGCGCGGTCGCGTCGTCGCGAGGGCTGCTGATCGGGGCGCGCGCGTTGCAGGGGATCGGCGGTGCGGTGATCTCTCCCGCGAGCCTGTCGATCATCACGAGCTCGATTCCCGAGGGAGCCGAGCGCAATCGCGGGCTCGGTGTGTGGGCCGCGATGGGCGGCCTTGGTGCCGCCTCCGGCGCACTTCTCGGCGGCCTGCTCACGCAGCTGTTCGGCTGGCCGGCGATCTTCCTGATCAACGTGCCGCTCGGCGCCCTCGTTGTCATGCTCGGCGCAAGGGTCCTGGTCGAAGGGCGTCGTGAGGACATCGACCGTCACTTCGACGTCGCCGGGGCGCTGCTTGTGACGCTCGGACTCGTCGGTGTCACGTTTGGCATCGTCCGCACCGAGGCGTTCGGCTGGGGTTCAGCCCAGGCGATCGGTCCGGTCGCCGCCGGTGCGGTACTGCTCGCCCTGTTCGTGCTCGTCGAGGCACGGTTCGCGCGGGTGCCGCTGGTGCCGATCTCGATCTTCCGGCTGCGGGCACTGCGAGCAGCGAACATGATCGTGGTGCTGATGTACGCGGCGCTGTTCTCGATGTGGTTCTTCCTCACGCTCTACATGCAGCAGGTTCTGCACTACGACGCGCTCGGGGCAGGGATCGCATTCGTGCCCCTGACGCTCGGCGTCGTGACCGGCTCGACACTGGCTCCGAGGTTGATCGCGCGCTCGAGCGTCCGGGTCGTCCTGACGGGCGGAATGCTGTCCGCGAGCACCGGTCTCGTGCTGCTGACAGGTGTGCGGCCGGGCGGTGCGTACCTGCTCGAGGTGCTGCCCGGCGGGATGTTCTGCACGGTCGGCATGGGGCTCTCGCTCGTGGCGGCGACGATCGCAGCGGTGCAGGGAGTCCCGCGGGCGCAGAGCGGACTCGCGTCCGGCCTGCTCAACACGTCGCGGCTGATCGGCGGCGCGCTCGGCCTCGCCGTCCTCGGCACGATCGCGGACTCCTACAGCGGACAGCAGGTACGCGCCGCGGTGCCCGCGCTCAGCGCCCTGACCGACGGCTACCAGCTGGCGTTCGCAATCGGAGCGACGTTCTGCCTCGCCGGCGCCGTCGCGGCGGTGGTGCTGCTGCGGCCGCGGCGCCATGAGGTGGACTTGGCGAACGAACCGGCGGCCGATCCGGCGCAGGAAGAGGCCGAGCCGGCTGAGCTGCTCGTGGCCTAGGATGGCCGGCCAAGCGGGCGAGGGGCGGTCCAGCCAGCTGTAGGGTGTAGCGCGATGAGAGGGTTGACGGGGATCATCGTCGCGATGCTCGGTGCCTTCGGGGCGCTGGCTCCGGCCGCCGGGGCAGTACCGAACGGCGCCGGGATCGCGTACGTGACCGGCGGTGGGTCTGGCCTGCCGTCGGTCTGGGTCGCGGACAGCAGTGGCGGTGGCCCGCGGCGGCTGGGCAGCGGCGACATCCCGCTCCTGTCGCCGAACGGCCTGACTGTCGCGGCGGGCGATGTCGGCTCGAGCCACCACGCGCTGACTCTGTACCCGGCAGCCGGGGGACCGGCGACCAGCTATTTCAGCTCGGCGACGAGCGCGACTCCCGTCGCCTGGTCACCAGACTCGCGCTACCTGGCGGTTGAGCTGATGGGCGACAACGCCCCGAGCACCGCCGGTTACGGGCTCGCGATCATCGACACCGCGACCGGAACCGAGCGGGAGATCGTGAAAGGGGTGACCTACGGCGCGAGCTTCGAGCCAGGCAGCTCGGACGAGCTTGTGTACGCACGCGCGTCCTCGCTCAGCGCCACCGCGGCGTCGAACATCTTCACGATCTCGGCCACGGGCACCGGGAACACGCAGGTCACGACCGACGGACGCGACGCCGACCCGGTATGGGGCGCGCGCGGGATCGCCTACGTCCATGAGCGCCTGCGCAAGGACAACTACCCGCTCGGCCAGATCTGGCTGATGCAGCCGGACGGAACCGGCCGCAGGCAGATCACGCACATTGCCGTAGGACTCCTCGCGGAGGGTCTGGTCCCGCTCGCGTTCTCGGCCGACGGCACCCGCCTGGCGGCCGAGTACGAGGGGGAGGACACGGCAATCGGCTACAGCGTCTCGATCCTCACCGGGCACGCAACCCAGCTCAAGGTCGGCAACAAGGCCGTCAGCGCGTGGGGAATCTCGGCCGGCGGACGCTCGGTGCTGATCTCGGTCGGCGGATTCGAGGCTCCGCCGAGCCGGGCGAAGATCGAGCAGATCCCGTTCTCCGGAGGTCACCCGACGCAGCTGATCGCGCACGGCAACGACCCGAGCTGGAACCTGTAGGGCGCTCCATCTAGCGCGTTAGCCAGCGTGAGCCGGCGAGCTCGCGCGCCGTCGCCTCGGCCACGACGAGCGCATGGAGCACCGTCGTGTAGTCGAGGTTCTCTGGCGTGTCGGTCATCTGGTGGTAGTTGGACAGCGCCTTGTAGCGGTCGAACGATGCGAGCGTAGCGGTCGGGTAACCGGCGCGGCTGGGGATCACCGCGTCGGTTGAATTGCGTGCGCGCATGCCCCGGCGCAGCGGTGCGTCGGCGCGGTCGGCGGCGCGCGCCACAAGGTCGCGGAAGCTGCGGTCGTGGTAGTCCTCCATCACCACGGGTCCCTCGCCCTCGAGCATCACGAGCTCGGGTGAGCCGACGGTCTCGAGGCTGAGGAACCACGTGCGCTCGCGGTCGAGCGCGGAGAAATGACGCGCGGCGAAGCCGTAGATCCCGCCCTGGAGAACCTCCTCCGCACCGCAGGAGACGAGCAATACCCGGATCCCCTCGATCGGCTCGGCCAGCAGGCGCTCGGCGAGCGCAACCTGCACGGACACGGCGCTGAGGTTGTCGTTCGCGCCCGGCACGATCGGGCTGCGGGCGATGTCGGCGAACACGGCGGTCTCGATCAGGCATGCGGCCAACCCCGCACACAGCAGCCCGCGTCTGCCGCGCGCCGCTCCGAGCGCCACCGCCGCAGGTGAGCCGAGCGCCGGCCACCACAGCGGGACCGACGTGTCGATCCGCTCGAGGATGCCGGGGAAGCGCTCGCCGAGCCACACCTGCGCGCGCTCGTCGAAGATTCGCCCGGTCGGTGCGGCGTCGTGGTGTGCGAGCACGACCAGGGTCCGGTCCGCGTTCTGGTCGCCGCAGCGCCCGACGACATTCCAAGTCGTCTTCGGCCGCGTGGTCGCCCGCCGTGCGATCCGCGGGCCGTTGGAGATGTCGTCGGCCATCCCGGCGGCGACCGCAGCTGCCGCTGCCGCAGCAGGCTTGCGCAGCCGCCGGGCGAATCCGGCCACACCGGCGAGTGCGCCCGCAGCGGCAAGGCCTGCGATCAGGCGCGCATAGCCGTCGCGGAACTGCTCCTCCTCGACCGTGGCCGCACAGCCGGCATCTGACAGACGCGCCGCGATCCAGCGAGCGGCCTGTTCCTCGCCGGGCGAACCCGCGCGCCGCTCCAGTGGCGCCAATGCCTCGACGACCTCGTGCAGCGTCTCGGTGGAGTCCGCGGTCATGGCCGCCAGTCTAGGTACGCACACGATAAGAAGTCACCGGGCATGCCGGCTGACGGTCGAGGCTCGAAATCTCCCGCAACCACAGGGTTTCCGTCGCGCGACGGCCGAAACGATCACGCGCCAACGATCGCATAAGCATTACCTAGGAAAATGCTCCAAAGCGCCTGCGGACTCAGCTATTCTGGCGCGGCGCGTACGCGCTCTCGGGCGAGGTCGCACACCTGCCCGGAAACGAACCAAGGAGCGGTCTGTGATGTGGGACGACGCGTCGGAACTGGAGCGAGAGCTCGCCCGCATTCTGCGCGACAGCATGAACATCGACTATCCGCCTGACATGCCGATGGATCTGAACACCACCATTGACGATGAGGCCGCCAAGCGGCGGTGGTGGAACTTGTGGAGAGCTCGCGGTCCGACGGCAGCAGGTCGTGCCGACCCGGAGCAATAAGGCAGACAAGCAGCGCCGGGGCTCGCTCCCCTTGACGGTGACGGCGCGTTATTCCTCGCCGTCGTAGTCCTCGAGCAGCTCAATCCTGCCCGTCACACCGAGACCGGTGAAGGCGATCTTTCCGGAGCTAGACCCATGAAGAGATTTTTAGGAGACGCCTTGCGTCTTATCTTCGATCGTGCTTAGATACGCACTGTCCCTTACATCACGATCAGGAAGGACACTCAAATGTTGCTCGTCATCCGTCACCGTTATCCGCGCATCGCGAACATCCTCGGTTTCCTCACGGGCGTCATCACGCTGGCGATCGGCATCGCCTGTGGCGCCGGCGCGACCGTCCTGATCCTCGGCGGCGGCAGCTCGATCGCGCTCAGCGCCATCCGGTACGCAGGTAAGCGTCACCCGCGACTCGTCGCGGGCCGCGGCACCACCGCCGCGCGATGAGCCACGACGCGGCTTCGTCTTGCCGGGCTGTGGCCGAGCACTCGGTCGCGGCGCCCGGCGGGACGATCTACTACCGCACGCAGGGTTCTGGCCCGCCGCTGGTGCTGATCGGCGGCGGGCCGAGCAACGCCGACACACTCGCAGCGCTCGCCGGCCACCTCGCTACCGCCCGCACGGTCGTCACTTATGACCGGCGCGGCTACTCCCGCAGACGGCTCGACGATCCCTCGCAGCCGGCAAGCATCGCCGTCCACGCCGACGATGTCCGCCACGTCCTCGACGACCTTGGCGCCGGACCAGCATCGGTCTTTGCGACGAGTGCCGGTGGGCTGATCGGTCTCGAGCTCACCGCCTCCCATCCCGACACCATCACGCTGGTGATGGTCCACGAGCCGCCACTCGGCCAGCTCGTGCCGGCCGACGACCAGGCATCGTTCGACGTCGAACTCGATCGCGACGATGCCGGTCGCGCGCTCGACCAGATCGCCGAAAGCATCGGCGTCGCCCGCGGACGTTCGCTCACCGGCTCAGCCGACCGGCCCGAGGTCCGCGGCGGCGACATCGAGCTCTTCGTCCACCGCGACGTCCCCGCGATCGCCGACTACCACCTCGACCTCGACCGCATCACCCCGCTCGCAGACCGGATCGTCGTCACCGCCAGTCAGGAAGGACGCGAGTTCTATCCCCACCGCTGCGCCGAGGCGCTCGCCGCAGCGCTCGGCACCGGACTGATCGAGCTCCCCGGGAACCACGCCGCAATGATCACCCACCCGGCCGAGTTCGCCGCGCGCCTAGCACCACTCCTGCCCTGACCTGCTTGCGGGAAAGCCCCCGGTCGTTGGGCCCTGGGCCCGGTCGGGTAGTAGACCTTCGTCGCCAAGACGTAGTCCCGCGACGGGCGGTATTCATACCGTCACGCGGTTTCGGGGGTGGTCCGGGCCTTCGGGGCGTCGTCGTTCGTGTGCGGGTGGTGGAGAGCCACGCCCGCAATGATCAGGGTGATTCCTGCGATCTCAAGCGGGGTCGGGATCTGGGTCAGGACGATGATCCCGATGATGGTGGCGATCGCGGGTAGGAGCGCGACCATGGTGGCGTAGGTCGCCCGTGGTAGGCGAGCCATCGCGAGCTGGTCGGTGACGTAGGGGATCACCGATGAGGAGATGCCGACGCCGACGCCGGCGACCAGCGCGGTCGGTGAGGTGAACGCGCGCAGCGCCTCCCAGCCGCCGATTGGGGTGACGACCACAGCGGCGATCAGCATCGCGCCCGCGAGGGCGTCGATGCCGCTGAGCTCGGGCCGCTTGGCGACTCGGTCGGCGAGCACGATGTAGACGGCGAACAGCAGCGCGTTGGCGAACGCGAACGCGAATCCGATCGTGGCGCCGCCGAGCTTCACATGCGTGAGCAGATAGACGCCGACGATCGCGACGGCCAGCGAGATGATGTTGCGTGCGGTTCGGGCGCCGAGCGCCGCGAGTGCAATGACGGGCAGAAACTCGATTGCCGAGACGGTCGCGAGCGGGAGGCGGCTGATCGCGGTGTAGAAGCAGGCGTTCATGACCGCGAGCGTCACGCCCCAGCCCAACAGCAGCTTCCGTGCGTCGCGGTCGATGCCGCGCAGTTGACGCCACGGCCGCCGCCACAGCGCGAAGATCGCCGCTGCCGAGGCGATTCTCAGCCATGCGACTCCTAGCACCTCCACGCGTGCGAACAGCAGCACCGCGAACGACGGACCGAGGTAATGGAAGCTCGCGCTGACCAGGAAATAGGCGTGCGGTGGTGTGGTCTCGATCCGTTGCCCGAAGCGGGTGAGGCCCGCTTTCCGCGACGCGCAGCGTGTGCTCTCGCTCATGGAGCCACATGTTGATCGGCTCACCGACCGCAGTACATAGTAATCAAACGGTATATTTGGTGATATGCCTGAGAATCAAAGGCGAAATGGCCGGAATGCCGAGGGCGGCGTTCTGGATGAGATCAACCTCCGGCTTCTGGCGGAGCTTCAGGCCGATGCTCGGGTCAGCCTTGCCGAGCTGGGGCGACGCGTCGGACTGTCCTCGCCGGCGGTGGCCGAGCGCGTCGCGCGGCTGGAGCAGGAGCAAGTCATCGTCGGCTACCACGCCCAGCTCAACCCTCGCGCGCTGGGGTTTCAGCTCAGCGCGGTGATCCGCTCCAGACCCGCGCCCCGACAACTGCAAAAGGTCGCCGAGCTCGCCAAGCGAACCCCCGAGGTCGTCGACTGCCGCCGGATCACCGGCGAGGACTGCTTCATCATGACCGCCCATGTCCGCTCAGTCGAGCACCTCGAGGAGGTCATCGACCGCTTCGCCGCCTACGGTCACACGACCACGTCGATCATCCAGTCAGCGCCTGTGCCCGCTCGCGGGATCGATCTCGAGCCCCAGCACAACGACTAACCGGTTCGTGCGCAGCTCGGGTGCGGGACGGCCATCCATCCGAGCGACAGGCCCGCGTCTACGTCAAGCTCTCGCGCTTGTTGTCTCCTTGGGAGCGGAACGCCAACGAGGAGCCGTAGACAGCGTCTCGCACCTGCATGGGGTGCGAAACTGCAGGAGGCAGCCCGTGGTCGTGCCGGTCGCCTGTGCCTAGATGATCGACGAAGGGTGTCTGTGACTTCTGCTGTGTCAGGTCCCCCGACCGGTTTGGTCGCGTTGCTGTTCACCGATATCGAGGGCTCAACGCGGCTGGCGAGTGCTCTCGGGCCGGCGTGGGCTCGGGTGCATGCCGATCATCATGCGATCGTGGATGATGTGATTCGGTCGTCTGGGGGTTGGATCGATGGGGTCGCGGGTGATGGGTTCTTCGCCACGTTCGTGGACCCTGTGGCGGCGGCGCGGGCCGCGGTCGCGGTGCAGCGGAGGCTGAGGGCGCATTCGTGGCCGGAGGCTGTCGGCGAGTTGCGCGTGCGGATGGGGCTGCATGTCGGGACTGTCCAGCGCGACACGTCGGGCTATGTCGGTCTGGAGATTCACCGCGCGGCGAGGGTCGCTGCGGCTGCGCATGGTGGGCAGGTGCTGATGACCGGGGTTGCGGCCGATCTCGCGGGTGATGTTGTGGTGACGCAGGCGTTGGGGGCGCATCGCCTCAAGGACTTCCCTTCTCCGGTCGCGTTGTTCTGTGCCGAGATCGACGGACGGGGGGCAGCTGACTTTCCGCCGCCGCGCACGCTCGAGCTTCGCTCGACCAACCTGCCGGTGACGCAGGCGGCGTTGGTCGGGCGTGACAGTGACCGTGCTCTTTTGCGGGCGGCGTTGATCGATGATGAGGTGCGGCTGGTGACGGTGCTGGGGCGCGGCGGGGTCGGTAAGACGAGTCTCGCGCTGGCCGTTGCCAACGACCTCCTGGACGACTTCACGGGCGGGGTGTGGTGGATCGCGCTGTCGGGCGAGCGCGACGCCGAAGGGCTGCTCACGGCGGTCGTGCGTGGATGTGGAGCGTCGCAGGGCGGCTCGCTGGCCGAGTCGCTGGAGCTGCACTTCGCGCAGCGTCCCGGGACTCTCCTGGTGCTTGACAACCTCGAGCAGATCCCGCAGGCCGGCCGTACCGTTGAGGCCCTTCAACTGCGGTCGCCCGGTCTGCGCGTGCTCGCGACCTCGCAGCGGCCATTGGGGTGCCGTCCGGAGCGGCGGTTCGCGCTCGATTGTCTCGATCACCGCGACGGGGTCGCGCTGCTGGTCGCGTCCGCGGAGCGGCTGGGCATCCCCGCGCCTGAGGACGAGGGGGCGATGGGAGAGCTGGTCGGGCTCCTCGACGGACTTCCGCTCGCGATCGAGCTGGCCGCAGCCCGGCTGCGGTTGTTCGGGGTTCGGGACTTGATCGATCGGTTGCGTTCCTCAAGCGATGTGCTGCGGGATCGCTCGGGTGAGCGGCCCGACCGGCAGCAGTCGCTGCGGGCGGCGCTTGACTGGTCGCTCGCGTTGCTCGATCCCGACGCGCGAACGTTGTTCGACCGGCTTGGAGTGTTCGCCGGTCCGGTCGAGCTGGGTGAGATCGAGGCGGTACTCACCGACGATCAGATCGATCTGCTCGACGCTCTCGACGTGCTGCTCGATGTCGCGCTCGTGCGCCGGCTTGAGGCCGGTGACGGGCGCGTCCGGTTCGGGCTCCCCGAGGCGCTGCGCCGGCAGGCGGCAGCCCGGCTCGACGCGGCAGGGGGCGAGCGCTGGCGCCAAGCACACGCCGTACGTCAACGTGATCTCCTCTGGCCACTGCGTTACTCGGAGCTGGCCGATCTCGAGTTGGTCGAGAAAGCGCTGCAGGCCACCGGCGAGGCGCTTGCCGCCCAGGAATGGGCGTGGGAGCACGACCTCCCGGTCGCACGGCAGATCACCCTCGGCCGGATGTCGCTGGCGGGGCGAGGCGGCGCGTTTCGTGAGTGCCGCGATCTTCTCGATCAGGTCCTCGCCGATCCGGGCGAGGACCCGGGGGTCGCCGACTTCGCGCGCGCTGTAGGCACTTTCTTGTATGGCAAGGGCAGTGACACGGAGGACAGAGTCCGTCAAGTGAGGAGCATCGCGCAGTCAACGACCGATCCGTATACCCGGCTGCTGTGCGAGGTCAACACCGCGATCGCCCTGACGCGCGTTGACCTGGATGCTGCGTTCCCTCACATCGACCGTGCCGAGCGCCTGGCCGCCGAGATCGATCCGCTCTTCCAAGCGGGGGTGCTCTCGCTCCAAGCGGACACGCTCGTGATGGCCGGGCGACACGACGAGGCTCGACTCGTGCTCACGGAGTGCGAACGACTCGCCGCTGGACGCGTCTCGTCGATGCTTCAAAATCTCGCCGGCACACGTGGCGATCTCGCCCTCCTTGAGGAAGACCCCTCAAGCGCAATCCATTGGTACACGCGCTCCCTGACCGCCGCCGACCTGCCCGCCGGGGAGACAGTGCGGATTCAAATGGACACTCCGGCGCTCGCGCGAGCGCTCGCCCGCCTCGGCCGCCATCACGCCGCGCTGGAAATCGCCGGGATCGCCCAGGCACAGGCCGCCGTCCGCGCGGAGCACGACTACATCATGGAACTCGACTGGGTCCGCGAACTGGCCGACGTGATCGATGACGCACGCGCGCACGTTGGCGCCGAGGAGGCAGACGCGATCATCGACCGCGGCCGGCTGGTTCCCCCCGAGCGATGGGCCAAACGAGCCTGCGCCCTGGCGTTCGCCCACGCCGACGCTGAGAGCTGAATCTCCGGTGTCGGCCCGAACCGCCGACTTCTTGTCAGGCAGGAAGTCGGGTCGCGACCTGGAACCCGAACGTCAGTGGCCCGCGCCGCAGCGCTTATCTGCACGCTGGCGGTGGGCGCGCTCGTCGCCCTCCAGCCGCCGTCGAACGCCGCCCTGGCCGACCATGTCGGAGACCTCGGCGCGGCGCTCGTCAGCCTGGTCATCTCCGCCGCCATCATCGGCGTCGCGCTGGTCGTGTTCGGGCACCCGGGCCGCCTGGGAGCAATCACC
>Ga0302325_10004716_pt1 | contig 31358 bp, 28 predicted proteins | sample Palsa_T0_2_FD_201948 | JGI IMG/M metagenome (GOLD analysis project Ga0302325, IMG submission 201948) | Peat permafrost microbial communities from Stordalen Mire near Abisko, Sweden - Palsa_T0_2 | ecosystem: Environmental > Terrestrial > Soil > Palsa > Peat permafrost | place: Sweden: Abisko... | reverse complement strand
TCGCGCGCGATGCTGCGCGCCAACGCTTCCATCACCTCGGCGATGCGCTCTTCGACGGCGGCCATCTCCTGGGGATCGGGACGGACGCCCGAAGCGCCGTTGGCCAGCAGCACCAGCGTATCGTTGGTGGAGGTGTCGCCATCTACCGACAGGCGGTTGTAGCTGCGCTCGACCCCGCGGCGTAGCATGCGGCGTAGCGTAGCCACCGGGATCTCGGCATCGGTGAGCACGAAACCGAGCGTGGTAGCCATATGCGGCTGAATCATCCCGGAGCCTTTGGTCATGCCGGCGATGCGCACGCTACCGCGGCGCAGCTTGACCTGGCCGAACGCTTCTTTGGCCGCCAGATCGGTGGTCATGATGGCTCGTGCGACGCGGCCGAAGCCGTCTTCCGCGAGGCCGGCTACCAGGCGCGGCAATGCCCCGACGATAAGCTTAGCGTCCAGCTCGACGCCGATTACTCCGGTCGACGCCGCCAGCACCTGCGCAAGGGGCAGTTTCAACGAGCGCGCCGTGGCACGGCAGCAGGCCAGGGCCACCGCGTCACCCGTGCGAGTCGCGCAATTGGCGTTGCCGGCGTTCACCAGGATCGCTCCGGCCGCGCCACGGGATGCCGCCAGATGGCGGCGGCAAAGCTTCACGGGAGCGGCCTGTACGCGGTTTTGGGTAAACACCGCGGCGGCGGCGGCCGGCAGTCCGGAAACGATCAGACCCAGGTCGTCTTTTTCCGCTTTGCGTATGCCCGCGTAGGTGGCGGCGTAGCGATAACCGAGAGGCAGGTCCACTTCACGATTCTCCCAAAATGTCGTCGCCGGTGATGTGCTGGCCGTTGGCGAACTCCTCGGCAGTGATTCTTTTGCGGCCTTCGAGCTGCACTTCAATCGGTTCCAGAGCCCCGTTGCCGCACTCGATCGCCAGCGGACGTCCGGTCAACAGGCCCGGCCGGGCCGCTCGTCCAGGCGTCACGCGGGATTTCCATATGTGAAGCTGGTGTCCGCGAAAGCGCGTGTATGCGCCTGGCCACGGCTGAAATCCGCGCACACGATTGTGAATGGCTTGCGCCGGTTGGCGCCAGTCGATCAGTCCGTCTTCCTTCTTGAGTAACGGGGCGTAAGTGGCCTGCGCGGGATTCTGCCTGTGCGGCACGAGGGTCTCGATCTGTTCCAATGTCTCGATCAGCAGCGCCGCCCCCAGGGTGGCGAGCCGTCCGCTCAATTCGAGGGCGGTTTCGTCCGGTCCGATCTCCGTCTCCGCTTTTAGCAGCATATCGCCAGTGTCCAGACCCGCGTCGATACGCATGGTAGTCACGCCCGTAAGCGTCGCGCCGTTGGCGATGGCCCATTGTACAGGGGCTGCGCCGCGATATTCGGGCAACAACGATGCGTGCACGTTGATGATTCCATGCCGTGGAATGTCGATCACCGCCTGCGGCAGGATCTGGCCGTAGCCGACCACCACAATGGCGTCCGGGCGAAGCGCGGCCAATGCCTCTACAGCTTCCGGCCGCCGAATGCGCTCGGGCTGATAAACGGGCAGCCTCAGCCGCTGGGCCGCCTCTTTCACCGGCGACGCCGCCAGATGCCGGCCCCGCCCGCTAGGCCGGTCGGGTTGGGTCACCACGGAAAGCACCTCGTATCCGGCCGCTACCAGGCTCTCAAGCGTCGGAACCGCAAACACGGGAGTACCGAGAAAGACCAGCCGCATCAGTTTGCTGTCGCGCCGGCCAGGCTCACGTCCATTCCCCCGCCTTCACCAGCTTGCGCACTTTGCGCCGGATCAGATCCCGCTTCAAGGCGCTGATGTGGCCGATATAGAGCTTACCGTAGAGATGATCGGTTTCGTGCAGAATCGCGCGCGCCAGCAGGTCTTCGCCGGTCATCTCAAACGGCTCGCCCCTGGCGTTTTGCGCGTGTACCGTGGCGCGCTTACCGCGCTTCACCTGCTCGCGGAATCCGGGGATGCTCAGGCAGCCTTCTTCGCCCTCCTGCTTACCTTCGACGCGCAGGATGCGCGGGTTGATGAGCACCAGTTTGTCGGCCGGATTCTCGGCGTTGGAAATGTCGATGACGGCGATCTTCCGGGAGAAACCGATCTGCGGAGCCGCGAGACCCACACCCTTCGCGGCGTACATCGACTCGAACATGTCCTCCAGGAATTGATGCAGCTCCGGAGTATCGAAGTCGGTCACTTCTTCGGCTTCGCGCTCCAGCACAGCATCGCCGTACTTCACGATTGGATAAACCATATTTTCAGTAATTTCGCACCTGATTCAGATAGCCTTCGAAATTGCGTTTGGTCTCGCCGAGGGAATCGCCGCCGAATTTTTCAAGGAAGGCACGCGCCAGCACCAATGCCACCATGGCCTCGCCGATCACACCGGCGGCCGGAGCCACGCACACGTCGGAGCGCTCGTAGGCCGCCAGAGCAGGCTCGCGCGTCTCCAGATCCACGGATTCGAGCGGGCGGCGCAGGGTCGATATAGGCTTCAGAAATCCACGCACCAGCAGGTCCTCGCCGTTAGTGATGCCCCCCTCCAGGCCGCCCGCACGGTTCGCGCCTCGCGTAAAGCGGCGCGCTTCGCGATCGTAGTGAATAGTGTCCTGTACGCGGGAGCCAAAGCTGGCGGCGTTTTCCTCGGCGCATCCTACCTCTACGCCCTTCACCGCTTGAATGGAAACTACCGCTTGCGCGAGGCGTCCGTCCAGGCGCGCGTCCCAGGTGGTGTGCGATCCGAGGCCCGGCGGCAGGCCATGCGCCATCACTTCGAACACGCCGCCCACCGTATCGCCGGTGCGGTAAGCCTGGTCGACAATCTCTTTCATGCGGCTTTCGGTCTCGGCGTCCACGCAGCCCAGCAGGACTTCCTGTCTGTGGCATAGGGCCGCCACTTCGTCCCAGCCGGCAGGCCGTTCCAGGCGCACGCCGCCAACCGCGATCACATGGCTCGCAATATGAACGCCGAACTCGACCAGAAAAGCCTTGGCGATGGCGCCCAGGGCGACGCGCGCGGCAGTCTCACGGGCGCTGGCGCGTTCCAGAATATAACGCGCATCGTGCAAATTGTACTTGATCGCCCCCGCCAGATCGGCGTGCCCCGGCCTGGGGCGCGTCACCGGCTTCTTTTTGTCCTCCGCGCCATCCATGTCTTCTACTGGCAGCGCTTCGGTCCAATTCTGCCAATCCGCATTACGGATCAGGACTGCTACCGGAGAGCCGATGGTGTGCGAATGTCGAACGCCCGCAACGATCTCAGCCCGGTCGGTCTCAATCTTCATACGCCCACCACGGCCGTAGCCCTGCTGGCGCCGCCAGAGCTCGTGATTTACAGTATCGAGAGAGATGGGTACGCCGGCAGGGAGTCCTGTAAGAGTCGCTACCAGGCACTCTCCGTGCGACTCGCCCGCGGTTTCAAATCGCAGCATGAGCCAAGAATCTTAATGCTATCAATTCTTTGGCGTTTCCGGCGCCAGCAGCTATGCTAAAGTGACTTTGTGGCTCAGAGCACTCAGGTAAGATGGCTCGAACAGACCGTCATCGCACCGCCGGCGGCCTCCGTCCCCTGGTATGTCTGGACCTGCGTCATCGCCATTACTTCCGCATCCATCGGCGGTATCTGGGATATTTCCTGGCACAAGAGCATCGGGCGGGACACGTTTTGGACTGCCCCGCATATGCTGATTTATTTGTGCGGTATCCTGGCGGGCATTTCGTGCGGATATCTGATTCTGTCCAACTCCTTTGGCCGCTCGCCGGGTGCACATGCCGGTGCAGTGCGCATCTGGGGATTCTACGGGCCGTTGGGCGCGTTCGTGTGCGCGTGGGGCGGGGTGGCGATGATTACGTCGGCGCCCTTCGATAACTGGTGGCACGCCGCTTATGGTTTGGACGTGAAGGTCCTCAGCCCGCCGCATGTGCTGCTGATCTTCGGAATGCTGGTCATACGCATAGGAACGCTGCTGCTGATCCTCGAGCGGTTCCACCATGCCGAAGGAGCCCTGCGCACCAAGCTGCACGTGCTGCTGCTCTACACCTATACCTTCCTTTTAGTGACTTCGTTCGGTGTCTTTCAGGAATTTCTGCTGCGCAACTATATGCACAGCGCGTTGTTCTACATGCTGGTTGCGCTGGGTTGTTGCTTATTTCTGGCGGCGCTTTACCGCATCTCGGATTTCCGCTGGGCCGGGACTGCCGTGGTGGGAATCTACACCGTGCTCAATCTGCTCTACCTGTGGATTCTACCGTTGTTTCCAGCGGAGCCGAAACTCGGTCCGGTGTATCAGAATGTGACCCATTTCGTTCCTCCGGATTTTCCGCTGGCCCTGATTGTTCCGGCTTTGGCCCTGGATCTGGCGCGGCACTATTGGCGGCGCTGGAATTATTGGGCGCGCGCGGCGGCCATGGCGCCCATCTTTCTCGCGACCTTCATCGCTGCGCAGTGGCCGCTAGCCAATTTTCTGATGACGCCGGCCGCCCGCGGCTGGGTCTTTAATTCGCAGAACTTCCCATACTTCGTCCCCAGCACGACTGACTGGGCGCAGAACATTTTCAGCCAGGTCGAGCCGGATGCGCGGGCGTTCTGGCTTCGGCTCGGTACGGCGCTGATCCTGGCTATTTTGACCGCGCGCGCAGGGTTCTCGTGGGGCGATTGGCTGCGCAAGGTACGGCGGTAAGCCCGCTAATTCCCGGTTGGCGTTTGTCCGCCGAGTCCGCTCAGCAGCGCAGTCCCGTTGGGGCTTCCCCAACCGGTGCAAGCATCCCAACCGGGCCCTGCCGAATAGGCGCCATTGTTTCCTGACACGATGTCCTGGAACGCGGTAGTGGACAGCGCGCCGTAGATCGAGCTGTTCAAGAAACCAACGCTTTTGCCCAGCTGCTGATTCAGGAGCGCGATCAATGCCGCCCAAAGCGGGGCTACCGCGCTGGTTCCGCCGATCACCAGGGACTGTCCGTCGACCTCGACCTGGTAGCCTGTATCGGGAGCGGCATCTCCCGCTACGTCAGGAACGCCGCGGCCCACGAATCCGGTATTTACCGAGACCGGCACGTTCGCCGATTGCTGGTAAGTGGGTAACGCAAAAATTTCGCTGACGCCGCCGCCGCTCGCGCCATTGCCCGACCCGTCGTTCCACACGGTTTCGGACTGGATAGTTCCGTTCGAGCTTTGGAGCGTGGTGCCGCCGCAGGACAACACGTTGGGGCTTGAGGAAGGAAAGTCAACATGCGCCTGACCGTCGGTCTGGCCATCATCCGAGCCATCGTCGCCGGATGCGGTACATACCATCACGCCCAGCGCGACAGCATCCTGAAAAGCGGAGTCGTACGACTGCATCGCCTGCGAGGTCCAGGTGGATTCAGCTCCTCCCCAACTGATGGAGATGACGTTGGGATTGGTGGTCTGGTCGTGTATTGCGGTGGTGACCGCGTCCAGGAAGCCCTGCGTGGTATTGGGTGCAAAATATACAGCGATGGCGGCGCCGGGCGCTACCGCACCGGAGACCTCTATATCCAGGAGCACCTCGGCGTCCGCGCTGTTGGGATCGCCCGCGGGTTGATTGGTCGCGCCGTCCACGGATATGGCCGTGACATGAGGCTGATTGATTCCGAGATTGGAGAAGAAAGTACTGAGGTCGGAATCCTGATAGCCTCCACCTAATTCAATCAGCGCGATGGTTTGCCCGGAACCGGTAGCGCCTTGCGGAAACTGATAGAGCTGCGCGACCTGCGGGGGCGTATAGGAAGTTGCCTCGGCGGCTAGCGCCCGCCCGGCTGTGCTCCGTATCCGGAAGTGGGTTCTGGCTTGCGGCCGCTGATCGAATCCGAATAAGCCTTCGATGATCTCAGAGAGATTGGCTGGAATGGCGAGCGTCCCGCTGCGGGCGCGAAAGGTACGATCGCTCTGACGATAGAGTTTCATCTCCGCGCCAAACGCTCGCTTCATTTGCGCGACCGTGCCGGAGAGACTGACGCTGCGGCGTGCCAGGTCCGCAGCGACTACTGTCAAGCCTTCCACCGCTGCATAATCGGCGACCTTCTGCACATCAGCCGGATCGGCGCCGTATGTCCGCATAAACTCCTTGCGGCTAATGGCCGGAGCCGTGCCTTGCGGCGGCAGAGGACTGCGGCGCCGCAGCATCACTGTCAATGGGACGATTTCGTGCGAAGCCGGTGTACCGACAACTTCCGCACCGGAGGGAGGGTCCCGGTGGCTACCCTTCAGTTCCACTTTTTGGTTGGCCATAGCTGCGCTTACTAGCAGGCAAAGGGCCAGATCGGGGTATCCCGGGGAGATGTACTTAGTTCCGAAAGCCCATGGCGGAGACGACCATCCCCAGTTCACGGTGATCGCCGGGAACCGAGAAGGTACGATCCACTATGAGCGTCACCGTGGCAGTGGGGCCGGCGGGCGCTTGCGCCGGGGATCTCAGGGTATAGCCGCCGGGGCCACTGTAGGTTTGGGAAGCGATTGGGCGGCCATCGAGCAGGAGTTGCACGCGCCGCCCGGGCGCTGCACCGGGAATATTGAAAACGGCTTCGACCGGCAGCGGCTGGGGCGGGCTCTTCAGCAGCACGGTAGCCTCGCCGGACATCCAGCGCCACGCGCCATTTTCGAGATCGTACAGGCCGCTGACAATCTGGGTACGGGCCTCGGGCGCATTCATGGGCAGGTACACGAGTGTGGGGCGGCGCTCCAAAACGATGTCGGCGCGCACGATGTCGATGGGAGCGGCCGTTATATCGAAGGGCAGCACGCCTTTGGTTGCTGTGGAGTAGCCGGAGCGAGCCTCCAGGCCAATGAGCTGCAGGGGCAGCGACGCGCGAATGGCTCTTTCTGCAATGGGAGCAACCGGTGCGGTAATTTCGACCGGGTAAGCGAGGCGGCTGGACACCACAATATTGCCAGGCCGCAGAACCTGGCCGCGCTCCAGGGGAAGCCCACCGTCAGCTTCGAGATAGTAACGCAACCCCCATTCGCCATTGATGTAGACGCGGTGGCCGGCGGTCTGCGGGCGTAGCTGCGCGGCGAACTGGCGGTAGGCGTCCCAGTGCTGGTAGTTGGTGATGGCGAGCGCCAGGCTCAGAGCCATCTGGGCGGCGAACCCCAGCGCCAGCCATTTCGGGCGCATCCGCGAAACCATTAAAGCGACCGGCGCCGCCATAGGCAAAAGGTAGCGCGCCGATCCGGCAAAGAAGACCGCCACCGCGCCAAGGAAGAACAGCACGATCCACGCGGCCAGAAACGCGGTGTCGCGATCGCGGCGTTTCGAGGAGACCATGATCGCGCCAGGCAGCAGGGCGGGGAACACCAGGAAGCAGGCGTGCATGGCAAGGGCTGCCGCGCTGCGTAGTTTGTTGGCCAACGCCTCCAGGCCGTAACTGCTCATATATCCGCCCAGCACCGCGGCCGGCAAAGCGCCGGAACTGGACCGCTCGAATATTTGCCAGGCGAGGATGGTAGCCGGCGGTACCAGCGTGAGCGCCCAAGCTTTACGCGAACGGCGGAGGTAAAGCCAGACGTAGACGGCCAGTATGGGAGTCAGAAATACGGCTTGGTAAGCACTCAGGGAGGCCAGCGCCAGGGCGATCGCCGAGGCCCGCCATTTTTGAGCCACGAAGCAAGCCGCCGCAACCATCCAGAAGGCCAGGAACGGAAGATCGGATTCCAGGGAGTTGCCGTTGATCACGAATGCCGGGACGGCCATAAACAGCAGCGTGGCCCACAGCGGATGGGGCGAGAAGCGCCTGGCGAGCGACCACATCGCCAGCGCGGCCAGCAGCGAAAAGAGAATATAGGCGGCATGGAAGGGCACTTCCCGTATATCGCCCACGACGGCCAGCAGCAGGCCGAGAAACCAGGCATTGAAGGGCGGGTGCGGGAAGCCGCGCATATCGACCGAATCGCCGAACGAAACGATGTGGAAGTTATGGGGGTGCAGCGGATCGATTTGGGCGTGCTCGGCGCCGGCCAGGTAGTAAACGTCGTCCCCCTGGATGGCCTGATTGAGAAATGGCAGGCGGATGAGCAGCGCCACCGCCACGATGATGAGGATGGCTACGGCGTTACCGGGTCGGGCTGCGGTTCCCATTTCAAAATCGGCCGGCGGGCGGCCTTCACTTCATCGACGCGGCTGGTGCGGGTCGAGTGGGGCGCATTTTTTACTATCTCAGGCTTGGTTTGAATTTCTTTGGCGATGGAGATCAGGGCGTCGATGAACAGGTCGATCTCCATCTTCCCTTCGGTCTCGGTGGGCTCAATCATCATGGCGCCGCGCACGATCAGCGGAAAGCTGACGGTATAAGGATGGAAGCCGTAATCGATCAGGCGCTTGGCGATATCGCCGGTGCGCACGCCCTGGCGGGCCTGGCGTTCGTCGCTGAACACCACTTCATGCATGTTGGGCAAAGCGTAGGGCAGATCGTACCAGGGCTCCAGCGCTTTGCGGATGTAATTGGCGTTGAGTACGGCGTCCATGGTGGCCGCCCGCAGCCCATTGCCGCCGTGCGCCAGGATATAGGCGAGGGCGCGCACCAGCACGCCGAAGTTGCCATAGAAGGCGCGCACTTTGCCGATCGAGTGGGGAAGGTTGTAATCCAAGGTCCAGGCGTCGCCCGCGCGCTTCAGCCGGGGTACGGGCAGGAATGGCTCGAGAGACTTTTTCACGGCGACCGGGCCGCCTCCCGGGCCACCGCCGCCGTGCGGCGTGGAGAACGTCTTATGCAGATTCAGGTGCATGACGTCCACTCCGAAATCGCCCGGCCGCGCGATACCCACCAGCGCGTTCATATTGGCGCCATCCATGTAGAGCAGCGCGCCTTTCCGGTGCAGGACCTCGGCCGCCTCAATGATGCGGGATTCGAAGACGCCCAGCGTGTTGGGATTGGTAATCATGAGCCCCGCGACGTCTTCGTCCACTGAATTTTCGAGCGCCGCGAGATCGATCAGACCGTGCTCATCGGAGCGTATGTTCCCGACCACATAGCCGGCGATGGCTGCCGTAGCGGGATTGGTGCCGTGCGCCGAATCCGGAATCAGGATTTTCTTGCGAGGATTGCCGCGTTGTTCGAGCAGCGCATGGATCAGCAGGATGCCGGTCAATTCGCCGTGCGCGCCGGCCGCCGGTTGCAGCGTAATGGCATCCATACCGGTGATTTCGAGTAGCGCGGATTCCAGATGCGCCATGATCTCGAGAGCGCCCTGCGAGAGCGATTCGGGCTGATAGGGATGCGCCCAGGCAAGGCCCTCGGTGCGCGCCACCAGCTCGTTGACCCGAGGATTATACTTCATGGTGCAGGAGCCCAGCGGGTACATGCCGTGATCGATGGCGTAGTTCCAGGTAGACAGGCGCGTGAAATGGCGGATGGCCTCGACTTCGCTCACCTCCGGGAAACCTTCGATTTCGGAACGTACATGGGCAGCGCCCAGCGCGGCGCGGGGATCCACAGCGGGTACATCCAGCTCCGGCAACTGATACGCCTTCTTGCCCGGAGAGCTGCGCTCGAACAGCAGATCTTCGTTCGGAGAAATGTGAGGGCGGACCTTTTTGATCGACATTTAGAAAACCGACGCCAGCGCGTCCATCTGTTCGCGGCGCGCCATTTCGGTGGCACACACGAGCATGGCGCCCGAGAGCTCCGGATAGAAGCGGCCGAGGGGCAGGCCACCGATAATCTTCTTTTCGAGCAGCGCGCTATTGAGCTCTTCGGGCGAGCGGCCGTTGGTCGAAACCACGAACTCATTGAAGAACGGTCCGGAAAAGCGAAGCGGCAGCTTAGCGGCAAGATAGTGAGCTTTGGCGAGGTTCTGCACGGCCAGCTCCCGCAAACCCTGCTTGCCGTAGACGCTCATGAACACGGTGGCCATCAGGGCGATGAGCGCCTGGTTGGTGCAGATATTAGACGTAGCCTTTTCGCGGCGGATGTGCTGCTCGCGCGTGGCGAGCGTCAGGCAGAAAGCGCGCCGGCCGTGTGTATCCGTAGTTTCACCGACCAGGCGTCCCGGCATCTGGCGGAGGAACTTATCGCGCGTGGCGATGATCCCGGCATACGGGCCGCCATAGCTGGGCGAGATAGCGAACGATTGCAATTCGCCGGCAATGATATCGGCCTTGGCGGGCGGCTCGAGGAGGCCGAGCGAGACAGCTTCAGTAAATCCCATGGCCAGCAGCGCGCCGCCATGGTGAGCCAGATCGGCCGCGCCATTGACGTCTTCCACCACGCCGAAGAAATTGGGGGATTGCATGATTACCGAGGCGGTCAGGGGGTTGAGGCGGCGCCCGAGATCGTCAAGGTCGGAGGCGCCGGTGGCCTGATCGTAGCCGAATTCGGCGATGGGCATGCCCTGATTGCGGGCATAAGTTTTCAGAACCTGGCGATACTCCGGATGAACGGTGCGGGCTACCAGGAGGCCGCCCTTGCTGGTGAGGCGCGCGGCCATGAGGGCGGCTTCGGCAAGCGCCGTCGAGCCATCGTACATGGACGCGTTGGCTGCATCCATGCCCGTCAGCTGGCAGATCATGGTTTGAAACTCGAAGATACTGGTCAGGGTGCCTTGCGAGATCTCCGCCTGGTAAGGGGTATAGGCGGTCAGGAACTCCCCACGCGAGACCACCGTATCGACCAGCACCGGCCGGTAATGCGCGTAGACTCCCGCGCCCAAAAAACTGGCGTAGCCGGTGGCGTTGCGATCGCCGCATCGCCGGAAATAGTCCACGATTTCGTATTCGGAGATGCCCGCCGCGAGCTGGAGCGGCCGCTGCAGCCTTACAGCATCGGGAAGATGGGCGAACAGACCTTCGGGAGTTTCCACGCCGCACGCTTCTAACATCTGGCGGCGTTCGGAATCAGACTTCGGAAGATAGCGCAAACGTTATTTTTCCGCTCCTATATATGTTTGATAGTCGGCGGCGGAAAGTAGATTCGCAATCTCGCTGGGATTGCTCAAGCGAATCTTGATCAGCCAGGCTTCGCCGTGCGGGTCTTCATTCAGCGCTTCAGGTTTCTCAGCCAGCGTTTCATTGGTGGCTACCACTTCGCCCGAGACCGGCGAATAGATGTCCGATACGGCTTTGACCGATTCGACCGATCCGATGGTCTTGCCTTGCTCAACCTGTTGACCGGGCTTCAGAGTATCGCGCCCGTATTTAAAATCCACGTAGACGATATCGCCGAGCTCCTGCTGGGCGTGATCGGTGATGCCGACCGTGCCCGTATCGCCTTCGACGCGCACCCACTCGTGTTCCTTGGTGTACCGGTAATTTTCGGGATACATTATTTGGCTCGCTTGTAGAACGGTGTTTCCACGGTGACGGCGGCCACGGGGTGGCTGCGAACGACAATCTCGATGGCGCGGCCGGCGCGGGCCTCCGCCACGGGCAAAAAACACAGGCCGATGTTTTTGTTCAGGGTCGGCGAGGGCGAGCCGCTGGTGACCCAACCGGCGGGCACGCCCTCCACCCGAACTTCATAGCCGTCGCGGCCAATGCCCCGGCCGGTCATCTCGAATCCCACCAGCTTGCGGCGGATGCCTTGCTGCTTTTGGCGAACCAGCGCCGCGCGCCCCACGAAGTCGCCCTTGTCCAGCTTCACGATCCAATCGAGGTCAGCTTCCCAGGGCGTGATGGAGGCGTGGATTTCATGGCCGTAGAGGGCCATCTTAGCTTCCAGGCGCAGCGTGTTGCGCGCGCCCAGGCCGCACGGCTTGATGCCGAATTCCTGGCCGGCCTCCAGGATTTCGTCCCAGAGGCGCGGGGCTTGGGCGGGGTCTATGTAGATTTCGAAACCATTCTCACCGGTGTAGCCGGTGCGGGCGATGCGCGCCGGCGTGCCGGAAACTGTGCCATCGGTGAACCAGTAATAACGGATGGCGGCGAGGTCTACAGGCGTGAGTTTCTGCAAGGTGGCGCGCGCGTCAGGCCCTTGTATGGCAAGCTGGGCGTACTCGCTGCTCGAAAGGCGAACCTCGGCGTCGAAGCGGTTCTGCGCGCAGATATGCTCGTAGTCCTTTTCCTGGTTGGAGGCGTTAACGCAGAGGAAGTAGTGTTCGCCGGACACTTTGTGGACCAGCACGTCGTCGACGAAGCCGCCATGTTCATAGAGCAGGCCGGCGTACTGGATCTGTCCGGTGTGCAGGCGGCCGGCGGCGTTGGTGGTGACGAAATCAGTGAGCTGCAGGGCCTCGGGACCGGTGATGTCGATCTCGCCCATGTGGCTGACGTCGAAGACGCCGACACGCTTGCGCACGGTGAGGTGCTCATCGACCAGCGAGGAATACTGCACGGGCATGTCCCATCCGCCGAAATCCACCATTCTGGCGCCGGCGGAGCGATGGATGGCGTTGAGGCAGGTGGATTTAAGCGACTCGGCGGCGAGCATCAAACTGGTACTGTAGCAACCGGGTGGGGGGGTGTCAAACGATGAAAGGGGGCGGGGCGCACGCTAGAACTACGTACACCTAATCCTTGGGTGAAACCGGTTTTCATCCACTCGCGTTTACACTGACAATACGGAAGGAGATTCCCGATGCGCAAGGCCGTCGCTGTTCTCTTTCTAGTCGCCTGCCCGGCTCTGTTTGCCCAATCATCCGCCACGCTCCCCGGCTGCGAAGTACGGCCCGAGGTTAGACAGGTCCTCGAGGTCAAGCTTTCAGAAGAAGGTCTCCGGAATCTGAAATTCACCGAACAAACCGCGCTACGGGTCCAGGTGCTCGATGAGTTGATCGCCCAATATCCGCGAGAACTGGAGCCGCGCCGCCTCTTGATCGAAACCTTGCAGAACGCTGATACCGCACCGCAATATGCGGACGTAATGGCCGGCTATCGCAAGCAGGCAGAGCTGCACCCGGACGATCCGCTTGCCCTTTATCTGGCGGGGCTGGCTCTTTCCGGCAGAGATACTCCGCAGAGTATACGCCTCTTCGAACAAGCCCGGGCGGAGGCGGCCGATTTTGCCTGGCCCGCTCTGCAGCTCGCCAACATTTACACCATGAGCAAGCGGGTTGACAAGCAGAAGGCGGCTGAGCTGCTCGCGGCGTTCTTTGCGATTTGCCCCTCCTCGGCCGATCAGCACGCGCAGGCGCTGCTGAGCCGGGTGGGCAGCGCCGAACTGCGGGCGCGGGTGGGGAAGGCATTGCGCGCTCGCCTCGCCCAGGAGACGGATCCAAGGCGGCTGCAGGCGTACGAAACTCTGTGGGGATTGGAATTCGGGACGCATCCGCTCCAGGAGCATGGCATCCTCCGCAAGCAGGTGGCCGGCGATCTCAAGCGGATCGAGCCGCTCAATACGGCCCCGGATGTCGAGTGGCTGGTGTTTATGAAGCATGGCTACAAACAGAGCGGCGCTTCCGCGGAAACGGTGGCGGCCATAGAAGATCGTGTGATCCGGGCGTTTCCGCATTCGGAGGCGGCTTACAGGATTGTCAGCGGCCGCTGGCAGAAAACTCACCCGGAACCCGAAGACCAGAAGGACGCGGCGGCCTGGGCGAACTATGACACCGCATACAAAGAGGTGGTCAAGGGTTGGATCGCGCAGTTTACGGAAAGCCGCTATGTCCAGCATGAGTTAGCGTTCAACGTCATTTTTTACGACACCAGCCTGCCGGAGAAGGATGGCCTGGCAGCTTTGGACGACTATCTCACCGAGATTGGCGAATATCAGCGGCCTCCTTACTATGGATTCAGCTTGACCGCGTCGTTTTTGATCGAACATAAATGGCAGCCGGAGCGCGCGCTCGACTTATTGCGAAACGCGGAGATTCTGACAGAGGATTGGCATGCGCGTCGTAACGGCGACAACCTTTCCGCCGAAGAGGAGAAGCTGTGGGCGAAAGTCGATTTGTACCAGCAGTATCGTATGGCGGGACTGGTCCTGCGAGCAGCGAGACTGGCAGGAGGCCCGCAGAGGCGGAACGGCTGAAAGCCTGGATTGAAGGCCCGCCGTCGAACGAAATCAAACTGGAGTCGGCTTATTGGGTGAATCGCGCGAGACTGGCTGTGCTCGAAGGTCGCAAGATCGACGCGCTGACTTATTATCAGAAAGGGCTGAACACTCGCGAGCCGCTACAACCGACGCGCGGAAAATTGACCGACGATGTGATGTACGAAGCGCGGGCGCTTTGGAAGGAGACCGGCGGCACACAGGTGGCCTGGGAAGTTTGGAGCAGGCCACCCGCAGCCAATATACAGGGGCTGGCCGAGGGCCGCTGGGAAAAGCCAGTAAAGGCGATGCCCGCGTTCGAACTGGCGGACCTTTCGGGCAAGAGCTGGCAGACCAAAAAACTGGAAGGCAAGGCGGTGCTGATCAATGTCTGGGCGACCTGGTGCGTGCCATGCCAGGCGGAACTGCCCAAGTTGGAGAAGCTTTATGAGCAGGTGAAGGACAGATCGGATTTCCAGATTCTGACTTTCAACATCGACTCGGATCCAGGCCTGGTGGCGCCCTTCGTCAAAGACAAGGGTTTCACCTTTCCGGTGCTCCCGGCTTACCGGTTCGTTCAGGATCTGCTGGATTTAGTGAGCATTCCACAGAACTGGATCGTGGACCCAAAGGGCGTCTGGCGCTGGAGCCAGATGGGCTACGACGCTTCCGATGCCGCGTGGGCCGAGACAATCGTCGGGAAGCTCGAATCGGTGAAGACGAAGTAGGTTCCAGCAACGGGGCGAAGCCACCCTATAGTTAAAGGCTTTTCCGCCGATCTGTGGACCAGTGTCTGTTATACAATTCAGTCGTCCCGCCATGGGCATCGAAGTTCTGCTGCTGGTGGCTGTCATCGCCGCCGCCATCACGGATATGCGCTGGCGCAGGATTCCGAACTGGCTGACGGTGAGCGCGGTGGTGTTGGGCTTGGTGCTGAATACGCTTAATGCTTATCCCTCGCCGATGGAAGGATTATGGCTCGCGGCTAAAGGCTTCGCCCTGGCATTCTCGTTAAACCTGATCATGTACGTCTTGCGATTGACGGGCGCGGGCGACGTCAAATTGATGGCGGCCATAGGCGCCCTGGTGGGCTGCTCCGATTTTGTCGGGATCTTCCTGCTAAATGCCATCATCGGCGGCGTACTTGGTCTTGTCCTGGTACTTGCAAAGGGACGGGCACGGCAGACGCTATGGAACGTGGGCTATCTGGCGAGCGAAATGATGCAGTGGCGAGTTCCTTACCTGAACCGCGAACAGCTCGACATCAACAACCCCAAGGCACTCACGCTGCCCCGCGCCGTGCCCATTTGCCTGGGCGTCATGGTGTTTTTAGCCATGGCCCGAACGCGCTAAGCCAGCTTTTCGAGGACCGCATCGGTGACCTCCTGCGTGCTACTGGCGCCGCCCAAATCGGGCGTGCGAACCTGAGCCGCGGCCAGCACGGCGGCCACAGCCTGCTCGATCTCGCGCGCGGCTTCCGGCTGCCCGAGATGCTCCAGCATCATCGACGCGCTCAAAATAGTTGCCAGGGGATTGACCACGCCTTTGCCCGCGATGTCGGGCGCCGAGCCGTGCACAGGCTCGAACATGGAGGGAAACCGCCGTTGCGGGTCCAGATTGGCGCTAGCCGCCAGACCCATGCTGCCGACAATGATGGCGGAAAGATCGCTCAGGATATCGCCGAAGAGGTTGGAGGCGACCACCACGTCGAAGCTTTCCGGGCGGCGAATAAAGTTCATGGCCGCGGCGTCGACCAGCAGCGATTCGGTGGCGATGCCGGGAAACTCGGCGGCCACATCCTGAAACGTGCGGTCCCACAGAACCATTCCGAATCCTTGCGCATTGGACTTGGTGATGGATGTGACGCGGTTTTTGCGGTTGCGCCGTACGGCCAGCTCGAAAGCATAGCGCACCACCCGCTCGATGCCGCGGCGGGTGAATACGGAGGTCTGTATGGCCACCTCCTCGGGCTGCGCCTGATAGACGAATCCGCCCACCTGAGCGTACTCGCCCTCGGTATTCTCGCGGACGACCACCATGTCGATATCGCCGCCCGCGCGCCCGGCCAGCGGCGATCGCACCCCCGGATATAGATAGGCGGGACGCACGTTCGCGTACTGGTCAAAGGCCCGGCGGATGGGCAGCAGCAGGCCGTTCAGCGTGGTGTGATCGGGAATTTCGGGGTGTCCCACGGCTCCCAGCAGAATGGCATCGCAGGACTCCAACAGGTCGATCGCGCCGGAGGGCATCATCTTGCCCCAGCGAAAGAAGTGCTCGGCGCCCCAGTCGAAGTCCTGAAACGCGAAAGTGACATCGTGTTTTTGACCGGCCCGCTCGAGCACACGCTTAGCTTGCGGGACGACCTCCTGCCCCACGCCATCCCCGGCAATCACTGCAATTGTATAAGTCTTCATGCGATTCCACGCTTATTCGATGGTGAAGTTCTGGCGAGCTTCGTAAGTCTGATTACCCAACTGATCGTGCGCCGTGATCACCATGCCATACTCGCCTGGCCGTATGTTCGATTGGAGCTTGAGACTCATCGAGCCGGGCACATAACGTTTGGGGTAGAAGGACTGGCTCTTCTCCACGGCGGCCTCCGGCTGCGACCACAATTCCTTCCCGCTGGCAGCGATCACGGCCACTCCATAGCTGACTTGGATCGTATTGTCCGGGCCATATTTGAATCCGGTGATGTCGAAGCGGGCCCAGACAGCATCTCCCGGCCGGTAAGCGCCCTTGGGCAAAGGCTCGGTGTCCTGCTCGCCGCGATAAAAGCGGAAATTGCGGATAACGAGGGTATCGCTGGGCTCCAACGTATGGCCACGAACAGTAAAAGCGACCTCTTGAGACGCGGCGGTGTGGCCGATCTCGTCTTTCACCGCGATGGCGATTTTATAGACGCCGGAATCGGCCAGCGGGGGAACCTGGATTTCCTGGCGGACCGTCGGTTTCCAGTTCTTGTCTTCCGGAGCGAGCGTGTCTGCGATCTCCGCAGCGAGAGGCTCCACCAAGGGCACGCCATGCGGATCGGAGGCATCGATCTTATACGTCAGATACACCTTTGCGGCCGAAGAGGCTTTGTAGCCCGCAACCTGGAAGCTGAGGAAAAGAGTCTCCCCCGCCACGTGGGTAAATCCGGAGGGTAGCGCAGCGCCCCCGTCGCTATCCGAGATGGTGACGTTGACGATGGACAGAGTCGCATCCGCGCCGTAGAGTGCGGAGGCGAGCGTAATCAAGAACAGGAAGCGAGGGGCCACCACGTCGGTTCTCCAATTATTGCGCCGGCTGAGGAATCTCCGGCGACTGGTCGCTGAAGCTCAGGGGGATATCGACTTCCTCGTGCCTCTGGTCGGTCTCGTCGCCGACCCGCAGGCGATAATGCCCGGGCGGGACGTCAAAGACGATATCGCCCTGTAGCGTTTCGGCCGGCTTCACGCGGCACAGAAAACCGAGCCAGGAGGGAGTCTGATCGCCATTGCTAAGCTCCGTGTAAGACTGTCCGGAGTCATTGACCAAGGTAAGTGTCGGAACCAGGTAGACAGCGGAACCGCCGTTCAGCACGCTCATGTGCACCAGGAAAAAGCGATCCCTGGGTATTCTGGCGTTGGGCCCTTCGCCCAGTTCCGTCTTCCATTGATCGTCGAAAATGTTATAGACGAACGAGCCGACCGTCACACGTTCTCCCATGCGGTGAACTCTGGCTTCGGGGATGCGGGCGGGTGCGCATCCGCTCCAGGCGATCAGGCAAACAGCCAGGACGCCTCCCGAAGTTACCTGCAAACAGTGCATAGAGGAATCTTGCCCTTACGGGCGAGGGGCTGTCAATAGGTGGACTGGCGGAGAGGTCAATTACGCGGGTGTTGCTTCAGCATCTTTTCAAACTTGCGCTTTTGTTTATCATTCAAGATATTGAGGATGCGGGCTTTGCCGTCCGACAGGACAGTCTGATAATACTTCGCAAAATCGTTCAGGATGCTCTCCATCTCCTCGGTCTGCCGGGGAGACAAATCGAGTTCCCTCTGCACCGTTTTCAAATAGTCGGATTTGGGGTTTCTTTCCCAAAAAGGCCGTTGATGGAGGATGCTGTGGGCTCCCAGATTCATAGCGACAGCGCCGGCCACCGCGCCACACAGGAAGACCAGCGACAGTATGCCTAAACCGGCAAATTTGGGGGATAGCCACGATGGACGCACCATCGGCTTAGCCAGCAAATCAGGGCTCATAGGCGGTCAAGGTCACCAGCATCCGGTCGGCGGTGGGGGAGCCCTGGTCGTTGGCCATGACCGCGGCGGGAGTGACAGGGGCAGGCGCGTAGGCGCTCTCGCGCGACACCAGCACCGTGCCCAGGACGGCGAGCGTCAGCAAGGTAGCGAAGACCACGCGGCGCCCAAATGCGAAATCGCCGAAAGGACTCCACAACGAAGGCGCCGGCCGCTGGGCGGCCTCCTGCATCACCCGCGCTACGAAGCCGGGAGGAGGCTCCACAGCGCCGACGGACCTGAGGCAGGTGAACAGATCGATCTGTTCCCGCATCCCCTGGATTTCCCGGCGGCACTGGCCGCAGGTCTCAAGGTGCGCCTGAAACCGGCGCTGAGACGATAGCGGTAAAGCCCCAGCCAGATACTCCTCAATATCATCAACAATCAACCCGTGCATAGCTTCTTCCCTTACAAGTGTAAAGTACCGTTCCCACAACTTCCCTTCGCGGGTCTGATGTCATGCCCGCTTAAAGGGAACCAACTGCTCAACCGGCTACCAAGCCGGGAGCCCGATCCAAACGCTGCGCCGCCTTCACCAATTTCTGGCGCGCCCGGAACAACCTCACTTTAATGGTGTTCTCGTTCATGCCCGTCATGCCCGCCAACTCTTCTACAGAATAGCCCTCCACTTCCTTTAGCATCAACAGCATGCGTTCCTCTTCGGAAACCCGGTTGAGGAGCTTCAGGACGTAGTCCCTGCGGGCCAGGGTGGTGTCGGCGGAGGGCTGGCGGTCCACAGGTGGCTCCGTGTTTTCGACACGGCGCACCTCGTCCTCGCTCAAATCGCTCTCATACACAAGCTTGCGCACCTTCTTTTTGCGCAGATAGTCGAAACACTCGTTCACCGTGATCTTATAGATCCAGGTGATCAGCGAACTGCGGAAATCGAAATTCCGAATGGAGACGTAGACCTTGGCAAACACTTGCTGTGCAATATCTTCCACGTCATTGCGCTGCCGGACGATACCATGAATAATGGAGAACACCTTGGACTGATATTTTTCGACGATCTCGCGAAAGGCCGCCTCCTCGCCCGCCTGAGCGCGGCGGACCAAGGCGCCTTGCTGGGTGTTCAGGTAGTCCACGCGTGTTTTCGTCGCAACCCTGGTACCGAAGGCGGGGAGTGGCAGCGCGCCGCTCAGTGTTCCCATACACCGCTTCCGACGCACACTGCCATACCGTGGTTTCAACTTCCAATTGCGAAGATAGCAGATTCCCGCAACTTAAAATTTTCGCGTCCATCCATTATAGTGGTCGTACCTGGCGCCGCTGGCGGTGCTTGGGTATAATGTGGTCGTTGGCGGGATACCGATCTCACAAGGAGTCTGGATTACCTATGGTGCAATTAACGGAAAAAGCGGTCGGCAAAGTAATGGAGATCTTAGATTCGCAAGAGCCCAAGCCGGCCGGTTTGCGGATCGCCGTGGTGGGGGGTGGTTGCTCGGGTTTCAGCTATTCCATGGCCTTTGAAAACCAGCCAAACATGCTGGACAAGACGTATAGCTTCAACGGGCTGAAAGTTTTTGTGGACCAGGCCAGCCTGCTCTACCTGGACGGCGCCGAAGTCGATTACGTCGAGACCCTGGAAGGCTCCGGATTCAAGTTCAGCAACCCGCAAGTAAAGTCCACCTGCGGTTGCGGCAGTTCGTTCAACGTCTAAGAGCCGCCCGGACGCAAGGCCCCCACATCATTTAGCCATATCGTACAATCGACTGTGGGGCCTTGCCCCCGGAAAGAGGTGGCTATGAACGTATTGAAATTGGCTGGTGTTGTGGCGATTGCGACCCTGGCTGTCGCCATTGCCGTCAGTCTGCCGGACATTCGCCGGTACATCAAGATCAGCACTATGTAGATTTGCTAGGCCGCGGCAGTTTGGAACTTCACCGACACCAGCTTTGAGACGCCCGGTTCCTGCATGGTCACCCCGTACATGGCGCTGGCAGCCTCCATGGTTTTTTTCGAGTGGGTGATGACAATGAACTGCGTGTGGGCGGACATTTCCCGAAGCAGGCGGGTCAGCCGCTCGATGTTAGCTTCATCGAGGGGCGCATCCACCTCGTCGAGGATACAGAACGGGCTGGGTTGATAGCGGAAGATGGCCATCAGCAAAGCTACTGCCGCCAAGGCTTTTTCGCCACCCGAAAGCAGCAGCACGTTCTGTAGCATTTTACCCGGGGGCGAAGCCACGATATCGATCCCTGAGTTGGCCGCGTTGGTCTCATCGGTTAGCCGCATCTCGCCGGTGCCGCCCCCAAACAGAGTCTTGAAAGCTTCCCGGAAATTCTCGTTGATGCGCTCGAAGGCCTCGGAGAATCTGTTGCGCGAGACCTGATCGATCTCGGCGATGGCTTTCTCCGTATCGCGAATGGAGTCCAGCAGATCCTGCCGCTGGGCGCTCAGGAAATCCTGCCTCTGCTGAGCTTCCTGGTATTCTTCCATGGCCTGCGCGTTGACCGGCCCCAGGGCCTCGATGCGCGCGCGAACTTCCTGGTACAGCCGTTCAGCCTCAGCGATGGATTCGGCATCTGCACCCGTCTCATCCGGGGCGGCAAGTTCCTGGACGGGACAGTTTAATTCTTTGCGGCTGGTCTCGTCCAGATATTTGATCTCGGCCTGGCGCCTGACAAGATCCACTTCGATCTGGGAGCGGTTCTGGTGGGCCTCTTCGACTTTCATACGGAGCTGCCTGCGCTCTTCTTCCGCCGCCGCCAGAGCCTCTCGCATGCGAGCTTCTTCGCCAGCCAACTGATTGACATTGGCTTCAGTTCGTAAAATCTCCTCTGCCAGCGTCGCTAGTTTTTGGTCGAGCTCGATGTTATTGGCCAACAGCCCAGCGCGATGGACGCCAAGCCGCTCGATTTCCGCGGCAATCTGACCCACCCGCGATTGTGCTTCTTTGTGCTGGGTGTCCAGGCGGCCCATGGCGGTGCGCTCGCCGCGATGGCGCTCTTCGAGTCCGGCCAGTTCCGCGCGCAAGGCCGAATGATCCTCGCTGAGAGCCGTGGCCTCGACTTCGAGCTTGTCGAGGAACTGCCGCTGGTCCTCCAACTCCTGCTCCCTTTGCTCGCGCAGTTGTTCCTTTTCCTCGACCGCCAGACGGCTGCGTTCGCGCTGTTCCCGCGATCGCTCGGCATCGCGCTCGAGGCGATCGAGCTCGATGCGGGCAACCGACAGGCGGGAGTTGACGCGGTTGTTATCGTCGGCCAGCTTGCGCATTTCGTGCTCGAGGGCTACACGGTCTTTCTCGTGGGCCTGCTGGACGCCGCGCAAGCGCTCCAGCTCGGCTTCGAGAATGGCGATCTCGCGATCCAGGTCTTCCAGACGGGTAACCTGCTCGTCGAGCGCCTTTTGCTTACCCTGCAGGACCACCCCCAGCTCGCGCGCCTCGCGCTTCATAGCCAGGGGACCACTGGCAGTCTTCTTGCCGCCGGTTACGGTGTGGCCGTGATAGCAGAGCCCGTCGGTTGTCAAAAAATGAAGGTGCGGATAGGCCGGCGCCAGCCGCTGAGCGGAGGCACGGTCTTCCGCCATGAAGCATAAGGAAACGCGCGGCAGCAGCGTGGCGGCGCGATCCGCAAGGCCGTTGGAAAGCCGCAGAGAATCGCTAAGGCGCGCACGGACGCCCGTTTGCGGGCCCATGGGGGGCTCGGGCAAGTGCCCATTGCCATTGCCGTTATGTTCCGGATGCACCAAAAAGGTGGCGCGCCCGTCCAGTTCGGCGCGCATGAAATCGAGGCCGCGGTCAGCTTGCGCCCAGTTCTCGACGACCACGTACTCGAGCTCGTCGTGCAGGAATTCCTCCGCCGGTTTTTCGAACTGCGGGTCTACCTCGACGAAGTCGGCCAGCACGCCTTGCGGCCGCAGGTCGGGGGCTTTGCCTTTCTCGAGCGCCGCGAACAGGCGTTTCACCGACTCAGTGGTATAGCTGCGATGCGCCAGCACCTGCTCGAGCGATTCCTTGCGCGCCCTGAGCTCGAAGCAGTCCGTGCGCAGCCCGTCAATACGTCCGCGCACTGCGACGGCGCTATGGCGGCGCACGGACAGATCCTCTTCGGTGCGGCGCCGCTCGCCGGTGATCGAGTCCAACTCGAGCTGCCGCTGGCTCATTATTTCGGAGAGCGATTCGCGCGCCGTGGACAGCCGCTCCGATTCCTGTATGGAAAGCTGTTCCTCTTTCTGCACGCGCGCGCCTTCGCGCTCGATGCCCGCCAGATACTCATTCATCTGGGCTAGCTGGTTGCGCAACGTGGACACTTCGCCCAACAGCCGCAGGACCGCTGTGCGTCCGGCTTCGATGCCTTTTTCCCGCTCCCGGACCGCGACTTGCAACTCCTCGCGCAAACGATTCTTTTCGGCCATGCGGTCGCGTGAGTGGGCGATCTGCTGTTCGAGCGCGGCGACCTGCTGCCGGTGCTTATCTAACTCGGCGGCGATAAGGCCCAGCCGCACGTCCAGATCCTGCGATTCCTTCTCGGCCTGCGCGATACGCTGCTCGATGGCGCCGCTTTCCTTAACCTGGGATTCCAGGCGTCCGCGGCTTCGCTCCGTTTCCACGTGGCATTCCGACAGTTCGCGCCGTCTCTCGGTGAGAACCTGCTCGATCCGATAGCATTGCGCCTGCAGCTCGCTGTGCGACGCTTCTTTGCCGGCGACCTGTTCGGAAAGACAGCGCAGTTCCGTGGAGGCGAGATTGAGATCCAGCACGGATTTGGCCGCGTCACGTTCGAGCAAGCGAAACTTGCCGGATAGCGCCACCCGCAGCCGGGCATCCATGTCCGTCTTCAACTCCCCGTAGCGCCTGGCCTTGGCGGCCTGGCGTTTGAGCGAATTGACCTGGCGGGTAACCTCTTCCAAAATGTCGAACACACGCGCCAGGTTCTGCTTGGCGCTCTCGAGCTTGGCTTCGGCGAGCCGTTTCCGGGTTTTGTATTTAGTGATGCCGGCCGCCTCTTCGATGATGGCGCGCCGGTCCTGCGGCTTGGAGCTGAGAATCTGGCCTATGCGGCCCTGTTCGATGATGGCGTAGCTCTCCGGTCCCAGGCCGCTCCCCATGAAAATATCCTGGATATCGCGCAGCCGGGCGGCATGGCCGTCGATGAGGTATTCGCTCTCTCCGGATCGGAACAACCGCCGCGTGATGGTGATCTCGCCGTTCTTGACTTGCGGGCCGGCGATCGGGACGGTGCCGGCATGGCCGTTCATGGGATCGACCAACGTCATGGTGACGGCTGCCAGGCCCAAAGGCTTGCGGTCGCGCGTACCGGAAAAAATTACGTCTTCCATGCGCGCGCCGCGGAGGGACTTGGCGGACTGTTCGCCGAGCACCCAACTGATGGCGTCGCTGAGGTTGGACTTGCCGCACCCGTTCGGCCCTACAATGGCCGCAATACCCCCGCCATTAAAGTGCAGCTCGGTGCGGTCGCAGAAAGATTTGAAGCCCTGGACTTCGACCCGCTTTAGCTTTAACAAAAATGTTCACCTCGTCCTGGCCGGGGGAGATGTAACCATACTAAACTCGTCCGACGGAAAAGTAAAGGATCTTCTACACTGCCTGGAATGGTCATACGGATTCACCCCCAAGATATTGGGTTGTAAGCGACGGCCAGTGCGGCGGCCGCTTCTCGTGAAATGCCTTCAGGCCCTCTTGGAAATCAGCCCCGCCGAAGACTTCATTGCGCATACGCTGGGCCAGCGCCCCCGCCTCTTGCGGGCCCTTGCCGCGCGCTTCCCGCACGAAAGTCAGACCGCTGCGGATGGCCGTCGGGCTAGCTTGGGCCGCCGCATGAGCAATCTTGCGGGCGCATTCGATCAATCCGGCGGAGTCCGTTACGTAGTGCGCCAAGCCGTACTCGCGCGCTTCGCCCGCGCCGAAGATTCGTCCGGTCAGGGCCAGTTCAGTGGCCCGGCGTTCGCCGATGGCGGCCGCCACGCTGCGAAAAATAACGAACGGCCAAAGCCCTATACGGATCTCCGTGAGTCCGAAGGTGGCATCCTCGGCTGCGACCACTATATGACAATTGGCTGCCAGGCCGGCGCCGCCGGCTAATGCGGCTCCTTGGACTGCGGCCACTATCGGCTTGGCCATGCGGGTACCAGCGGTGAAGACGCGCTCGTGAATCTCATGGAGTGGGTCAGCGCCGCCCGCTGTGGATAGCGCTTCGTCGAGGTCCATCCCCGCGCAGAACGACTTGCCGCGGCCACTCAGCAGAATCGCCCCGACGGTGGGATCCGCTTCCGCTTCATCCAGAGCCTCGACCAGCGCACGGCACAGATCCATATTGAGCGCGTTGCGCTTGTCGGGCCGGTTCAGCGCCAGGTGCAATATGCGACCCTCGCGGCTAATCTGCAAGCTCTCGTTCATCGACTTCGATCTCCATGGCGAGCAGCGCGGCTCCGAAGGTTTTCCCTTGCGCGTCGGTACGCAGCGAAACGGTTCCGCCGCCGCCCAGAGCGTGATGCAGCAGCAGATTCACGGCGTGCAGATTGGGCAACTCGAAGCGGTCCACTTCTCCCTTTACCATTTCGCCGAAGAAGGCTTTGACGCGCTCCGGCGTGGCCTCGCGCAACAGGATCGGATAGTAACGCGGCAGCCACGCGATGACTCCGATGTTGGCGTTATCGCCCTTGTCTCCCGAACGGGTATGGGCGATACGGGAAAGTGGGACCTTCATTTGACGACCTCCACGCGCGTGCAGATTTCCTCGCGCGGAATGAGAGCCGGCCAGTAGGCCACCATCTGTCGCACTTCCGGGCGGCCCTCGCCATACCCCGTGCCCCCCGGCGGACCGGTGAGGACCAACGGAATCATTTCTCTTGTAAACCGATCGACAGCGCGCTTATCGGAGCCGCGCACACCTATGCGTAACTGCACCTCCGGCGGATCGGCGACGGGTGGGGCCACGGGGCCGTGACAGGCATTCACGCCGAAGAACTCGCTGTGGATTTCTTCGAAATGCAATCCTAGTTGCGCGATGCGCCGGCGCACGATGGCATCGGCCGCGCGGGCCTTCTGGAGAGCCTGCGGCCAGGTATAGACCAGCGTTCCGGAAGCTTTCCAACCGGCGTCGTAACTGATGGAAGCTTTCAGCATGGGCGGCCGCGCGGCGCCGCGCACGCCCGAGCCTCGCACGCGATCGGGGCCGCTATCCTCCAGATGAATGGAAGTGAAGTCGGCGATGCAATCGGGAGTGATGTATTGGCGCGGATCGCCAATCTCGTAGAGAAGCTGCTCTTTGACGCCGTGAGAATCGATGCGGCCTCCGGTCCCCGGGTGTTTGGTCACGGTGAAGGAGCCATCGGGTTCAGCCTCTACGATGGGATAGCCGATGTTGGCGAGATCCGGAATGTTCTGCCAATCGACCTGGCAGTTGCCGCCGCTACATTGCGCGCCGCACTCGATGATGTGCCCGGCCACGATGCCAGAGGCGAGCTTGTCCCAATCCTCAGGCCCCCAGCCGAAGCGTTGGATCATGGGCGCGAGCACCAGGGCGGCATCGGCACAGCGGCCCGAGATCACCACATCGGCGCCCCCGGCCAGAGCCTCGGCGAGAGGAAATGCGCCGATATAGGCGTTGGCGCTGAGGATGCGTCCGCGAATGGCGGCGAGCGGCTCGCCCGTATCGATATTCCGCATGGCGTAGCCTTTGTCCAGGAACTCTTCGATGCGATCGAGCACGTCGTCGCCCAGGACGACGGCGACCTTCAAATCGGGCAGATCGGGGGTCGCCTTCAATACCGCCCGCGCGCAGGCGATCGGATTTACGCCTCCGGCATTGGCAATGACCTTGATGCGGCGGTCCACCAGCTTCTTTGCAATCCGGCCAATGAGCGGCGGAAAGTCGCGGGCATACCCAAGCTGCGGGTCGGCCTGCCGCTGCTTCTGGAGGATCGACATGGTGACTTCGGCCAGATAGTCGAGCGTCAAATAATCGATGGGGCCGCCGTCTACCAGACGGACGGGCGCTTCCAGCCAGTCGCCCCAGAAGCCTTGTCCATTCGCGATGCGAATCATTGTGCCGTGCTCATTGGCGTGCTCATAAAGTTTCCAGCACGAGCTGCTGGCCCCTGGGCCTGTGCAGGGCCACTTCGAGCGCCATGGTCAGCACCTGGCGCGAGTCGGCCGGGTCAATAATAGCGTCCATGTGACCTCGCGCCGCTGCGTAGCGCGCGTCCAGCCAGTGCTCATAATCCGTTTTGGTTTTTTCGATGGCATCCTGCAGCGCTTTCGGCGGGGCCTCGCCGGCGGTCTTCAGTTTTTCCAGTTCGACCGAGAAGAGAGCCTGGACGGCCGAGTCTCCCTCCATCACTCCTATGCGCGCGGTCGGCCAGCCAAAGGCGAAATTGGGTTCGAAGCCCTGCCCCGCCATCGCGTAGTAACCGGCGCCGCTGGCGTGATTGATGGTCAGAATGATTTTGGGAACCGTGGTACACGACATGGATTCGACCATGTCAGCGCCGGCGCGGATGATGCCTTCGCGCTCCGCATCCGGCCCGACCATGAAGCCGGAAACATCCTGCAGATAGATCAGCGGGTAGCCTTGCCGTTCGTTCAGTTCGACGAAATAAGAAACCTTGCGCGCGGACTCGGTGTAGACAATGCCGCCAATACGCGGCTGCCCGTCGGCGCGCAGGAACCCGCGGCGGTTGGCGATAATGGCGACGGGGTGGCCCGACAGGCGCGTGTTGGCGCATAGCATCTCGGGCGCGTAGTGGGGCTGAAACTCCATGTAATCGCTCGCGTCGAAGATGCGGAAGATGACCTCCTCGATTTCGTACGGCAGGCGATGGTTGGCGGGCAGCACACCGTAGATCTCATGGGCGGGACGGGGGGGCGGATTGCCAGGGTGACGCTCGGGCGGCGCGGGCAGATCGCGAAAACGTTGCCGTATGCGAGCCAGGCACTCGGCGTCGTCTTTGGCCATGTAGTGCGCCACGCCGCTTACGGTGGTGTGCAGCCGTGCGCCGCCGATGGATTCGGCGTCGACTACCTGGCCGGTGGCGCCTTTGACGAGGTTCGGGCCCCCCAAGCCCATGAAGCTCGTGCCTTCGACCATGATGATGTAATCGCTGAGCGCAGGAAGATAAGCGCCGCCCGCGATGCAAGGTCCCATCACGGCGGCTATCTGCGGCACACGGAGCTTGCGCCGCATAAGAGAATTATAGTAGAAAATCCGGCCGCCGCCATATTGTCCCGGAAAAATGCGGTCCTGGTAGGGCAGGTTTACGCCGGAGGAGTCCACCAGGTAGACGATGGGCACGCGGTTGCGCATGGCGATTTCCTGTGCGCGCAGCCCCTTGGTAACGGTTTCAGGCCACCACGAGCCGGCCTTCACGGTGGCGTCGCCGGCCACGATGACGGCATAGCGGCCTTCGATCCTGCCTATGCCGGTGACCGAGCCGAGGCCGGGCGCTTCGCCATCGTACTGATCGTAGGCGAGCAGCAGACCGATTTCGAGGAAGGGCGTGCCGGGATCGATCAGGGCGGCGATGCGTTCGCGCGCGGTCATCTTACCGGCGCGATGCTGCCGCTCGATCTTGGCCGGACCGCCGCCCATGCGCAAGCGATCTTCCAGGCGCTGCACCTGTTCGACCAGGAGCCGCATATGTTCTGCGCGGGCGACTTTGGCGGCAGATTCAGGGATAGTGTCCACGTTTGTGATCGTAGCGCGAACGGATACTATCAGTTTGTGAATGCGCGGATACCAAGGATATCGACGGCCAAGGCCATCCGGTGTGAGCTTTGCCCGCGTTGCCGGCAAGGGCCAATGTTTCGCCACCCGATCCATCGGGGGTGGTTGGCGATGTATGAGTCTTGTCCGGTCTGCGGACTGAAGTTCGAGCGAGAGCAGGGGTACTTTCTCGGGGCGATGTACGTGAGCTACGGGTTGTCGATCGTACCTGTGCTGTTGTTCGTGCTGCTGATCTGGAAGGTGACGGGCTGGCGGTACGATGTGTCGATCGCGGCGGCGTTTGTCTTGTATCTGCCGTTTGTGCCCTTCGTGACCCGGTTTGCGCGGGTGGTGTGGATGTATATCGACCAGGCCGTAGATCCCAGATAGTCATTAAGCCGACACCCCACATGTGCTAAAATCGCGGAAATCCAAAAGCGAGGATGAAATGCGACGTCTTTTTTGCACAATTGCGCTTCTTTTATTGCCCGGCGCGGTCGCCGCACGGGCGGGATCGCCGGATATTGTTCTGCCGGCGAAGGATGCCTATCACTTGAAATATTGGCCCAACAATCCGGCGCTAACTGCATACACAGAGTGGTGGTATTTCAATTTGGTGGATACCAGCCAGAATGTGAAGGCAGTGCTCGTATACTTCATCACCAACCCGGACCAGATGGGCACGGCGCCCGCCGGCGGTAACATGGTAGCGATCGCTTACACGCCTACGGGAGTCACTAGCGAGGTCGACCTGTATCCCTCTTCCGAGTTCAACGCCGCCTACAATCTGGCGAATGTGCAAATGGGAAGCAACACCATCCAGGTCACCAGCGACAATACTTACCAGCTTGCAGGCGCCTCACAGGATGGCGCCCTCGCCTGGAATCTTACTTACAATCGCGAAGCGCAGTCATTCTTAGGCATCGATCTGGGTGCGCTCGGCACGCAGCCATGGGAGAGGATGAGTTGGCTCGTGTATATGCCACGGGCGGGGGTGACCGGACAACTGACTGTTAACGGCACGATGTATGCTGTCAACGGCTCCGGGTATCACGATCACAATTGGGGCGAGTGGATTCAGAGCGACATATTGTGGAACTGGGCACAGTATTCGCAGAGTGACCTGTGGTTCGATATCTACGATTTCATCGGCGAACCCAATGGGACAGTGCATGTGGGGGTCAACGGTACCCTCTTCGAGTTTACCAAGAGCCAATACCAGATCGTCCACACCAAGTGGGCTTACGACACGGTGAATCATGCCAGTTATCCGATTCAGACCAAGTTCACAGGGAACAACGGCTCGGAGCAGCTCGACGTGCTAATGAATGTAAGTCAGACTACTCCGCTGACCGATGACCTTCCCTACCCGACGCCGGAGTACATCATCTACGAGCAGGCTGCCACTTATACGGGTCAGGTGGTTGTCGATGGAGTCACCCACAAGTTCACGGGAGATGGGTTTAAAGAGTATACTGTCAATCGTCCGTGATTTGGCAGACGGTTTGTCGCCGCTCGTTCACACTAATGGAGACATATTAATCAACCTTGTGGTTAGTCTCGATCCGCGGCGCCCACAACGCGTCGTTAAGATATACGGCGGTGAATGGCAGCGTATCCCCGCACGCGGTGCGTGGCGGTATTATGTAAGGCACTTATGACCACGCAGCCTGACGCGAGAGCATGGACACGCCGGAAGTTCGCGGCGGCATTGACCACGGCTGGAACTACTGCTCCACTGCTTGCCCAACAAGCCGCTCCTACTCCGGTGACCGTGCCGAAACCCCAGGGGCCTCCGCCGGAAACGCCGGCTTTCGGTGAGACCCTCGAGTTCAGACGGAAAGACGCCCCGGCCAAAGTGCGCGCCTTCGCCATGGCCGATGTGCGGCTGCTGCCCGGACCGTTCCAGAGGGCGCAGGAAGCGAATCTGGGCTATTTGCGGCGCCTCGATGCGGACCGCCTTCTGCACAATTTCCGGGTCAATGCGGGGCTGCCCTCATCCGCGAAGCCGCTCGGTGGATGGGAAAAGCCGGACTGCGAGCTTCGCGGCCACTTTATCGGCCACTTCCTTTCGGCCTGTGCGCTCATGTATTCCACGACGGGCGACAACGATATCAAGGCGAAGGGTGACTCCATGGTGGCCGAACTGGAGAAATGCCAACGGAAGCTGGATGCCGGCGGCTATCTCAGCGCGTTCCCATTGGAATTTTTCGATCGTCTGGACGCACGCAAGAAGGTCTGGGCGCCGTTTTACACCATTCATAAGATCATGGCAGGCATGTTGGACATGTCGCAGCATTGCGATAACCGGCAGGCGCTCGCGGTGCTGCGGGGAATGGCGGACTGGTCCGGCAGATGGACGGCCGATAAGTCCGAGCCGCACATGCAAGATATTCTGAACACCGAGTATGGCGGCATGAATGAAGTGCTCTACAACCTCGCCGCGGCTACCGGCGACGACCGCTACGCGCAAACCGGAGATCGTTTCACCAAGAAGAGATTTTTTAACCCGCTTGCCGCGCATCGCGATGAGCTGCGCGGTTTACACGTCAACACCCACATACCCCAGGTGATCGGGGCGGCCCGGCGCTATGAGATCAGCAGTGACGAACGCTTTCATGACGTCGCGGAGTTTTTCTGGTACGAAGTGACCGGCGCGCGCTCCTATGTCACCGGGGGCACCAGCAACAACGAGGGCTGGCTGGTGGAACCGCGCAGGCTCGCGGCGGAACTGAAGCTAGGCACCGACACGACTGAGTGCTGCTGCGCTTATAACATGCTGAAGCTCACGCGGAGCTTGTATGGTTGGACCGGCGATCCGCGCTACTTCGACTACTACGAGCGCACACTCTACAATCACCGGCTCAGCGCCATCGAACTCTCCACGGGCCACACTGAGTACTATCTGCCTATAGTTCCCGGATCGTGGAAGACCTTCAATACCGACGATGATTCATTCTGGTGCTGTACCGGTACAGGAGTGGAAGAGTTTTCGAAGCTTAACGACAGCATCTACTTTCACGACGATGAAGGCCTCTATGTGAATCTCTTCATTCCGTCGGAGTTACGCTGGCGGGAAAAAAGCATCCGCGTTCGCCAGGAGAATCAATTCCCCTACACCTCCGCGACCACACTTTCGATGACTCTGCCGCAGCCGGTGCGGATGCCGGTACATCTGCGCATTCCCTATTGGGCAACTTCCGGAGTGGCGGTTAAAATCAACGGCCGATCTCTCGAAGCCACCGCCGGGCCGGGCAGCTACCTGACCCTGACGCGAACCTGGGAGACGGGAGACCGCCTGGAATTGGAGTTGCCGATGAGCTTGCATATAGAGCAGATGGCGGACGAGCCTGCCATGCAGGCCGTGCTTTACGGACCGCTGGTCCTGGCCGGCGATTTGGGACCCGCGGATTTGGCGCCCGATCTGATCACCGGTCCGGAGGGCCCCGCCCTTCGTGAACACCCTATTGCTGTCCCGGCCTTCCACGCCAAGAGTGACTCGCCGGATTCCTGGATCAAA
>Ga0302325_10004713_pt1 | contig 31364 bp, 27 predicted proteins | sample Palsa_T0_2_FD_201948 | JGI IMG/M metagenome (GOLD analysis project Ga0302325, IMG submission 201948) | Peat permafrost microbial communities from Stordalen Mire near Abisko, Sweden - Palsa_T0_2 | ecosystem: Environmental > Terrestrial > Soil > Palsa > Peat permafrost | place: Sweden: Abisko... | reverse complement strand
AAACGCAGGCGATGTCGCGACGGCTCTGCAACACCGTGAGGCTGCGCGTGTTCATGTCGCGCAGAGTAAAAGTGTCGCGAGCGCGCTGCGGATTGCCGACTCCCGGCTGCACGTCGCCCCACCAGCCGTGGTAGGCCCCACAGAATCGCACCAGGTAGCGTCGAGTCGTGTGGTAGCGGGCCAGGCGCACGGCCTGCATTACCGCTTCGGTGCCCGACATGTGGAAAGAGATTTCATCGAGCCCGGAGATCTGACGCAGGCGCTGGACGTTATCGGCAGTCAGCGGGTGCAGAGCACCAAGGACCGGGCCCAGATCGCGCACCCGGGCACTGCCGCGCTCGATGCACTCCTTGTAGAAGTTGTAGCCGAATACGTTGACCCCGTAGGAGCCTGTGAGATCGTAGCGTCGATTGCCATCCAGATCCGTGGTCGTAGGGCCGCTCGAGGAGCTGACGAATGCGCCAGCGTTCAGGTGCTGGCGGACCAGCCGACTGAACTGGAACGGGACCCGATAGCGCGCGGTGAACTGCAAATCGGAGATTCCACCCTGGACCTCGGCGGTCTTCTGCGCCGTGAGGGCGAAGCGCTGTGCGTAGAGCGATGCCAGGCGCTGGAAAGCACTCCGGCGCTGTGTGGCGACCAGCTCCGGCGCGCCATCGGCCCGAAAGAAGTGCTCATCGTCATACTCATAGCAGGGCACAAATTTCGCCAGCATCCGAGCTATGCGAGCATGACCGGTCAGCGAAGGGTGCTTGGCACGCGAGAGTTGCAGGCGGCGGAGCAGCCGCGGGGCGATCAGCAGCACCAATACAGCAGCAAGAGCCCATTGGGCGGTGATAGGCATGATGGAAAAATCCTCCGTGGCAACGTTATTGCAGGCGAATGACACTACGATGACGCTACGCGCCACGATCGGAAAAGTGCTCCAGCAGGAAGGCATCAATTTCGCGCTTACAAACAAAATTCCACGGCGTGCGCTGACGCTGTTTGCCGGTTGGTTCTGCCAGCTGCGACATCCGTGGATACGTGCCGGCAGCATCGCGTTGTGGCGCTTCTTCGCGGACGTTGATCTGGGGGAGGCTAAGAAGGAGCACTTCGATAGCCTCCACGATTGCTTTACACGGGAGCTCAAAGACGGCGTGCGTCCAATTGCCGCCGACCCGGCACTGCTTGTGAGCCCGTGCGATGCGATCATCGGGGCCTCGGGCCAGGTTTCCGATGGCATTGTTCTGCAGGCAAAAGGTCAGCCCTATCCTCTGACTGCATTACTTGGCGATGGCGGACTGACCGCAAAATACCGGCACGGAACCTACGTCACCCTGCGGCTGACGGCCGGCATGTACCACCGCTTTCATGCGCCTTTCGACTGTCGAATCAGGCAGGTGAATTATTTCGGCGGCGACACCTGGAACGTCAATCCAATCGCATTGGCGCGGGTGGCGCAGCTCTTTTGCAAAAACGAGCGTGCGGTCATCCGCTGCGAACTTGAAGGATCCGGCGACCTGATCACGCTGGTGCCGGTCGCTGCGATACTCGTTGCAAGCATCCGACTGCACTTCCTCGACACCGTACTGCACCTGCGCTATCGAGGTCGATCGGAGTTCAATTGTGATATCGCCATGCGCAAGGGCCAGGAGATCGGATGGTTCCAGCACGGTTCTACCGTGCTGGTATTCGCGCCGGCTGGCTATGAACTGTGCCAGGGTCTTGGCGAAGGCGTTGCGATACGGATGGGTGAAGCGCTGCTGCGGCTGCCGGCAAACCAGCGGATGACGCGGGGCGAGCAGATGGAATTCAGTGCAGCCTAGCGAGCGCGGGGCGTAGCTGCAGGGGTGGGCGACGCAGCGCACGTGGCGCAGCCATAATCGCCTCCAGAATGGGCGGGATCTCGAATACGGCGCGGTTATGATGCTGCTCAAGGCTGAGTCGGAACTCGCTGAGCCGACCGGTCAATTCAGCCATGGCGCCGCGCAGGTTGCGGTAGCTGCGAAGTACTAGGCCCGCATTATTTTCACGCACCCATTGGGTGTTGTAGCGCTCCTGCGGCATGGTCCAGGAGTTACGTACCACGATCACTGGAAGTCGCTGCTGCACGGCTTCGCTGATACTGCCGGGACCGGGCTTACCGATAAGAAAATCGCTCAGCTGCATGTAGTGCCGGATCTGCGCGGTAAAGCCAACGACTATGCGTGGCGCATTGAAACTCATTGCGCGCAGTCGCTCGGCCAGCGCTTCGTTGTGACCACAGACGAGAATCAGCTGCGTATCCTCGAGCTGCCGGGCGATGCTTTCCATGACTTTCGAGCCATGCCCACCAAACATCACCAGCCCGGTCGGCCGTTTGGGGTCGAGACCGAGCTTGAGCTGCTCGGCGTTGCGGTTGACCTGCAGCGGGGAGTAGAAATCCGGCCGGATAATCATGCCCGAGGTGGCGTGGATTCGATCCTCTGGATAGCCGGCGGCGCGCGCCTGCTCCAACGCTCGCGGCGTACCGCAAATCAGGTGCTGCTCCTGCCCAGGCTCGATCCAGAAATTCGGCGGATGGTCCGCCAGATCGGTAAGAATAGTGACGTACTGCACTCCGGGCAGCGCGCTCACGACTGACTCATACAGGGCGCGGTTGAAATTGGGTATCAGTGAGACCACCAGATCGGGCGCAGTCCGGAGCCAGTGGCTCCGTAGTTGACGCTTCATCGGTCGATGACCGAGTCGGATCATGCCCTGCAGGAGTTTGAGTTCCTGGGCAAGTCCGAGCGTCCAGCCGCGCGCCAGACGCCCGTTGTAGAAGTCCTCGGGTTTAAAGCCAGTGGTCTTTCTAAACAGGTCCTGGGGATCGAGCACCTGCATCAGGTTCACCAAACGCACCTGCCAGGGCATACCAAGCTCGCGGATGGAGGATTCCAAGGCCGTGGCCGCTGAGCGATGGCCACCGCCGGCATTGAAGTAAATCAGATCGACAGTCTTCATTGCCAGCTTCGCCCAGGCTTGCGTGCATTGGTCACGGCGCTGCCTTGATCAACGCTGGCTCGGGGCGAAAGGGGTGGCGCGAGAGTATGGTGCTTGGGCGTGCAAAATCGACTGGGAGCCTAAGCTGCGCGGCCGACGCTTGCTGCCGGATGAAGGATGGGCACGCCGCTGTGGCTCTCGGCCCAGTTCCATAGCTCAAGTTCGCCGCTGCGATCCTCGATCAGCACGGTGCAGTTCTCCACCCAGTCACCGTCATTGCAATACAGGACACCATCGATGGTCGTCATCTGCGGCCGGTGAATGTGGCCGCAAACAATGCCGTCGAGCCCCTGGCGGCGCGCCTCGTGGGCAGCCGCCTGCTCGAAGCTATGCACGTACTGCATGGCGTTGCCGACCTTGGACTTCAGGTAGCTCGCGAGCGACCAGTAGCGGTAACCGAGCCGATGGCGAATCGAATTGAAGTGGTTATTGATCAGCATTGTCAGATCGTAGGCCCACGAGCCCAAAGTAGTCAGCCAGCGACTGCACTTGACGACTCCATCGAACTCATCGCCATGCAGCACCAGGAGCTTGAGGTTGCGGGCGGTGGTATGCACGTAGCTGCGATGCACCTCGAGGTTGCCGAAGGCCATGCCGGCGAACTCACGCAGGTCAATGTCATGATTGCCCGGGATGTAGATGATGCGCGTGCCATGCTTGGCCTTGCCGAGGATGGTGCGCAAGACGTTGTTGTGCGATTGCGGCCAATAGAAGCTGCGGCGCATGCTCCACATGTCGACGATATCGCCGATCAGAATGAGCTGTTCGGGTTGCACACGGTGCAGGAAATCGAGCAGGAGATCGGCGCGACACTCGCGGGTGCCCAGGTGAATATCCGAGAGAAAGGCCGTTCGGACGCGGATAGGCGGCTGCTTGGGGCTTGCGATCATCTAAAGCACCTGCGAGTGGCCAATCTAAGCCTGAGTGTCGGTGCTGCACATTACAGTGCCGTGGCACTTTAATGATCTTCTGATGAACGTTGATCTAACTAGAGATTTTTGCCCGCCGACGCCCCTTCCGCGTGCGCTCAGGAGCCGAAGCTGTAGAGCGCTTCAATGGAAATGGTCGACTGCGTGTCGCGCAGGGTGCTCGAGCCGGAAGTGAAGATGCGATTGGAAGCGGCATCGAGGCGGCCTTCGAGGCGCAGCTCGAAGTGCTTCGCCGGATCGTAGGCCACTGTCAGCGTCTCCTCGCTGACCCGATTCCATCGGTAGCGGCACTGCTCAGCTCCCTGCACGTCCGTGCAGGATAACGGGTCGACGGCGATGATAAAGAAGTGGGAATCGCGGTCATCGACATACTCACCGCGCAACGAAGCGCGCCAGCGATCGTTGAAGGCGAAGTTGAGATACAGCGCGGCCCCAAGGTAACTGGCGGTGTGATCATTGCCGTCGAAGTTGGCCTGGCTGCCGTAGTCAAGATTGGCCATGAGTGTCAGCGCAGAGCTCGCGTTGTAGGTGGCGATGCCGTCCAGCAAGGTGCGGTTTGAGCGCACCTCGCCTAAGTTGCTGCCACTGGGTGTGAAAGATTCGGGGCCGTAGTAACCCTGCAGGCTCAGTGACAGTTTCTTGTCTGGCGTGAAGATTGCCGCCAGCTCACCGGTCGTCGCACTGCCGCAGGCAAAGCTGTCGCTGTCGCGATCGCATTTTGTCCAGCCGTTGTTGAGTCCGAGGATTACAGTAAACTTACTGCTGATCGCATCGGTGATCCGCACGCCGGTGTGGGTCAACGGTTCGGCGAAATACAGCAGCGAGCGGGAAGTATTGCTGTTGCCTGTTGGCGCGATATCCTCGGCGCCCGCCAGTGTCACGAATTTTCCACCCTGGAAAGTCCAGGTGCCAGCGGCATACTGTGCGAAAGCCTGTTCGAGCGCGAACTGATCCCCTAAACGGGCCGGCAGATACTCCACATCCCGGCCGGCCATCAGGTCTACCAGAGCGCCAAACCCGGAGGCTGGCTGGCTGGCGACAGTCAGTGAGGCTTGGGTCAGGGCGAGGCTATTCGAATCGGCGCCAAACTCGTGATAGGTCAATTGCTCGACTACCCCGCCGTTACTTGGGAGCAGAGCGAGGTAGGAGGCATCCACGTAGCCAGAGACCGTGAGGTTGTAGCTGCTGAGGAACTGACTGAACTGCGAGTTGGCAGGTACGCTGGGTGCTGGTGGCTCATCGGCCCAAGCAGCGCAACCCACGAATAGACTCAAGAGCAATCCTGCCCTCAGGGGAATTGGAGAGCTGAAGATCACCGGCTCAAGCTGCCCCTGACGCTCCTGTCCCGCACCTTGATGCACGCGGGTGAGCTTCGCCGGCGGCCTACTGCCTGATGAATAAAGCGCAAGAATATTGATGGCAGCTCGCTCTTGGCAGGAGGCCGCAGACTGAGGCCAGCCGCCGTGCCGGTCAATAGTGGCTTGAGCCCTGCGCCCGCTGGGCTTCGGCACGGCCATGGCCAAGGATGCGGGGTTCGAGCGACAATACCTGGATGAACAATCCCCGGGATGCGGCCTACTGGCATAGCCGCGCGGCGCAACTGACGCCGCTTAGCCAGCTGCTAATTGATGGACGCGTGCGGCCTGCGGAAGGTGGGGGTACCTTTGAATGCCTCAGCCCGATTGATGGTCGAACGCTGGCACACGTTGCCGCTGGCGAGAGCGCCGATGTGGACGCAGCGGTACGCGCCGCGCGTGCCGTGTTTGAACGCGGTAGCTGGTCGCAGCAGTCCCCGGCAGCGCGCAAGCGGGTGCTACTTAAGTTTGCGGATCTGATTGGGGCGCATCTCGAGGAGCTGGCGCTGCTCGAAACCCTTGATGTCGGCAAACCGATCCGCGACAGCCTCGCGGTCGATGTGCCCTCAACGGTGCGCTGTGTACGCTGGTATGCCGAGGCGGTCGACAAAATCTATGGCGAGGTCGCGCCGACCGGCCCGGACGCGCTCGCGCTGATTACCCGCGAACCCATGGGTGTCGTCGGGGCCATTGTGCCATGGAACTTTCCGATGATCATGGCGGCCTGGAAGATTGCGCCCGTATTGGCCGCCGGCAATTCGCTGGTGCTCAAACCCTCCGAGAAGTCACCGCTGAGCGCCCTGCGCTTGGGGCAGCTGGCACTGGAGGCTGGTATACCGGAGGGCGTTTTCAACGTCGTCACCGGCTTTGGGCAGACCGCGGGCAAAGCACTGGCGCTGCACATGGATGTCGATTGCATCGCCTTCACCGGCTCGACCGCGACCGGCAAGAGCATCATGCAATACGCCGGCCAGTCGAATCTCAAGCGCCTCTCGCTCGAATGCGGCGGCAAGTCGCCCAACATTGTCATGGCTGACTACCCGGACCTGCGCCGCGCTGCGCGCGCCGCAGCCGGCGCCATCTTCTATAACCAGGGCGAGATGTGCTCGGCCGGTTCGCGCCTGCTCGTGCAGGAGAGCATCCGCGAGCAGATGCTCGAGGAAATTGCGGTCGTAGCACGCGAGATGACGCCGGGCGATCCGCTGGATCCAAAGACCCGGCTCGGTGCCCTGGTCGATGAGCCGCAGACACACCGGGTGCTCGAGTACATCGAATCCGGCCGTAGCGATGGCGCCCGACTGGCGATCGGTGGCCAGCGCGTGCGCCAGGACTCTGGGGGCTGCTTTGTCGAGCCCACGGTATTCGATGGGGTGCGCCCCTCGATGAAGATCGCGCGCGAGGAGATCTTTGGCCCGGTGCTCGCGACACTGAGTTTCAGCGATCTCGATGAGGCGATTCGCATTGGCAATGATGTGATCTACGGGCTTGCCGCGGCGGTCTGGACGCGCGATCTGACGGCCGCACACCGCGCCGCGCGCGCGTTGCGGGCCGGAGTGGTCTACGTCAACTGCTACGACGCGGATGACATCACCGTGCCATTTGGTGGCTACAAGCAATCCGGTCTCGGCCGCGACAAGTCGCTGCATGCATTCGATAAATACACGGAGCTTAAAACCACGTGGATTGAACTCGCGTGAGCGAGCCGCTGTGGCAGTTTGTGGCGCCCGCGCCGCGGGGGCTTGCGGATCTTGTTGCCACGGAAATGCGCGACTGCGGTGCACTCGAGATCCGCGAGCGCAATGCCGGAGTGCTGTTCAAGGGCGCTCTCGAAGCGGGCTACCGGGCCTGCCTCTGGTCGCGCGCTGCCAGTCGCGTGCTGCTGCAGATCGCTGAGTTCACCGCTGCAACCACTGATGAGTTCTACGCGGGCGTGCGCGCGGTTGACTGGCGCGAACATCTCGGCCCGGATGCCACGCTCGCCTGCGAATTCACCGGGCAGCACCCGAGCATTACGCACTCGCACTTTGGCGCGCTCAAGCTCAAGGACGGCATCTGTGATCAGCTACGCGAGGTGAGCGGCACACGGCCGGATGTGCAGCCGGAGCGGCCGTCGGTGCGCGTCATGGCGCACGCACAGGGGCCGCGCGTGAGCTTGCTGATTGATCTGGCCGGGGAGGGTCTGCACCGCCGCGGCTACCGCCGCCAGGCTGGCGAGGCCCCGCTGCGGGAGAACGTTGCCGCCGGCATGCTGCTGCGTGCTGGCTGGCCGCATCGGGCGGCGGCCGGTGCGGAGTTCCTTGATCCGATGTGCGGATCAGGCACTTTGGTGATCGAGGCCGCGCTGATCGCCGCCGATGTCGCACCCGGCTTGAGCCGGGAGTACTGGGGGTTCGCTGGTTGGCGCGGGCATCAGGCCGAGCTGTGGTCACAGCTGCTTGGGCAGGCCCGCGCACGCGTGCGCACTCAAGTGAGCGCGCCGATCCGCGGTACCGATGCCGATGGCGGCAATCTCAAGAACGCGGCGGCCAATGCGACCCGGGCTGGCGTGAGCGCGCTGGTGCAGTTCGCGGTGTCGTCGGCCGCCGAGGTGCGGCCGCTCGGCGCTGGCGGTGGGCTGGTGTGCACGAATCCGCCTTATGGCGCGCGGCTCGGAGACGGGGCCGAGGCCGCGGCAGCGCACCGCGAACTGGGCCGCGTGCTGCGTGATCACTTTGCCGGCTGGGAGGCAGTGATCCTTACGGCGGCGCCGGCGGCGGCACGCGAACTGGCGCTGCGCACTTACCGCACGCACACGCTCTGGAACGGCGCGATCGAATGCCGGCTGCTGCGGATCGATCTGGATCGACCGGGGGTGCGTGAGAGGCCCGGCGATGGCCTGCGGGTGCCAGACCCACAGGTGGCACAGTCGCCCGGTGCCCGCATGTTTGCCAATCGGCTGGGCAAGAACTGCAAGCGACTCGGAACCGTAGCGCGTCGCGAGCAGGTCAGCTGTTATCGGCTCTACGATGCCGATATGCCCGAATACTCCTTCGCGATCGATCGCTATCAGGAGATTGAAGGGACCGCGCATCTCTACGTGCAGGAGTACCGCGCGCCGCACGGCGTGGATCCCGCTGCTGCGGCCCGGCGCCGTGCGGAGGCCTTCTCGGTCCTTGTCGAGGTGACCGGCGTTGATCCGGAGGCGATCCATATCCGCCTCAGGGAACGCCAGCGCGGTGCGGCCCAGTACCGGCGCGTGGGTCACGAGCGGCAGTTCCTGCTGATCGAGGAGCAGGGTATGAAATTCCAGGTGAACTTCACCGACTATCTCGATACGGGTTTGTTCCTCGACCATCGGCCGATGCGCTCGCGGCTGCGCAAGGCCGCCGATGGCAAGCGCTTCCTGAACCTGTTCTGCTATACCGGCAGCGCCACTGTCAGTGCGGCAACCGGGGGGGCGCGACAGACAGTAAGCGTTGATCTGTCGAACACCTATCTGGACTGGGCGGCGCGCAACTTCGAACTCAATGCACTCAGCACCGCCTCACACCAGCTGGTGTCGGCAGACTGCCGCACGTGGCTTGCCGAGGCGGCCAACTCACGGGCGGTGTTTGATCTGATCTATCTGGATCCGCCGACCTTCTCCAATTCCAAGCGCATGAGCGGTGTACTCGATACCCAGCGAGATCACGCTGAGCTGATCGAGCAGTGCCTGCGGTTGCTTGCCCCGGAAGGACTGCTGGTGTTTTCGACCAACGCGCAGCGCTTTGCACTTGCCCCACAGATTGCAGCTCAGGCTGAAGTGCGCGAGATCACCCGCGCGACGATCGGCTTTGACTATGAGCGCAGCCCAAACATTCACCAGTGCTTTGAAATCCGGCCACGCCGGACTTGAGCGCTCACTGGCTCTGGGCGTCTTTCTCGGCCTGCTCGCGCTGCTGGGTGTTGACCTGGATGGCCTGATTAACGCGCTCGCGCGCGCGCTCCTCGGTCGCCTTGGCCTGCTTGGCCTGCTCAACTTCGCCCGTGCCTACGGCCGCTCCGGTCGCGGCGGTTTCTGCTAACCCGCAGCCCGACAGTGCGCCCAGCAATGTCAGGCAGATCAGAACTTTGGCCATGATGAGGTACTCCTTAAAGAGGCGTGGCGTGCGCTCAATGCGCCAATCCTGGGCTCGTAATAGATCAACCTCCGTCCGCTGGCAAGTGCGCCTATAGCAAATCGCGAAGTCGGTACCAAAGCATCGCCAAAGCGAGCGCCGGGCGACGCAATGCGGGGCCGCCGGGAAAGTCCCTATGCGGTATGCGTGCGAAGACGTCAAAACGCTCGCTGGTGGTGGCTAGGGCTTCAGCCAGGCATTGTCCGGCGATGGTCGCCAGGGCCAGTCCGTGGCCGCTGAAGCCCTGCAGGAACCACACGTTGGGCGCCAGGCGGCCGAAGTGCGGCGCACGATTCATCGTGATGTCGACCAGGCCGCCCCAGGAGTACTCGATTCGCGTGTCAGCGAGCTGCGGAAACACACCGAGCATGCGTTCGCGGGTGGCCCGCGTCAGGTCGGCCAGGTTCACGCCGGAATAGCTCACACGGCCGCCAAAGAGCAGTCGATGGTCGGCTGAGCGGCGAAAGTAATCGACCACCCAGTTCAGGTCGTGGACTGCAGCGTTGTTGCGGATCAGCGCGCTCGCACGCTCTTCGCCGAGCACCTCGGTGGCGACGATATGTGTGCCGATGCCGATAATCTTGCGGGCCAGCTCCGGTGCGGTACGCCCAAGCCACGCATTGCCTGCCAGCATCAGCTGGGCACACTGCACCTCGCCCTCGCTGGTCCGAACGCGCACGCCCTTCGCATCGGCGCTGTAACCCAGTGCGCGCGACTGTTCATAAAAGCTCACACCCGCCTGCTGCGCCGCCTGGGCAAGGCCGAGGGTGTAGCGCAGCGGGTGCATGTGGCCAGTGTCGGAATCAAAGAGTCCGGCCCGATAGCGCGGGCTCGCCAGCAGCGTTCGCAGTTCCTCGCCGTTCAGCCAGCGGCTCGGCGGTGCGCCCAACTCGGCTAATTCGGACTGCGTCGCCTTAAGCTCGCTCACCTGTCGCGCTTTGATGGCCACACTCATATGCCCGCTGACCCAGTCACAGGCGATGTGGTGACGCTTTATCAGCTCTCGGGTCAGGGCCACGCCATCGACAGAAATCTGCCAGATTCTGGCCGCATCGATCGGCCCGACCAGCTGGCGCAACTTGGACTGCGAACTGGCGACCCCAGCCAGGACCTGGCCGCCGTTACGACCCGAGGCGCCCCATCCCACCCGGTGCTGCTCCAGTGCGACCACGCGATAGCCCCGGGCCGCCAGGTGCAGGGCCGTTGAGAGGCCGGCGATGCCGGCACCCACCACGCACACATCAGCGCTCGTGCTGCCCTGCAGGGGTGGCGCCTGTGCGGGCCGAGACACCGAGCGCTCGTAATACGAGGCCGCGGCGGCCGAATCATCATTTACCATAATTCAACGGCATGGTGCGCCACAATATTGCAATTTAGATAATAAAAACAACGCGTTATAATGCCCTAATCCGGGGTAATATACGCCTGAGAATAGACGCTGGGCCCGGGTATGCACTGGCTGCCTATGGTCTAATGTCAAAAATCAAACGCCGCTGGCCCCTCGATTCACCGCTCGTTGTGCATCTGGGCTGGCGTCCGGTTACGGAGTTTTTGCACTGTCATGTCTGTACAGCGCCCGCTTATCGGGATTCCGGCGGATCGTCGTCCGCTAGGCCCACAGGCTTACCACCTCGTTGCCGAGAAGTACCTCGCGGCGGTGCTGGATGCTGCGGGAGCGCTGCCGGTGATCGTGCCCGCCATCGGGCGGGAACTGGAACTCGATGATCTGCTCGAGTCGCTCCACGGCCTGCTGTTCATGGGTAGCCCTTCGAATGTAGATCCGCGCCACTATAGCGGCGAGCCGAGCGAGAGCGGTACTTTGCACGACCCGCATCGTGATGAGACCACGCTACCGCTGATTCCCAAAGCGGTGGCGGCAGGGGTGCCGGTGCTGGGCATCTGCCGCGGCTTCCAGGAAATGAACGTCGCCTTCGGCGGCACACTCTGGCAAAAGCTCCATGATGTGCCCGGCCACCTTGACCATCGTGAGCCCTCCGACCAGCCGATCGACAAGCAATATGGTCTGGCGCATGCGGTGCGCCTGGAGCCCGGAGGCCTGCTGCAGAAACTGGCCGGCGGCGCCACTGAGATCACGGTGAATTCCCTGCACGGCCAGGGCGTACGTGAACTCGGCGCAGGCCTCGCGGTGGAGGCGCGGGCACCCGATGGTGTCATTGAAGCCTTCCGTGTGCTGCGGGCCACGAGCTTTGCACTGGCAGTGCAGTGGCACCCTGAGTGGCGGGTGCTGGAAAATGATTTTTCGCGCGCGCTGTTTGCTGAATTTGGATTGGCTTGCCGCGAGCGCATGAACTCTTTCAGGTGATTTATGGCTAATGAGATTAAACAGTTTCTTCGTGACCACGGCATCTCGGAAGTCGAGGCGATCATCCCGGACATGGCCGGCATCGCACGCGGCAAGGTGATGCCGGCCGAGAAATTCGCTGAGGACTCTGGCATGCGTCTGCCCGAGAGCATTTTTCTGCAGACGGTGACCGGCGATTATCCGGTCGATACTTCCTCGGCGATGAGCCCCGCGGAGATGGATATTGTGCTCAAGGCGGATCCCAAGACCGTGCGGGTGGTCCCGTGGGCTGCCGAACCGACTGCACAGGTCATACATGACTGCTATTACTCAGACGGTCGGCGCGTGACGATGGCCCCTCGCCAGGTGTTGCAGCACGTGCTTGAGCTGTATGAGCAGCGCGGCTGGGAGCCGGTGGTCGCCCCGGAGCTCGAGTTTTACCTGGTCGAACCCAACATTGACGCCGACTACCAGCTCAAGCCGCCGGTGGGGCGTTCGGGTCGGGCCGAACCCGGTCGCCAGTCCTACAGCATCGCGGCGGTCAATGAATTTGATCCGCTGTTCGATGACGTGTACGCCTTCTGCGAGGCGCAGGAGATCGAGATCGATACGCTGATCCATGAGGATGGACCGGCGCAGATGGAGATCAACTTGTTGCACGGGGAGGCACTAGGCCTTGCCGATCAGGCCTTCTTGTTCAAGCGCACGATGCGCGAGGCGGCGCTGCGTCACAAGATGTATGCAACTTTTATGGCCAAGCCGCATGCCAAGGAGCCGGGCAGCGCCATGCACATCCACCAAAGCATCGTGGATACCAAGACGCGTAAGAACATCTTCAGCAATCCGGACGGCACGCCCTCGGCGCTGTTCTTCTCGCACATTGCGGGCCTGCAGCGTTATTTGCCGGCGGCGATGTCACTGTTTGCCCCGAACGTGAATTCCTACCGGCGCATCCAGCGCTTCCAGATGGCGCCGATCAATGTGCAATGGGGCTACGACAACCGGACCGCGGGCCTGCGGGTACCGTTCTCCACGCCGGAGGCGCGCCGGGTCGAGAACCGCCTGGGCGGGGCCGATGCCAATCCCTACATCGCCCTGGCTACTTCGCTGGCCTGCGGCTATCTCGGCATGACCGAAGGGCTGCAACCGACCGAGCCGGTGACCGGCAGCGCACATGAGATGCCCTTTGCACTACCGCGCTCGCTCGATGAGGCCTTGAGCCGCCTGCGGGACTGCGAGCCTCTCGTGACGCTGCTGGGCGAGCCGTTTGTGGCCGCCTATACACTGGTCAAACAGGCCGAATACGAGGTGTTTTTGCAGGTCATCAGTTCTTGGGAGCGCGAGCACCTGCTGCTGAACGTCTAGCCTGCCGGCGCGGGCCGCCAGCGGCGCCAGTGGCTGGTATATTAGACTCACGGGACGCCCGCCTGAGTGGTGTGCGTCCCGTGTCTTAATCGGCCTCGGCGAATCACCAGGGGATCAGGATTTGTCCAAGAGTCTGCGCGCCTTCGCACAGCTGATTGCGGTCCCGTTCGTGGCCTGCCTGCTTGCTTCCTGCACCGAGCAGACGCAGCAGGAAAACGTGCTGAACGTCTACAACTGGACCGACTACATTGCCCCGGATGTCCTGACCGAGTTCGAGAAGGAATACGGAATCACCGTCAACTACGACGTTTTTGATTCCAACGAAGTGCTCGAGACCAAGCTGCTTGCGGGCAATACCGGCTACGACGTGGTCGTGCCCTCGGCTTCATTCATGCAGCGCCAGATCATCGCCGGGGTCTTTCAGAAGCTCGATAAAGCGCAGCTGCCGAATCTGAAGAACATGGACCCGGAGATCATGAAGCTCATCGCGCCGAATGATCCGGGCAATCAATACTCGGTCGATTACTTCTGGGGCACCGACGGCGTCGCCTACAACGAGGCGATGATCGAGGCGGCGATGCCCAATGCGCCGGTGGACAGTTTTGGCATGTTCTATGACCCGACAGTGGTCAAGAATTTTCAGAACTGCGGCGTGACACTGCTCGATGCACCCGATGAAGTAGTGGGCACCGTGCTGCTGTATCTGGGCCGCAATCCTGGCAGCGAGTCCCTCGATGATCTAAAGGCGGTCGAGCAGGTCCTGCACTCGATACGCCCCTACATCCGCTACATCAACTCCTCCAAGTACATTGAAGATCTGGCCAACGGCGAGGTGTGCCTGTCGCTCGGCTGGAGCGGCGATGCTGGAATCGCCGCCGCGCGCGCACGCGAAGCCGGCAAGGGTCTTACAATCAAGTATCACATTCCCAAAGAAGGCTCGATCACCTTCTTCGATATGCTGACGATTCCTTCGGATGCACTGCATGTCAAGAATGCCCACCTGTTCATCAATTTTCTGATGCGTCCGGAAATCGCGGCCCGCAACTCGAGCCTCATGCATTACGCAGTCAGCAACGAGGCTGCCTACCCGCTAGTGGTTCCGGCCGTTGCCGAGGATCGCGGCATTTATCCCGACTCCGAAACCAAGAAGCACCTGTTTCCCAACGTAGCGCACAGTCAGCATTTCACGCGGGCGCTGAACCGGATGTGGACCCGGTTCAAGACCGCCAAGTAACCCGAAGTGACCGACGGTCCGCCAAGCAGAGGCCCGATGAGCGAACAGCGCGAAAATCAGCGAGAACCCTGGAACGACCTGAAGGCCGAGCCCTATGTGCGGATCGAAGCAATCACCAAGCGCTTTGGCAGCGTTGCCGCCGTCAATAATGTTTCGCTGAAGATCTACCGCAGCGAGATCTTCTGTCTGCTCGGCGGCTCCGGCTGCGGCAAGACGACATTGCTGCGCATGCTCGGCGGGTTCGAGCAGCCCTCGGCCGGCGAAATCTACATCGATGGCGAGCCCATGGCTGGCATTGCGCCCTACGAGCGACCGGTCAACATGATGTTCCAGTCCTACGCCCTGTTTCCGCACATGAGCGTGGAAAAGAACATTGCCTTTGGCCTCGAGCAGGAGGGGATCTCGCGCGCCGAGATCAGCCGACGGGTGCAGGAGATCCTCGATATCGTCAAGATGAACCAGTTTGCGGGCCGCAAGCCGCACCAGCTCTCCGGCGGCCAGCGCCAGCGCGTGGCGCTCGCCCGCTCGCTGGTAAAGCGCCCGAAGCTGCTGCTGCTGGATGAGCCGCTCGGTGCGCTCGATCGCAAATTGCGCGAGCACACGCAGTTCGAACTGCTCAACATCCAGCAGCGTCTCGGTGTGACCTTCATCGTCGTGACGCACGATCAGGAAGAGGCGATGACGCTTGCGACCCGCATCGGCGTGATGAACCGCGGCGAGATCGTGCAGATCGGCACGCCGCGCCAGATCTATGAGTTTCCGACCTCGCGTTTTGTCGCGGACTTCATTGGCTCGGTCAATATCTTCGAAGGCCAGCTGATCGAGGATGAACCCGACTACGTGCGCGTGCGTTGCGAGGAGTTGCCGGTGCCGGTGCACATTGACCACGGGCTGAGCGCCGCTCCGGACGCGCGCCTGTGGGTCGCGGTGCGTCCCGAGAAAGTCATGCTGAGCTCACGCCAGCCGGAAAGTCCGGATAACTGGGCGCATGGCGTGGTCAAGGAGATCGCGTACATGGGGGATCTGTCGATTTTCCTGATCGAGCTCGATGGCGGACGCCAGATCCGCGTCAGCCAGGCCAACAGTGCACGCAAACCCGAGGAAGTCTTTGGCTGGGACGAAGGCGTGTATGTGAGCTGGGATGCCTCAAGCCCGGTCGTTGGAACCGGCTGAGACAGCAAAGCCAATCGCATGAGTACCCCACCCTCAGAACCCTCGAGCGCTGTGCTGTCGGCACCGGCTCTGAACGGGAGTGAGTCACCAGTGCCGCGCCGCTGGCGCCCTCGTATGCCGCTCGGGCGCAAGACCGTGTCGGGCACTCCGACCCTGTGGCTGCTGCTGTTCTTCCTGGTGCCCTTTGCGATCGTGATGAAGATCTCGCTGTCCGAATCGGTGCTAGCAATTCCGCCCTACAGCTCGATCTGGCAGTGGAGCGCGGACAAGATTCTGGCGATCCGCCTCGACCTGTCTAACTATGATTACCTGTTTACGGACGATCTGTACGTCAGCTCCTACCTCTACTCGATCAAGGTGGCTGCGATCTCGACCTGCCTGTGCCTGCTGCTGGGCTATCCCATGGCTTACGGCATTGCGCGCGCACCAGCGGCTAAGCGCAATCTGATGTTGATGCTGGTGATCCTGCCGTTCTGGACCTCCTTCCTGCTGCGGGTCTATGCCTGGATCGGATTGCTCAAGAATAATGGCGTCATCAACAACGTGCTGATGGCGCTCGGCATCATCCACCAGCCGATCACGATGATGCAGACGGATTTTGCGGTCTACATCGGCATCGTCTATTCCTACCTGCCCTTCATGATCCTGCCGCTGTATTCAAACCTGGAGAAGCACGACCCGAATCTGCTGGAGGCGGCAGCAGACCTGGGCGCCAAGCCCTGGACGGCCTTCCGACGCATCACCTGGCCGCTGTCGATTTCCGGGGTGGTGGCGGGGGCGTTGCTTGTGTTCATACCGGCGGTGGGCGAATACGTGATCCCATCGCTGCTTGGACGTCCCGATCAGCTGATGATCGGACGGGTGCTGTCGGATGAGTTTTTCGAGAATCGTGACTGGCCGGTGGCGAGTGCGGTGGCGATCGCGATCCTGTTGCTGCTGGTTGCGCCCATCGTGCTGTTCCAGCGCTACCAGACCCGCGACCTGGCGGCACACCGATGAGGCTGCGCCGCTCCATTTTCGTCCCCGCGGTGCTCGCCTTTGGCTTCGCGTTCCTGTATGTCCCCATTTTGTCGATGATCTTTTTCTCATTCAACAATTCCCGGCTGGTTACGGTGTGGGATGCGGCCCATTCCCCGACGCTAAAATGGTACGGATTGCTGATGCACAATCAGCAGATCCTCAGGGCGGCGTGGCTCTCGATCAAGATCGCGGTGATGAATGCCACCGGCGCAGTAATCCTCGGCACGATGAGCGGTTTTGCGCTGGTGCGCTACGGACGCTTCCGGGGCCGCACGCTGCTGGCCGTGATGACCACGGCGCCGCTGGTGATGCCTGAGGTGATCACCGGCCTCTCGATGCTGCTGCTGTTCGTCGCGATGGAGCAGCTGATCGGGTGGCCGGCCGGCCGCGGCGTCACCACGATCACGATCGCGCACATCACTTTTTCAATGGCCTATGTGGCGGTCATTATTCAGTCGCGGCTTGCCGGCTTTGATGAATCACTCGAAGAGGCGGCCATGGATCTGGGCGCACGCCCAGGCAAGGTGTTCTGGCGCATCACGCTGCCGCTGATCATGCCGGCGATTGTTTCCGGGTGGCTGCTGTCCTTTACCCTCTCCTGGGACGATGTGGTGATTTCACAGTTCGTGGCCGGCCCGGGATCGAGCACTCTACCCATGGTGATCTTCTCCAAGGTTCGCTTAGGGGTGAGCCCGGATGTCAATGCGCTTGCGACCGTGATGGTGCTGATCGTCACCGCAGGTGTCGTAGGTTCGGCATTCTGGATGCGCGCCCGCGAACGGCAGCGGGCGCGTGAAATGCGCCTGGCAGCCGAAGCCGAGGGCTGAGGGCGCGCACCGCGACCCAAGGGGAGCGCCGCATTCAGCCGCTATGCTACATAGTAAATTACCCAATGTTGGCACGACGATCTTCACGATCATGTCGCGCCTGGCTACCGATCTGGGCGCGGTCAATCTCGGCCAGGGATTCCCGGACTATCCGATCGATCCGCGGCTCGCCGAACTGGTCCATCAAGCAATGCTCGAGGGACACAACCAGTACGCGCCGATGATCGGCGTGCCGCTACTGCGCGAACAGATTGCGCTCAAGATTGAGCGTTACTACGGCGTGCGGCCGGACCCGGAATCCCAGATCACCATTACGCTGGGCGCCACCGAGGCCATCTTCTCGGCGATTCAGGCTCTGGTCGGCGCCGGCGATGAAGTGATCGTTTTCGATCCCTCCTATGATTCCTATGAGCCGGCGATAGCGCTGGCCGGCGCGCGCTGTGTGCATGCACGCATGCTGCCGCCGATGTTCCGGCCGGACTGGGATGAGGTGCGCGCACTGTTTTCAGAACGTACGCGACTGGTGATCATCAATTCCCCGCAGAACCCGGCCTGTAGCTGTCTGAGCCACGCCGATCTGGAAGAGTTAGCAAAGCTGCTGCGGGGCCGCGATTGTCGCCTGTTGTCGGATGAGGTGTATGAGCATGTGGTCTTTGACGGGCAGCGCCACCAGAGCGTGCTGGCGCATGGGGAACTGCGTGAACGCAGCGTTGCGGTGTACTCCTTTGGCAAGACCCTGCACGCCACTGGCATGCGGATCGGCTACGCCATCGCGCCAGCCGGATTGACCACGGAGCTTCGCAAGGTGCACCAGTTCAACACCTTCAGCATTCCGACCAGCCTGCAGCAGGCCATCGCGCTTTATCTTCGCGAGCGACCTGAGTGCGGCCAAGATCTCCCGGCTTTCTTCCAGCGCAAGCGCGACCTGCTCTCAGGATTGCTCAAGGACAGTGCACTGCGGGTAATGACCGCTGCCGGCACCTACTTCCAGTTGATGGATTACAGCGCAGTATCCGATGAGCCGGATGTGGCGATGGCCGAGCGCCTGGTGCGCGATGCCGGTGTCGCTACAATCCCGCTATCGGTCTTCTATCACGAGCCGCCCAAACTGCGTTTGCTGCGACTGTGTTTTGCCAAGCGCGATGAAACCCTCTCCGAGGGCGCGCAGCGCCTTCTCAAATGGACTGAGGCCAGCGCGCGCGCCTGAACCGGCGAGGATTTACCATGAGCGATATGAAGCCGCCGACCCGCGTCAATCATCCACCGGACATTGAGGTACCGGCGGGCAACCGGCCGGTCGTTGCGCCGATTTACCAGAGCGTCAAGTTTGAGTTTGAATCGGTTGCCCAGACGCTGGCGCATTTCGGCGGCAAGCAGCCTGGCTTCTACTATCAGCGTGACAGTAACCCAACCAACCGCCAGCTCGAGCAGACGCTGGCGGCAATGCAGGGCCGAGCCGAAGCCATCGTCTGCGCCTCAGGCGTGGCCGCGATTGCCGGGGCACTGTTGTCGCTGACCAAGCAGGGTGATCATGTGCTGTGCTTCGTGGAGACCTATGGTCCCACGCGACACCTGATCCGCCGCACTCTGGGAAAGTACGGTGTGACCCATAGCATGCTGTCGGTGCTGGATCTCGCCGGCATCGAGCGGGAACTCAAGGCACGGCCAACCCGCTTGCTGATCTTCGAGAGCCCGAGCAACCCGATCAACCGGATCGCTGATCTGGCCGCGATCACGGCGTTGGCGCGGACCCACGGGGCGCTCACGCTGCTCGATAACACCTGTGCCGGGCTGCATCAGCACGGTGAATTCGATATCGATGTTTTCCTGCACAGCCTGACCAAGTTCGCAGGAGGTCACAGCGATGTGATGGGGGGGGCCGTCATCGCGAATCAGGAGCTGATTGGCGGGCTCCGGCCAGACTTTAAGGTTTTCGGCGCGGTGATCGATCCGCACGCGGCGTTCCTGATCCAGCGCGGCCTCAAGACCTACTTCCTGCGCTACCGCGCCCAGAGCGCGCAGGCACTTGAGATTGCAAAATTCCTCAGCTCCCAGCCGACGGTGAGCGCCGTCTCGTACCCGGGCCTGCCTACAGATCCGGGCCATTCGCTTGCGCGTGCGCAAATGAGTGATTTTGGCTGCGTGGTGACCTTTGAACTGGCCGGTGGCGCGGCGGCGGCCGAGCGTCTGGCCAACGCGCTCACGCTCTTTGCACGCGCCGCGAGTCTTGGCGCCACCGAATCGCTGGTGCTGCCTTCCCAATTCATGAGCACGCGGGATCTCACTGCCGAGCAGGTGCAGATCTCGGGCATCCGCCCCGGTACCGTACGCCTGTCGATCGGGGTTGAGGCGCTCGAGGATCTGAAGGCCGACTTGCAGCAGGCCTTGAACGCTGCCGCTGGCTGAGACTGCTTATAGCAGCAGGTTCCAGGCCGGTACGCTCAGGAACGAGAGCACAATACCGATCCCGAGCGCTGCGTTAGCCAGTTCGGGCTCGAGGCGGTATTGCTGCGCGAGTATTGCACCGGTGAGCATCGGGGCCATGCCCATCTCAAGCGTGCTGACTGCCAGTGTCGGTTCACCGACGCCAAGCGCGCTGCCAGCCAACCAGGTGAGTAGCGGTGCCAGGCCCAGCTTCCACCCAAGGCCCAGCAGCAAAGCGAGGCGGGCGCTACGGGGCAGGCTCAGGTGCAGGCTAAGACCAACAGAAAACAGCGCCATCGGCGCCAGCGTCTGCCCGATGCGATGAAGTATCGGCACAACCTCAGCGGGCCAACCGCCGAAGAGTCCAGCTGCGATGGCCACCATCAGCGCCACGAAGGGTGGAAAGACGACGATCTTTCGTGCGATGTCGAGTACGCGCGGAGCGCCCCGCTGGGCATAGAGCACCGCGGTCAGCACGCCCCCGATCGACAGCGAGATGAAGCAGCCGAGCTGGTCAGCGACTACCGCGAGTGTCTGGGCGCTGGGGCCGCGCAGCGCTTCAAGCATCGGATAGCCGATAAAAGCGGTGTTGCTCAACCCACAGGTCACCGTCACCGCACCGATGCGGCCCGCACTCCATCCAAGCCGCCGGCCCAGCCAGCGAAACAGCAGGAACGCGGCGATGTAGCCGAGCCATTGTGGCAAGACCAGGAACCACAGGCCGGCGCTGAAGCGCAAACCCGGAACAAGCTCGAGGATGGTCGCGGGTAAGGCGATGTTGATCACCCACCAGTTCAGCCCTTCGGTGAGCGCTGGTGGTGCAAATCCACGGCGAGCCAGTAACGCTGCGCCCAGCATGCAGACTGTCAACAGGATCAGTGCCGTCATGCAGGCCTTGTGGTGATCGGAAGGGTCCTTGGGCTCGGGCGAAACGGCTGCAGCGGAAGCCTATATCGCTCAGCGCCGGGCGCGATGCGTGGCTCCGGCCCCCGCGCTAGCGTCGGAAAATTCTCATGATCAGCGTCAATACCAGACTCACAACCAGCATCGTGACGATCGGAATGTAGATGCGCCAGCTACCGCGGGCGATCACCAGATCGCCCGGCAGATGACCCAGACGCAGTCGCGCGAGCCACGGCCAGCACACCCCTGCCAGCACGAGTGCCAGGCCAAGAAAAATGAGCGTTCGCTGCATCGCGCGCATTCCGGGCGCCGGGGGGCGCCCTAGAAATTCCGGATCAGTGCGTCACCGAACTCACTGCACTTGACCTCAGTGGCACCGGGCATCAGCCGGGCGAAGTCGTAGGTCACGACTTTCTGGCCGATGGTGCGGTCCATGGCATTGATGATCGCATCAGCCGCCTCGGTCCAGCCCATGTAGCGCAGCATCATTTCGCCCGAGAGAATCACCGAGCCGGGATTGACCTTATCAAGATCAGCGTACTTCGGTGCCGTGCCATGGGTCGCTTCGAACACCGCGTGGCCGGTGAGGTAGTTGATATTGGCGCCCGGTGCGATGCCGATGCCGCCGACCTGCGCTGCCAGCGCATCCGAGAGGTAATCGCCATTGAGGTTCATGGTCGCCACCACGTCGAACTCTTCGGCGCGTGTCAGCACCTGCTGCAACGTGATATCGGCGATGGCATCCTTGATCAGCACCTTGCCGCTCTTGAGCGCTGCTGCCTGCTCATCATTGGCGGCCTTTTCACCGCTCGCAGCCTTGGTGCGTTCCCAGGCCAGCCAGGTGTAGACCTGGGCGGCGAACTCGCGTTCAGCCAGGGCATAGGCCCAGGCGCGGAACGAGCCTTCGGTGTACTTAAGAATGTTGCCCTTATGGACAATCGTCACGCTCTTGCGCTTGTTGGCAAGCGCGTACTCGATCGCCGAGCGGAACAGGCGCTCGGTGCCCTCGATCGAGACATTCTTGATGCCAATGCCAGAGGTCGCCGGAAAGCGGATCTTGGCGTAGTGCTTGGGGAAGTTCTGCTTGAGGTATTCGAGGAACTTGTGATTATCCTCAGTGCCCTCCTCGAACTCGATTCCCGAGTACAGATCCTCGGTATTTTCCCTGAAGATCACCATGTCGACCTTCTCCGGTGCCTTGACCGGGGAGGGCACGCCCTTGAACCAGCGGACCGGGCGCAGGCACACATACAGATCGAGCATCTGGCGCAGCGCCACGTTCAGCGAGCGGATGCCGCCACCCACCGGTGTCGTCAGCGGACCTTTGATCGAGACCAGATATTCGCGGCATGCCGCTACAGTCTCCTCCGGCAGCCAGCTGTTGAATGCCTTGAAGCTCTTCTCCCCGGCGTACACCTCCATCCACTCAATGCGACGCTTCGCGCCATAGGCCTTGGTGACGGCGGCATCGAGCACCCGGACGCTGGCGCGCCAGATGTCCCGACCGGTGCCGTCGCCTTCGATGAACGGAATGATCGGGCGATCCGGCACCTGCAGCTTGCCGTTCTGGATGCCGATCTTCTGGCCCTGGGCCGGGGGCGTGGGTTTGGCGGTCGAAGGAGTAGTCATGGCGGGTAGTGCGTCTCGGCGGGTAGGAGAAAGGTGCGAAATGCTAGCACAGGAGCACTAAGGGCCGGTCGGGGGACAATTCCTTAGCTAGAATCCCTCCATGAGCCAGCCGCTTGCTTCGGTCCCCCTGCGCGACGGTTTCTGGATGCCGGCGGAATTCGAGCGGCATGCGGGCTGCTGGATGCTGTGGCCCGAGCGACCGGATAACTGGCGCGACGGCGCGCTCCCGGCCCAGCAGGCCTTTGCCCTCGTCGCAGCCGCCATCTCCGATTGTGAGCCGCTGACCATCGGCGTGTCGGTACGCAGTGAGCATTGGGCCCGCCAGGCGCTGCTGCCGCGAATCCGGCTGGCTGTGATCTCAAGCGACGATGCCTGGATGCGCGATGTAGGTCCGACCTTCGTGGTCGATGAGCGCGGCGCCCGGCGGGGGGTCGACTGGCGCTTCAATGCCTGGGGAGGCGCCGCTGGCGGGGTTTACCAGCAGTGGCGGCGTGATGATCTGGTGGCGCGCCGCGTTCTGCAACTCGAAGCTTGCCCACGATATCGGGCGCCGATGATCAACGAGGGTGGCGCGATTCATGTGGACGGGCAGGGCACGGTCATGGTCACCGAGCAGTGCCTGCTCAATCCGAACCGTAACCCCAAGATGTCGCAGGAGCGCATTGAGACGCTGCTGAGCGCCTATCTGGGCGTACGTCAGGTGCTATGGCTCGGCCAGGGAGTCGTCAACGACGAGACTTCCGGGCATGTGGATAATCTCGCCTGCTTCGCGCGTCCGGGCGAGATCTGCCTGAGCTGGACCGATCGGCGGCGTGACCCCTTCTATCGGATCTGCCGCGATGCACTCACGCGCCTGATGGATACCCGCGATGCTCGCGGCCGGCGCCTGCGCGTGCATAAGCTGCCGATGCCTGGGCCGCTGTATGTCACGCGGCGCGAGGCGCGTGGCGTCCTTCAGCGTGACGGCATTCGTCGCATTCGCACCGGGCAGCGTCTGGCCGGGAGCTACGTGAACTTTTATCTGGCCAATCGCGCGGTCATCGTGCCACTGATGGACTCACAGCGGGATGAAGAGGCTTTGCGGCGGTTGCGCGCCATTTTCCCTGAGCGTCGAATACTGGGAGTTCCCGCGCGCGAGATCCTGCTGGGCGGCGGCAACATCCACTGTATTACGCAGCAGGTGCCCGGCGCCGGACGGCGCAGCGCACCCTGGCAGGGGATCGCAATGGCTACAACTGATTCGTGATTAGGCGCGCAGCGGGCCAGCCAGTTCCTGCTCGGCCTGATCAAGCCACTCGCGCTGTGCCCGCCGGTAGTGGCGCGGTGCCACCCGGGCATGATCGAGCAGCTCGCGCAGCACCGTCCGGGCCTCCTCTTTACTGCCAGTGGACTTGAGCAGCTGCGCCAGCCGCAGTGGCGCTTCGGCCCCGGCGTAGTAGCGGGCAAGCGCCCGATACTCCTCGAGTGCCTTGGTCGTGTTGCCCTCCGCCTCCAGGGCGCGCGCGTACAACAGGTGCCCGTCGGGTGACTTGAACTCGGGATTTTTCGCGATCAGCAGCTCCAGTGTGGCACGCGCAGCGGCGGCATCGCGGTTGGCAAACTGGGCCTGGGCAAGGCCCATTAACAGCTTCGGATCGTGCTCATACAGCCCTGTCAGGGCCTGGCCGTAGACCGCAATGGCCTCGGTGCAGCGGCCATGACGGCACAGTTCATCCGCATAACGCTGGCGGCTCGCCACGCCCCCGCTGATGCGCGCCTCAAGCTCAAGGCGACGCAGATCCTGCTGTGGGTCGAGTGCGTTGCCGACGCCGCGGACGGCGCGACGCGTCACACGATGACTCGAGAGTCCCGGCAGAATTTCAACGACGATATAGGCGATCGCGCCCGCGATGGGAAGAAACGCGATGGCCCAGATCCACAGCGTATTTCGACCCGTACGGAAGCAATGAACGATCAGCAGTACTTGAATGATGATCGGAATGCCGATCGACAGGTAATAGGCAATCATGAGCCCGCAAGGATAAAGGCTTCGCGGCCGGGCACAATAGGGGTGCGCTATTGCTGATATTATGCCCGCTACGTAGTCCGATCATGGCGTGAGACATGCGCATCCGTTGGTGGTTCCTGGCAGGCCTGCTGTACCTACCAGCTCTGGCCTGGACGCAGGACATACCGGCCCCGGCGGCCGCCGCAAGGCCGCGTATCGGCCTGGTGCTCTCCGGTGGCGGGGCTCGCGGCAGCGCCCATATCGGCGTCCTCAAGGTCCTGGATGATCTGCATGTGCCGATTGATGCCATTGCCGGCACCAGCATGGGTGCCGTTATTGGTGGCCTGTATGCCAGCGGCATGTCGGGCCGGCAGATCGAGAAACTGTTCTCCTCCGTCGACTGGCAGGATTCATTCCGTGACCGCCCGCGGCGTGCGGATCTGGCATTCCGGCGCAAGGAGGAAGACGACAACTTCCTGATCAAATTACCCTTGGGCCTGCAGGGGCGACGGCTGCTGATTCCGCAAGGCCTGATCGAGGGTCAGAAGCTGACCGAGATCCTGCGACGGGCCACACTGCCGGTGGCTGAGATCACTGATTTTGATCATTTGCCGATCCCGTTTCGCGCCGTCGCTACCGACCTGGAGGATGGTTCACCGGTGATCCTTGGGAGCGGGGATCTGACCACCGCCATGCGCGCCAGCATGTCAGCGCCGGGCGTCTTTATACCAGTGCAGCGCGAGGGGCGATTGCTGGTTGATGGCGGCTTGTCGGAAAACCTACCCATCGATGTCGCGCGCGCCATGGGCGTGGACATCCTGATTGTCGTCGATGCGGGCTACGCGCTACAGCCTCGTAACAAGCTCAAATCAATCACGAGCATCTCGAATCAGGCTCTGGCAATTCTCGTCGGTCACGACGTGGCGCGCCAGAAGGCCACGCTGGGGGCGCGCGACATCCTGATTTCCCCGGAGCTTCCGGATCTCTCCTCGATCGATTTTTCCGTCGTGGCACGTGCGGTGTCTGCGGGCGAAGACGCAGCCCGGGCCTCCAGCCCACGGCTGGCTGAGCTGGCGCTGTCGGGCGCTGAGCTAGAGCGCTACACGGCCTCGCGGGAGCGCCCGGCGCCGCCTGCGGGCAATATTGAATTCGTGGCCACCGACCCGGGATCGCGCTCATACCACCGGCAAATCGAGGATATGTTTGCCAACCTCATCGGCAAGCCGGTGAATGCCGATGCCATAGATGAGGATGTGGAGACGCTCTACGGGCGCGGCTATCTGCAGACGCTCGACTACCGGCTGGCACAGGACTCCAACCTGCGCCAGGGCCTGACCTTTATGGCCGAGCGCAACACGTGGGGCCCGAATTACCTGCGCATGGGCCTGTCGCTGGAGGATGACTTCCGGGGACTGAGCACCTTCAATGCCGCGGGCCGGCTGACAATGACGGAGCTGAATTCTCTGGGCGCCGAATCCGTGCTAGATCTGCAGGTCGGCGAGGATCCGCACATATCGGCCGAGTTCTACCAGCCGCTGTCCAATGTCTGGCGATTCTTCATCGCTCCGCATGCCGAGGCCGAATCCCACGAATTGCCGCAGGTTGAGAACGGGACGCAGATCGGTCTGTACCGTATCAGCACGACCGAATACGGGGTGGATACCGGCAGCGAGCTTGGCAATTGGGGCGAGATCCGCGTCGGAGCGCTCGCCGATCACGGCGATACACGAGTCGAGCTCGGGGATTTTACCGTACCGCCCCAGGACTTCTCGGTGGACGCAGCGTTCCTGCGCTTCAGCTTCGATAAACTGGATCGCACCTACTTTCCCCACAGCGGTGAGTCATTCAAGATTGAGCTGCACCTAGAGGACAACACTGCCTCGACTGTCGGTACGGACTTGCTGACCTTTGACTGGCGCTCGGCCTGGACCGAGGGCAAGTACACGCAGGTTTTGTGGGTGTCGGGGGGCAGTACAGTAGGAGGCAGTCAGACGAACCTGCGCACTTTCTTTCCGCTCGGAGGATTCCTGCAGCTCTCGGGCGTGCCCACTGAATCTCTGGCCGGCCCGCAGTACGCGATTGGTCGAGCCATCTTCCTTCGCAGTGTCGGCAACGGTGGCGAAGGGGTCCTGGATGTTCCGGCCTATGCCGGAGTTTCCTTCGAGGCGGGCAACGTATGGAGCAGTCGCAGCCAAATCAGTGGAGATTCATTGCGCAAAGATGCATCCGTCTTCTTCGGCGCCGACACGTTCCTGGGACCGGCCTATATTGCGGTCGGATATGATCGGAACGGAACAGCGGCCTACTATCTGTTTCTAGGCCACAGCTTCTAGCGCGCGGAGCGCCTCAAAGCCCTCGACTGGCCGCCAGATTTTCGACCTTGGTATAGACCAAGGCCGGTCGGTCGCCCGGGCGGGAATATTCGTGCTTGCGGCTCATCTCCCTCAGTGCCGCATCGCGCTCGGCCGCGGTCGGAAACCAGTGCTCGCGCCGCCAGTCGGCCCCGATTAATTTGCAGAACGGGTCCTGCGGCTTGAGGCTCACCCGCAGTCCATAGGGCCGCGGCTCCTGTGTCGGGGGTCGGCGAAGATTCTGTGCGTTGCTGATGCCCATGGGTGTTTTGCCGTTGAAAGTGCAGGGCCGTGCCCTGAAGTTATATTGTGTCGGTATGACAATCAGACACTTCTTGGAGCGCTTGTGAGCGGAGCTTTGTCACATTTTGTAAATGGCCGGCCGATTCAGCCGCCGTTTCCAGCGGGTATGGAACGGGCAGTGTTCGGCATGGGCTGTTTCTGGGGTGCGGAGCGGATCTTCTGGGAGCTTCCCAGGGTCTACGTGACCGCTGTGGGCTACGCCGGCGGCAAAACTGAGAACCCCAGCTACAAGGAGGTGTGTTCCCGAGCGGGCGGTCATGCCGAGGTGGTTCTGGTCGTATACGAGCCGACGGCGGTGTCCTATAACGCCCTATTAAAGGTCTTCTGGGAGTCCCATAACCCGACCCAGGGTATGCGACAGGGTAATGATCTTGGCAGCCAGTACCGTTCTGCTATTTTCTGCTATGGCGATGTGCAACTGGCTGCCGCGGAGGAGAGCAGGGAGGCGTACCAGGTGGCATTAAGCCGATCCAACAAGGGCCGAATCACGACGGAGATTCGCGAGGACCCAGTATTCTACTACGCCGAGGATTATCACCAGCAGTACCTGGCGAAGAATCCGAACGGGTACTGCGGGATCGGAGGCTGCGGAGTTCCCTTTAAATCTGCGGAGTTACAGGTGGGGGAGAAGGCGTAGTCGTCGGTTAGTTGAAGCTTCTCGCATGAAACCAGCCGGTTACCGGCTGGCCACGTCGGAGATCCAGGTGTTTCTGCGGAAAACGCGAGTTGATTTCAACGTCGAGGTCTAGCGGAAGCCTACCTTTTCAAAGCAGGCGCTTCCGGCAAGTACCTGGGTGGCGCGGCTGCCACGCCAGGTGGCGACCACACCGCGTAGAATTGGTGGCTCGATCGACAACATCGAGGCGATAATGAGCCCTTCCACCGAATCCAAATGGCGCCTGCGCGGCGTCCGCGTCGTGCACGCCAACGAACTTGATATAAACACCGCGCAAACTCCGGGCATGAATCGCGCGGCCGCGATTACGAATGCGCGTGCCGGCGCCGAGAAGCTTTGGGCGGGCACGGTGGTGATCCATCCTAAAGCCAAAACCGGCGCGCATCATCACGGCCCAGTAGAGAGCGTGATCTATGTCGTCGCCGGCCGTGCGCGCATGAAGTGGGGAGATCAGCTTGAATTTGTCGCCGAAGCGGGACCTGGCGATTTCATTTATGTTCCGCCCTATGTGCCACATCAGGAAATCAATGCGAGTGACGAGGAACCGTTGTCGTGCGTGCTGGTACGCAGCGGGCAGGAGCCGGTGGTCATAAATCTCGATTTGCCTAACGTTGAGCCGAATCCCGAGCAAGTGCATTGGGTTGATAACATTCATGAGGCACCAAAAATTTAGCGCGCTTTTTTGTTCGGATTGCGCAAAAGGGGGCGCCGATTTCGATGCAAGCTCGCCGCGCACAACGTATCACTACTGAACATGGGGACTTACCGGTGCCCTCGCCGGCAGTCCCCGAACATTGGTGGCTCGAATGCGTAATTTGCTCGGCGTGACTCTCGCGTTCATGGTTCTGAGCGCTTCCGTGGACATCTGTGCCGCTCAGGCCCAGCCGGCTCCGGACAATCTGTTACGAGCGCAAACGTTTTTGGGATTTAATCCCAAGACACGGTGTCCGGATCTGCGGGTCACCGACGGGGGGACCATGGCAGTGGTTGTTTTCTGGCTCCCGCGCAGTGGCATCCCGTCAAAGATCTTCATCAAGTCGCCTTCGGGTTCGAACGCATTGGATTCCGCGGCAATCAGCTGCGTCGCCAGACTTCGATTCGCACCCGCAACCACGCTGGGCGATGGTGACCCTATCGCCTCCTGGCAGCAGATTGCCTTCAAGTGGGCCAACCAAGGCAATGCGGTAGAAACGCGAGCAATGATCTCCCAAGGCCCGCTATCGGGGGCAAGTCGAGCATCCGAACCCATCGCCAAAGCGCCGCCGCAGATAACGGCCAATGCGAGAGAGGAGGACTTCGTTGGCCAGGCGAACAGCGTGACTGTGCATGCCTGCGTCGATGAAACGGGGAAACTTGCACAAGAGCCGACGATCATCCGCTCTTCGGGATCGGCGTCCCTGGATCAGGCCGCTGTGAGAATCGCGGCATCCGGCTCCGCATATTACCGGCCCGACACCTCGTCCAACGGGCCATCCGTGTTCGGCTGCGCGCAGCTGGTGATCAAATTCGACGCGAAATAACTCGGAATTCCGGTGTGGAGTTCCGGTCCATCCAGTCTTGGAGATTTATGAAGAGCCCTTCGTTCGGCGCATTAGCGAGTTGTCAGCTGTTTTACGGTCTCAGCGCTATTTCCGTTTTGTCCGTCATCGCATGCGTGGGGTACCCAACGCCCGCTATGGCGCATCCGGCGGTTGCGGCCAGTGATCCGCTGCGGTTTCCCGCAGACCAATTTGTATTGGACAGCGTGTCAGTGAAGACGGCGGCAGGCGAAAGGAAAGTGGTCTATCGCTCCTACCAGCATCTTCTGTATGTCACTAAGCCCGTTGACAAAAACTACGAAAGCCTTGATGTAAAGGTTCCGATCTCCATCGACGGCAAGCCGGTCGACGCATCTAATGCTCCGATTCTCTTCATTGTCGGCGTCGGCGGCTACATGTCCTCGCCGAACATTCGGGACACCTCGACGATCATGATGGGCGGTCCTGGTGGGCCCGGTGCGCCGGGTGGTCCGCCGCCTGGACTGGGCGGTCCAGGTGGTCCCGGCGGCCCACCGGGAGGGCCGGGCCCCAGCGGCGGTTTTGAAAATATGGGTTTGGCCGAAGGCTGGGTCATCGTCCACCCTGGGGTTCGCGGGCGTGACAACAGGGACAAAGAGGGCAACTACTATGGTAAGGCTCCCGCGGCCATCGTCGATCTCAAGGCCGCCGTGCGGTATATCCGCCACAACCGCGGCGTTCTGCCAGGCAACAACGAACAGATCGTCTCGACTGGATGCAGTGCCGGTGGGGCGCTCTCCTCGCTGCTGGCCGCATCTGGGAATAGCCCGTTGTATGAGCCGTACCTAAAGGAGATCGGCGCCGCTGAGGCAGCCGATAATATTTTTGCAGCCGGCTGCCACTCGCCGGTCACTGACCTGGATCACGCTGACATGACCTACGAGTTTGAGTTTGGCGCCTCTAAGACCATTGGCTCGCGAACCGTTGATCAGGCCATTTCCGCGGAGCTGCAGGAGAAGTACAGAAGCTATCAGGCTTCTCTAAACCTGAAGGGCAGAAACAATTTCGGCACGCTGACTGCCGATAATTTTGGCGAGTACATGGTCAGCAACTATCTTGCGCCATCGGCCGAGCATTACCTCTCGGGACTTTCGGATGACAAGCGCAAGGAGTATCTGGCCGGGAATCCATGGCTATCCTGGGACGGTAAGCGGGCTGCGTTTAAGCTCGCCGATTTTGCTTCACAGCACATCAAGCGCTTCAAAGGCGCTCCGGCCTTCGACGACTTCAGCATGACTTCGCCCGAAACCAATCTGTTTGGCAACAGCTCCAGCAACGCGGCGCATTTCACCAACTTTAGCCTGCGGCACGCAACTGGCGACCCCACCGCTACTATTGATCCGCAACTGCAGAACGTTGTAAACATGATGAATCCCATGTACTTCATCCTTCAGCACAACCCAGGTGTCGCGTTGCACTGGTGGATTCGTCACGGTGCCACCGAAACGGATTCTTCCGGAGTCGGCGCCGTCAACTTGGCGACGGGTCTGGAAGATATGGGTCACGATGTCAACACAGTGCTGTACTGGGATGCTGGCCACTGTGAGGATCTAGACCCACAGGGCTTTGTCACCTGGGTCAGCAAGGTTACTGGCTATCGACCGGCAAATTGATCGCGGGCAATTGAAGGCCCGGTCCGTCCAAGAATACTTCGTCAAAGCGATAAAATTTGATTGGCGACGCTTGAACACTGAGTGCGCAAGGCAATTCGGTATTAAAGCCCCGAGTTGGCCGCCCAAGGATTCTCAGATCTGAGAACCGCCACAGTGTTGGGCTCTAAGTGGGCCTGGCCGGAACGGGCCGCCTATATCTGACCCTGCTCGACCCATTGGCCTTTCCCATTGCGTGGAGCCGAGCCCATTAGCTGCTCCAAAGTATCGGGGTCGACGGGCTTGGTGAGGTGACGGTCGAAGCCCGCATCCATCGCTTTGAGCCGGTCACTCTCTTGTCCCCATCCGGTCAACGCAATGAGCGTGATATTGCCTCCCCACGGCTCTTGCCTCAAGGCCTGGGCTACTTCGTAACCATTCAGTTGCGGCATGCCAATGTCCAAGAGCACGATGTCAGGGCGGAATGACTGCGCCACAGACAGCGCAGCACGCCCATCGTGCACCACGCGCACATCGTGTCCCGCCATCTCCAGAATCATCGCCAGGCTGTCGGCGGCGTCTGTGTTGTCATCCGCAAC
>Ga0302325_10004707_pt1 | contig 31376 bp, 22 predicted proteins | sample Palsa_T0_2_FD_201948 | JGI IMG/M metagenome (GOLD analysis project Ga0302325, IMG submission 201948) | Peat permafrost microbial communities from Stordalen Mire near Abisko, Sweden - Palsa_T0_2 | ecosystem: Environmental > Terrestrial > Soil > Palsa > Peat permafrost | place: Sweden: Abisko... | reverse complement strand
GCCCGTCTTGTGGATGGTGTGGCAGGTATCGCACCCCATGTCCAACGCCACGTGACGGCTGCCTTTCTCCGGAACGTTCAGCCCCTGCGTGTGGCAGGTTAAGCAGAGGTTCTGGCCCTTCTCGCCAGTGGTCGGCAGCAGCAACTGAAACTTGTTGTCGGACTGATGCGGGTCGTGACACTTCAGGCAATCGCGCACTCCCGGAGGATGGACTTTGCCTTTGAGATCGGCCGCATTCTTGTCGGCATGGCACGTAATGCACAGCGCCTGCGGCGTGGTGGTAATCAGCTTTACGCGTGTGACGTCCTTGTTGACCCGAATCTCGTGACAGCTGGTACACCCCATCGCGATGGCGGAGTGAACATACTTCCCTTTGGCCTTGTCCTCATGGCACTCGATGCACTTCGCCGATGGGGTGTTCTTGTCGAGAGGAACTGGATGGGTGGCCGCGCCGAGCCAAGGTGCGCTGGCGATCAGAACCAGACCCAGAATCAACCGTACTACCTTCACAGCAATCTCCCACCCCAACCAACCTGTATGGAGCACGTCACGTGCCGCAGTCGGGCGTGCCGCGACAGATCGGGCAAGTTAATGATACGGAATAGCTTAGAAGATTGCCGAGAGTCATTTCTTGCGACCGCGGCGCTTTCGAAAATGGGTTTTCCTCCGCATTCCACGGTGAAATCCCCCACTAGAATGGCCATGACTAGACTAACCCAAAGACTCCCTGGCCATCGCGCGAAAGTTCATATATCTTCGAGCCATTTCCCGCAATCAGTCTCGGCAGCGACCGCTTTGCCCGAGGCCATCCCTCGCTTTCGTAATATGTTAGGAAGAAAAAACGCTTGGAACAAGAAATGCTGCACTCATCTGTGTGCTCACTCGGCGTCTTGGCAGCGCGAAGCGAACGATTTTCCAGATCGTCCTGATCCTGTCTGCATTCGCGAACTTCCTATCCTCAGCCGCGGCGCAAACGCCCAATCCCGAGTTCATGCCCCTCGATTCGGCAAGGCCCGTCTTGCAGCAGATGGGCGCCAGCGATCCGGCGGCTCCCAGTCCAACCGTCAGCCCTGAGAGCTGGATCGCGTGGCTCAAAGAATCGGACGCGCAGATTCGGAAACGTTTGGACGTCGGCGAGGAAGACAGCCTGACCAACTTGCTGCGTTTTGGCGTGACCTACACCAAGGAATATCGCATTGACGACGACTACCTGGTGCTCTATGGGAAAAGCACTTTGGTCAATGCGTTCGCTGAAAACCGCGCCAACGACCTTATCAAGGCGTTGGCTGCGCCCAATCGAAACCAGGGCTTCATCGAGATGCGGGTCTTCGTGGAGAAAAAAGGCTATTCGCTCAACTCGCCGGCGCAGCGCCAGAAACTGAAAGTGTATCTTCTGGCTAATTTGGGCCGCATGCAAAAGGACCTGCTGCAGGCCCGTGAGCAAGCCAAGACCAATCGCAATCAGATGTTCCAGAACCGGGGCATCTCGCTGGATAGCAACTTGTGGCCCGACTACGATCTCGATCTGAGCTTGCAGACACTGCTGAAGCAAGGAATGCTGAAGCCGGGTTCCATTCGGCGCGTAGCAATCGTTGGGCCTGGTCTCGACTTCGTCAACAAACAGCAGGGAGTGGATTATTATCCCCCGCAGACCACGCAGCCGTTCGCCGTACTCGATTCGCTGTTCCGCCTCGGCCTGGCCAAGCCGGATGATGTCGAGCTCGACACCTTCGACATCAGCTCACGAGTGAACTTGCACATTGAGATGGCCAGAAAGAACGCAGCCCTGGGACGTGCTTATACCGTACAGCTTCCGTGGTTCACCGAGGGGCGCTGGAGCGACGACTTTCGCGCGAAGTTTACGCAGTATTGGCAGAATCTGGGTGCGAAGATCGGTGACCCGGTCGCGGCCATTCCAGTGCCGCCGGAAGCAACCGGCTTCACTACCAAGGCGGTCGAGATTCGACCCGCAATCGTCAGCCGCGTTAAGCCGGTAGACATGAACATCGTCTTCCAGCGGCTGCCGCTGGCTCCTGAGGAGAGGTTCGACTTGATCATCGGGACCAATATTTTCCTCTATTACGGCGGCTTCGAGCAGGCACTGGCGCGGGCAAATGTTGCTGCCATGTTGAAGCCTGGAGGCTATCTGCTCTCCAACGACAAACTCGAGGACACCGTGCCGTCGGGCCTGGAGCGGGTGATGGTCACCGAAATCCCCATGACTGGCCCACCCGTCATTACGGATTACCTCTATTGCTATCGCCGCGTGCAGTAACTCAGGGCGATCGGGCTTTGCGCCGCAACGCCGCAACAAGGAGCACGTCACGCGCCCAGGCTTACCACCAGCCGGTAATGGGTCAGTCTGAACTTGTGGTCAAGTGATCCTGGGTGGGGCCGCCCGCCAGCGAGATCGTTGCTCGCATCGACGGATTCGTCGCCACGCAAATTCCCAAGAAGCATTGTCAGGCAGCGTTCTCCTAAGTGGCGCGATGCGTTACCTCAACACCGCTGCCAGCTTTCCGCTGGCGATGATGGCCGCAACTTTGGCGAAATCGCCAGCGAGGACTCGGTCTTCCGTGATGGGAGGCGACACGGATCGAATGGCGGCCTGCGCTGTCTGGGCGCGCTTGCCGGTCTCCAAGGGCGCTCGGAAGTTCAGCGCCTGGGCCGCCGCCAGCGCCTCGATGGCCAGCACATTCCGCGTATTCGTCACCACTCGCAGCAACTTGTTGGCCGAGGTCATTCCCATGGAAACAAAGTCTTCCTTATTTCCTGACGTGGTGATCGAATCCACGGATGCGGGGTGCGAGAGCACTTTGTTCTCGCTGACCAATGCCGCCGCCGTGACCTGCGGCATCATGAAACCGGAGTTGAGGCCGGCGCCCGGCGCAAGAAACGCAGGCAGTCCTTCATTGAGTGCAGGGTTTACCAGGCGCTCCAGCCGCCGCTCCGAAATGCCCGCCAGGGCGCTGAGCGCGATCGCCATAAAATCGAGCGCGAAAGCCAGCGGCTCGCCGTGGAAGTTGCCGCCGGAAAGAATGACCCCGGGAACAGTTGCGCCGCCAATGGTGCGTCTCGGCGCGCCCACTTTCTTCTCCTCCAGGAAGACCAGCGGGTTGTCTACCGCCGAGTTCATCTCCACTTCGAACACCTGGCGGCAATGCGCCAGGGTGTCCCGCACGGCGCCGTGGACCTGCGGCATGCAACGCAGCGAGTAAGCGTCTTGCACCTTTTGGCAATCGAGGTGTGATTCTCGAATCAGGCTGCCTTCCAGCATGCGGCGAAGGTTCTGCGCTACCTGCAACTGCCCGGAATGCGGCCGCGCCTTCTGAATGCGCTCGTCGAAAGCTACGTCGGTGCCCTTCAGCGCGTCGAGCGTGAGCGAGCCTATGACGTCGGCGGTATCGGCAAGAATTTCCGCTTGCAGAATGGTGAGCAGTCCTACCGCTAACATGCCCTGCGTACCGTTGATCAGGGAGATCGCCTCTTTGGCTTCGAGCACCAGCGGCTTGATGTCGGCGCGTTTCAGGGCTTCCGCGGCAGACGCGCGCTTGCCCTCGTTCACCACCTCGCCCTCGCCGATGATGGCCAGGGCCAGATGGGCCAGGGGAGCCAGATCGCCGCTGGCGCCCACGCTGCCTTGCGAGGGAATCACCGGATGCACGCCCCGATTCAGCATTTCGCAGAGCGTGTCGATGACCACCGGACGCACTCCGGAGAAGCCTTTGGCCAGCGAGTTGGCGCGCAACAGCATCATGGTGCGGACAACGTCCTCCGCCAGTGGATCGCCGACTCCCACACAGTGGGAGCGCACCAGGTTCACCTGAAGCTTGCGGACATCGTGCGGGGGAATGCGCAGATCGGCCAGATGTCCCACCCCGGTGTTCACCGCGTAAGCCACGCCCTCGTTGGCGAGCAGGTCGTCGACCACCGCGCGCGAGCGTTCCACGGCCAGCCGGGCCTGGGGTTGGAGCAGGATGGGACGGCGCTCATAAACCACCTGGCGCACGTCTTCAAGAGTTAAATCGTTGCCGCTGATGTGAAGCGCCTGCATGGTCTCTTCAGTGTGCCACAACCACGCCCGTGACGACGGAATTTGTCTGCGGCGGGACCTCAAACGGCTTTCCCTGCCGCTTGCAGAAAAGGCGCCAGATACTTCGCTGGCAATGGGATCCGCTTGAACTCCCCATCCACCACCAGGTGCACCGTCTCGCCTTCGGCCAGCAAGGTTTCGCCGGTTGCCCGCACAATCTCGTAGCCAAAATGCAGCAGCGAGTCGCGAACGTTCAGCAACCGCGTGCGAACGCTGATCAGATCGTCGTAAAGCGCGGGAGCCTTAAACCGGCAGCGTGCCTCCACCACCACGATATGGATTCCATCCTGCTTTTCCATCTCGCTGTAGGTGAAACCCAGTTGCCGGAACATTTCGACCCGGCCAACTTCAAACCAGATGATGTAGTTCGAGTGATAGACGACGCCCATCTGGTCAGTCTCGGCATAGCGGACGCGAAGGCTGGTCTCGTAAACCTGGGCACGAGAGACCGTTCGCACCGGCCGGTCTTCACTCTTCAAGCGACTCTTCAAGCGCGATCCTCACCACCGAGAAACAGCGGGCGCAGCAACCTGCTCCGCGCCCGCCGTAGAACTTCTGCGTGAGGAAGCGAGATCACTTGCTGGCCGGCGCAGGCGTTTTGGCCGGAGCGGCAGGGCTGGGCGCCGAAGTGCTGGGAGCGGCTGCCGGCGCGGCGGCCGCATTCTTCACCAACTGCCCCCGCTTGGGTTCACCGGACGCAACCGGCTTGCCATCGGCAATGTAGTTCACAAACTGGGCCGGCAACGGCACCCCCGCGCTCCTCTGGAATCGATAATGCACACGTGGAATCAGGCCCATGCCGCTATTGCCACACTCGGCAATCACATCGCCCTGCTTCACCTTGTCGTCCAATTTCACTTTGAGGCTGTGTTGCTTCAGGTGGTTGAACACGGAGGCCTCGCCGTTGCCATGCGAGATGATTACGACGTTTCCGTCCGGCGGATCGCCGACGGGTTTGCCTGGCGGGCTATCGTTGAAAGTCCCTATCGCCTTAACAACGGTGCCATCGGCGGGAGCCAGGATGGGTTGACCGAAGCAATAGTAATCCTCGAGTTTGCCCGTGCCGGAGTACAGCCGTCCGTCTTTCAGAAATACGAAATCCACGGCGTAACGCAACTCGTCCGAGGCCGCGTAGACATTCTCGAAAATATTGCGCCCCCCTTGATACACCAACCACTCGCCCCGGAAGGGTAAATTCAGCTTGGCTGTATCCTCGTAGCCGGCGTAGCGACCCTCCGCAATCGGGCTCATCGCCTTCGGCATCGGGAAAACATCGATCTCGCCGCGCTGGTTGAAAGTGACTACGGATATGACGGGAAGCTTGGAATTAGCGAACATTGATATCCGCGCATAGACCGTATCCGGACCGAACATATACGGGACCAGGTTCTCTCCGAGCAACTGCGTCTCCGCGCCCATACTCTCGCGCAGCTTCTTGTTGATCTCAACGAATTTTTCTTCTTTGCCGGACGCTTTTCTTAGCGCCTCGGAAAGTGCGGCCCACATTTGGCTCGTCTGCACATGGTTGAACATTTCAAAAAGCTGACGCCCGCGCTGCAGGGCGGCTTGGCTCATCACCGGGTAGGGCCCGCTGATCACTGGCGCAACCGGTGTCGGGTTCTTTTCTGGCGGCACTGGTTGTTGTTGTTCTTCCTTTGGAGCGGCGGCCGGCTTTTGCTGCGCCGGCGCGGCGGGTGCCTGTTGAGAGCCAGCCAGCGCGGGTAACAGCAAGATTGCAACTAATACCGCAACCATGGAATGCAGACGAAATCGCATCATTTTCTCCCTGTGTTCGCCGCGGTTTGCTTCTTTTACAGAGCCTCCCGCGTTCGTGAAGTATCCCTTACCCAAGCCGGGCATCTTCCTCGGCAGCCACAGCTCTTGCTGTCGGCCAAAAAGCTTAAGGCGAGTTTCTCGCAAAATGCTCGAAGACAGGAATTGTAACAAGAGATGAGGGGCTTCTGCTGGTCTGAAACTATGTGAAGCGATGCGCCTCGCCCGATTTGGTTTTCCGCCGCCTACGTTCCCAGAACGGGGCTGCGCGCGCAGACGCTCTATCGCCCCGTCCAGCGCGGCTTTCGCTTCTCCAGAAACGAACTTAGGCCTTCGCGAAAATCGTCGGTCAGGCGAATCCGCGCATTCTCTTCCACCGCAGCCTCGAGCTCGCGATCAAGCTCTTTGGCGGAGTAATTCTTCAGTAGCCGCTTGGTTGTCATTAGCGACGTGGGACAGTTCTGGAGCAGAGTGGCTGCCAGCTCGTGCGCTCGTTCCATAAGCTTGTCCGCCGCCACCACCTCATTGGCCAGTCCAAGGCGACAAGCCTCGTCGGCGCTGATGATGCGTCCTGTCAGCAGCAGATCGCGCGCCTGCTTCTCTCCGACCTGGCGCAGCAGAAACGTCGAGACGATCGCCGGGATGAACCCGATGCGGACCTCGGTGTAGCCGAACCTCGCCTCCGTTGACGCGAGGGTGAAGTCGCACAGTGTCGCCAATCCACAGCCGCCGGCAAGAGCGGGACCGTTGACCGCCGCGATGGTCACCGTGGGGAAGTCATATAACGCGCGGAACAGCGTCCGCATCAGCCGCGCCTGCCTTATCGCATCGTCCTGGCTCTCTTCCGGCGTCAGGCCGGCCATCGCGCGGAGGTCGTCCAGATCCATGCCGGAGCAGAAGGCCTTACCCGCGCCGGTGAGAACCAGTACCCGTGCGTGCGATCTTTCGACGTCAGCAAGCGCGCGCAACAATTCGTCAACCAGTTGGAAGCTGATCGCGTTGCGCTTGTCGGGCCGGTTCAGCGTGAGCAGCGCCAGCGGGCCCTCGTACGCCACTGTAAGCGTGGTGTAACTGTGTTTGGTCATCTCCTTGGATCGTACAACTGACAACTGACAACTGGCCACTGACAACTGCTTTCACATCTTCGGACCGCTGAATCTATCGCCAATCTCGCGTGCCAGACGCAACGGTTCGCTGATCGGCTTCTTGATCGGCAACTCCGCGCCGCGGATGCGCAATGCCTCCAGCAGTGTTTCCGTCGGGATGTTGCCTACCAGCACATCCTGTGCGAAGGGACATCCGCCCAGCCCACCGATGGCCGAGTCAAAACGACGGCATCCCGCATCGTAGGCTGCCAGGACTTTCGCCGCCGCATCATCGGGCCGGCTATGCAGATGCACGCCGATCTCGACACCCTCGAATCTCTCCAGCACTGGGCCCAGCACGTCGGCAATCTGCTGCGGCGTCGCGAGTCCCACCGTATCAGCCAGCGAAATCGCCTGCGGATACATGTCGGCGAGCAGGCTGACACCCTCGATCAACTCCTCCACATTCCACAAATCGCCATAGGGATTGCCAAACGCCATGGAAATATACACCACCGTGTCGAGACCGGCCTCGTCTGCCTTCTGCTTCACCTTTTCCAAGATCTCCAGATTTTCTTCCAGCGTCTGGTTCTGATTGTTCTTGAGGAACGTCGGCGACAACGAATACGGAAAGCCCAAAGTCCTGACCGCATCCGTCGCAATGGCGCGCTCCGCTCCACGTTCGTTGACCACGATGCCGATGATCTCCACGTCGTCGGGCGGATCGAGTTCGCTCAGGACATCTTCGGAGTCGGCCATCTGCGGCACGGCTTTCGGCGAGACAAACGACACCGCGTCAATGTGCTTGAATCCCGCTGCGACCAGCGCCTTCAGGTATTCGACCTTCACCGCAGTCGGAATCTGCCCCGGCAAGCCTTGCCAGGCATCGCGGGGACACTCGATAAGTTTGATAGGGTCAGGCATTAGCAATGCTGTCAGCTCTCAGCTGTCGGCTTTCAGCCGGTTTTCGCTTATCGCTCTTCGCCCTCGCTTTCATTGTGTCATCCCGAGCGAAGCGAAGCGGAGTCGAGGGACCTGCTGTTAGCCCGACAGGGCGACATTTGTTTTAGCCGTGGGCGTAAGCCCGCGGTGAGGATAAAAATACAAACCTGAGCCGCGGAGCGGCGGCACGAACGAACAGCGTCAGTCTCGAGATGCGATCGAATCGTGATCTCCGTTCAGGCCCTCCAGCTATATTCAGCCATGGTTTCGCCGCTCCTCGGCTCGGTTGAACTGTACTTGCCGATTTCCGCGGGCTCACGCCCACGGCTAAAACAAATGTCGCCCTTCGGGCTCTACAGCAACCGACAAGTCGCGTCTTGCACGACTACACCTACTCCATCGCTGTACGACCGCAGATCCCTCGACTCCGCTTCGCTGCGCTCGGGATGACAACTCCTGGGCTGACGACTGAGAGCTGACGGCTGATAGCTCAGGCGCGCTTCGCGCGCCTACGTCTGCAGCACCCCCACGCTAAACTTCGGCACGTCGGGATTCAGCGAGGCCGCCTCCAGCGCCGTGATGATCGCCTCGCGCGTGTCTGCCGGATCGATGATCTTGTCGATCCACAGTCGCGCGGCGCCGTAGCGCGGGTCCGTCTGCTCGTCGTAGGTGGCCTTCACTTCGTCATACAGCTTCTTCCGGTCTTCGTCGCTCAGCTTCTTGCCGCCGCGCTCCAGTTGCTTGATCTTTATCTCCACCAGCGTCCCCGCCGCCGACGCGCCGGCCATCACGGCATATTTCGCGGTCGGCCACGCGAACAGGAAGCGTGGATCGTAAGCCTTGCCGCACATCGCGTAATGCCCCGCGCCGAACGAGCCGCCGATAATCACCGCGATCTTCGGCACCACCGAGTTCGACACCGCATTCACCATCTTTGCGCCCGCGCGGATAATGCCGCTCCACTCCGCATCGCGGCCCACCATAAATCCGTTCACGTCGTGCAAAAATACCAGCGGCACCAAGTTCTGATTGCAGTCCATGATGAAACGCGCCGCCTTCTCCGCCGACTCGGTATAGATGACGCCGCCAAACTCCATGCGCTTGTTGCCGGCTTTGTCCACCTGCTGCACATGCGTCTTCTGATTGGCGACAATGCCCACTGCGAATCCGCCGATGCGCGCGTAGCCGCACAGCACCGTCTCGCCGTATTCCGCCTTATACTCGGCGAACTGGCTGTTGTCGACAATGCGCGCGATGATCTCCTTCATGTCGTATTGGCGCGCCGGATCGCTCTCGAAGATGCCGTAAACTTCTTCCGCCGCAAACAGCGGTTCCTCGGGATCCTTGCGATCGAAGACGCCGAGCTGGCGATTGCCCATCTTGTCCACCAGCCGGCGAATGCGCGCCAGGCACGACTGATCGTCGGGCTCGCGGAAGTCCACCGTGCCGCTGATCTGCGAATGCATCTTGGCGCCGCCCAGCTCTTCGGCGGAATATTTCGCGCCAATCGCGGCCTGCACCAGTGCCGGCCCGGCCAGAAACAGTCCGCTGCCTTCGGTCATCAGGATGTGATCGCACATCAGTGGCAGATACGCGCCGCCGGCAACGCACATGCCCATGATCGCCGCGATCTGCGGAATGCCCATCGCCGACATGACGGCGTTGTTGCGGAAGACGCGCCCGAAATCGTCGGTGTCGGGAAAGACATCTTCCTGGAGCGGCAGAAATACCCCGGCGGAGTCGACAAGATAAATCGTGGGGATATGGTTCTCGATGGCAATGTTCTGCGCGCGAATGACCTTCTTCGCCGTCATCGGGAAAAACGCGCCCGCCTTCACGGTTGCGTCGTTGACGATCAACATGACCAGCCGGCCTTGCACTCGCGCCACGCCCGTCACCACGCCCGCCGACGGTGCGCCACCCCACTCTTCGTACATGCCCCACGCAACAAACGAGCCGATCTCGAAGAATTCCGTTCCCGGATCGATGAGCAGCGCAATTCGTTCGCGCGCGGTGAGCCGGCCCTTCTTGTGTTGCGACTCAATCGCCTTCGCGCCGCCGCCCTGCTGGATGATCTCTTCTTCATTGCGAACTTGCGCCACCAGTTCGGCCATGGCCTTCTGGTTGCGCTCGAAGCGCGGAGAATCAGGTTTGACCTTGGTTTCACACGTGGATCCGGCGTGCGGGCGATGGTCAGTCATATTCGGTTGGAGCAGCCCATCCACGATAAAGCAGGGGGACGAGCGAGCGCAATGCGGGAAGCAGCCGTCAGCACTCAGCCGTCAGTTCTCAGCTGTCGGCCGCTGATCTTCGTATCGGGTGGGTGCAGGAAAGTTCCTCGGGGTTTCCTCCACTTCTTTGATACGGCGCTTTACCTGTTCCCAGTCTTCCGGACTGAATTTGCCGGTGAGCTTGAGCTCATCGCGGACCCGTTCCGGCGTCTGCTTTTCACCGGCTCCCGTCCGCTCATCAACCTTTCGTAGACGGCTTCGGGACTGCTGCCATCTCCCAGCCGGTCCCCGAGCTCTCGATAAGCCTTCTCTTGTTGGTATTCGACGTAATCGCGAGTTTTTGTCGGCCAGATCGCTGCCCCGCCGTCGATCATGCGGCTCCAGATTCGGCTCATCCACGAAGATCGCATCGGCAACACCTTAGCTAAATCATCTCAAATTAAGATCATTGTCCCATACTAAGGACAAGCTGAGATTCACGGGCACTTCTAAGGCGCGATCCGACGAGTGTGTGTCAGGCGCCTCGCCTTGACGAAAATGGCATTCGTGACCGGTTGGTGGTGAGGCGCGGCGCAGGTATCTGTGGGAGAGGTCCTTTTCGGGATCAGGACAGTGGGTAACGAGAAACGCCCCAGGGTCTACGAATGCCATTGGGCGCATTTCGCGGCGGAGATTCACTTGAGCGGATAGTCGGCTACTCGTCGAAGTGACCCCGCCACAGCCGCTTTCCGGCACCTCATGGAGTTGCGCCCGAGTCACGGGCAAACAGGAAGTTGGCCCGACTCGAACGGGCCGCGGCCCACCCGGACACCGTTTGGCAGGAATTGATTTGACGCCGATTCTGCCGAGGCCGTCGCCGTCCTGGTAAACGCAGCCAAGTCAGTGCGACGCCAGCATTCTACGGCTTGCCCAATTACCCCTGCGAATCTTCCCAGCTAAGTGCTTGATGTTGTGGCACGTGAGATCCTGCGGTTCGCCTGCCCACCAACAGAAGATTTCGGGCAGGCTGCACAGGGTTTTGCATTTGCCGTTACTATCGAGCGGAAGTGACAACGATCCACCGCTTGGCAGGCGATATAGACGGAGGGTGCATTTGAACTCGCCGATGAATCGCAGGTCGTGGGCTAAGGCCACGAATCTTTAGGGAAAACGTTTCCAGAGTCATCTGGAGTCCCTTGTGGTCGATCCGCGCGGCAGCTCTTCACGACTTCCGCTGGCTTGCGCCTTGTTGGTCCAGGCCGAGCATCCTACTGCTCCTTAAATCCGGTCTGCATCAATCTCAGTGTCCCTAGGTTCTTCGCTTCCAACACCAGTGATTGGTGACTCGAATCACCTCCTTTTCCGTTCCCGGCCTTGTATAATCATCGCGCCTAACCCTAAGCTGGAGAACCACTTTCGCCTCATTGGCGCCACGATCCCATTCTCTCGTCCCGTCTGTCTTTGACCTATGCACACCCCGCAATGACGTTCTCAAAGGTGTTACCGATGCGGATTTCGCAGCCGACCTTGCCAAGGTTATTCGCGGAGTTGCCGGGGAAGAATATCAAAAGCCCGACAAGTTCTTTGACAACACATACCCGACCCGCGGCCTACAAAACCTGCTGGCGAATGTTTGTGCATGACTCAGCGGGGCCGGAACAGAAGCTGCTGCGATCTTCCGATTGGACACCAGCTACGGCGGCGGTAAGACGCACGGGCTAATTGGGCTGGTGCATGCCGCCAATGGCATGAAGGGCGTTTCGAACGTCAGCGAGTTCATCAACCCGAGCCTTGTGCCGAAGTCGAAGGTGCGCGTCGCCGCTTTCGATGGCGAGAACGCTGATCCGGCAAATGGACGCTCCATGGGCGAAGGCGTGTTCGCCCACACTCCGTGGGGTGAAATCGCATACGGATTGGCAGGCAAAACAGGATACGAACGGCTCCGCAAAAGCGACGAGCAGATGGTCGCCCCTGGCGCGGAGACGATTGCCGAGTTGTTCGGCAATGAGCCGACCCTGATCTTGCTGGACGAGCTATCGGTTTATCTTCGCAAAGCTATGGCTGCGGTTCCGAGTGCTGGCGATCAGCTAACGGCGTCCCTGACCTCTCTTTTTAAGGCGGTTGAAAGTTCTCCGCGAGCGGCGCTGGTGTATACGTTGGCGATTGGCAAAGACGGTCAGTCGATGGACGCTTATGCCGCCGAGAACAAATATATCGCAGATCGTATGGCCTAAGCCGAGAGCGTTTCCGCTCGCAAGGCGACTCTGCTGAACCCGACCGAAGATGACGAAACCGTAAAGGTACTTCGCCGCCGGCTGTTTGAGCGTGTCGATGATTCGAAGGCGGATGAGGTCATTGCCGCGTATCGCGGTCTGTGGGTAGCGAATAAGGAAGGTCTCGCCCCTGAAGCCGATTACCCCGAGACGGTTGAGGAATTCCGTATAAGCTACCCGATCCACCCAGAAGTCCTTGATGTCCTGACCTCGAAAACAGCCACACTTTCGAACTTCCAGCGCGTTCGGGGCATGCTGCGAATCCTCACCCGGACGATCGCGCACGTGTGGGACAAGAAGAGTCGCCCCTGGATGCGACCGCCATCCACTTACACCATATCGACATTGGATTCGCGCCAATCTTGCAGGAGATTGTGACGCGGCTCCAGCCGTCCGCGTACGTGCCTGCCATCCGCAATGACAGCGCAGGTGCGGAGCTTCGGCGCCCAAGCGCGGGAGCCATTCCAGCGCTCCACCGCCCGGGACCAGTCCGACGCCGATCTCGGGGTTGCCGAATAGGGCGCTTTGCCGGCTGGCGAAGCGCATGTCGCAGGCCAGCACGAACTCGTTACCGATGCCGCGCTGGCGGCCGCGAATCTTGGCGATGCTCACGACTGGCGTGGACGAGAGGCACAGCACAAAGTCGCGCCAAAGGCCCAGCACCTCTGGCCGTTCAGCTGCCTTGTTTACGTCGAGATGGGCGATGAAAAAATCGGGATTCGCCGACTGGAACACTACGACCTTCACGGACGGGTCCGCCTCGAGGTCGGTCATTAGCGCTCCTAATTCGACGATCGTTGTGGGAACAAACATGCTGATCGGCGGGTTGCTGAAGGTGATCGTCCACCGGCCCGGATAGGTGCGGTCGGTGTTGAACTGCGAGGGGTCAGGCATGGCGCATCTCCTCCTCTCTTGTGAAGAACCCTACCGCAGCGATCTGAAGCCCGCGCGAACCTCTTCTGAAAAGAGCTTCGGCTGCTCCCAGGCGGCGAAGTGTCCGTCCTTTGGCAAGCGGTTGTAATGGATCAGTTTGGGATACGCCTTCTCTGTCCAACTCCGTGGGGCCGGACCTGACAGGCCTATTTCCTGCCAGACCCAAACGGATGCGCCAGCAGACTTATGAACGACTCCGCAAAGAGCATGATTGCGTCATAAGGACCCTATGGTCGGCGTCCGAGCGAGTGGTGGTCAATCTCCCGGGCCCAGAACTCTCTGTTCGCGATCGCCTGTTTGTGGAAATGTAGTTAACAGTCGGTGCGCTGGAGAAGATACCTGAATATTCTGCCGGGTTCACTCTTAAGCAGTGCCGGGCGATCTGGGCTAGGCCCGAGATCCGTGCCGAATGCGACGGTTACAGGGAGGTTGCTGATCTGGAGAACGCCTTCGTGAGGGTCAGGTCGAACAGCCTCGAGCCGTACCTGCTTGAAGCCCGCATCGTGGAAAGTATCGAGAACGCCGCGCCGGGCAACAGGGAGAAACTAAAGGCCCTGATGCAAGGGTACGTGCTTCTTGGTTTGCTTAAAAAAATAAGATTCCGAGAAGGCTGACCGCCCCGTCGTCTCAAATTTGCCTAATGATTTAGGGTTTTCCGTTGATTGAAGCCGCCGTCCTGAGCATCTTGGACGAGAGGGCTTTCTCCACGATTGCTACTGTAACTTCGCGTACTCCGCTTTGGCTTGCTTATAGATAGGGATGTCGGGATCGGCGTCCTTCCAGAGAGTCAGGAAGTCTTTGTAGGCGGCGAGCGCGCGGACACGCGCGGCATCGGCTTCTGCACCCTGCGAATTCCTGGCTTGCAAGGCATTGGCGCGGGCCACGCCGAGGCGCGCCAGCGCTCCCGTCCAGCAGTTCCAGACGATGCCGCTGTGGTCCAGAATCTTCTGGAACTCGGCGGCAGCTTCCTTGCCTTGTCCCGTCACGAGATACGCCTGTCCGCGAATGTAGGTGGGATTGAGGCAGGAGATGTTGGCGGCGAACGGGGTCAGGCCGTACTCGATGGGTGGCGACGCAGTCTGCAAATCGCGCAGCGCGGTCGACGGATCTTTGCGATTGAGCGCAAGCTGAGCCTGAATCGCTGGCAGCCACAGCGACTGCATCTGCGTGTCGAGCGGATAACGCTGGTTGAGCTGCTCCGCGACGCCTTGCGCGTGGGTCGAGTCGCCAACCAGAGCGTAGGCGATCGCGGCCTCCACGGCGACGCCCTGGCTGTCGGCATCCAGCTTCGTTCCAGCCGCGGCGGCCTGCTTAGCTTCGGCGGCGTTGCCGAAGGCAGCCTCGCGTATGGCGGCGTTCTCCCACCAGATGGCGCCGTTCTCCTTGCTGTCGTCGCGCACGGCAGAATCCGCAGCTCGCGAGGTCAAGGCGCGAGCTTTGTTCAGATGACCGGCATAGGCCTCGGTGTCAGAGGCGAGCGACAGGCCGAAGTTCTCCACGCCTCGGTGAGCGGCAAACCACTGCATCTGCTGCGCCAGGGCCGACGCGTTCTGCGCAATGAAGCCCAGCGCGTAGAGCTGCGAGTGCAGCAGGTAGTCGTCGAGCTCGCGCGCTCCGGCCTCGCCAATCGCCTTTCTGGCGTCGTCGAGGCGCTGCAAGGCGAGCAGGATGTTGCCGAAGTTTTCGTACGGCGCGACGCGGTCGGGCACAAGCTGCTGCGTTTGGCGCGTCAGCTCCAGCGCTTTCTCATACAGACCCTGTGGCGTGCAGACCTCGCTCAGGTTGAAGTAGCCGACAGGATCGCGCGAATAGTTGTCGATCATCTCCTGATAGGTTTCGGCCGCTTTGTCGAGCTGCCCGGTGACATTCTGATAGTAATTGGCGCTGATGATCAGCTTCTCGCGCTCGCTGGCGTGATCGCGCAACTGGAATGCCTTGGTGAAATACTCACTGGCGCGGCCAACCTCGCCCAGCCCGCTGTATAGATTACCCAGCTCGCGATACCCCATGGCGAAGTTGGGATCGAGCTCGATCGCGTGCTCCAGGAATGGCAGCGCCTCTTTGATGCTCTTCTCGCGCGCGGCCTTTACGCCGTGGCTGTAGGCTTGCAGGGCCTCGAGGGAAGACGTGGTCGCCTGCTGCAGCGGAACATCGAATTTCTGCACCGTCGCCAGCGACTCGCCCAACTGGCTGCGCAAGGTTGCGGCAGCTGAGTCCATCGCATTCAACACGTTCTTCTTGCCATCGGCCTGCACCTGCTGCTGCGCCAGCGTGTCGCCGGTCTGGCAGTTCAGCACCTTCAGCCCGATCACATACTGGTTGTCCAGGCTGGCGATGGAGCCGGCGATGTAAGCCCTGCTGCCGGCGCGCTGACAGACTTCACGCGCCACGTCCGGCGTCAGCTTGGTGCCCGGAGGTTTGGTCATCAGGCGTAACGTGGCCGCGACTGTGCTGTCGGAAAGCACGTTAAGAAATGAGGATTGGTGGAGCGAGACGGCGAGCGCCGTCTTCAGGGTGTCGTCGAAGACCGGATCGCCGGTGCTGTTGGCGAAATCGGCGATGACGATAGTGTCCTTGTCGCTGAGCCGGGGAGCGCGATGCGAGCGATAGTAAAGTCCTGCGCCAATCAGCGCTGCCATGAGCACGACCGCGACGGCCGCGATCACGCCCCAGGGTTTCTCCTTCTGAACTGCCGACGTGGTTAGCGCGATTTTCGAAGCGCTTAAGCTCGAAGTCGAATAACGACCGGTCTCCGAATCGCGCTTCAGCCGCTGCAGATCGCTGCGCAGTTCGGAGGCGTGCTGATAGCGCAGATTGCGGTCTTTCTCCAGCGCTTTCTGGATGACCACCTGGAGGGCAATCGATACTTGCGGATTTACCTGCGAGGGCGGCGGAGATTCGAGGTGCAGAATGTCGCCGCAAATCTCGCCCGGGCTGTTGCCGTCGAAGGGCATCTTGCCGGTGGCCATCTCGTACAGCACTGCGCCGAAAGAAAACAGATCGGTGCGCGAGTCCACATCCCTGGCCCGAATCTGCTCCGGCGACATATAGGCCACGGTGCCTACCATGGTCCCCGGACTGGTGAGGTGCTCGGCGTCGGACCCCCGTAAAACGGTTTCGGTGTCGCCGCCGGCAGCGGTGTACTTGTCGGTCAGCTTGGCCAGGCCGAAGTCAAGAATCTTGGCGTGCCCGCGACGGGTCACGAAGATGTTGGCCGGCTTGATGTCGCGGTGGACGATGCCCTGGCCATGCGCCGCATCGAGCGCATCGGCGATCTCGATACCCAGTCCCAGCAGCTGTTCCGGCTCCAGCGGGCGGCCGGCGATCTGGTGCTTAAGGGTCACGCCATCCAGGAATTCCATCACCATGAAGGCGTAACCGTCTTCTTCGCCGATGTCGTAAATGGTGCAGATATTGGGATGGTTCAAGGCGGACGCTGCCTGGGCCTCGCGCTGAAAACGCGACAAGGCCTGCGGGTCGCGAGCTACCTCGTCAGGCAGGAACTTCAGCGCGACAAAGCGGTGCAGGCGGGTGTCCTCGGCCTTGTAGACCACACCCATCCCACCGCCGCCGAGTTTGCTGACGATACGGTAATGGGAGATCGTCGTCTCGATCATGGCTTACGTTGCGCAGAAATGAATGCCTGATGATAGGGCGCTTACTGGTAGCAGTCAATTTGTTCTGAACTAGTCCTTCGCCGGCGGGTCAACCATAATTGGCCCCAAATCGGGCTTATAGAAAGTTGGTCAAATTAGTACCGTGAAGTGTGCGTCCAGCGAAGGCTGGCATGAACAGTGGGTGAGAGTCCCACCGGAGTAACAGTTCGAGCCCGGTAGCTTGAATAGCAGGAAGGACGGAAACTGAGATTCCTGAAGCCTATTGACAAAGCCATCTAAAAGGGATGGTGAGCGAGTCGCCGGGCCGTAACGCAAGTGAACCCGTATGGCCTCGAAAGTACTGGAATCCGAAGGCCGAGCCTTCACTTTTCGGGCGAAGGCAGCATGGAGCGTCGCAAGGCCTGATGCGTCGAAACACTTCGGCGGGGTTGGTAGGGACAGCACGGTGACAAGGTCATGCTAAGCAACTGGAGAGACCCTCCTCGCCCCGTCGGGAAATCGGCGGAGCAGGGAAGCCGTATAACCGGTGACACCGGGAAGTCGGTGGAAGGCGAGAGGGATTCGGCCGGTCTGTATTAGCGAGGAAGCGGAGTAATGTCCGTGGAGCGAAGAGGCCCTGCTGTTTGTAATGGCTCTTACAAAACGGGAGGCAAGGGTGAGATGACAAAAGCGCCCATTAGTTTGCAGGACCTGAGTCTGTATGTCAAGGCGAAGGCAGAACCGTCTTGGCATTCCTGGGGACTATACGTCCACGTCTGCAAGATGGAGACTTTGCGGGGTTGCGGGCACATGAACCGCGCAATCTGTGGGACCATAATATCAAGCAATATCAAGCACTCGGCGGGAGCAGCTTCACGGAGTATTTGGCAAGCCGTAGAATGCCAGGCTGGCCTGCTGAAGGCTCAGGATGCCGCAGTACAATCCCAGCACCAACTGGGCTGCAACCAACCCACTTTCGCTTGAATAGCGCTGGCCCAGAATAGAGTTCCACTCTGCGATGGAAGAAGAAGAGCTCCGCCAGCCGGCGCATGTCCGGCGCCAACAGAAACACACCCATGAGCAGCAAATGAAATGAGAACTGCTCGACCGGTACGTCATAGCACATATTGAGCATGAAGACATTGCTCATTACCGCGATGGATACCAGCGCCCCAATGGCCGTGAAAGCCGGAATGAAGAGCAACACTCCGCCCAGCATCTCGGCGCCGCCGGCAAAGCTGTGTACCCGCGGGAAGCTCCCATGAAGGTCCACAGCAAATGCATGGGAGATGATTGACCGTAAGTTTCCATCAGTGTCGACAGCTGCGGCGGTGGCATTTGGCTTTGGATCACCTTCACTGACCCGTAGATGATCAGGGCCATGCCCAGCACGATGCGAACGTAAAGCCTTAACCATTGATGAAGCTTTTCGTAATTGCTGCGCCTGCGGTCGAGCAGCGACCAGATCACAGTTGCCGTGGCAGCCAGCGCCAACATACCCAGGATCTGCACGTAGTTGTAAGTCGTGTCCCCGCTGCCGTTAGGGAGGACGGTTATATTCACCCTTTGAATGTTATGAGGAGGTTTGCCCAGCCCTCCTGGGCTCCGCCTGATCCTTCCCAATCTCCCGCTCGGCCTCAAGCCAGTCTTGATCTTGCTGGCTTTGGCCCTTCACCCGCCCCTGGTAGAGCTCATAGGCACGTGTGGCAATTTGCGGTGTCAGATCGCGCGGCTTCTTGGCTAACAACGGGGCTTTAGTGGGGTCAAAAATTCGATAGGCGAGCAGTTTCACTCGGTCATTCAGGAGGAACCAAGCCAGAGCGTAGCCCCAAACGAACGCTGCCCAGCCCCAGCCGAGGGGCGTCATAAACAGCCCATAAACCGCAATCAGAGTCGCCAGCGTTTGCGTGCCCAGCACCGCAATCCATAGAACCCGCGCGGGGCGTATAGACCAGAACGGGCCGCGAGTGCGCGTCAGAAAAATCGTCAGATGTCCGGCCACGGACAGCTTCAGGTACATCAGCGTCTGGATGTGCGCGCGGTCGAGGTGCTGGCCATGTCGTCGGTGTACAACTTCGCGACTTATCAGGTCCTGGCATTGGCTGATATGAGCGATCCTACGCCGTCGCGGGCAAGAGCAAGTAGGCTGCTGCGCATTTCATCGGCGCCTCGCTTCGCCGGCAGGGGCATGAGGTGCGGCTGATCCCGGCGCAGTTCGTGAAACCGTTCGTAAAATCGAATAAGAACGATTTCATCGATGCGGAAGCCATCGCCGAGGCCGTTACCCGCAGAATCGTAGGAGAGCTTATCGGGGTGGAAAGTGGTATTACTCGCCACTCTCCTTTGGTCCTCCCATTTTTTCTTGCACGAATTGGACGAGCGTCTGCGGTGTAATCACGCCCTCAACACGATCCACCTGGCTACGGCTCACGACCGGCAGCAGACCGGGATTCTTGGCAAGCCGGTCTAGCAAAAGTTCCAGCGGTTGGTCAGGGTGAGCATGCGCGCAGTTGTCGGTGGCGATCGTTGTGATGGGAGCTTCAGCGGCGCCGGAATGGAGCGCCCTCTCGATTCTATCGCGTGTCACAAGGCCGGAATAGAGCCCGTTACTGCCTACGAGAACGCTCTGCGCATCGGTTTGTGCCGCAATCACCGACGCCTGTTGGATTGAACTGTGGGGCGGGACCAAACTAAAGTCTCGCGTCATGATGTCGCGGGCGCTCCAGGCGCCGCTCACCTGTCGAGTGCCCGCTTGAGGCATGTGTACGTCGTCCTGCTCCAGCAACGCATGATACAGAGGAACCGGTTGGTATCGCTTTGAGATGAGGAAGCTGATCATGTTGGCGATCATCAGCGGCACCAGGACCTGGTAATCCTGCGTGAGCTCAAAGATCATGAACACCGAAGTCATGGGGGCGCGAATGATGCCTGCAAATAGCGTGCCCATCCCAACGAGCGCGTACCCTCCGGGATCACCTGTCGGAAACGGAGCAAAGCGGTGCATCAGTACCCCGACGGTGCCGCCCGCCATCGCCCCAAGGTATAGGCTCGGCGCGAAAATGCCGCCGGCGTTTCCTGAGGAGTAGGAAACAATGGTAGCCACCAATTTCGCTAGACACAGCAGCAGCATGGTTTTGAGCAGAAGGCCGCCATTCATCGCCTGGTCAACGTACTGGTAGCCCACGCCCATTACTTGGGGGAAGAAGATCAGGATTACGCCAATGATTAGTCCCCCCATCGCAGGCTGAAGGATCTTGGTCCACTTCGGCATTCCCCGGAAGAACTTTCGGGCCCTGAGCAGACCCTTACAGAATGCCAGTGAAACAATGCCACCCGCAATCCCAAGGACCACGTAGGCAAGCAGTTCGGCGGGATTGACCAGATGATACGCGGGCACATGAAAGATGGGGCTGTTTCCGAGAATGGAGCGTTCGACCATGACCGCTGCGACGGAGGCCACGACCGTGGAGCCCAGCAAGGCCGCGTTCATGTCTCCGATGATTTCTTCGAGCGCAAAGATGACCGCTGCGACAGGAGTATTAAACGCTGCCGATAGAGCTGCGGCGGCCGCGACCGGCACCAGGCTTTGCAGACGTGCCGGCGATAAATGAAACAACTTCCCGATCGAGGAACCGATGCCTGCGCCTATCTGCACCGATGGGCCTTCCCTTCCCATCGAATGGCCCGATCCGATGCAGAGCGCGCCGGTTAGGAACTTCCCAAACGCGACACGTGCTGGAATATTTCCCTGATTGAGATGATAGGCGGCCTCGGTTTGGGGTACTCCACTGCCACGGGCGTCTGGGAAAAACTTTGCCAGCAAAAAGCCCGTAACCAGGCTCATCAACGTGGGAACCAGGATGTAGCGCAAATAGGAAGGCGCTATTCCGAAAAGCAGGTACGTCGTGCCCTTGATTGCCAGAGTAAACAGCACCGCGGCCAGACCGGCGAGAACCCCGATGATTATGGTCAACGCCAGGAAAATGTGATTCTCGCGCAGCCGCAATCTCTTTATGAACAGCAGGTTAGAGGTGCTCATTGTTGCGCACCGCTGTGCTTCTGGCCAATCAGGAGAAGCGCCTGATCCAGCCCCTGTGGTTCTCCGCAAGCGGCCGACGTTGCTTTTTCAATGGCGTAGATAAGTTCAGTTCCTGACCTGATCAACTCGGAATCAGGAGGACGTTTGGAATGAAGTTCGGGTTCAAGCCCGAGAGCCTGATCCTCAAGGCCGACCAACTCAGCCGTCCCATGGCCATCTGACGTCTGACTGAGGCAGCTTTCCAACCGCTGCCGAGCTTGCTCGAAGCCCCGAAGCAGGCGTTCTTGCCTCTCCCGATCTGTAAGATGCTGGTCCAGAGGATCGTCCGATAGGACCATTTCAGTGACCGACAAGAGCTGGTGCGTCTTCTGGGCCGCCGGATTTAGCTCCAGCGCGGCTTTCAGATACTGATCAGCCTTTTGGTAATCCCCCAGACGGAACGCTGCTTCGCCCGCTTCGGTTAGCGCGTCCACATTGTTCTTGTCCAGTTCAACCGCTTCAGCGTAATTCTTCAAAGCATGCTGCGTATCCCCGGCCTCCAGGAAAAAGCGTGCCGCCTCCACATGTGCCGCAGCCGATGGCGGGAGCTCAGTTTCCAAAATGAGCAGCTCTGAAAGTGCCATGGTGCGTTGCTGGTGCCCCAGCAAAAAGCGGATCAGCTCAATTCGTAGTTGCCGTTCGCGCTCATCCACCTGGCTTCCGGTCCAACGGCCGTAAAGCGCATTTTGGTAGTAACGCACGGCGTCAGGAACGTCTCCGCGCTTGGCAGCCAGCCGGGCCAGTTGGAGGTTGATCCCGGCATCTTCGGGATCGGATTCCCGCAACCGAAGCAAAGTCTGCTCAGCCTCTGCGTCGTGATCGCCGGCTGCCAAAGCGTTGGCCAACGCGAGCGTGTAGGTCCGGTCTCCGAGAGCGTCAGTCGTCGCTTTGCGAAAGCACTCAATTGCCTTTTCGATCTGCCCAGAACCGAGCTGACGCTCACCTTCCTTGTACCAAATAGCAGCTATTCGAGCGTCTAGTTGTTGTTCCTCCGCCGCTACCCTCCTGGTAAAAGCGAATACCCCGATGGCAATAACCGCGAGAGCGATCAACAGGAATATCTGTCGGTTCAGGACGCGATATGTCCCTCCCTCATCCACGAAAAGCACTCTCCGGAAGATAGCCCATTACTCCAGGTCCGGCGGAGTCCGCAGCCTTACATTCGTCCCCGGCTCGAAACCAACTCATAGCAACCCCGATTGGGATTCTACCAACTCCAGGCTGCCGGCCCGATTCAAAACATCCACGCTTCGGTACGCCACCACCAACTGACGACCACGAAGGCGAGTGTCTCGACAACGCTGTGGTGCTTGGTGGAATCAGGATCCACACTTTTCCACGGTGTATGGGGAAATAATAATCCGTTTCAGAGGCGGACAGACGGGCACATCTTGCGTCTGATGGGCGTGGTCTCACTAGAGTTAAAGCGGCGGTTTGAGTCGAAGGCAGGAAGCTGGCTCCGGCAAGGAGGGCGGCCATTTGGAGCGAGGAAGGAATCAAGGACATCAGCCTCGCACTGTAAAAACAGGGCACCGGGCGTGGCATAGCACCTGGTGAGGTGTAACCCACGGGAGGTGTACTGATATGCGGGGATGGGAAGTATGGTGCGGTCCCATCACAATCAAGTCTGCACCCTGGCCTTCAGCCACCTTCAGAATGTCTTCCGCAGGTCCACCGATTTCGACGACGAATTCCGTTTTCACGGAAAGGCCCGCCTCGAACGGAACGAGTTGTTCAAGGCGCGTCATCGCAATGTCCTTCTCTGCCTCGACGCGTTCCAGCGGAACATCGGCGGGCATCTTGAGAATATTCAGTAAAGTGAGGTGGGCGTGCTCGTGTTCCGCCAGCCAGAGCGCATACGCAAGGGCTCTTGCCGGACCAGGCGGTAAGTCCGTCGCGTACAGAATTCTCGCTAGCTTCAGTTCCGGTATCGGTTTGGGGGAGGCGTATGGCCCGGCCGTGAGCACGGGGCAGGGCGCGGAATAAACAATCTCTTCTGCTACCGAACCAAGCAGAAGCTTTTTCACGCCGCCTCGTCCTCGGGTTCCCAGGACGACCAGATCAATTTCCAGCTTCCGCATCAATTCGGACAAAACCTGTGAAACCCGTCCCTCGCCCTCTGTGACCAGTTCTTGATGCCTGATTCCATGGAACAGCTCGGACGTCACAAGGTTCGCCATTTTGTTCTCGGCAGAATGTCTAAAGTAAAACGGGTCGGGCGGCTGAGCGTTGTCGCATATCTCCGCAGGAACAACGCTGACGATATTCAGCAAGCTGTCGTAACGGCGGGACAAGCCGATGGCGTACGTTAGCGCAGACTCTGAGCACGACGAAAAATCAGTCGCGAACAGAATGTTGCGGAGTGAAAGGCTTGGAGAGAGCAGCAAACCCATCGAACACCTCCGCTATTTTGTCCTTGCTCACGTACATGCAGCAAGTGACTTTAATCCTATGCTAGGGTGATAGCAATTTTCGCGCCGGTGGCGAGGCCTCCGGCCTCAAGAACCAGAGGAGTGGCTTAGCCCATGAGCACTTCGCTCATCAGCTCTTGTTCGCTAGGAAGCCCAAAGCCTGGTAAGCGACAACGAAGTGACAACAGAAGCGGTAGACACCCAAGCTGCCGTGATTCAATAACTGCTTTTGATCCTGCCATTTGAATCTGGTGGCGGCGGTAGGACTCGAACCTACGACCTACGGATTATGAGACCGTCGCTCTAACCACCTGAGCTACACCGCCAACCTATGCAACACTACACAATGCAGGAGAAGGCAATCGAGAGTTTCCTGCGGGAACGCGGAAATCGGCCCACGTTGTTAAGCGAAAGGCCAGGCGTGAAGGCGTCCAGCCCTAGTTCGATTCTAGAGTTGGCCCTGTACACTGTCAAACCAAGCAGCCATTGATTTTCCGACAGACTGAATTGCGTTTCTTTGCCGGCATAGGTTTCTGAGTACGACTGGGCCGACCCACGGCCTGTGTCGAGAGGCTGTCCATTTTCAGCTTGCGGTCGCCGCGATGGTGGATCGCGGCGCCCAGGCATGAGGAGTTGAAAGGGTCTGGATTTTAGGGCAAGAACTCGGTAGTATACCCCCCTACCCTATATGCAGGACAAATTCCCTCCCAGCTCGCGCGAAAAGCAAAAGCTCCTTTACCGGATCAAGCGCCTGCGTGGGCAATTTGCCGCCGTGGAACGAGCTTTGACCTCGGCCGACGAATGCGCCGACATCCTGATGCTGCTGGCCGCCATTCGCGGCGGCGTCAACGGGCTGATGGCGGAGATACTGGAAGACCACATACGCCTGCACATGATGAACCCCGAGCAGAAGATGGATTCGCCGGAAGAACTGGGCGAGGACTTGATCGGACTGGTGCGAGCGTATCTGAAGTAGCCGTCGCCGTTGGTAGCGGCGCCCTCACCGGGTCTTGCTTGTATACCCTACCCCGGTATGCTATAAGAAAACCCGAGCGCTCTGGAGACGGGTTTGTAACCTTCCCGTAATCGAAGCGTGGGAGACTTCCAGTTTTCCCGGAGGCGGAAATGTTTGCTGCGAATAGGGCGCGGCGGTCCATCACCGCGCCCCGTGACCCAGCTCACGGCGGGGCGGGAGAGGCTGCGGTCTAATTGAAATTGAATTTCAATTTCAAAACCGATAAGCTGCCCGGAAATTCCATGGCCCGACCAAACTTCCCAGCCCTGTGCCGCCTTCTCCTGCTGATGGCAGGCCTGGCGATCCCCGGCCGGGCCCAGGAAACTCCAGCCCCTTCCCCGGATTCCCAGCCGGAGGCGTCTCAGCCCGAGGCCCCGCAACCCGCCGCCACCTTCTTCGAACATTCGCAAACCGCCAAGTGGTGGGTTTCGGGACAGGCCAACTTCGTTTTCCAGGCAAATGGAAATTTCTACGCGCAGTACAGCGGCAAGAACAGTTTCAAGAACACGCCTGAGAACGCGCTTTCCCGCGTACTGACGTTATTCATGGGATACGAGTTCACGCCACAATCACAAATCTACTTTGATGTGGAGGAAGCGGGTGGCAGCGGATTGAGCTCCGCTTTGGGCCTGGCCGGATTCGTGAATCTTGACGTGGTACGCAATCCTTCGATCGGCCAGGCACCGTATATCGCACGCCTGTTCTTCCAACAGATTGTGCCGCTGTCGAGCGAGAAGGTGGAATCGGAGCGCACCCCTTTTTCCCTGCCCACCGAGGTCCCGGTAAAGCGGCTCGATTTTCGCTTCGGGAAGTTTTCCCTGGCGGATTTTTTCGACAACAACATCGGCGGCACCGACAGTCATCTTCAGTTTCTGAACTGGGTGATCGACAATAACGGCGCATACGACTATGCGGCCGACACTCGCGGCTACACGATGGGCGCGATCATCGAATTGGAGGAGCGCAACTGGGCTTTGCGTTTTGCCGAAACTTTGATGCCCAAGGTGGCGAACGGACCTGACCTGGACGCGGACGTTGCTCGCGCGCGGGCCGAGAATGTCGAACTGGAGCTTCGTTCGCAGCCGTTCCAGAACAAGGATACGACCCTCCGATTGCTGAGCTATGTCAACCACGGCGACATGGGTAACTATGAAGAGGCGGTGAAGCTATATTTGGACCATGTCACGCCGACGCCCGACATCAGCGCAACGTCCCAACAGGGCACGATCAAATACGGCTTCGGAATAAATTTTGAGCAGGAGTTCCGCAAGGACGCCTTCGTCTTCGGGCGCTGGGGATGGAATGAAGGCAAGCACGAATCGTTCTGTTATACCGAGGACAATGAAGGCGAGGAGTTAGGTGTTTATTCCGTGGGTACGAACTGGCACCGCAGTCTGGATCGTGCGGGCGTGACCTTCGTTACCAGCGGGCTCTCGAAGGCGCACCAGGCCTATCTGGCCGACGGCGGTCTGGGATTTCTCCTGGGAGATGGCGGGCTCAAGTATGGCCAGGAGAACATTGAGGAAGTGTTCTATACCGCACACATCTGGCGAGGCCTGTTCCTCGCCGGCGATGTTCAGCACGTAAATAATCCAGGCATGAACCGCGCCCGCGGGCCGTTCACTGTGCCGGGAGTACGGCTACACCTGGAATTCTGACCAGAGATTGCCTCGGGTGTACCATCTGCGAGCAGGGATTCTTATGTCCATAGCTGAGGCCTCGCGGCGCGCATCGGCGCACTTGAAGAAAGCATCGCTGATAGCTGAGCACAAGTTCTTTGTCCTCTTTCTTTACCTACTGGCTTCGCTCGTCCTTTACCCGTACGTGGAAAACAAGCCCATTGCTTACCTTGTTTTTCGTGTGTTCGGCGGGGCTGGAATGCTGTTCGCTGTCTATGCGGTGAACCTGCGACGCACGGTTTTGTTCTGCGTGCTCCTGCTCGCTATTCCGGCTGAGTGGCACCACATCGTCCAGTTCAGGGCCGATGCGGGCGCACTGTCTGTTCTCGGCATTGTTCTCAGTTTTGTATTTGACACGTTTATCGTGGTCGTCATCTTCCGCAGGGTGATTTTGGGGGCCCAGCCGAATGCAGAGACCATCCTCGGGGCGCTGTGCATTTATCTGCTGGTGGGATTCAGTTTCGCCAATATCTACGGGATGGTAGCGACGCTTCAGCCGAAGGCGTTTTACCTGGATCCTCTGGTGAATGCGCATGTCATTCCCCGCCGGTTCGACATGGTGTACTACAGTTTTGCCACCATGACGTCGCTGGGTGCAACCGGCATTACGCCTGTATCGGACCAGGCGCGCTCGCTCTCGGTGATCGAGGCAACACTCGGCGTGCTTTACCTTGCGGTGTTGATCGCCCGGCTGGTCAGCGGGTATCGACTTCCGTCGGCGGTGGAGCGCAATTGACGCTGCCGAGTCCACAGGCTGGTAAACTGAACAGGCAATGATCCTACCGTTCGTTCGCGAATTCTTCGCGGACGTGGAGAGAGTACCTGCTTTTTCGCGTGCAGTGTCCCAGGTGAAGGGCGGCGCGGGGCGGATACGTGTCTCTGGACTCACTCCTACCGGGAAAGCTCTTTTGTATTCATTACTGCATCGCGTGACATCGCGGCCGCTCGTCATCGTGGTGGGCGACAACCGCGCGGTGGAGGAGTTGCAGCCGGTCGTGCGCTCGTTGGCCGAATTGAGCGGCGCGGCTTCTCCCGATGCTGTCATCGGCTTGCCCGCCTACGATGTCCTGCCGTTCGAGAACCTGTCACCGCATCCCGAGATCCAGGAAGCCCGCGCGACGGCGCTGTGGAAGATTGCGACGGGAGCGGCGGAGATCGTCATTACTCCGCTGGCCGCGACTGCGATGCGTTTGCGCTCGGGCAATTTCTACGCTGATCTTGCCAAGGTGGTGCGGCGGGGCGAGATGTTGGATCCGGATCGCCTGGTGGAGCACCTGCGCGTCGTGGGATACAGCCAGGTGGATGTGGTCGAGATGCCGGGAGAGTTTGCGCATCGCGGCGGATTGCTGGATGTTTATCCGCCGGAGTCGGACCGGCCAGTGCGGATTGAGTTCTTCGGCGATGAGGTCGAAACCATTCGCAAGTTCGATCCGGGGACGCAACGATCGGCAGCCGTAACGGATGAAGTCGCTTTGCTTCCGCTGACGGAAACGCCGGTAGAAGAAGAAACGCTGGCGGCCATTAACGCGCGGCTGACGGGCGAGCGGCTAGCAGGAAGCGACGAGATGATCGAGAGGACGGTGCGCGCGAGCGGCGTCGCCGTGTTTCCAGGATGGGAGCTGTACGCCGCAGTGGCGGGCGCGAAGGACAACTTCTTCGATCTTCTGCCCGGGGCGACGGTCGTGCTGGACGAGCCCGACTCATTGAAGGAAGCGCACGACGCGTGGTGGGCAAGAGTGAGCGAGGCACATGAGCGCAGTTTGATCGGCAATCTGGTGAGGCCCGAAGAACTTTACCTGACTCCGGAGCAATGGCACACGCACTTGCAACAAGCTCCTACAATCGCGGTCGAGCAGCTTGGAATTGAAGGCGGCGACGAGAGCGAGCACCTGACGCTGCAAACGCAGCCCACAACCAGGTTTCATGGATCGGTCGTCGCCATGACCGAAGAAGTGGCGCGACTGACGCGCGAGGGTAAGCGCGTGATGTTCGCCGTCTCCAGCACGGGCGAAGTCGAGCGGCTGGCCGATGTCTTCAACGAATACAACCTGTCGTTTCGCATTGGGAGCCGCACGCCGAGGCCCGGCACAGAGGTTTACGTAGACGAATCGACGTACTTCGCGGAAGACGTCGAAGCCCCGATCATCGTGAAGGCATACGTACCCGAGGGCGTCGCACTGCCCGACGCCAACCTCGTCCTGTTCGGCGCACGCGATTTGTTCGACGAAGCAGAAGTCTCGCTGGGCCGACCGCAACGGCAGAAATCGAAAATATCGGCGTTTCTCTCCGACTTCCGCGATCTGACCATCGGCGACTATGTGGTGCATGTGGAACATGGCATCGGGCAATACCAGGGACTGAAGGAAGTTCCGCAGGAAGACGGCAGCGCCGCTGAGTTCATGGTTTTGGAGTACGCAGAGGGCGCGCGGCTTTACGTTCCGCTGACTCGACTTGACCTAGTGCAGAAGTATCGCTCGTCGGAAGGTGTGAAGCCGGTGTTGAACCGGCTGGGCACACAGCAGTGGCAGAAGACCAAGGCGCGGGTGAAGAAGGCCATGAAGGACATGGCTGACGAGCTGTTAAAGCTCTATGCCGTACGCAAGGCTGCCGAGGGCCATGGCTTCGCCGCCGACACCGAATGGCAACGCGAGTTCGAAGGCAGCTTCGAGTTCAACGAGACCGAAGACCAGATGAACGCGATTGTCGAGGTGAAGCACGACATGGAATCGCCGACGCCGATGGACCGGCTGCTGTGCGGCGATGTCGGCTACGGCAAGACGGAGGTCGCCATGCGCGCGGCGTTCAAGGCGGTCAGCGATAACCGCCAGGTCGCGGTGCTCGCCCCTACGACGGTACTTGCGTTCCAGCATTACAACACCTTCCGGCAGCGTTTCGCGGCATTCCCCATCAAGGTCGATATGCTGAGCCGCTTTCGCACGCCGAAGCAGCAGAAAGAAACGATTGCAAAGATCGAGGCAGGAGAAGTTGACGTCGTCATTGGCACGCACCGCGTGCTGTCGAAGGACGTGAAGTTCAGCGACCTTGGACTGGTGGTCGTCGATGAAGAACAGCGCTTCGGCGTGCGGCACAAAGAGCGGCTGAAGCAGCTGCGGAAAGAAGTGGACGTACTGACCATGTCGGCGACGCCCATCCCGCGCACCTTGCACATGTCGCTGCTGGGACTGCGCGACATGAGCGTGATCGAGACGCCCCCGAAAGATCGCATGGCAATCCAGACAGTCGTTGCGGCTTGGGATGAGAAGCTGCTGCGCTCGGCGATCGAAAAGGAACTGGAGCGCGGCGGACAAGTGTACTTTGTACACAACCGCGTGGACAGCATCTACGACATTGCCGGCAAGCTGCGGGAGATGGCGCCGCAAGCCCGCATCCTGATCGGCCACGGGCAGATGGGGGAGACCGAACTGGAGCGCGTCATGCTGGCCTTCATGCGGCACGAGGCGGACATCCTGGTGGCGACCACGATCATCGAGAACGGCCTCGATATCCCACTGTGTAATACCATCATCATCAATCGCGCGGACCGGCACGGATTGTCGGAGCTATACCAGTTGCGCGGACGCGTCGGCCGTTCCGATCGCCGGGCGTATGCGTACTTGCTGATTCCGCCCGATCGCGAGCTGAGTGAGTTAGCGCGACGGCGACTGGCCGCGTTGAAGGAGTTTAGCGACCTGGGCGCGGGATTCAAGATTGCCGCGCTCGACCTGGAATTGCGCGGCGCGGGAAACCTGCTGGGCGGCGAGCAAAGTGGTCACGTCGAGGCGGTGGGCTTCGAGCTTTACACCACGATGCTGGAGCGGACGGTCCGCGAGCTGAAGGGCGAGCTGCCGGAAGAGACGCCGGAGACGCAGTTGAACCTGGGGCTGAACATTCGCATTCCGTCGGATTACATCACGGAGGAGAACCAGCGGCTGCGCATGTACAAACGGGTGGCGGGAGTGGAGTCGGAATCGCAACTGGAAGACGTGGCCGGCGAGCTGGGCGACCGCTACGGCGCGGCTCCGGCGGCGGTGCGCAACCTGCTGGAATACGCAGCGCTGAAGCTGTTGTCGCAACGGATCGGGGTTTCGCAGATCGAACGGCGGCGCGATGCGGTCAGCATTCGCTTCAATGAGAAAGCGGCGGTCGATCCCGAACGGCTGGCGAGCTTTGTGGCTGGCGAAGCCGGAAGCCAGTTCACACCGGCGGGCATCTTGAAATTTTCGCTGAAAGAGAAACAGGCAGAGCAGGTACTGGTGCGGCTGAAATCGTTGCTGGAGCAATTGGCGGGCGAGCAGCGGCCGGTGGGGTAGAACAGTGGCCAGTGGCTGTCAGTGGCCAGTTGTCAGAAAAGAAAAACCGACTCAAGCGAACATCATTCGATTGGGTCCGGCTATTTGCGAAGGATTTGCTTGATGACATTTCGCTTTACGGCGGTACTTCCAGCGCTCCTCTTGTTTTGTGCAGTCGCCATGAGCCAAACCTCTTCACAGCAGCAGCGGACGGCGAGCGGAACCGATGTCCCGTCTGCTTTCGACAAGCTGGTTGACGGCTACTTCGACGGCTACTTCCGCTTTCATCCCACGCGAGGCACGGCTGCGGGCCTGCACCAGTACGACACAATGCTGGAGGATTATTCCCAAAAATCACGCGACGCTGAGGTTGCCTTCCTGATCGGGCAGGGACAACGCTTTGGCGGCCTCGATCCCGACTATCTGGAAGAGGAGCGGCGCGCTGATTTGCAGCTTGTATTGAACAATATCAATGCGCAACTATTGGAGCTGGAGGCAATCCGCAGCTGGCAGCGCAATCCCGATACGTATTCCAGCAGCCCGACCCGCAGCATCTTCATCCTGATGAGCCGCAACTTCGCGCCGCCAGAGCAGCGGTTGCAGGACGTGATTGAGCGCGAGCAGAAGATGCCGGCAAACTTCGCGGCAGCCAAGACCAACCTGAAGGATGTGCCCAAAATCTATACCGAGATCGCGCTGCAGCAGATACCGGGGATCATCGGATTCTTCCAGAACGATGTGCCGATGGCGTTCAAGAGCGTCACCGATGCAAAGCTTCTGGCCGAGTTCAAGGCTTCCAATGACAAAGTTATTTTCGAGTTGCAGCGTTACCAGGACTTTCTGAAAAACGATCTGCTGCCTATTTCGAATGGCGACTTTCGCATTGGGGCGGACAACTATCGCAAGAAGCTGCAGTACGAACAGATGGTGGACATCCCGCTGAAGCGGCTGCTCGAAATCGGTTATGACGACCTGCACAAGAACCAGGCTGAGCTGAAG
>Ga0302325_10004706_pt1 | contig 31383 bp, 27 predicted proteins | sample Palsa_T0_2_FD_201948 | JGI IMG/M metagenome (GOLD analysis project Ga0302325, IMG submission 201948) | Peat permafrost microbial communities from Stordalen Mire near Abisko, Sweden - Palsa_T0_2 | ecosystem: Environmental > Terrestrial > Soil > Palsa > Peat permafrost | place: Sweden: Abisko... | reverse complement strand
GAATATCAGGCCGTGAGAGAGCGGCACTCGTTCCTGGAAATCTGCAAGACGCCCGAGTTGGCCGCCGAAGTGTCATTGCAGCCGTTCCGCGTGCTGGGCGTGGATGCGATCATTGTTTTCTCGGACATTTTAATTGTGGCGGAAGCGATGGGCATGCCGTTGGATGTCCCGGACTCCGGACCAGTGCTTTCAAGTCCCGTGCGGGATGCGGAGGCGGTGCGACGGCTGCGGGAATTCGATCCTGAAACCGAGACAAAGTTCGTTGGCGACGCGATTCGCGCCATTTGCCGTGAGGCCGGGCCGGAGGTGCCCGTAATCGGATTTGCCGCCGCTCCCTGGACGCTTGCGTGCTATATGATCGAAGGGCGGACGCGCGGTGACATTTCGCAGGCGAAAGAAATGCTGCGTACGCAGCCTGCCTTGGTGCGCGAGCTGCTCGAACGGATTGCGCGGGCGACAGCTAGCTATTTGCAAGTGCAGATTGCGGCCGGGGCTGCGGTAGTCCAACTTTTCGATACTTGGGCAGGTGAACTTACAGAGCGCGAATACAAAGAGTTTGAGCTGCCGGCCACGCAGATCGTTCTGGACTCCCTCGCTAAAATCAGCGGCAGCCAAGGTGTACCGAGGATTTTATTCGCGAAAGGCTCGGCACATTTGCTCGAAAGCTTGGCGAAATCCGGTGCCGATGTGATTAGCGTCGATTGGCGAACAGACCTCGCGGAGGCGCGACGCAAGTTTGGCCGCCGGGTGGCATTGCAAGGGAATGTTGACCCCACAATTTTGCTCGGCGCCGAAACGGATATTCGAGAGGCTGCGCGAGCCGCCGTCCAGAAAACGGGCGGCCTGGGGCACATTCTGAATCTGGGCCACGGAATTTTGCCCACAACGCCCGTGGCCAATGCCAAAGCATTTGTGGAAGCAGGGCAGACAGCGCCGATACCCACACCGGCCCAGACCAGCAGCGCGGACTAAAGATGGCCTACGACGCAACAAAACTCGGCGAGAAATTCGAAATCGCACAGATTTCGGATGCGATTCTCGAAAAATATAACCGGCCAGGCCCGCGCTATACGAGTTATCCCACCGCACCTGTGTGGAAGGATGATTTCGGACCGGACGATCTGGAAAAATATTATGCGTGCGCGGAACAGTTGGCGACCCCGCTTTCGCTGTACATGCACATTCCATTCTGCGAAAACCTCTGCTTGTTCTGCGCCTGCACGGTGTCCATACAAAAAGACAAGAAAGTTGCCGTTCCCTATCTCGATGCTTTGAAACACGAGATCGATCACGTGGCAAAACGCGTTTCGCGAAAACGCCCGGTGATTCAATTTCATTGGGGCGGCGGCACACCAACCTATTTGTCCGTAGCGCAAATGGAAGACCTTTTTCAGTACGCACACGATCGGTTTTCCTTCGCGCCGGACGCGGAGATTGGAATCGAGGTTGACCCGCGCGTCACCAGCCGGGCACAGCTGGAATCTTTGTGGCGGCTCGGATTCAACCGACTGAGCATGGGCATTCAAGATTTCCAGCCGAAAGTTCAGGAAACGATTCATCGCGTCCAGCCCTACGAGATGACCCGCGACCTGATCGTGGCCTCGCGAGAGATTGGATTTCAGAGCATAAACATAGACTTAATTTATGGCCTGCCGTATCAAACCGCCGATAGTTTTCGGGCCACCATCGACCAGGCGCTGACGCTTCTACCCGACCGCGTGGCCATGTTCAGCTACGCGCACGTGCCGTGGCTTAAAAAACAGCAAGGCTCGTTCGAGGCGCATCTTCCCGAAGGAATGGAGAAATTCCGAATCTTCCGCGCAGGCCTGGAAAAATTCCTGAGCGCGGGATATCTATACATCGGCATGGACCATTTCGCGCGCCCCGGGGACGAACTGGCTATTGCCCAGCAAAACCGCACTCTGCACAGGAATTTCCAAGGCTACACGACGAAAGCTGGCGCGGATTTGTACGGCATGGGCGTGAGCGCGATTAGCTCGATTGGCGAAGCGTATGCGCAGAATCGGCGTGAGGTTCCCGCGTACGAATCCACTGTCGCAACGCGAGGAATTGCCACCATGCGGGGCTACCGGCTTTCCGCCGATGACGTGTTGCGCCGCGCGGTAATTGGGCGGCTGCTCTGCCACACCGTGATTCCCAAGCACGAAGTGGAAGCGGAGTTCGGCGTTGATTTCGACGAGTATTTCGCCCCTGAGTTGCTTCGGCTCGAAAGCGCGCGCGAAGAAGGACTCGTCGTTTTGTCCCCCGAGGATATCCGCGTTACTCCGCTTGGCCGAATTTTCATCCGCAATATTGCCATGACGTTCGATCGTTACCTGCACGAGCAACAAATGGACCAGCGGCCCCTCTTTTCGAAGACACTTTAGCGCACAGGAATCATGCCCGGTCCCAAACACGTCATCGTCATCGGCGCAGGGCTTTCGGGCTTGGCGTGCGCGCATCGACTGAACCAGCTTGGCGCCGAGGTAACCGTTCTAGAAGCCTCTGAACGCGCGGGCGGCCTTTTGGCCACGATTCTCAAGGACGGCTTTCTTTTCGAGTCCGGACCTCAGAGTTTCCAAGCCACCGAAATCCTGGTCAGTCTGATTCGGGAACTGGGAATCGAGAGTGAACTCCAGAAAGCAGACCCGAACGCGGCACGCTACATTCTGCTCCACGGCCGGCTGCAGAAGATTCCCACTTCTCCGCAAGCGATGCTTACCAGTTCCCTGCTCGGCGCGGGATCGCGCTGGAGATTACTGTCCGAGCCGTTTCGCAGAACCATCCCGCCAGCCGGCGAGGAATCCGTGGCGAAATTTGCGCGTAGAAAATTTGGGAACGAAATTCTGGAGTATCTCGTGGGACCGTTTGTTTCCGGTGTCTACGCGGGCGATCCGGAAAAGCTTAGCCTGAAGGCGGCATTTCCTTCCCTCGACGAGTGGGAACGCGAATACGGCAGCGTGCTGCGCGGAGCAAAAAAAGCCCGCATGCGCAAAGGACCGAGCGCGCCTGAGTCGCTCTGCTCGTTTCGCCAAGGTGTGGCAACGTTGTCGCGCGCAATGGCCGCAAAACTTGGTACCGTTTTGCAGACACAAGCGAATGCAGTCTCCGTGAACCGTACTGGTCCCACGGGAGACGAATCGCACGAAGTTCGAATCGAGCGCCATGGCAGCTCGGACACAATTCAAGCCGCAGCGATTGTATTTTCCACGCCAGCATACGTGTCAGCACATTTAATTGAACGGATCTCGGAGCACCTCGGCCATACGCTCTCCGGGATCGCCTATGCTCCTGTGGCCGTCGTTGCGGCCGGCTATTATCAGCAGCAGGTCGGCGAACCAATAAATGGCTTTGGCTTTCTTGTTCCGAGAAGCGAAAAACTGCACACCCTCGGCACAGTTTGGAACTCATCACTTTTTCCGGGCCGAGCTCCCCGAGGGGCTGTGACTCTGACGAGCTTTACCGGCGGCGCTACGAATCCGGACATTGCCGCCGAGCCTGAAGGAGAAATCGCGAAAATCATTCAAAGTGAGAACGAACACATATTGAAAATTATCGGCTCGCCCGTAACATCCGCCGTGTGGAAATACCCGCGAGCGTTGCCCCAATACAACCTGGGACATGGGCACGTGGTGGAAGCGATCCGTGATGCGGAGCGCCTGCTGCCTGGAATATTCTTCGCCGGAAATTATCTGGAAGGGCCGGCCGTCGGCAAGTGTGTGGAAAACGGATTTCAAACCGCGGAAGCAGTTCAAAATTATTTGCAGGCCAAAGCCTGAGCCGTAACGGTCCGGATGACAACAACAGCGGGCCGATTAAGCATCCGAGAGCGGCCGTTTGTGGCGCATGTTCAAGCGCACGCGGCGCCGCTCGCCGGCCTCGCGAAATCGCCGCCGATCGTCTTCCGTTTCGAGGATCAGCGGAGGAACCTCGTGCGGCTGCCGGTTCAAATCGATGGCCACGAAGGTGACGTACGCGCTGCTGGTGTGTTTGCGCTCACCGGTCAGAATATTTTCCGAAAACACTTTCACGCCCACTTCCATCGAGGTTCGAAATACCCTGTTCACGCTGGATTTCAGCACGATGATCTCGCCCACGCTGATTGGGAACCTGAAATCGAGGTAGTCCACCGAAGCGGTTACAACATGGCTGTTCGAGTGGCGATGGGCCGCCAGTGCACCGGCAATGTCGATGAAGTGCATCACTCGTCCGCCCAGCATGTTACCTAAGGCGTTCGCGTCGTTCGGAAGCACTGCTTCGACCATTTCGGACATCGAAGCGCTCACCGGCTTGCCGGGAAGCTGCGAATGCGATGCCGGCCTTTCTTCTTTGGCCCCATTTGGTTTTGTCAGCTTGGCCATCCGCGAAATGCTCCCGGGATTTTGCACGCGCTCAGCGCTTGGCGAGCGACTTTAACCCCGCTATAATACTCGCTTCCAACCTATGACCCAAACACAGAAGTCGCGGCGGGAAATTCTGGAGCAATTTGTTGCTGATAAACCGACGGACGCGTTCGCGCGTTACGGCTTGGCGCTTGAATGCGCCAAGACCGGCGAGGACGAAGCCGCCGACGAGAATTTCAAAAAACTTCTCGAAACCAATCCGAATTACGTGGCGGGATACTATCAGTTTGCCCAGTTTTTGGCGCGAACCGGCAAGCTCGACGAAGCGCGCAAGCTGCTCTCGGATGGAGTCGTAGTCGCTCAAAACGCCGGCGATATGCATGCCAGAGATGAAATGCAGGCCGCGCTGGCGTTATTGCGCTGAACGCTTTCGGCATACGGGCCGCACACCATGAGACCCACGCGCATACCCCTGTTTCCGCTCGAAGTGGTTCTCTTCCCCGGCATGCCGCTCCCGCTCCACATTTTCGAGCCGCGCTACAGAATAATGCTCGCTCGCTGCATCAACGAGAAAATCGAATTCGGAATTATTCTGGCCTTGGGAACAGAACTCTCAAAAATCGGATGCACTGCTGAAATTGTGGAGAAGCTGAAGGAATACCCGGACGGGCGCGTAGATGTCCTCTGTGAAGGACGCGCCTTATTTCGCCTGATCGAAGTGCTGGATGAAAAAGAGTACCAGGAAGCCATCGCAGATTACCTGCCCGAAGATATTCTTCCCCAAGATTCCGAGCAGGAAGCGCAATTGATTGAGCGGTTTCAGGTCTGCCACAACCTTGTTTTCGGCCAGCCTTGGGTCGTGTCCAGCCGCGACACCGAGCTTTCACTTGCATTCCAAATGGCAGCGCGTTTGCCGCTCGAGCTGGAGGCAAAACAGAACCTGCTTGAGATTCCCGAAGAGAGCGCCCGCCAGGCTTTTCTATTGCTCCGAATCAACGAGCTTTTGCCACAACTCGCGCAAAGGCAGCGCTTGCGGAAAATTGCAGGCGGAAACGGCCATGGCCTGAATTAGCTCCCGCAAACGAAATTATGCTCGCGCCTCGCGTTCCTCTATAATGAGTCTTAAGCGCAGATTTCTTGCGCCGCATCCTCTTGGAATAAAATGGGGCCCTCATGAATTCGCTGCCAAAGACTCTGGGCGAACTTCGCCGAAGCAATTGGTCGGAAGAGAAAATTGCGCACCGGTCGGTGAGACAAGAACTCCGCGAAAATCTGCTGCAGAAGATGGAAAAGGGCGAGCCGCTTTTCGCGGGTCTGCACGGCTACGACGATACGGTGATCCCGCAAATCATCAATGCCCTACTCTCACGCCACCATTTCATATTGCTTGGCTTGCGCGGGCAGGCCAAATCGAGAATCTTGCGCGGACTGTCCGAGTTCATGGACGCGCAGGTGCCTGTCGTCGAAGGTTGCGAAATTCACGACAATCCTTACGCCCCGCTCTGCCGCGCTTGCCGCGAACGCATTGCGTCCGAAGGAGACGCTACCCCTATAGGCTGGCTCGGCCGCGAGCATCGCTACGTGGAAAAGCTAGCCACTCCGGATGTGACCATCGCGGACATGATTGGCGACGTCGATCCCATCAAAGCCGCCCGCGGCGGTCGAAATCTTTCTGACGAATTGACCATTCACTACGGCCTGCTTCCCCGCGCCAATCGCGGAATTTTCGCCATCAACGAGCTGCCGGACCTGGCCGGAAAAATTCAAGTGGGCCTCTTCAACATCATGCAGGAAGGAGACGTGCAGATTAAGGGATACCCGGTCCGCATGGCTCTCGATGTTCTCCTCGTGTTCACTGCGAACCCTGAGGACTACACTGCTCGCGGGAAAATTATCACGCCGCTGAAAGATCGCATCGGTTCCGAGATTCGCACACACTATCCCGCCACGCTCGCGGAAGGCATGTCCATCACGTCGCAGGAGTCATGGACCAAGCGTGAAACCAAACGAAGCGCCGAATTGCCGGATTACATTCGCGAGGTGGTGGAGGAAATTGCATTCCAGGCCCGCGAGGATAAGCGCATTGACCGCAGGTCGGGCGTGAGCCAGCGCCTCCCGATCAGCACACTCGAAAACGTGCTGAGCAGCGCGGAACAAAGGGCCATACGGAGCCATGACTCCAAGGCTATCGCGCGCGTTTCGGACGTGTATGCCGCGATTCCCTCCATGACCGGCAAATTTGAATTGGAGTACGAGGGTGAACTTCGCGGGGCCGAGAATATAGCGCGCGAACTTATTCGCGCAGCAGTGGGCAAGACCTTCACCAAGTATTTCACGGGTGCAAATTTCCAACCCGTGGTGCAGTGGTTCGAACTCGGCGGCGAACTCAAGGTACCTGTAAACGCTTCCAGTGCAGAGCTGATGGCGCAACTCAAAAAAATCCAGGGACTCTTTGACAATCTGCCCGCCCTCGATGTGGGCGCGAAAGACGATCCCGCCGTCGTCACGAGTGCGGCGGAGTTCATTCTCGAAGGCCTGTGGGCGCATAAACGCATTAGCCGCAGCGAAGAGCGCGGCTACTTCGCCGATGCCCGCAAGACTTCAGAGCCGCGGGATCCTCGCGAACCATCCAGCCGGATGCCGCGACGCCAGTTCAATTAGATTTCGCTGAGAAAATTGTATGAAATACGTTCGCTATTCAAAATACGCGCCCGGCGCCGCAGACGACATCGACCTTCAAGAATTGATGAGCCGTCTCTCGGACTACCTGCTTCAAAGTGGGTTTGAATCTCAGTATGGCATCTATGAGATGGACAGCGAGCGTTCGCGCGAGCAAATCATGGATGACTTGCGCGAGGCGATTTTGCGCGCTCTGCAAGAAGGCGACCTGGTGCCGCCCGAGATGATGGAACAAATGCTCCAGAATCCGGACTTGTCGCAAAACCAGGAGTTGCGCGACCTGATCGAGCAGATCATCCAGCGCATGGAAGCGGAAGGCTACATTTCACAGCCGAACCAGACAGCACAGGTCACGCCGCCTCCCACGGAAACACCTGGCGGCCAAGTTGGAGAACAGCAGCCTCACACCGAAGCCCGATTTGAGATCACCGACAAAGCCCTCGATTTTCTCGGCTTCAAAACGCTGAAGGATTTACTCGCCTCGCTGGGCAAGAGCAGCTTTGGCCGGCACGACACGCGCGACCTCGCCACCGGAGTGGAATCCGGCGGCTCCTCGAAGCAGTATGAATTCGGCGACACGCTGAACATGGACATTAGCGGAACACTTTTCAATGCCGTGCAGCGCAATGGCGCAACCATTCCTATCGAGCTCGATTACCCCGACTTGATGGTGCACCAGTGCGAATACCAAAGTTCCTGCGCTACCGTGCTGCTGCTGGATTGTAGCCACAGTATGATTTTGTACGGAGAGGACCGGTTCACTCCGGCAAAACGCGTGGCGCTGGCGCTCTCGCATCTGATTCGCACGCAATATCCGGGCGATTCGCTGCACTGCGTGCTGTTTCATGACAGCGCGGAGGAAATTCCTCTCGGCAAACTGGCGCGCGTGCAGGTGGGACCGTACCACACCAATACGCGCGAAGGACTGCGTTTGGCGCAGAGAATCTTGTCGCGACAGAAGAAAGACATGCGCCAGATCATCATGATTACGGACGGCAAGCCCTCGGCATTGACGCTCGAGGACGGCCGCATTTACAAGAATGCCTTCGGGCTCGACCCGCTCGTGGTTACCCAAACGCTCGAGGAAGTGGCGAAGTGCAAACGCGCCGGCATTCTGATCAACACCTTTATGCTTGCCAGCGATTACAGCCTCGTCCACTTCGTGCAGAAAATTACGGAGCTCTGCCGCGGCAAGGCATACTTCACCACACCGTACACTCTTGGACAGTACCTGCTGATGGATTACGTAGGAAAGAAAACACGGAATATCCACTGAGCCTGACTCAGCCGTCATTTAGGAAATCGATCGGTGGCACATGGGTTTTAAAAATTACATACGGACACTTCGCGGAGGGAAAACTATGGGGGCTTTACCGCGCGGAAAAACCGCTCCGCCGATTTCTCTGGCAGATTTGAGCGGCAAGAGACTATCGCTCGCCGAAGCATTGAAGCGGGGCCCAGTCCTCGCTGCGTTCTTCAAGGTTAGCTGCCCGACGTGCCAGTTCACGATGCCGTTCCTTGAACGTTTGCATCAGAGGTATGGCGGCGCGAAATTCTCTTTGCTGGGAATTTCGCAGGACAACGAGCGAGACACTCGCGATTTCTGCCGGGAATACGACGTGCAATTTCCCGCGCTGATCGATGAGCACGGCTACCCCGTGTCAAATCAGTATGGCTTGACCAACGTGCCGACCATGTTTTGGATCAGTTCAGACGGACAAATACAATCAACCAGCGTAGGGTTTTCCAAGACTGATCTGGAAGCAATGGCGGCGCAAGCGGCAGACGCCGTTGGCAGACCAGCCGAGCCACTCTTCAAACGCGGAGAAGTGATTCCCGAAACTAAACACGGCTGAGGCTCGAAAAACTAGGTTCCGTGTGAACCTATGATTCCGGCGAGACAGAGGAAACCAGACTCAAGCCCTTCCTGAATCCAACGGAGTCTTTTTGTGTTTGGGAGGTTTATTGCGCTTGTCGGGGATTAGCCGCGCCGCTGGTGGCATGCCAATTCCCGCTCGCGCGCGGCGGCGCGCTTCCTTCTCAATCCTTATTCCGGGCTTTTTCTTGCGCATGCCAGTAGTTACGCGCGAATCGCGATTGGCAGCCAGCGCTCTCGCCGCACCGCCCGCGCCGTTAGTATAGTGCAGCATTCTCAGTTTCGTCCGAAGGAAAAGTGATTGTGAGCGGCTTGTGATGCACTTAAAATTCGCCGGGCAGCGTACAATTTTGGATTTACTCGTACATCGAATATCGACATTCAGAATATGAAAATAGGCTTTCGCGCTGTGGCGACGTCACTGTGGCTCATCCTCGCAGTTGCCTTGCTCCTGAGGGTCGGATATCTCTGGAGTTACACCCACGAGCATCCGCGGCAGGCCGTTAGCGTCGTCCCGTTTCTGTTCGAGTCCGGCAACATTGCGCACTCGCTCGCCGTTGGAAACGGGTTCGGTTCGCCCTTTCGCGTGGACACCGGCCCAACAGCGTGGCTTCCACCGATTTATCCCTTGCTGCTTGCGGGCATCTTCCGCACTTTCGGAACTTACACATTCCAGTCATTCATCGCCGCTGCTTTGTTGAACATTTTATTTGCCACGCTAACTTGTGTGCCGATTTTCTTCGCCGGCGAACGGCTCGGTGACGTGGGCGTAGCTGCGGGAGCCGCGTGGCTTTGGGCCGTTTTTCCCAACGCAATCCTCATTCCGGTACAAAGCATGTGGGACGCATCGCTTTCGGCGCTCTTAGTGGCGGCTATATTTTGTGCAACCCTGGCGCTGGCTGAATCGAGCCGCGTGCGCGACTGGTGCGCCTACGGACTGCTCTGGGGCATCACCTTAATGACCAACGCCACGTTGGCCGCGCTTCTGCCCCTTCTGCTCGGCTGGTTAGCGTACCGTAGTTACAAACAGCGGCGCCCATGGTTCGGCCGCCTGGCACTTTCAATCGGAATTGTTGTTTTGTGTTGCTTGCCATGGACGATCCGCAACTACGAAATCTTTCACACCTTCGTACCGCTCCGTTCAGGGTTTGGCTTGCAGTTGTGGCTCGGGAACAACGACGACACCAAGGACATCTTCCGCGCCGAACTTCACCCGATTTACAACACGGACGAGCGCGCGAAATACATCCAAATGGGTGAAACCGGCTACATGCAGGAGAAGCAGCAACAAGCCGTTGAATATATGACCGCTCATCCCGCGCGCGAAGCACATTTGATCGGAAATCGTATTATCTCAGTTTGGTCCGGCGGCACTCCAACTCCGGTGAAAGATTTGCTGAAAGTTACGTCTCTGTGGTTTCGTTTCGTGCTGCTCTTCAACGTGATCGCCGCGATGGGCGCGCTACTCGGTATCGTAGTTTTATTTCGCCGCCGTAGCGTGTACGCGTTCCCCGCCGCTGTCTTTCCAGTTGTTTTCCCCTGGGCTTACTATTTAACTCTCGTTTTGCCTCGTTACCGCCTGCCCATCGATCCCGTCGTAATGCTGCTGGCTGCGGTTGCATTCGGAAGCTTGGCACGATTGTTTTCTAGTGCCAGTGGAAGACACATCTAGTCTTCCGCCTCGAACGAGTAAGCTGCAGGATTTATGATTTTCCTTCTAGACTTTTCTTCAGATCCTGGCCCATGCGCTCGATGATGGGCTCGTCGGGATCGTCTCCCACATATTGCTGAAGGACTGTGCCGTCTCTGCCAATCAACACGTACGTCGGCAGAGAACTTGCTCCATACTGGCGCATGATCTGATGATTCGAGTCCAGTCGCTGCGTCCAGTTCATCTGGTTCTGTGAGACGAAAGCGCGCCACTCGCCTTCGTCCTCATCTTCGCTGATACTCACAACCTCGACCTGGTCGCCGCCGTAAACCGCTTGCAGCTGCTTCAGCCCCGGCAATGCATGGCGACAAGGACCGCACCACGTGGCCCAGAAGTCCAGGATAGTAACCTTGCCGCCGCTCGACGAGCCAACGTCCGAAAACTCGGGAGCCTTTTCGCCTGCGCTGATGGGCGCTCTCGGCATATTTTCCTCGTCAAATATCTTGACCGCTTTAGCTTGGCTATTCTTTTTGGCGCGCGCCAGCCGGGCGACTTCGCCTAGCGACATCGGCTGGTCCGCTTGCGCTGAGATGTCTTGAGCGTTGGCTTGCGCGCTTGTGGCCTTCGACGGGATCTGGCCGGGCTTTCCCGAAAGCGGTGCCGCAGTGACTAAGTTTGCGGACGTCGCCGGTTCACTCGGAGACGCGGCTTGGCCCGCGGCCGTGCCAACGAACGCCCCCGCAACCGCGATCAAGATGAAGAAAATTGGAGAAAGCTTTCCGCGCATGATGACCTCTCAAGTTCTCAGAAGTACATTTCTTTTCTCAGTATGAGTGCAGGCCAGGGAGACGTAGCGTGTATCGGAGAATTGAGTGGTCAATTACAAACTGTACGAAGGGACAGGGGCGCTTGCGACTGTCGCGACTAAATCTAAATGCAGGTGGCGGAAGCGAGTGGGAGTCGAACCCACCTTCGAAGCCCGCGAAGGGCTCGAACGGCAGCTTTGAAGGCTGCGAGGACCACCGGGCCCCATGCGCCTCCGTCGTGGAATTATAAGCGTGCGGCGAACAGCCTTCAACTTTTCGGGGAGCCGGCGGCAAACTTTTTGCGAGCAAGGTCAAGCAGTTTTGGGTCCGTGCAAACTTCGTAGTACGGGCGATTCCCCTGCGCGCCAATTTTTGCGCCGGGCAATAGCTGGCGAACGAAGCCTTTGCGGATGACAATAGGCTCCAGTGAATCGCCTAGCGGAACTTCGCCGAAATAAAGCTGAACTCGTTCTTTGCCCCAGGGCATTGGAAAATTGCCACCCATGGGCGCGAGCGCAATCTCCGCGTTCAACTTGTTGAATCCCTCTTCATTAATTTCAATCCCATTCAGGTTATAGCGCACAAGCAGTTCTTCGCCTTCATCCGCTTCCGCATCCTCCATCAGAGTTTGCAGCAGGTACACGTTGAACGGCGCGGGGTTTTTCTGAAAAAGGCGCTTCGCTATTTTCGAGGAACTCGAGAGACGGTCGGAAAGATTCAGCGCGCGGGAAATCATAATCTTTGAATCGCCGTCGGTCCAAAGAGATGGAGCGGAATCCTGGAACGCAACACCCACCCCAAGTTCCAGTGCAGGAAGCCCGGAGGCATTGGCTCGCTGATTGTAACTCTGCGTCACCGCAAGAATTTCGCGCGCCAGGACGCAAGCTCGCGCCACACCGCGCGTGGTGGCCCGCGTAGCCTCCGTTTCGTAAATGGCCAGGATGATGGCGTCCCCTTCGATGAATACTGTGGCGGCGCCGTAGCGTTCCAGGATGCGTTTCACCGGTTCGTGCAGGTTCATGCTGATGTGCGAAGCGGGATTCATGCCGCGCGCAAGCAAATCCTTGGTGATGCCGGTGGACCCGCGCACGTCGGCCTTGATCACCGTGTGATTGATGACGGGATCCTCGGCCGGGCGGCCTTCATCGGGATGCAAGAATTCGTACAGGCTCTTGTTCGCGCGAGAAAGCTCGCGAGCGCGCTCCGAACGCACCAAGTTGATTCGTTCCATCCAGGCTGCGACCTGCTGATAGTTCCGGCGGTCTCGGCGAAAACGCATCAAATCTTTCGCAAATTGAAGCGCGGTAGATGACTGCTCTTCCGGCGTGCTGCGGCGAATCGAGCGCGAGGCGTCGTCCAGACGCTTCATCGAAATCTTGCGCGCCGGAAATTGCTCCAAAATCGCTTCCACGCGCTTCGCTTCTTCGCGGTTCACCAGCGCTTTCTTCAGCGCTTGCAGGTGGACCGGCGGGCAATAATCCGAATAGATTTTTCTCAGCTCGTAGCTCGCCAGTACGTGGAAAAGCAGATCGCGCTCCTCCAAACGGTGCACCCACTCTTGCAGAAGCTGCGCGCGAGTGGCTGCAGGTGCTTCTCCCTTCCCCGCAGGCGCTTGCGCATCAAAAAGCCTTCGTGCATTTTCAGGCTGATTCAAATAGTCGCCCAGGCGATTTCGATGTTCCTCGGTCAGGAAGTTCATGCGCTGTTTGGCAACTTCGATCTGCGAGCCCATCTCTGCGAGTTTCGATTCCAAAGAAAAAGACTTTTCATGCAGGTTTGCGCGCTCACCATGGGATTCTGCAGATGCGCCTTTGCGCTTGAAGAGCCAGGGGAAACCTTCGCCGCCGTCCCCGGAGCGGCCCGCGAGCTCTTCCTGCTCTTCTTCGACGTGCGCCATCTCGGACCGCAGCAGCCGCGCCTGCTCCAGCAAACGCTCGTGGGCCTTGCGAGCCTTGCTGAAATCTTCCGAGCTGTCCCCGGTCAGGATGAGATCCCGCACGAGATCGAGCAGCAATCCGTCGAAGATTTCAAATCGATCGGGGTCATTCACAAAATTCCCCATCAGCACGTAGTGCTCAAGGAAAAGATGATCGTCGTTGCCGCTATCAACGAAAAGAAAACGATTTTGCAGCAGCTCGTAAGTCTCATGGAAATCTTCGCCGAAAAGCGCCCGGCGCGATTTCGAAAGCGTGCCCTCTTCCACATCGCGCCACACCCGGCAGACCGTCTCACCGACTGCCCTGTAAATATTTTTCTTGTCTGCCTGGATTTCGGCGATCTTTGAGCGCATCACATGCGCCTGCTCGCTGTGTTCGAAAAGTTCGCCGCGGCTGCGAATCCATTCCTTGCATTCCACCAGGATGCTGGAAAACTGATTCCCCAATTCGGCAGTGATGTGTTTCAGCAGCGCGAGCTGGTGCAGAAGATCGGTTTCGATGGACTGCTGGAATTTTGCGCGCGTGATGGAGGCCTGCAGAATCTCGATTAACATCTTTCGGAAAGCGGCGTGCTCGGGCGTTCCCGACTGCTTGCGGTCATTGCCGTACACCAGGCTGATATTCACCGTCTGGCGCACCAGGTCCAGCAGGTATTTGCGTATGAATTCGACGAATCGCGGGCTCAGAAAGACGTCATAATGTATGTTGTCAACGCCCACGGTAATGCTGGCCAGCCGGATTTCGGCGGTATAAGGCTCGAGCTTCATCCGGGCTGGATGGGCAGGTGACGGCGCGATATAAGTTTCGGGCATACGAGTGCGAAGTATCCTGATCCTTTAGCAGACGCAGGAACTCAGTTCCACATTCACTTTATCCGAGGAAAAATGCCGGGCGCAATGGAACGAGTCTTAACCGTTAATGCTTCTCGCGACAGCAACGACTCCGGCCGCGAATTCGGCATTGGCTCGATCGATGAAACGGGCGACTACACTGACGACTTTGGTATCAAAACTCTGTCCGCCCCGGGCGCTCCTTCCAGCGGCGCTGATCAAGGCCCCTGCCTTTATCTCGGCCCCCGTGGCCAACGCTGCGGCAGGCGCGCGACCAAGGGAGGCTTCTGCGCTATCCACCAGCCTGGCGCAGCAGTCAGCGGAATTGCAAAGCCTTCGAAAAAGCTGGCCGCCTCTGTTCTCGCAATCGTCGCAGTCATTTGGCCTTATCTCGCGGATATCCTGAGGGAAGTGATTCGCTGGATCCACGCCCATTGAGCAGCCCACGAGTGTTTCATTAGCAGTTTTGTAGGTAGCGGGTCAGTTTCCGATAACTGCGTCAATCTGGCATTTGAAGCGCATCCGTATCCCTTGCTCGCATCGAAACGCTGCACTCTTGGACAGGCGACGGCTAAGCAAACGTGACTTATGCTTTACCGTGATACGCCCCTATTCGGGAGATTTCATGACCGGCAGCCGTCGATGGCAAATCTTGGCCTTGATAGCAATGGCGCTCGTCGGTGTATTTTTTGGAATCTGGCTGTTCCGAGCTGGCTTTACTATTCTCGGTTGTGTCTACGTAGGCGTATTTTTATGGCGTGGACAGCAATTTGCAGTTTGGTTCATTACTGCAGGACGGGCTCCATCAGATGTCACGCTTCCTTTGAATTCATGGTGGCAGCGCCTTCTCTTGTCAATCGTATGCCTTCTCGGCGCGGCGGTCTGCGCGGTAGGGGTCTACTTGTGGCGATTGTGGCCAGAGGAATGGCAAGCTGGTCTTGTGTTCGTTCTGTTCGGCTTGATTGTGTTGGCTCCAGTGACGATTAAGGAGATTCAATTTCGCAGAAAGGCGAGAACGATACTTTTGTAGGTCTTTTTCGTAAGTCCTGGTAAGTCGGATAACCGGAAACTGACCCAGTACCGTTTTGTAGAAGGTCGTTTGGAAACGCGCAATTCCGGGTAAAATGGCGAACCATGCCAAAACTACTGGAAGGAAAAACAGCGATCGTTCTCGGCGTTTGGAATAAATGGAGTATCGCTCACGCGATTTCGCAGGCGTTCGTGCGCGAAGGCGCCACGCTTCTGCTCACCCACCAGAATGAGCGCGCCAAACCCACCGTCCAGGAACTGGGAAACGAACTCGGGGTCGGCAGTTACTATCCCTGCGATGTGCAGCTGCAGTCCGACATTGATGGCCTTGCCGCGTCTCTGAAAGCCGAAGGCCGGAAGCTCGACGTGGTTGTCCATTGTCTTGCATTCGCGAATCATGAAGATTTGAACCAGCCTTTCGTGAATACTTCGCGCGACGGGTTCAAGCTGGCGCTGGACGTCAGCGCCTATTCGCTGGTGGCCGTCTCCAAAGCGCTGGCCCCGCTGATGACCGACGGGGGCGCCATCATGACCCTCACGTATCTGGGTTCCACGCGCGTGGTCACCAATTACAATGTGATGGGCGTAGCCAAAGCTGCACTCGAAATGTCTATGAAATATTTGGCGAGCGAATTGGGAGCCAGCAAAATTCGCGTCAATGCAATTTCAGCCGGACCCATCAAAACGATTTCCGCGCGCGGAATTAAGGACTTCTCCAAGGTTCTCGATTTCGTTCAGCAGCATGCACCGTTGCGCCGCAACACCGATCCGGCGGAAGTCGCCGATACCGCCGTGTTTCTCGCGAGCGACCTGGGCCGCGGCGTTACCGGAAATGTTCTTTACGTAGACGCGGGATTCCAGATTATGGGTTTGTGAGCGGGCACCGAAAAAAGCGAGATGCGGTTTGCCAGTTCTTGGCACAGCGCGTTAAAGCAACACGCCGTCGTCATCCACGATTAGAATTCTGCGCGTATCCTCCGCAACGTGGTCAAGCTGAATCCGCACGATGGGCCAATCTACGCGCAACTTAAACCTGTCTGGCCACTCGACGATCACCACTGCATTTTCAGAAAATACGTCTTCGAGCCCAAGCGTCTCCAAATCGTGCATGCCGGACACGCGGTACAGATCCACGTGATATACGCGCGCATCGTGATCGTATCGATGAACGAGAGTAAATGTTGGGCTGGTGACTTCATCCTCCGTGGCGGCGCCGATTCCGCTGACGATTCCCTTCGTGAGCGTGGTCTTGCCTGCGCCCAAATCTCCCGACAGAAGGACCAGCACGCGCGGTTTCAGTCGCGCGCCAATTTCACGGCCGCGCGCTATGGTTTCTTCGGAGGAATGTGTCGTCAGTTCAGTGCTAGCCACGGTCGGACGCCGCATAAAATTGTTGGTAGGCCCGCGGAATCGCGCGGATCAAGTCGCTCGCTATCAGAGGAGCTTCGCCGAAGTCAGCATAGGCTATGTCACCAGCCAAACCGTGCAGATAAACTCCAAATGCCAGAACCCGCTCCCAATCGTCGGTTCCAAATTGCGCGGTCAAACCTGCGAGCATTCCGGTCAAGACATCGCCTGTTCCACCCGTGCCCATTCCCGGATTGCCAGTCGAGTTTACGAAAGCGCTTCCGGAGGGCGCGGCGACGATTGTATTGTGTCCTTTCAGGACTACGTATGCGTTCCAGGCTACCGCGGAATCAAGAGCTAGTCGCATACGGCGCGCCTGAACTTCGTCCGTCTTCAATCCAGTGAGCCGCGCCATTTCTCCCGGATGCGGCGTGACGGCGATGAATCCCTCCGGTCGCTTTAGTTCCGCGGCTCGTCCGGCGAACGCATTCAATCCGTCCGCATCAAGAATCAGCGGCACAGAACCCCGCTTGCCGATCGCTGTACGAACAAATTTCTGAGTCTCCTCATTCGTAGTAAGTCCCGGGCCCATTGCCAAAGCGCGCTTTCCTTTTAGTATTGTGTCGAACCTGCCGTCCTCCAGGCTGCGCAATGAAATAGTTCCCGCGTCGGTGGCGGCTAGCGGCTCCGTCATGATTTCCGGAGTGTGCGCAGCCACGACTGGCAATACCGGCTCAGGCGTCGCCACCGTCACCAGTCCAGCGCCAGCGCGTAAAGCCGCCCAGGAGGCCAGAACCGCCGCTCCGCTCTTGCCCACCGAACCTGCAACGATTAGTGCATGTCCGTAGTCGCCCTTATTGCCGTCCGGTTTTCGGCGCACCGCAAATTGCTCGAATTCGTTCGGTTCAGACCAGTGCAGACGCCCGCTGCCGACCTTCGAAATTAATTCCGGCGGCGAACCGATATCGCGGACGATTAACTGGCCCACATTTTCACTGGCTTTGCCTTGAAACATTCCCAGCTTAGGCGCGGTGAACGTGACGGTATAGTCCGCCACGATCGCTCCGCCATGAACCTCGCCTGTATCCGCGTTCAATCCCGATGGGATATCGACCGCTACAACGGCGGGACCGGCGGTGCGTTCGTTTACAATCCCAATGACATCGCGTAGCAGGCCCTCCACAGGACCGCGCACGCCGGTTCCCAGTAATGCATCGATCAGAATGTCGCACGAGCGAAGCTTGGATCTCCATTCGCCCAATTCGGCCGAAGTTCGCACCACATGCAGTTCACCGGAAACGTTTTCCCACCGCCGCAGATTATCCTGAGCTTCCCCTTTCATCTCTCTGGGATCGCAGAACAGGATCACTTCCGGCGTGGCACCCATTTCAAGCAGTTGTCGCGCGACCACGAAGCCATCCCCGCCGTTATTCCCCTTACCGCAAAGAACAAATATCCTGCGTGGCTCCAATTCCGAAAAGCGTCGCTGAACGAACTGCGCGACGCTTCTTCCCGCATTCTCCATCAGGACGACGCTGGGAACACCGTAGCGCTCCGTCGTCAGGCGGTCCACTTCCCTCATTTCGGCTGTCGTCAGAATTTTCATGGTTTGGAACCTATCGAGCTTAGCTCCCGCCGGAAAATAGAGAATGCAGGTGTGAAGACAGCCGCTACAAACTCGGCAGCCGGCGCTACAGCATCCAACCCCCGCTGACATTCAACACTTGCCCGGTGATGAAATCCGCGCCGTCGGAAGCAAAGAATCTCACAGCCGTGGAGACATCTTCAGCGGAGGGAGGACGTCCTATGGGCGAGCGCGCGTCGTGCATGCGGCGCGCTTCTTCGGCGGTCAGTTCCCTCTCGTCGATATTGGAGGGATTAATCACATTCACTGTAATTCCGTGTTTGGCTTCCTCCACTGCCAGCGATCGCGAAAACGAAACGACCGCCGCTTTTGCCGCTGCGTATGCGGAGATGGTTCCCTGGCCAAAACTTCGTTCCGCGCCCAAAGCTCCGAGGTTGATAATGCGTCCCCAGTGATGGCGCCGCATCTCCGGCAGAGCCGCTTTGCTGGCGTAGAACACACTGAAGAGATTGGAGGTGAAGACGTCCTTCCACTCCTCCACAGACGTTTCCGCCACCGGCTTCCAATTGAATTCCCCCACATTGTTGATCAAAATATCCAACCGGCCGAAACGCTCGACAACTTTGTCCACGAGAAACTGGACCTTCGCCGGATCCGCTGAATCGGCTTCGATGGCAAAACATTCCGCGCCCCGTTCCTGCAATTGGCGCAAAGTATTCTGCGCTGCAGTTTTGTTCGAACGATACGAAATAGCGATGCGCACGCCTTCGCGCGCCAGCCCCAGCGCTATCCCCTTTCCAATTCCCCGGCTGCCGCCGGTAATGAGAGCCGTTCGTTCGTTTAGAGGCAAACTCTACCTGCCTTTCGCTGACCTGCCAGTATAATAAAAATCTCTCCCGCGCACGCTATCCCATGTGCGCGACGACCACGGTGATGTCGTCGGCCTGCTCCGGTGTTCCGGCCCATTGTTCGGCTGCGGCGATTAGGTTTTCCGCCAACCGCTGCGGCGGAAGATTCGCCTGCCGAAGAATCTCAGCCCGCACGCGCAGCCGCCCAAACTCTTCGCCGTACACGTTCTCCGGCTCGGTCAACCCATCGCTGAACAGCACAAGCAGACTGCCCGGCTCAACTTTAATCACTCCCTGCGTGAATGGGAATTCCTCGAAGAGTCCAACCACGGTACCGCCTTCTTCCAGCTCCTGAACGTTTCCCTCATGAACGAAAAACGGGGCGAGGTGCCCCGCGTTGGTGTAGGTCAACGTCCGCGCCTGCTCGTCATAGACGGCATAGAAAAATGTGGCGTAGCGATCGTCAGACGTGTTCCTGAATAGATGCCGGTTCAGCTTTGCCACCAAATCGCATGTCCCGCCTTGGCCGTCGAGCATCGCCGTGCTGCGCAACGCCGCTTGCAGGCTGGCCATCAACAAAGCAGCAAAAATTCCTTTTCCGCTGATGTCCGCCAATGCGATACCCAGGCGGTTCGGACCCAGCCTGATGAAATCGTAATAGTCGCCGCTGACCACGCGCGCAGGGCGGCAGATCGCGCCCAATTGAAGCCCCGGAAGCGAAGGCAACGATTGCGGAAAAAGCTGCGCTTGCACTTCGCGTGCGATAGATATTTCATTTTCAAGCCGCTGTCGTTGGCGCTGCTCTTCGATCAGCTCCGAAATCGAGCTGGTCATTTCATTGAACGATTCGCCCAGCGCGCCGAGTTGGTCTCGTTGTCGAACGCGAACGCGTTTGCTGAAATCTCCGCGCCGAACGTGAAGCGTTGCTTCGTACAGATCGCCGATCGAAGTTGTGATCGTCCGCGTCAGCACTACGCCCGTAATCAACGCGGTGATTTCCAGTAATAGAAAGATTATTCCCGCAGCCACCAGCGCGGTTACGAGCAACGGTCCTACCTGCCCCACGGAGGTAAAGAGTTCCCGGTTCACGGCGGAGGGCCGAAGAGAAAATGACGCGAAAATCGCCACCGGGCCTTGATCCTTGTCAGCCTCCATATGGGTGAGTTCAATTGTCGAAGCGCCGGCCACCGGCACATCTAGAAAATTTGCCGGCGGCGGCAAAACGCGGAGGCGGCTGGACACCTGCTCCCCTGGAATATATTCGCGTCCATTGAAATTAAAGGTGGCGCGCGAACTCGGCTTGTCGCCCGCGAGGCGCAGAAAAAGTAGTTGAATCGGTCCGAGTTCCGACGAAAGCCTGTCGAGAAACGCGGAATTGACCGGTTCCACCACCAGAATTGTCATCGGACCGCCAGGGCCGTCGCGCTTAAGCGCGCAAGCGATCATCGACTTCTGATCCCATTCCACCAGGCCCGCGAAACGGTGACCGTCACCCTTCTCGATCAAATGCGTGCCGCGATTCAGATAGACGCGCAGGTCGGGACTTTCTATCCGCTCTGCGGCGAGCAAACGCGCCACATCCGGTTTCGCCAGCAACGATTCATCCTGAGTCGAGACGCCTTTTGCCGCCTCCTGCTCCACAGCCGCGGAAAAAGCGTCTGCGTCCGCCGCAACCGTGCTGATGCGCGCCTGCAAATCGTCGTGAAGAAGGTGGGCGCCAAGTTGCAAATACAGGCCATACAGCCCTACGCCGGCCATGGAAAAGAGCAAAATGACCGGGACCACGGCGATGAAAACATAAGCCACGATCAGCCGGTTGCGCAGCGGCCACATCACCCGCGTCCGAAACCACGGAATCAGTCGGATCACCAGATAAATGATGGCTAAAAAGCTCAGGAATCCCAGGACTCCCGAATACGGAACATGCGTTCCCAGCGAGGCGAGCACGCGAACTGCAATGCCCAAGAGAAGAATCGCAAGCGCCACCCGATCAAGCGGCGAAGTCTTGCGCAACGACACGATGAAACGGCGTGGAGAAGATGGGGCCAAGTTTAGAGATCCCGACAGGTAGTATATCTTGGCGGACGAAAGATAAAGACCGGAATGTGCAGAGTGGTCTGCCGCCGGTCGCGCAGGTCTAATATTATTGAAACCCAATCAAACAGCTAGAGCGCGCTCCGGTCATTCTTTTGAACCCGGCTGTGGTGCCGGCTGTACCCAAAATAGACCACCAGACCAATCACGAGCCAAATGATCAGACGCGCCCAGTTAACCCAGCCCAGCTTGTACATCATGTAGCCGTTGAAGAGGATCCCAAGCACCGGAACGAGCGGCACCCACGGCGTTCGGAATGGACGCGGCTGCTCCGGATTCGTCTTGCGCAGCACCATGATCGAGATGCACACGATGATGAAAGCAAAGATCGTGCCGATATTGACCATCTCTCCGATTATGTTAATCGGAGTGATGCTGCCGATGACCGCCGCGATGACGCCGACCAGGATCGTATTCTTGTAGGGCGTGCGAAACTTGGGATGAATCGCGGCGAAAAATTTGCGCGGCAGCAGACCGTCGTTGGCCATCGAATACAGCACGCGGGTCTGACCGAGCAGCATGACCAACATCACGCTGGTGAGTCCGGCCAGCGCGCCGGCGGTAATCAGATAGGAGGCCTTGACCAAGCCGCGATCGAGAAACGCGACCGACAGCGGCGCTTCGATATTAATTTCCTTCCACGGCACCATCCCGGTGAGCACCGCGGCGACCAGGATGTAAAGGACGGTGCACAAAATGAGCGAGGCGATGATTCCGATAGGTAGATCGCGCTGCGGGTTCTTGGCTTCCTGCGCTGTAGTGGACACCGCGTCGAAACCGATGTAGGCAAAAAATATGTAGGCTGCTCCCCGGCCAATCCCGCTGAATCCCATGGGTGCAAAACTGCCCCAATCGTGTCCCCAGTTCGAGGAACTCACGTAATGCATTCCAAGAAGAATTACGAACAGCACAACGCCGACCTTGACGATGACGATCGTGGCGTTGAAGTTGGCGCTCTCCTTAATCCCTATTACCAGGACGGCGGTGATGACCAGAGCGATCAAAAATGCCGGGAGATTGAATCCGATTTCCACGCCAAACAGGGTGGGCGCCGCCACCATATCGTGGGCGCGCTGGAGCAATTCTGGAGACTGCGCGGTGATGATGTCACCAACTCGCATTAGGAAGGACTGGCTGCCCACCGCCAGGGAAGGATCCGAAACGTGTGCCATTTGCCGCGCGATAACATTTTCCGCAGTGACCAGCGCGGTCCAGTGATCGTAGGCCAGCCACAGCGGCATCTTCAGATGAAAAATTTGGAGAAACTCGATGAAGTGATTCGACCAGCCCGACGAAACCGTGCTGGCGCCCATGGCATATTCAAGCGTCAAATCCCAACCTATAATCCACGCGATTAATTCGCCGAGCGCCGCATAAGCATAGGTGTATGCGCTGCCAGCAAGAGGGATCAAAGCCGCGAATTCAGCATAGCAAAGCCCCGCAAAGGCGCAACCCAGGCCGGAGATGACGAACGACAGCATCAGGCCCGGGCCGGCATAATGTGCGCCGAGCCCGGAAAGCACGAAAATTCCCGCGCCGATAACTGCGCCGACTCCCAAGGCCGTCAGCGAAACCGGACCCAAGGTCCGCTTCAGCGTATGCTCGCCCGTGGCCTTGGCTTCGTTCAGCAGCCAGTCCATCGGCTTCTTCTTGAACAGCGGATTGCTCATTCGCAATCTCCTCTCATCGAATCCAGGTCACCGCCCCAGTCCACCACCCAACCTACACCTCGGCTGACTTTACCGGCGCCAACTTCCACAACCAATACACCGGAACACCCAGCAAAACAATGATTAGCCCCGGCCAGGTGTATTGCGGTTTGTAACGCAGCAATTGAATTTCGATAAACACCGCCATCACCAGATAGAGCGCGGGCAGAAAGGGATATCCGAAAGCGCGATATGGCCGCTCCATATCCGGACGCTTCCAGCGCAAAATGAATAGCCCCCCTAGTGTAAGAATGTAGAAAATCAGTACCGCAAAAATCAGAAAATCCAATAACTGCCCGTACGTACCGGAAAGACAGAGGAAGGATGCCCAAATACACTGCACGATGAGCGCGGCGGCTGGTGCGTGATGGCGATTCACTTTCCCGGCTGATTGGAAGAAGAGTCGGTCCTTTGCCATAGCGTAGTAAATTCGCGCTCCGGAAAGAATCAATCCATTGTTGCAACCAAAACCCGAGATCAGGATCGCTACGGCCATCACAATCGCGCCGGCCGGTCCGAAAACTACTTCCGCGACGGCCGTGCCCACACGGCCATCGGCGGCAAATTCAATTCCGCGCGCCAGAGCCGTTGCACCATTCGGATCGCCCGAAATCGGCAACACCCTCAAGTAAGCCACATTGGCCAGCGTGTAGAGCAAAATCACCATGCCGGCACCAAGCGCGAGCGAAAGCGGCAAGTTCCGGCTGGGATTTTTCACCTCGGCGGCGGTGAAGGTGATGTTATTCCAGGCGTCGGCGGAAAAAAGCGAACCCACCATGGCTACCCCCACGAGCGTCAGCGTACTAATCGTCCAGATAGGATGGTCAGGCGGATACGGATGCATTACCCACAAGCCCGCGTTTCGCCAGAAATCTGTGAAATTAGTTGCTCGCGCGACCTGAGTCGAAAACCAGAAGCCAAGCAGAACCAGCGCCGCAAGCGAACCGACTTTCGCCACCGTAAATACGTTTTGAACTATCTTTCCCACACGCAAGCCACGCGTATTGATCCAGGTGAGAAGAACGATCGAAGCAATGGCCAGAAGATTCTGCCGGTTGATCCCGACGTTGTAGGGACCCAGCGACCCAAACCACATTTGCCAGGGACCGAACGTCCCGATTTTCCAGATCCAGTCCGAAGCGGAAAACCACGGCAAGATCACCGCGGTAAACTTTGCGAAGGCAATTGCCACGGCTGCGATCGTCGCGGTCTGAATCACCAGGAGCATGGTCCAGCCGTAGAGAAATCCCCAGAGCGGCCCAAGCGACTCTCGCAAATAAACATACTGCCCGCCGGCATGTGGCATCGCAGCGGCAAGCTCGCCGTAACTGAGAGCGCCGATGAGCGTCATGAGCCCGGTAACCAGCCACACGCTAATCAAAAGTCCGGGACCCTTTACCTGATGCGCGATGTCCGCTGAAACGATGAAAATTCCCGACCCGATCATCGAGCCGGCAACGATCATAGTGGAGTCGAACAGCCCAAGCCCTTTTACAAGCTCCGGCTGCTTGCTCGCCACCTCGGTTCCGATCATCTGAACCTGTTGCGCCATTCGGCTATGCTCTCTCAGTTGTCCGCAGGCCGCGCGGGCCGAACTCGTCTGGCTATTGCAAGATATTCGCGCGCTCGGTGCGCCGGATCTCGCGCAGCCATCAAGTCCCGGATCACCGCAATCGAATCCGCTCCGGCCCGATAAACTTCACCCGCGGACTCTACTGTGATGCCGCCTATGGCGACAAGTGGTTTTCGCGTGATTTGCCGGGCCGCGCGCAAAAATTCAAGTCCGACCACCGGGTCGGGATTTGCCTTTGTCCCGGTCGGGAAGATGGGTCCCACCGCAATATAATCCGCCGAAGTCGCCTCCGCCGCGCGCAATTGCTCCAGAGTGTGTGTCGAAACCCCTACCCACAGAGGAGTGCCGCATATTTTTCGCGCTTCATCCACGGGAAGATCTTCCTGTCCCACATGCACCCCGGCTGCGCCGGCCATGGCGGCAAAGTCGGCGCGATCGTTGACAATTAAGCGAACGCCCTTCGGCACAAAGCGGGCGGCGAGCGCCTGTGAACTATCAAGGATTCGCCGCGCAGACCCGTGCTTGTCCCGATATTGAAACAGCTCCACGCCGGCTTCTACCAATCGATCGGCAATTTCGGGAATGTTTAAGGCGGACTCGGCTGCGAATTCGGGACTGGCGTCCAGGATGGCGTAAAGCGGTGGGATCAACCGTCGCCTCCGCAAAGAACTATTTCGTTTCCACTGCCGTCATGCGCTCGAGAAAGTGCGTGTCAAATTTTCCCGCCAAAAAATTCGGGTCCGCCAGGATTCGTTTGTGCAGCGGGATGGTCGTCTTCACACCTTCGACCACAAATCCATCCAACGCGCGCTGCATTCGCACAATGGCTTCGGCCCGGTCGTGCCCATGCGAAATGAGTTTAGCGATAAGCGAATCGTAATAGGGCGGAATTACGGCGTCTGCATAACAAGCCGTATCGACGCGAATCCCCGGCCCGCCGGGAACGCGGAACGCCGTGACCTTGCCGGCCGAGGGCGTAAAAGTATCCGGGTCTTCCGCATTGATGCGGCATTCGATGGCGTGCCCTCGAAATTCGATGGGAGGGAGCACTTTTTCGAGCCTTTCGCCGGCAGCCACTCGAATCTGCGATTTCACCAGATCTACTCCGGTCACCATCTCCGTCACGGGATGCTCCACCTGAATGCGCGCATTCATCTCAATGAAATATAGATTTCCGGATTCTTCGCGCAAAAATTCCATGGTTCCCGCGCTGGAATAGCCGATCGCTTTTAGCGCATCCACGACCTGCTTGCCGACGCGCTGCCGTGTCTCCGCATCCACGACGACGGACGGCGATTCCTCGAGCACTTTTTGGTGGCGACGCTGCAAAGAGCACTCGCGCTCGCCTAAGTGAATGACGTTGCCATGCCGGTCGCCCAAAACTTGGAACTCGATGTGTCGAGGCCGCTCGATGAGCTTCTCCATATAAACGTTGGGGCTGCCGAACGCCTGCTCGGCCTCCGTACGCGCCGTCCGGAACAATGGAATGAGTTCCTTGGCCGAGCGGACGATCCTCATCCCACGGCCGCCGCCGCCCTCGGCCGCCTTGATCATTACCGGGTAGCCGATCTTGCGCGCAATATTCTTCGCGGAATCTTCATCCGGCACCACGCCCGCGCTGCCGGGAACCACCGGAATCCCTGCTGCCGCCATCGCTTCTTTCGCCTTGTCTTTCTCGCCCATTAGCCGGATTGCGTCGGGCGTCGGGCCGATAAAAGTAATGTGCGACGCTTCGCAAACTTCCGCGAAGTTGGCGTTCTCTGAAAGAAAACCATAGCCCGGATGGATTGCGTCTACATTGGCGATTTCGGCGGCGCTGATTACTTGCGGAATGTTGAGGTAACTTTCGCTGCTGCGCGGAGGGCCGATACAAATGGCTTCATCTGCAAACCGGACGTGTAAGGCATGGCGGTCCGCCTCGGAATAAACCGCCACAGTCCGAATGCCAAGTTCCCTGCAGGCGGAGAGTATGCGCAGCGCAATTTCGCCACGGTTTGCTATCAGGATTTTTCGGAACATTTCGCCTGGAGTGAGTAACTCTATTTCTTCCGGTGCGTGTGAATGCCGAAAAGCGATTCGCCATATTCCACCGGCTGGCCATTTTCGACAAAAATCCGCACCACTTCTCCCGCCACGTCCGACTCAATCTCGTTCATTAATTTCATCGCTTCGATGATGCACAGCGCCTGCCCGGCTTCCACGCGAGAACCCACGGTCACGAATGGCTCGCCGCCCACGGTCGGAGCGGAGTAAAACGTCCCCACAATCGGCGATTTCACTACGTGAACGTCTTCGGAACCTGCACGGCCTTGTTCTCCCGATGCTTCTCGGGCGATCGGCGCGCCTGAAGTCGGACTGTGGCCGGAGGAAACTGGACTAGAAGGGCCGGCCACTACAATGTCCGGTGCCGAAACCGCGCGGCTGAAGCCCGTCGGCTGCGAGAATGGCTTCCTCAGACGGATCCGGAAACCCGAGCGCTCGTATTCGAACTCCTCAAGTCCATGCTTTTCCATGAACTCAAGGAGCCGCTCAACTTCCTGAAGGTCCACGCCCCCGGCGCGCGGGCCGGACGGAGAATCTGGAGTCGGTTTTTTCGCCATTTAGAGTTCTAAGAATTCCCTGGTTGCGCTCGTCAAGTCCACGGCGCCCTTGGAAGTAACCACTACATCATCCTCAATCCGTATGCCGCCCAGTCCCTGGATGTAAACGCCCGGTTCTATTGTTACGACCATTCCCTCTTCGAGCACCGTCTTCTCGCCTCGGGCCAACCGGGGCATTTCGTGGACTTCAATTCCCAGACCATGTCCGGCGCTATGCGTGAAATACCGAGCCAGCCCATGGCGTTTCAGCGCCCGCCGCGCCGCGGCGTCCACCTCTCCAGCCTTCACGCCGGGCCGGATGGCGTCTCGAGCCGCTCCCTGAGCTTCCAGCACGGCATTGTACAGCCGCCTTACACTCGCCGGAGCGCGTCCCAGAAACACCGTCCGAGTCAGGTCGCTGCAATAACCGCGGAGTATAGCACCCTGGTCCAGGACGACCAATTCGTTTTTCCTGAGCGGCTTGCAAGTGGGCCGGGCGTGCGCCCAGGCAGATCGCGCCCCCGAGGCAACGATCGTATCAAAAGAGGTTCCACTTCCTCCCTTTTGCTTGATGGCGTACTCGATCTCTGCTGCCAGAGTAAGTTCGGGGGTCCCCGGCTTGATTTCCGGCAGCACCGCCGCAAACACGTCACTTATAAGCTTGGCGGCTTCCCGCATCAGGACTAGCTCACCTGGGTCTTTAACCGCACGGAGCCTTTCTACTGCGTCCCCATCGCCCACCCAGCGCACCTGCGGCCCCCCCAACGCTTCCAGCGTGGCTTTCTGCGCCACGGTCACGCGGCTGAGGCCGTAAGCAACCGGAAACCGCTTGCGATGCCTCCCGAGCGCTTCAGCAACCCCGCGCAGGAGTCCATGCTTTGCGATGTGTACATTGGCGTCGGAAACCTCTTCTCGCGCCTGGAAAGTATATCGGCTATCAGTAATTAGCGTGCAGCGCGAACTCTCTACCAGCAGCGCTCCAGCGCTACCACTGAATCCGCAGAGGTATTGAACATTGGGAAGGTGTGTGACGAGGAACGCGTCAACTCGCAGTTTGGAAAAAGAAAGCCGGAGCCGATCGATTCGGCTCCGGCCTGAATTCACTTGCACCGGTTTGGGCCTCACCTTGGCCGCAGTACCCTCATGTGCCCTGCCGTTGCTTAGCTTGGCAAGATACGCGGCGTCAGGAAGAACAAGAGTTCCAGGGAACTCGAGCTCACACTGGTGTGCTTGAACAGGTTGCCAACCACCGGGATACTTCCGAACAGAGGTACCTGGTCAACAGTGGTGTTCTGCGATGAAACGATGATGCCCCCGATAACCACCGTGCCACCATCAGCAATCAGGACCTTGGTGTTGGCCTCCTGCGTGTCAATAGCGGGAATGCCTTGAACGCGCGGAATGGCTTGGTCAATCTGGTCATTCGTCACCGTCACATCCATGAAGATGGTGCCTTCGGAGGTGATTTGCGGTGTGACGTCAAGCTCGAGTACGGCATCCACGAATTGCACCGAGACCGTATTGTTTACGATCGTCTGAACTGGGATTTTCGTACCCTGCTTCACAGTCGCTTTTTGGTTGTTCTGCGTAATCAGCTTCGGCTTCGAGATCAGCTTGCCGATGCCTCTTTCCTCAGCCGCGCTGATAATGAAATCCAGTGCAAAGTTCGAGGACGAGAAAGCATAGCTCAGTGCGCTCGTCGGCGTTGTGGCGCCCAGGTTCGTGATCAGCGGCATGGAGCCGCTCGTTGGAGCGCTAGCACCCGACCCGACTATGATTGGAGGCAGGGGAGTGGGCGAGTTACGTACGATCGGGCTGGTTCCAACGGTGCTCGCTCCGCCAAGGATACTCTGGCCGCCGCCCGCGGATACGGCTGCCGCGAACTGCGTGCCGATATCACGAGTGAACGACCGATTCGCCGCGACCACCCTCGCTTCGATTTCCACTTGCTGTGATTTCCGGTCCAGCTGCCGGAGCAGGTTATCCATCACCGGCAAAACGCTCGGAATGTCCCGAATAATCAACGTATTCGACCGCACGTCCGCAAGAATGTCGCCCCGCGACGACAGGAATTTCTTGAGCGTGAGAACCAGATCTTGGGCCTTTGCGTAGCTGAGGACGCGCGTCGTGGTCACCACGTCCGCTGCCTCTGCCTGTGCCTTGGCCAACTCACGATTCTGGTCTGCTTCCCGCTTCAAAGTATCTTTCGTCGCGATGCGCAACACGTTTCCTTCAAGCTGCTTATCCAGGCCGTTGTTTTTCAGCACAATCTCCAGGGCCTGATCCCACGGCACATCGTCGAGGACGATTGTGAGGTTGCCCTTCACACTCGGATCTACAACGATATTCAATCCGCTGATTTCGTGAATCAGCCGGAAGAAGTCGCGCAGATCGACATCCTTCAAGTTTACCGAGATTGGTTCACCCGAATATTTTCCCGACGGAGCCGGCGTCTGGGGCTCTACGGTTGTTATCGGCTGCACGGATACCGTCGAAATTGCCGGAGCCGAAGCAGATGACGCAGGAGTTTCAACCGCCGCGGCCGAATTCGACGCGATGGCTGCACCCTCCGTCGCAACTTGCTTGGCCGCCATCTCCGTCTGCGTACTGGAGGGTGACGCCAGCGCTGCGGTGGGCTGCGTAAAGGCCGCCGGCAGAATCGTGACCGGAGCCGGAACCGCCTGCGGAGCCGCCAGCTTCGTTGTGGTCACATCTGCGGGCTGAGTCTCCGGCGTTGACTTCGCGCCTCCAAACTCACCCTTCGAACTCTTGCTCGTGAATTCCACCGTGATGCCGGCGTCTGAACTGGTAATGTTGTACGGCGATGCTTGCCTCAAATCGATAACGACACGCGAAACCTGCGGCGAAAATTGCGCCAGCCGAATTTCACGCACCGGATCCAGGTTGCTCGCAATCTGTTTTTCAGTAGTCCTCAGCTGCGCGCCCGCAAAATCCAGGACGAGTCTGTCCGGATTCTGCAATCGAATCGCGTGATAAGTCAGCTTTCCGGTGCCGACGACATTCACGTCGGTCGAATCACCGTTCTGCGCAAGCTTTACCTCGCGAATAGCTTGAGTGGTCGTGCCAGGAGTCTTCGTTTCCGAGGTCCGGACCGAGATCGGTGTCACGGCAGGAGCAGGTCCCGTTAACGCAGTCTTCCCCGCGCTATCATTTGTGCGCGATACCAGCAGCGTTAGCTGTTGCGGGTCCTTGCGCTCAAGGCGCGGCTCCACACCCTGGCTCAGCAGGATTTCCAGGCGTACCACCGGCTTCTTCCCCGCGGTGTACGTCAGCGTGCGGTAACTCTTGACCAAGTCGGAGGCCACCATCCGCGCTCCGGCCGGGTCCGCTGCCGACACCCCGCTCAGATCGAGCACATAGAGGCTCTCGCTTGGGCGATAGGTGGTGTATTCGAACGGGCCGTTCGCCTCAGCTTCCAGCGTCACGGTTCCGTTCTTTACCACCGCCTTCACATGCACTACCGGCCCATCGCTGGCCCGCAGCGCTCCGCTCGTCAGTATCAAGGCTGCTGCAACCAGCGCAGTCAAGCCCAACGCCCTCCGCATAATCCTCATTGCTGCTCTCCTGCGCTCGGGTAGATTCGCTTGGTAACTAATCGCTCGACCGGCTTCCCGAATGCATCTTTGGAATTTTCCTTAAAGGTCACTCCATCTAAACCAATCTTTTCTACGTCCCCGTCATACAGACGGTCACCTTCCCGGATAAAATAGGTCCGTTGATCCGGATTCGTCACGACCGCCAGCATTCCGCTGGCAGCCTTTACTGTCCCGTCCACGCGTACCGTAGCAATTACCAAACCCGCTTTCCCCGGAGGCAACGGCGGCCCACTGGGTTTCTTGTCATTGACTAGCGGTACAAAAGGATCGCGCTTTCCCGCCACCTCTGGCTTGGCGTCGGCCTTCTCTTGGGCCTTCGCGTCAGACTTGGCAGTCGGTTTTGGTTTGGCGCCTTGCGCTGCCGCTACCGGCTTTTTCTTGTGGGAGGCCTTTGGTGCCTGCGCCGGTGCTGGCGCCTGAGCTGCCGTCTGTCCCCAAGTCGCAGGGACCAGGAAACACGACATCGCCAGAACTGCTATCAAGTTCGCGGTTGTCTTCACTAGTCTCATTGTCTTTGCCTACCGCCTTACCGGTGCGGCAGTCGGGGTCGGCGTTGGCGCTGCCGGCTGGTCTGCCGCCTTCGTAAAGAAGGTGGTGATCGTGAATATCCCTGTCACTGATGCTCCCGGGTTCATCCGAAAGGTACTGTTGGCTGGCTTGCCCCCCAGGCCGGTTAGCTTCAGGTCACCCACGTTGATGATCCGGGAGAGCCGTCCAAGCCTGGAAAAGAAGTCCAGAACGGAAAAATAAGGACCGTCGGCTTCTACTTCGAACGGCAATTCGAAGTAATAAGGCTTCGTGGCCACAGGCAAGGCCTTCATTCTGCGCAGAGAAACGCCGGAACTCGTTGCCGCGCTTTGAATCATGAGCATGAACTGGT